>JACKQG010004786.1_pt1 | contig 15474 bp, 15 predicted proteins | sample 8237621 | NCBI WGS metagenome assembly JACKQG01 (sample SAMN15677084, study PRJNA649215) | marine metagenome | biome: marine; feature: Black Sea; material: saline water; isolation source: suspended particulate matter (SPM) from the Black Sea western gyre | collected 2013-06-09/2013-06-10 | depth... | reverse complement strand
ACATATTTCAGCAGAGTCAATTCAGCTTGCCTTGAAAAATGGATTTATAGCTACATCAAATTGGAGTAAAATAGCGGAAGTAGATTGTATGCTTATTTGTGTTCCCACCCCATTAGGACCCAATAATACACCTGACTTGCAATATATTCTCAGTACGCTGCATTCTATCCAAAAGTACTTGAAAAAGGGGCAATTACTGGTATTGGAAAGTACAACTTATCCTGGCACAACTGAGGAGGAAATTGTCCCTGTAATAGAAAATATAAATTTCAAAATTGGAAATGACTTTTTTATAGCCTACTCACCTGAAAGAGAAGATCCGGGGAATTCAAATTATTCTACCCAAACTATTCCAAAAGTTGTAAGTGGGCATACACTAAATTGCTGTAAGATTGCTAATTCGCTATATAAATGTGTTGTTGACAAAACGGTTGCTGTTAGTTCCACAAAAGTTGCAGAAATGACGAAATTGCTTGAAAATATACATCGAGCTGTAAATATAGGGTTGGTAAATGAACTTAAAATGGTTTCAGATAAAATGGATATTGATATTTTTGAAGTGATTGAAACTGCCGCAACAAAACCTTTTGGGTTTACGCCATTTTACCCCGGACCGGGATTGGGTGGTCATTGCATTCCCATAGACCCCTTTTACCTTACATGGAAAGCAAAACAAGTTGGCGTTACAACACAATTTATTGAACTTGCTGGAGAAGTCAATACAAGAATGCCTCAATGGGTCATTGAAAAAGCAGAAATTGGGCTGCAAAATAGAGGACAAAAATTATCTAAATCAAAAGTTTTAATTTTAGGTATGGCTTATAAAAAAAATGTAGATGATTTACGTGAATCTCCCTCATTGGAATTAATACGCCTTTTATCTGAAAAAGGAGTAGATGCAGATTACCATGATTTCTATATTCACAAATTACATCACACCAGAAAGTATTCTTTTGATAAAAGTTCTATAAACCTTGAAAAGTCAATTGGAGATTATGATCTTGTAATATTATCTACTGATCATGATAAGTATGATTATGAATATTTACAGAAAAAATCAAAACTTATTGTAGATACACGTGGCCGTTTTAAGAAACACCACTCAAATATTATTTCTGCATGACTTCCCCCTCAAAAAATAAAGTTTGTGTTGTTGGTGGTGGAAAGTGGGGGGATAACCATATTCGAATATTAAACGAAATGGGAAATCTTGGTGCAATCGTTGATTGTGATAGAAAAACTCTAAAATCATACTCCAAAAAATATCCAAAGATTTCTACTTATGAAAATTTAACTCAGGTTTTGGAAACAGGAAATTATTCTGGATACATTGTTGCTACACCGGCTAGTACACATTTTGCAATTGCTTTGGAAATTATGAATAGTGGGTGTCATGTTTTGGTTGAAAAACCTGTTGCGTTGAATAAAGAGGATGTAAATCAATTAAAAATAACTGCCGAAAGTAATAATGTAAATCTAATGGCAGGGCATGTATTATTATTTCATCCTGGTATTCAAAAAATTAAAGAAATAATTGATAATGGCATAATTGGGGATCTGCAATATATTTATAGTAATAGACTTAATTTAGGAACTGTTAGAACTGAAGAGAACGTGTTTTGGAGTTTGGCTCCACATGATATTTCCATATTCCAATATTTTACAGGATCACCTCCAACAAAAATCACTTCAAAGGGGGGAGCGTTTTTACAATCTCAGATTCATGATACCACCATTACTATTTTAGAATATAAACAAAATATTCAGGGACATATTTTTGTAAGTTGGCTTCATCCATTCAAAGAGCATAGATTGGTTGTTGTTGGATCGCAAGGTATGATTACTTTTGAAGATTCAGCTATTAATAAGCCGCTGAAACTTTATTCAAAAGGTTACACAATGAATGGGAGTATTCCAAAAAAACATGATGGTGATGTAGAATTGATAAAATATAAAGACTCAAATCCGTTGTATGAAGAATTAAAATATTTCATTGATCATTTAGATGGTCGTGAATTGGGAATTGCAAATGCAACAAATGCTGTAGAGGTTGTAAATATTCTTGTACAAGCTTCAGAAAGTTTGATGGAGAAATGCCTTGTCGAATAATAATTATTTTTTACATGAATCATCATTTGTTGACAAGAATGTAAATATTGGGGATGATACAAAAATCTGGCATTTTTCACATATCCAAATGGGGGCAAAAATTGGAAGAAATTGTACATTTGGACAAAATGTAAATGTTGGGAAAAATGTAATTATAGGCAATTTTTGTAAAGTGCAGAATAATGTTTCAATTTATGAAGGTATAGAATTAGAAGATTTTGTATTTTGTGGTCCTTCAATGGTTTTTACAAATATTAAAAGACCCAGATCTGAATTTCCTCAAAATAAAAGTGAGCTTTATGAAAAAACATTAATTAGAAAATCAGTGACAATTGGGGCGAATGCAACTATAATATGCGGAATTACAATTGGGAAATATGCATTTATCGGAGCAGGGTCAGTTGTTACAAAAAATATTCCTGATTATGCATTTGTAATAGGTAACCCTAGTCGTGTAGTTGGCTGGGTAAATCATTATGGAGATAAATTATCATTTGATAAAAACGGTGTGTCAATTTGCCCAAAAACTAAAAAGAAATATCAATTGTTAAATAATAAGGTTAAAATAATTGATGAATAAAATGGATTCGATTTTAGTTACAGGCTGTGCAGGTTTTATTGGATATCATCTTACTATATCACTTCTTAAAGATGGTATTGAAGTTTTAGGTATCGATAATCTAAATGAGTATTATGACATTAACCTAAAAAACAATAGACTGCTTAATCTGAAAGCTTATAGAAATTTCACATTTCAAAAGATTGATATTGCGAACAAGGTGTCACTTTCTCAAAGATTTAAAAAATTTCAACCTGATATGGTTGTTAATTTAGCTGCACAAGCGGGAGTTCGCTATAGTATTGAAAATCCTTATGCCTATCTGGATTCAAACCTTACTGGCTTTTTAAATATCTTAGAAATGTGTCGAAATTACGAAGTAAAGGGATTGATTTATGCCTCCAGCTCATCAGTTTATGGGTCAAATACAAAATACCCATTCAACACATCTGATAGGACGGATAATCCTATTGCTTTATATGGTGCTACTAAAAAAGCCAATGAACTCATGGCTCATTCCTATTCACATTTGTATAATCTACCAACCACCGGATTGAGATATTTTACTGTATATGGTCCATGGGGTCGGCCGGATATGGCAATGTATATATTTACGGAAAATATATTCCAAGGTAAATCCATTCCTGTTTTTAATCAGGGAAATATGAAAAGGGATTTCACCTTTATTGATGATATTATTTCTGGTACCCGTTCGGCAATGGAAAATAATTATGCTTGTGAAATATTTAATCTTGGAAATAATAAAAGTGAAAAACTAATGGATATGATTAAAATTATTGAAACCAATTTAGCTAAAAAGGCTGACATAGATTTTCAACCCATGAAACAGGGAGATGTACCCGAATCCTTTGCAGACATTGATAAATCAATTGAAAAATTAGACTATCATCCTAAAATTGATATTGAAGATGGTATTCCTCTATTTATTGATTGGTATAAAAGTTATATTCGCAAGTAATGCTGAATTTTAAAATAATTATTCCTTAGTAATATGAATGTCTTAGTCATAGGGGGTGCTGGATATATTGGTTCCCATGTTGTTTGGGAACTTTGTGGAACCGGACATGATGTCGCTGTTTTCGATAACCTGTCAACTGGAAATTTAATCAACATCGATTCTCGGGCAGAATTTATTCAAGGAGATATTCTAAATAGTAATAATCTAAATAGTTTATTTAGCAAAAAGTACGACGCCGTATTTCATTTTGCAGCATTGAAAGCTGCAGGAGAGTCTATGACTAAGCCAGGAAAATATGCCACATCTAATATTACGGGAACAATAAATATTCTCAACCGAATGGTTGAAAAGAATATAAAATACTTTATATTTTCATCCACAGCGGCTGTATATGGCATGCCCGAATACTTGCCTGTAGATGAGATGCATCCTCTAAATCCAATTAATTTTTATGGATATACAAAACTTGAAATTGAAAATCTACTTAGCTGGTACAGCAAGCTAAAAGGTATTAGGTTTGGAGCATTACGATATTTCAATGCTGCTGGTTATGATATTAATGGAAAAATTAAAGGATTAGAAAAGAATCCTGCCAATCTTCTACCTATTATAATGGAAACTGCTTTAGGGCTAAGAGACTCAATGAATATTTATGGAGATGATTATAATACGCCAGATGGCACCGGCATTCGAGATTATATACATGTAAATGATCTTGCAACAGCTCATGTGCGGGCATTGAATTATATTGTAGAAAATAAAGATAACCTTACACTAAATCTGGCAACCGGTGTAGGGTACTCTGTTCTGGATGTGATTGAATCCTTACAGCAAATTACTGGAAAGGAATTAAAATACAAAATTATTGATCGAAGAGCAGGTGATCCTGCTGAATTAATTGCAGTATCCAAATTAGCAAATGAATATTTAAATTGGGAGTGCAAATATTCCGATATTAAAACTATTCTTCAATCAATGTGGGATGTTTACTCCCAAGAATAAATCCTTTATAATTTCAAAACAAGCATTTGTCTAATAAAGCTGTTCAATTCAGAATCCCCGACTAATTCTACTTGTTAATATCAGGAAATATTATTGCTTCCATTTTTACAGTTCATAATAAGTTTATAAATGTTTTTAAGTACATATATTTATAATATTATTGGAACGATTGGGCTTGCTTTCCGAAAATTAATTAGGGGTGAAAAAGCAATTGCCAAATTGGAGGACATAAATAATAGACGTGACATTTGTTTTTCCTGTGAATTTAAAACAGGAAAATTAAAAAAGTATAATAGATGTACATCTTGTAATTGTTTAATTAGCGCAAAAGTAATATTTACAACATCTGAATGTCCGGAAGACAAATGGGGGGCTTTAGATTATTAAAATTGGATAAATTAATCTTCCATCCAAAGATTTAACCTGTTTAACTTCACCGCAATATTTTATAACAAACTCATACAATTAAAATTAATGAAATTATTTTCTCGCAATAAAGAAAGCACAGATCCAGCAGATATAATACAGAATAGCTTATTAGCCGTTGTAAATAGAATTTCCGATTCTCTAGAAGATGATGGATATCATTGGACTAAACCTTGGGGAGTGAAACGCTTTGAAAGTTTGGTTTTAGCAAAATTTATGATGGATTATTCATTCAATGGACTCGCTGAAGATAAGTTGAAAGATGAAGAAAAAATTGCATTTGTAAATTTATGTTCAAGTGCCTTTTCCAAATTATTTAATGATGAGTTTTCTCAAATTGGACTGAATTTTGAAGATATGCAGGAGGAATTGCAACTAAAGGTAGATGCCTACTTTGATGCTCGCCGTGGAAGTAAACCTCCTCATTGTTGGCATAATATTTATCAATTGGTTACCCGCAGTAAATCTAAAGAAGAACTAGAAGATGACGTAAAGAAAAAGACCGCTGGATTAGAGCTGATTAAAGGAAATGAAAACTTTTCTGGAATGGTACCGCAATATGAATCTCAAATAAATATTTTGAAGGACAAAGCATTCGCTTTTGATTCTGCAGAAATGATGTTGCCCCACATGGTACGTTTTACAAAGGATAAATTGCGGGCAATAAACATAAAAAAGATTAAAGCATTAAGTAAAAAGTTAGCAAAAAAAGAAAAAGGTAAGAAAAAATAATTCCAATTCCTATTGGAATACACTCAAAATTAAGTCATTTAATTACATCCTGCCGATAATTGAGTGACCATTTTCGGAACAGCAATTCTTCAAAAAGCTAAAATAATATCATTCTCTTCGGAAGTCCGTTGTATTCATACCACATAATGTTCTAAATTTCTTTTCATTAAATTAAACAAAAATGGCTGATTTAAATAAATTCAAAGCAGTAGATAATAAAGTTGATTTTATCCAATTAGAGTACGAAATGCTGGAAAAATGGGATAGAGAAGATACTTTTAATCGATTGAGAAAAAAGAATTCCAAGGGTAAACCTTGGTCATTTCTCGATGGTCCTATTACTGCAAATAATCCCATGGGCGTTCATCATGCATGGGGTCGTACCCTGAAAGATATTTTTCAACGCTTCCATGCCATGAAAGGTCGAGAACTCAGATATCAAAATGGTTTTGATTGTCAGGGGCTTTGGGTTGAAATTGAAGTTGAAAAAGAATTAGGTTTCAAAACCAAGAAAGATGTTCAGGAATATGGATTAGAAAATTTTGTAAATAAATGTAAAGAGAGAGTTGTAAAATATTCTGCAATTCAGTCGGAACAATCTAAACGACTTGGTTACTGGATGGATTGGGATAATTCTTATTTTACTATGTCCGATGAAAATAATTATACCATTTGGGCATTTTTAAAAAAACTTTTCAACGATGGAAAAATCTACAAGGGAACCGATGTAGTGCCTTGGTCCGGTCGTTCGGGTACATCTTATTCTCAAATGGAAATAATTGAAGGTCGAAAGCTTGTGGCTCATACTTCTGTATTTGTCCGATTTCCTCTTAAAGAAAGAGAAAATGAGTATATACTGATATGGACCACTACTCCCTGGACACTTACCTCAAATGTCGCAGCAGCAGTAAATATAAATTTAGATTATGTGAAACTAAAAACCCTAGATGGAGCAGTTTATTATTTTGCAAAAGAAAATTTGAAATTTCAACGCCTTGAAAAACAATTTAAGGAGAAAAAACAATGGATAGAGGGTGTACCAAAACTGAAAACCATTGCCCAAATATTTAAAGAGCGAGGGGGCTATGAAATATTAGGAACCTTAAAGGGTGCCGATATGATAGGCTGGGAATATGATGGGCCATTTGATGAACTGGAAGCTCAGAACAAAGTAGGTGGTTATCCTTTTATAAATGAAGATTTGAAAAATAAAGGGTTAAATGGGATAACCTGCCATAGGGTAATTGATGGTGGAAAAGATAGTATTGGAAGCGATGTGGTAGTTGCAGGTGAGGGTACAGGAATTGTGCATACAGCACCAGGTTGTGGGGCTATCGATAAGAAAATAGCTGAAAAAGCTGGGCTTGTGGCAATCGCACCTTTAGATGAAGAATCCTGTTATATTGAGGGATTTGGAAAGTTAAGCGGTAAGTGTGCTACTAATATTGAAACCACTCAGGAGATAATTGCGGATTTAAAGGAGAAAGGGTTTCTTCTTTATCAGGAAGAATATCCCCATGTTTATCCTCATTGCTGGCGTTCGGGTGATGAATTGGTTTTTCGAATTGTTGATGAATGGTATATTAACATGGATTGGCGGAATAAAATTAAAAATCTTGTGAAAGATATAGAATGGATTCCAGAATGGGGGCATGATCGGGAAATGGAATGGCTGGAAAATATGGGTGACTGGATGATTTCCAAAAAAAGATTTTGGGGATTGGCTCTCCCTATTTGGAAATTTGAAGATGGTACATTTTTCGTAGTTGGGTCAAAAGATGAGCTAAAAGAATTAGCAGTTGAGGGTTGGGAAGAATTTGAAGGGAAAAGTCCCCACCGTCCGTGGATTGATAAAATCAAGATTAAACATCCTGAATCGGGGCTAATTGGTACTCGCATACCTGATGTTGGGAATCCTTGGCTGGATGCTGGTATTGTGCCCTATTCCACTATGCATTATAATTCTGATAAAGAATATTGGATGAAATGGTTTCCTGCAGATTTTGTCGTAGAATGTTTTCCTGGACAATTTCGTAATTGGTTTTATTCACTTTTAGCACTCTCTACTGTCATGGAAGAAAAAGCTCCATTTAAAACTTTACTTGGGCATGCTCTTGTTAAAGATGAAACCGGACGTGATATGCACAAGTCTTGGGGAAATGCTATCTGGTTTGATGATGCTGCAGAAAAAATGGGAGTTGATGTAATGCGTTGGATGTATGCAAGTCAAAACCCTGAACATAATTTACTTTTTGGATATTCAGTGGCAGATGAGGTGAGGAAACAGCTCATTACCCTGTGGAATACGTACTCATTTTTTATAACCTATGCCAATTTGGATGGTTTTGACCCTTCTATCCCTATCGATTTAAACACACTTACAAAATCCGATCAATGGATAAAATCTAAAACAAATAAATTTATAAATGCTGCAGAAATATTTTATAATTCTTTTCAAGTATATCATCTCATGTCAGAGGCAAATCAATTATTAGATAATTTATCTAATTGGTATATAAGGCGAAATAGACGACGGTTTTGGAAATCTGAAAATGATTCGGATAAAATGGCTGCATATTCAACGCTTTACCAAGTTCTATTGAATTTTGTAAAAGTAATGGCGCCAGTCATTCCTTTTGTAAGTGATAAAATTTATAATAATTTAATTATTGGAAAAGAAAAAGGAGAGGTAGATAGCGTGCACCTATGTGATTTCCCAGCTATTGGTGAATCAGATATTGATGAAGATATAATTGCAGAAATTGATGCAGTTATTCAAATTGTCAGCCTGAGCCGATCTGCCCGGAATAAAGCAAATATTAAAATCCGTCAACCATTAGCCGAACTGGTTGTTTGTGCAGATTCTACAATTCAAAAGATTACAACAAATAACCAAAGTGAAATTTTAGAAGAGTTGAATATTAAAACTCTAAGATTTGTAGCAAATGAATCTGATTTGGTACAGTATAATATAAAACCTGATTTCCCAACCCTTGGTCAAAAATATGGAAAAGATTTAAGTAGGATTACTGCTTATCTTAATGATGTTGATAATGAAAAACTTGTTCAATATGTAAAATCTGGAAAATCATTCATTATACCAGGGAAAGATGGTGGGTTGGAAATTCTTTCCAGTGAACTCATTCTTGAAGAAATTCCCGTAAAAGGATATGGAATATCATCAGGTAAAAATATAATAGTGGGTGTATTCACGGAAATATCTGAAGAATTGAAACAAGAAGGCTTGGTTAGAGATTTAATTAGGCAAGTGCAGAACTTACGAAAGGATTCAGGATTAAAAGTAGAAGACCGAATTAAAATTGAAATAAATGGGTCTTCAGAATTAAGTAATGCTGTTGAATCTTTTGAATCTTATTTTATGAATGAAGTATTAGGTGTGAAATTAGATATGGGAAATAGTATAACTTTTAAGTTAAATGGTTCAGTAACAATAGCAGGTGAAAAGACAAATATTGGAATTTCACCGTTAAATTAGGAGGGCATTCAAATGAGAGCAAATAAAAAGACAAAATGGACAAAAAAGGAATTGGAAACCTTTAAATCCTTGATATTAGAAAAAAGAGAGGTTGTGACAGCCGAATTATTGGAAGCTAAAGAAAAAGCTGATGAAGTTTTAAAAAGTAATTCGAATAATGCCATTTACTCATCTCATATGGCTGATGCCGGATCTGATCAGCAGGAAATGGAAAAAAATTATTATATGATGAACAGGGAAAATAACTATCTTCAGTATCTTGATAGGGCATTGTCAATGATTAATGATGGATCATTTGGAATATGTAATACTTGTGGTGAGTTAATTGATAAAGAAAGATTAATCGAAGTGCCACATACTTCCAGTTGTTTTGATTGTAAATCAAAACCAGAATAATTTATTGAAAATATATTTTCCTACTATATTGGTCGTATTTATTGACCAAGCTTCAAAATTGTGGATATTAAATAATTTACCACATTGGGATTCATTGAATATTTTGGGGTCTTTTCTACGGTTTACTCATGTAAAAAATCCCGGAATTGCATTTGGTATTCCCGTTGGAAATTTTACCATAATTGTAGCAATATTATCTATAATTGCAACCATATTTATTGCTTTTTTACATTGGCAGGAACGCAATAATCACCCTTTAATAGTTTATGGATTAGCACTAATATTGGGTGGTGCCATAGGCAATCTAATTGATAGAAGCTCAGTATTTTTTAGTCAAAATTATGAAGGAGTAGTTGATTTTATTGATATTGGTACTTCAGGATTTCGTTGGTACACTTTCAATGTTGCAGATTCTGCGGTAACAATCGGAATTATTTTTTATTTAACACATTCTCTTTTTATTATTAAACCGGAGTTATTGGAAGCTAATGATTGAACATCATTCATTTACAGTGGAAGAATCTCATTTGCGGCTTGACCAGTATTTAGTTTGTAAACTTCCTGATTATTCTCGCTCTAAAATTCAAAATCTTATCAAACTGGGTCAAGTTACAATTAATGGTGAACCAGCAAAATCATCATTAATACTTCACGGTAACGAATCAGTTGAATGCCATTTTGAGCCCCAATTAAAAGATGAAAGTGTTATTGGGGAAGCAATGGATTTAAACATCATTTTTGAGGATGATTACTTAGCTGTGATTAACAAGCCATCAGGATTGGTTGTCCATCCAGGAAGTGGAAATTGGTCAGGAACACTACTTAATGGTCTTGTACATCATTTTAATAATTTATCCCATATAGATTCATTGAGACCTGGAATAGTTCATCGATTGGATAAAGACACTTCAGGTCTTATCATTATTGCAAAAACTGATCAGGCGCATGAGTTCATGAGCGAGCAATTCGCCCAGAGAAAAGTCAAAAAGCAATATTTAGCATTGGCATGGGGGAAATTAGAAGATAAGGGATTAATAAAGGGTGAAATGGGGCGTCATACTCGAGACCGAAAATTATTTACTATGGTTGAAAGTGGAGGTAGAGATTCATCCACAGAATATAAAGTGGAAGATTATTATCCACCGCTTTCTTGGGTGAGGCTCTTTCCAAAAACTGGCAGGACACATCAATTGCGAGTACATTTAAAATCTATTGGTCATCCAATCTTTTGTGATGATTCTTATGGGGGTGGTGCAAAATATGCAAAATCCTTTCACGTTAAATATACCCAATTATTAAATCGACTACTAAAAATGGTTAACAGAGTTGCATTACATGCACATTCACTTGAATTCTCTCATCCTTCTACAAAAGAATTAATGAAATTTGAGGCTTCAATACCAGAAGATTTAAATCGTGCATTAGAGATTCTTATTAATGAAAAGTAATAGACCATCCATAATCTCTGGATTTTTAAATTATATTAGAAATGTAAGGCTTTATTCTTCACATACTATTCGATCATATTGTCATGACTTGGATGACTATTATGCTTTTTGCATAAACTATTTTGGTGAACAGGATTTCATAAAACTTGATCATACAGCTATCCAATCATATATGCAGCATTTATCCAAAAAAGGATTGAGTACACGTACATTGGCTCGAAGGTTGGCTTCTATAAAATCCTTATATAAATATATGTTGGTAAATAATATGATTGATGTAAATATAGCCAGATTTGTGAAAACCCCAAAAACCAATAGAGAACTACCGCATTACCTTTCTTTAAAAGAAGCAAAAGAAATTCTTGATTTACCCATTGGTGAAAGTGAAGCAAAATTAAGGGAACGATTAATTCTTGAGCTATTTTATGCAACGGGTGTTAGAATTTCAGAATTAATTCGTATTCAATTAAACGATATTCGGTTGGAAGAAAATATTATTCATATACTTGGGAAAGGCAATAAAGAACGGATTGTAATGATTGGCGGAGAAGCAAAAAAAACATTACTCAAATATTTAGAAATGTTGAATAAAAAGAATGATAATGAGAAAGGCTATTTATTTCCCCCCCTTCGAAAAAATAAGAGTTATTCAATTTCCCCTAAAACTGTTTTTAATATAGTTAAAAAATATCTTAAAATTGTGTCTAATGATGAAAAACTCAGCCCTCACTCTCTCAGACACACGTTTGCAACCCATATGCTGAATAATGGTGCAGATTTAATGGCTATTAAAGATATGCTTGGGCATAATAGTTTGTCATCAACTCAAATCTATACCCACCTTCAACCTGAAAAATTAAAAAAAATATATCAACAAGCACATCCACATGCTAAATAAGGAAATTCAATGAATTTAAATGTAAATAATCTTGGACTTGATAAATTAGGAATAACACAGTCCTATGGAATTAAGCGAAATCTCCCCGTTGAAAAGCTCATTGAAGATATCATATTAAATAAAGAAGGCACCGTTGGGATGAATGGTGCAGCAATGGTTGATACCGGTCGATTTACTGGTAGATCTCCAATGGATAAATATATTGTTGATGATGAAAATAGTAGAGAAAATATATGGTGGGGAAATGTAAATAGAAAGATAAGTAGAGAAATATTTGATGAATTATATGAAAAGGTGATTCAATTTTATAATCATGGGGAAAATTCTAATACATATATTTTTGATGGTTTTGGAGGAGCCGCTGTAGATCACAGATTGAATGTACGGATTATTGCGAAAAAAGCCTGGCAGGCTCATTTTTGCCACAATATGTTCATTCGGCCAACTCATGAAGAATTGGCAAACTTCTCCCCAGATTTTACTATTATAAATGCCAGTGAAGTGTATAACGATAAATTTGAACAGCATGGTTTAAATTCAGAAACATTTATCATTTTTAATCTTGAAAAGAAAGTTGCTATCATTGGTGGGACTGAGTACGGAGGTGAGATGAAAAAAGGTATTTTCTCAGTACTCAATTATAGACTACCACTTAAGGGAGTGCTGTCTATGCATTGCTCCGCTAATGTTGATACCAACGGACGCAATACAGCTCTCTTTTTTGGACTTAGCGGTACAGGAAAGACAACCCTTTCTACAGACCCTAATCGACCCTTAATTGGCGATGATGAGCATGGTTGGTCTGATGATGGTATCTTCAATTTTGAAGGTGGATGTTATGCAAAGGTTATCAATTTAGATAAAGAAGCAGAGCCTGATATTTACAATGCAATTAGTCATGGTGCACTTTTGGAAAATGTATGTTTTGATGAGGAAACTCGGGTAATAGATTTTACTGATGGTTCTAAAACTGAAAATACACGAGTGTCCTACCCTATCGATCATATTGAGAATTCAGTTTTTGCTTCTGGTAAACCCAGTATGGGACCGCATCCTAAAATAGTAGTATTTCTTACTTGTGATGCTTACGGAGTATTACCTCCAGTATCAAAATTAACGGCAGATCAGGCGATGTATCATTTTATTAGTGGATATACTGCAAAAGTTGCCGGTACTGAAAGAGGTATTACCGAACCAGTTGCAACATTTTCACCTTGTTTTGGTGGTCCATTCCTAACTTTGCATCCCCTTAAATATGCTGAACTGTTAAAAAGTAAAATTGAGACCCATCATTCAATAGTGTATCTCGTAAATACTGGTTGGATTGGAGGCTCTGCAGCATCTGGTGCAAATCGAATCAGCATCCAAAATACTCGTGCTATGATTACTTCAATTTTAGATGGATCAATTGAACAATCTGATTTTAAAACAGAACCAGTTTTTGGATTAGGTTGTCCATTAAGATTGAAAGGGGTTGATAGTGAGGTGTTGAATCCTCGTTCATCTTGGGATAATATTGAAAACTACGATAAGCAGGCAGCTACTCTGGGTGAATTATTCACCAATAACTTTAAGACATACGGTAATGCAGTTTCATACCTGGAATATGCAGGACCAATAAAAACTCACAAAGAAATAGCCATTTAATAAAGGAACATTCTCTATGAACATTGAAATAACAGCCAGGCATTTTACAGCTTCAGATAAACTTAAGGAGTTGATAAATGAAAAAATATTGAAGATTGAAAAATTTAATAGCGAAATAATTAATTGCCATGTCATCCTAACCAAAGAAAATACAAGTGAAAATGTGGAAATAAACGCCCACATTAAAGGACATGATTTTTCAGCCCACGAAAATGGTGATGTATTTGAAAAGTCTCTCATAAATGCTGTAGAAAAGATTTCGATTCAGATAAAAAAACAACATGAAAGAGCAATGGGAAGATAGTATTTATGAAAGCAATTATCCCAGTTGCTGGTCATGGTACTCGATTAGAACCACACACACTTAAACTCCAGAAATGTTTATTGCCTGTGGGCGGTAAACCTGTACTTGAACATCTATTAGATAGGATTATACAGGTTGGTATTACTGATGTAACTTTGATTATCGGACATTTAGGAGAGCAAGTTGAAGATTTCTGTTCCTCCTTTAATAATGCTAATTTCACCTTTGTTGAGCAAAAACACCGCTTAGGATTAGGACATGCAGTGTATCAAGGGTTAGATGAATTAGATGAGCCAGTATTAATTGTGTTGGGTGACGCTATTCTTGAATTGGATTATAATAAATTAATAAAGTCTCAACATTCAACTATCGGTGTTGCTCCAGTGCCAGATCCTGAAAGATTTGGCATTGTGGAAATCGAAAATAATCGGATAACAAAATTTTGGGAAAAACCAGAGAATCCCCCCAGCAATTTAGCTATTAGTGGTATTTATTATATTTCATCACAAAATGAACTTATGGATGGCATTAAACATCTGATTGAGAATAATATTCGAACCAAAAATGAGTATCAATTAACCGATGCGTTTACAGTTATGTTGGAAAATAATCACCTATTCAACGCCCTTGAAATTGATACCTGTCTAGACTGCGGTATCCCCGAAACTATGTTGTCAACCAATAAAATCCTCTTAAAGAGAATAGGAAGTAGCTCTATTCATCCCACATCTGATATCAAAGACTCATCTTTAAATTTTTGCACTATTTCTGAAAATTGCCAGATTGAAGAATCTCAATTAGAAAATGTTATAGTCTTGAAAGGAGGGAAAGTAATAAATCAGAAAATCAAAAATACAATCGTGGGATTTGACGAAGTTTTTAAAATAGCTCAGACAGAAGAAATAGAGCTTTAATTCTAAATGTGTGGTCGTAAAACACTCACAAAAGGGAAAATTGAAATAATCCAGGAAATGTTGGTTGATGACTGGGGAGACCCCTGGGTTCCAAGCTTTAACATTGCCCCAACTCAAAATACTCCCATCCTACTTTATGATGGAAGGCGCTATATAAAGACTATGCGTTGGGGATTGGTACCATCTTGGGCAAAAAATATTAAAATGGGTAGCCGATTAATAAATGCCCGATCAGAAACAATTACAGAGAAGCCGTCATTTCGCAATTTACTTTCGTCAAATAGGTGTGTTGTGATTACCGATGGCTATTATGAATGGATGAGAAATGGTAATGACAAACAACCATTTTATTTTCACCATCCACAAAATCATATCATGCCTATGGCGGGCCTGTGGGGTAAAAAGCCGTTATAAAAAAATAAAAAAGTTCATTATCATTCGTGTTGTACTACAGAACCAACTTCACCCCAAACGCACAAACACAACCCCACTCCCGCTAACTTAAAAAAAGAGCAAACTTATTATTGTTTTGCCCCCCATAATTTTCCCACCCACCGAAATAAA
>JACKQG010004785.1_pt1 | contig 15475 bp, 12 predicted proteins | sample 8237621 | NCBI WGS metagenome assembly JACKQG01 (sample SAMN15677084, study PRJNA649215) | marine metagenome | biome: marine; feature: Black Sea; material: saline water; isolation source: suspended particulate matter (SPM) from the Black Sea western gyre | collected 2013-06-09/2013-06-10 | depth... | reverse complement strand
TTTTCCTTATGGCACCCAGGGCAACCAGAGCATTTAACAAAGCCTCCGCCCCCTCAGACTGAAGGCCTGCTTTTTTTGCCATCGTTGCAAAGGTTAAGCTCCTCTTCCCAAGATGGGTGAATACTCGGAACTCCAAAGCAGCAATAAGAATATTGGCTTCTTCCAACTGATCGATTTTTCTGATAAAACTTTCGAAACTCAAAAATGCCATTATTCCGAGAATCCTGACTTACTCAGGCATCAATATTATAAATATTCAGCATGCCTGTATTAGCTGAAATTTATTTAATTCATTATTTATCAGTCTTTTAGGGTTGCCTGGACTGAGAATTCATTGTTAAAATATAAAGCCATATAATTCAATCAGTTAGCAATCTGGAGTTTGAATATGAAGTCGAAACCAGTCAACAACCTGAAAAAATCTAAAATATTAGGGGCTACCTTGCTCTTTAAACAAGTCGAAGAGTTTGAAACGAAACTGCAGGAAGAAAATATGCGTCTATATAGAGAATTGGGGTTGAAAATTTTAGAGCCAAAACCACGAGTCAGCATTTAAAAACTTAGGGAGATGTTTGTGCAAACTAAACTCTTTGATCAGCCTGCTTGATAAAAATCGGGCAAGGTCACAATAAAAGTGGCACTCTCCACATTTTGCTATGCATAGGAATTACCGATTGCCTGTCCTCAGGAAGGATAACACAGGACTACAACGATAAAAGTTTTTCCACCTCAGGCAACAAATCGTAACCGGAACCAAACCATTTACCTCGTAAGATCCCATTCTTATCAATTAGCAGAGTTGAAGGGGTTCCCTGTAACTGGTAGGCCTCAAATGATTTTGCCGTAAACTTTTTATCTTTCAAATAATTCATGACTTGTTTCAAAATGAGTTTTTGATTTTTTTGGGGGAATGAGTCGAATTGTGGAAAGTCCTTTTTTATAAAGTTGTGCGCATCCAATAAATAGTCGGTTGAATGACAAGGAACCACATTGTCCCAAGCCACCGGGAAAGATATAGAGTAATCCAGACGATTATTAGTTAAAAGACCCCTGGCATTTAAAACCTCATGGGTTTCCCCCACTAACTCACCAGAGTCGATTATTTTTTTCAGGTTTTCAAAATTATTAATATGGAAGTCTTCGAAAGCTGTGGCGAGTCCCCAGACTAATAAAGGGGAATCTATAAACCTTGACCTGACTTCAAGAGCTTCAGGAATGCCATGGGTGAAACATCCTGGGCAGTTGACCTGAAACACTTTTATAAGTATGGGTCTCCCAAGTTCATTGCTGATATTGGTTGAGGGGCCTCCCAGCCACTCTTCGACATCTAAATCAATAGCTGGGAAATTAACTTGCGGCATGGGAAGGTTCATCGTTAATAACATTAATTAAACGATGGATACCATTTTTCATCTTCTCTGGCGGGTTTTTAGAAAGGGCTTCTTCAAGTAAATAAACAGCCCGGCTTTTATCTCCTTGGAGATTATGAATGATTCCCAACATGAAATAAGAAACAAACCTTTTATCACCTCGAGCATAATCATCAAGTATCTTTTGAAAATGTATTGTTGCCTTGGGATAGTTTTTTAAACGGTAATAAACCGACCCCAGACCAAACTGTATATTGTCTTGTAGAAATAAAGGTGGCTTCTGTTTATTGAGTTTTAAAAATAATTTCAGGCTCTTGTCGAATTGTCCATCCCGAAAGCTTTTCATTGCGGAGTTGTAGTCAGCGATTGAAAATATGACGGGTGGTTTAACTGCCATTAGTTCTTTAAGCTTTGTTCCAGCAGCGATAAAACCAACTTTTGACATTTCAAGATCCTTCTGCATTCGTATTTTCCGCTCCCGCTCAGATTCGATCTGCTTGCCATAGTTGGAATTCATCGTATTGGTTTGAGAGTCAATTTGGTTTATGGATTCAAACAGGGCAAGTTCTCGATTAGAAAAGCTGGCATGGTTCACGAAAAGAATCTCAATTTCAAGGGTAAGGGCATCCAGCCATAATTGGTTAGACCTTCTTGCGGATAAAACAGTTTCATCAGGCGGGTACCAGGAATGTCTTTCTTCCTGGTTTATGGGCCAACGGGTCTTTTCTGCTGGCAGATAGCCACTACAACCCGCTAAAAGGCAGGCCAATAATATAATGAAATTATTTTTCACTGCACTTTTCATCGTCTAGCGGTATATAATAATTCATAGTTGATCCAGCAATAGTCTATCTAATTACTCCTTATTTATCAAGCTATTAGACATATGAAAAACTACTATTCCGTTTTGGGGGTCTCTCAGAGTGCTTCAGACGGTGAAATCAAAAAGGCTTATCGCAAATTAGCCATGCAGTATCATCCCGACCGAAACGAGGGTGATAAGAAGGCAGAAGATAAGTTCAAAGAAGTTAGTGAAGCCTACGCAGTTTTAGGCGAAAAGAAGAAGCGAACGCAGTACGACCAGTTTGGTTCCGAGGGTTTTCATCAGAAGTTTTCCCAAGAGGATATTCTTCGCGACTTTGATATTAATGAAATCCTTAGAGACTTTGGCTTTGGTGGTGGTGGAGGAAACCCCTTCCAGAGCCAGGAAAGGGGTGGATTTGGCAACCCATTTTCCCACGGACGACAGCGTGAAGCTAAGGTTGAACCCGTGAAAAAGGAGTGCACGATTACTTTTGAAGAAGCTGCATTGGGTTGCCAACGCACCATTTCCATTGCCAGAAATGGAACCCATGAAGAAACCAGTGTGAAAATCCCGTCAGGGATCACACATGGAAAAGTTCTCCGTGTGAAGGGTAAGGGGCAAATGTCTCTTGCCGGGAACCGACGTGGTGATCTGCACCTTCTCATCAATGTTCTTTCGCATCCCCTTTTTCGGCGAGAAGGTCGGGATGTGGTCGTGGATGTAGAAATAAAATTAACTCAGGCTCTTTTAGGGGCAACGATTGAGGTCGAAACTTTAAGTGGAATTAAATCTGTCAAGATTCCTCCGGGTACTCAGAATGGTACTAAGCTGAGACTCAAGGGAGTCGGAGTCAATTTTTCATCAGGAGTTCGCGGAGACCAGTTGGCAAGAATTATTATTAAGATTCCCAAGGAACTCACCCAAGAGCAAATCCCACATATCCGGTTTTTGCAGGATACTGGCATTTGACAAACTGAATAATAATATTTCTTTAAGATCGGTGAATCCTATAATGCTTTCCAAGCATCTCTTAAAATATTACCTTAATTTAGATGGAGTCATTTGTGGCGCACGTTAACTTTAAGACAGACAATGTAACTCATGAAGTGGAGGATGGAACCTCTCTCATTGATTTTTGTGATGAGGTTGGGGTTTCTCTATCCTTTGGTTGTACAGAAGGAACGTGTGGGGTTTGCGAGGTTACAGTGGTGGAGGGAAGAGAAAATGTATCCCGGATAACGGAAGAGGAAAAAGATTATTTATTACCTGAAGATCTTGATGAAGGAATGCGTTTGGGCTGTCAGGTAAAAATTCGTAAAGGGGACGTAACTTTAAGTTGGAAAAAAGTGAAAGCAAAATAGCCGATCACCTACAAACCGCTCTCTTTAATTTCGCTCTCAACCTTTTTTATCATCCATTCCTTAATTTCATCAGCCAACTGTTTAATGCTTTCTTCAATTTGTGGTCCCGAGCAAATCTTGCTGGCCAATTCTGCATAGCTCATGGCTTCACTCGACTCCCCCGACTCCTGGCATGTTCGGGACATATTCCAGACGGCTTTTGTTTCCATATAACGGTCGGCACTCTTTTTCCCAATCGAACGGGAATGTCGGAAGCAGATCAGGGCTTTCTCATAACGAGATATCTCCAAATAAGCATTACCCAGGTTTTCCAATAAAGAGTACTCAATAGAAGTGATGGCTGACTTCCTTATTTTTGGTAGACCGCGTTCATATTTCTCAATCGCACTGGGGTACTCCTTTAAGCTCATATGATAATCGCCCATTTTTTTAAGAATGATGCCCTGCCCCCTGTTATCCCCGAGTTTTTTTGCGATTTCAAGGGCTCCGTTCAGGCTCTCTATCGACTTTTTATGTTTGCCGGCTTGCATATAGGCGGTCGATAAATTTTCTAAAATATTCATCTCCTTTATCTTGAGATTAGCCTGACGAGCCAGAACCTTAGCTTCTTTTAAATAGGTGATTGCAGTTTGATATTTTTTGATCGTGGTACACAAACGCCCCAGTTCATCAAGAACCTGAGCCTGGAACTCTTTATTCCCTAATTTCTGAGCCTTTTCCAGCGACAGTTTAAAGTTCAGTTCCGCACGCTCAAAATTATTCCCTTTGAAACAGGCTTGTGCCAGCATATGCAGTACTTCCATCTCTTTGGTGGCTTGTCCTTCCAGACGAACAAACTCAAGAACCTTGGCGAAACATTCAATGGCTTGTTCAAAATCCCCAGTACTGAGACAGCATTGCCCTAACAAATCCAGCGATTTCTTTTCATCTGCAACATGGCCAAGTCTGCAAGAAAGGTCTTGAGCATCGTCAAGATATTCGATGGCTTTATCATAATGTCCCAGTGAGTGCAGTTGCATCCCCAGAGATAGAAGGTTGTTCTTTTCAGACTCTATATTCTCCGATTCTCGGGAAGCTGCCAGAGCCGACTCATTCCATTCAATACATTCTTCAGTTGCATGCCGCATGGGCATCAATACCCGAGCCTCTTTGCAATAATCACCACAAAGTTTAGCGATTTTGGCGTCCTCTGAACTTTTCTGGGCCGACCATTTTTGTCCAGCTTGAATATTAAACCAATCAAGATCAAACAGATTCAGGGCACTCTCCAAAGCATCTTCATCGTCTCCATAAAGTTCATTAGCCTTCTGCAGGATATCGAAATAATAAAAAGCCAGGTTGCGATGGGTGAGAATTTTCTCTGATGGCCTGATCTCAGATTTAATGAGTTTATGAATCAAGTCGTGAAAATAATATCTTTTGTTGAGGGCATCGTGCTCCACCAGTTTGAGAAGCACAAGTCGTTTAAGATGATCGCCATCCTTATCTCCAGTGATACTGACTACAGATTTCTCATCAAAGGTGCCGGAAAATAATGCAAGTTTTCGGAATACCGTGGCGGTCTCTTTTCTCATGTCTCTAAAAACAATATTAAAAATGGGCTCAACATTTCGGTCGATGAACTCTTTTTTATCTTTATCTTCAACTAGTTCAAATTCACCTTCGGGCTTTAGCAAAAGCTTTTCTTCTTTAAGCTCACGGATCAACATTTCTGCGGGCAAATCAGGAGTTTCTCTTAAATAGGAACCGACAAGAGATATTGCCAGTGGAGAACATCCACACAAGTCATTGATCTCTGCTGTCCAACGTTTTGCTTGCGGGGCCAGGAAAAAAAGAAGAAGTTCTGCCTCATCCGGGAAAAACTCTTTGACCGGTTTGGCATAAGAGCCTGGAATTGAAATTTTATTTGCGGAGGTGAAAATCACCAAACCTGACTTTCCCGGAAAGAGACGTTTGATCTGGCCTGGATTTGAGGCATTTTCAATCACCATCAAAAAACGTTTTCCCTTCAATGCCGCGCCATAGCGCTGGGTTAATTCAGCAGGATCATCGGGGATAGGTTCTTTCGGAAATAACGCGCGCAGAACCTGACTCATTGCTTTGCTAACAGGCAATGGTTTGTCACCCACTACGGTTAAATCAATATAAAATTGAGCATCGGGATATTTAGGAGCTAGCTGATGAGACAATTCAATCGCCAGAGAAGTTTTTCCGGCACCACTTTCTCCATATAGACAGATTGAAGCACCACCCTCCCAGTTTCTTCCCATAACTTCCAAAACAATATCTTTCCTGCCAAAAAATGCAGGAACTTTAGCGGGGAGTTGATTTTTAGATAATGCCGGAAAACTGCGAGCATTGATCATTGATAATTGACTGAGCAAACTGGAACTACTATTGGCACTGCTGGATGGAGAAGAGGAATTAAAGCTGGATTCGGTTCTGACAGGCGAACCTGCGTCGTGATCCTTATCAGACCCTATTGTATCAGTGGGTTCAGGTCGTCTTATAATGATTACCAATCCCAAAACGACCACTAATAGAATAATTATGACTATGGACAAATCCATTTGGCGCTGTTTTCTTAATTAAGTTCTTGAAATAAAACTCCAGAGAGCACATGATTATGTTTCTGGCCGATGTCTACCCCATTTCATCATGGCACTTTGTAATGTTCATCATTATGCCATTTTCACATGAAATTTCAATGATTTGTATCAATTTCTTGATCCATCCTCAGTACTCTCAGGGAGTCAAATTGATGTAAGGTTGATAACAACCAAGAAAACCGCGTGACAACTTGACTTGTTAGGTGAAATTGGTTATATTTCATTAATTAAACTCTTTAATATAGTCCTGTGAGGCTATCAAGGGGAAAAAACGATGTTTATCTTGAAAAATCCTATTATTACCTCCTGTTCGGGCTTTATTTAGCCTTTGGGAGGTTTTTTTTTGCCTGCTTTTCACTTATGAGTTCAACACTTCTAAACGCTAAAGACATTTCCCGCGCAGTCAGCCGTATATCCCATGAAATACTGGAACGCAATCATGGTGCAGGAAGCATAGCCCTTGTGGGAATTCGAACCCGTGGTGTCGCTCTGTCTCAGAGGCTGAGGAAAAAAATTGAAGAAATTGAAAATATAACGGTGGACCATGGAATCCTGGATATCACGCTTTACAGAGATGATCTCACAACAGGTCTCGAAAAACCGGAACTGAAAAAAACTGAAATATCCTTTGCACTTGAAGGCAAGCATATCATTCTCTGTGATGACGTTTTGTTTACGGGAAGAACCATTCGTGCGGCCATTGATGCCCTCATGGATTTCGGACGCCCCTCTTCCGTCCAATTAGCTGTGTTGATAGACCGTGGTCACCGAGAATTACCGATCCGACCAGATTATGTTGGCAAAAATGTTCCCACTGCCAAATCAAAACGTATTCAGGTTCTGCTAAACGAGGAAGATGGCGAAGACGGGGTAATTATTCGGGAGCAGTCCAACTGATGCTTCTTTCGACTAAAAGTATATTGAGCGCAAAAGAATTAAGCAAACAGGACATCCAACATATTCTGGATACTGCGGATTCTTTTAAGGAAATTTCTACCCGAGCCATTAAAAAAGTCCCCACCCTTAGAGGTAAAACCATCATCAACCTGTTTTTTGAGCCCAGCACTCGAACTAGAACTTCATTCGAGATTGCCGGAAAGCGTTTGAGCGCTGATGTCATAAACATATCTGGTTCTACGAGTAGCACTGTTAAAGGGGAAAACTTAATTGATACGGCACAGAATCTGGAAGCGATGAACCCGGACATAATGGTAGTTCGGCATCAGTGCTCAGGTGCGCCCGCGCTCCTGTCTCAATTTATTGATTGCCCAATTATCAACGCCGGCGATGGGGCGCATGAACATCCCAGTCAGGCATTGCTCGATCTCATGACGATCCGTTCTCAGAAGGGTTATTTAGAAGGTCTCAATGTTGCGATTGTTGGAGACATCAACCATAGCCGGGTGGCCCGTTCAAATATTAAGGCGATGCAAACCATGGGAATGAAAGTCCGCATTGTGGGTCCTCCGACACTTATTCCTGCTGACTTTGAGCGTTTAGGTGTGGAGGTGAGTCACAACCTTGCGGAAGCCGTTAAGGATGTGGATGTCGTCATGGTTCTTCGCATCCAATTGGAAAGACAAAATCAGGGGCTTTTGTCCAGCTTGCGTGAATATTCAAATTATTTTTGTCTGACTTCAGAAAGTCTGGCTAAAGCGCGTGATGATGTTCTTATAATTCACCCTGGCCCGGTCAATAGGGGGATAGAGATTGCCCTGGATGTTATGGAAAGCCCTCGCTCGTTGATTTTGAATCAGGTTACCAATGGAGTTGCCATCAGGATGGCTCTTTTTTATTTATTACTTGGCGAGAATAATGCAAACCCTAATTAAAAATGGTCGAGTCATTGACCCTGCAAACCAGATTGACGGCGCCTTTGATATCCTGATCAATAATGGGAAAATCGAAGCCGTTGCTCCCAAGGGAAAAATTTCTGGAAGCAAAATAAATGATGCTCAAATTATCGACGCAAAAGGTTGTGTGGTGGCTCCCGGTTTTTGTGACATGCATGTTCACTTCAGGGAACCGGGCCATGAATATAAAGAGACTATTGAAACCGGCAGTGCCTCGGCGGCGGCCGGAGGGTTTTCCACGGTTGCGGTGATGCCTAATACGTCACCCGTAAACGATAACCGCTCGGTGACAGAGTTGATTATCTCTCAGGCTGAGAAAACAGGTTTGGTCAATATTTATCCCATTGGAGCCATCACAAAAGGCTTAAAAGGTGAAACCCTGTCAGACATGGGGGAACTAAAAGAATCTGGTTGCATCGGTTATTCTGATGATGGAAAGCCTGTCATGAATAGCGAACTGATGCGGAGGGCATTGGAATACAGCCGAATGTTTGACCTGCCTTGCATACAACACAGCGAAATTCTTGATTTGACGCGTGGAGGTTGTATGAATGAAGGCATTGTCTCTATAGAATTGGGTCTGAAGGGCATGCCTGTTGAAGCAGAAGATATTATGGTATTCCGTGACATTTGCTTGCTTCCTAAAACAGGGGGGCGGCTTCATGTAGCGCACATAAGCAGTGGTGGGGCTGTAGACCTGGTTCGTCAGGCCAAGGCTAAAGGCCTTCCTGTTACCTGTGAAGTGGCTCCTCATCACTTCACCCTTACGGAAGAAGCTTGCCGCAATTATGACACCAACGCAAAAATGAGCCCTCCATTGAGAACCCAGGCAGATATAGAATCGATTAAGGAAGGCTTGAGAGATGGAACGATAGACATCATTGCAACCGACCACGCCCCCCATGATCTTGCAGACAAACAGGTGGAATTCGACAATGCATGCTTTGGAATCGTTGGTTTGGAGACTGCCCTTCCTTTGACTCTTAAACTGGTTGATGAAAAAGTAATTACTTTGCAAAGGGCGGTGGATCTTCTCACCCAACAACCTTGTCGCATTTTCAACTTGGATAAAGGAACTCTGGGAGTTGGAAAAGATGCGGATATTGTTATTTTTAATCCCGACACGAAATACACCATAGAGCCTGAAAATTTTAAATCGCGCAGTAAGAACTCTCCCTACAAAGGTTGGAAGGTTAGAGGTAAAGTCCTTCATACCATTGTCGCAGGAAAATCTGTGTATTCAGATCCTAACGAGTAACCCTATATTGAATTCCTGAAAAATGAAAAAAGCATATTTAGCGCTGGCCGATGGAAAAGTCTTTGAAGGCATCCATTTTGGAGCCGAAGGGGAAGTTGACGCAGAAATTGTATTCAATACCAGTATGTCAGGTTATCAGGAGGTGCTCACCGACCCCTCCTATTGTGGACAAATGGTACTGATGACCTATCCGCTGATTGGCAATTATGGCATTAATCCGCAGGATTTTGAGTCGGACCGCCCGCATCTTTCCGGTTTTATCATTAAAGAATTAAGTGGAGCGGTCAGCAACTGGAGATCCAACGAAACCTTGGAGAACTTTCTGAAAAGATTCAACATCATTGGCATTCAGGGTATCGACACGCGCGCCTTGACTCGGCGCATTCGAGAAAAAGGTGCTCAACAGGCAGTATTATCAACAGTCTCTCAAGACACGAGAGAACTGGTTCGTAAGGCGCAAAACTCACCCGGGCTGGTAGGCCGCGATATGGTGAAAGAAGTCACTTGCGAGAAACCTTATGACTGGGACGAAGGTGAATGGGAAATCCGCAATGGTGAAACATCTCTCAAGCCCAGGGTGGGAAAAAAATATTTTGTGGTTGCCTATGATTTTGGAATAAAGAAAAATATTTTGAGAAAGCTTGCTGAGGCCGCTTGTCGTGTACGGGTTGTTCCTGCATCGACTTCAGCCGAGGAGGTGCTGGCTTTGAAGCCTGACGGAGTTTTTTTATCCAATGGACCGGGTGACCCGGAAGGTGTAACGTATGCGCTTCAAAATGTTAAAACTCTCCTGGGTAAAATCCCGATTTTTGGTATTTGTCTGGGGCATCAAATTCTGAACCTGGCTTTAAATGGGAAAACATTCAAACTTCGGTTTGGACATCATGGAGGAAATCAACCTGTAATGGATATCCCCTCAGGAAAAGTAGAAATCACTTCTCAGAACCATGGATTTGCCGTAGCTCACGAATCTGTTCAATCTTCTGTAGATGTTACCTCCATCAATCTGAATGATCAAACAATTGAAGGCATTCGCCACAAAGAGTGGCCTGTTTTTTCAGTTCAGTATCATCCTGAAGCTTCGCCGGGGCCACACGACTCCAGCCACCTTTTCCAGCAGTTCACTCAACTTATGAAAGCAGGAGTTTGATGCTCAAAGAAAATTTAGAGCGGCTTTTCGAGTTCATTGCTCTACATATCCCTTCAGAACAAATCATGCAGGCCAAAAAGATATATCAGAAGACGACTGGAGAAATCTATGAAGATGACAAGTCATACAACTCGAGAATGGCTTTGTTTCTGGAATGGTATTTATTGGATAACTATACACCCGGAACTCAAAACACCATTTTGGAAAGTCTAACTGAAGAAAATAAAACCACATGGTCTCAAAGCCATCTGGAAGTTTGCCAGGACATCGCCAATAATATTCAGGCCCTTTTTGAGGTTAAAAAAGTTCGCGATACATCGGTGACAGTTTTAGATTTACTCATAGATGAAAAATACGAAATTGAGGAGCCCGACTCAAAGTTGATATTCAGAAAAAATGATATCTTCCAAGGCAGAATTGTTCCTCATCGGGGCAAATGGCATTTCACAGGTTACTTCTGCTTTCATCCCAGCAAAACCCAAAAGTACATAAAAAATGAAGCTAAAGAATTCTTCATACTCCAAAGAACCTGGATCAAGGAACTCACCGGCCTTGAAAAAGAGTTGTCAAAATTTGGAAAAGCCTTTTTAAAAAATTCTAAATATATTGAGAAAATCAAAACTAGAATTGAACACATAGATTATGAAACAAAAATAGATGAGTTGACCCGTGAGCTTTTAATATTGGAAAAGAACAAGAGAGATTTGGAGATCAGCACTCAGGAAATTGACAATAAAATTGCTCATTTAAAAAATGTAACAATAAAGCTTGAGGGACGAAGGTTGATTTCGGAATTGATCAATAAACTGGCTTATATGAATTTGAAGTGGGAGCGCTCCCGGCAAATAGAAATCTCTGATATTTATAAAAACTAATAATGCCTAAACGAACTGATATAAAAAAAATTCTTCTCATCGGAGCAGGCCCTATCATTATTGGTCAGGCCTGTGAATTCGACTATTCAGGAACCCAGGCCTGCAAATCGCTCAAAGAGGAAGGTTATGAAGTTATTCTGGTGAATAGTAACCCCGCCACCATTATGACTGATCCTGAATTTGCGGATCGCACTTACATAGAACCTGTTACTCCCGAGGTAGTTGAAAAAATTATCGCGCGGGACAGGCCCGATGCTTTGCTTCCAACAATGGGCGGTCAAACGGCCTTAAATGTTGCTTTAGCCCTTGCTGAAAACGGGGTTCTGGATAAATACAATGTGAAGTTGATTGGTGCTGATATTAGCGCCATCAAAAAAGCGGAAGATCGAAAACTTTTTAAAGCAGCTATGTTTAACATTGGGCTTAATGTTCCACCCAGTGGGCAGGCTGAAACATTGGCGGAGGCTTGGGGAGTTGTTAAGGATACAGGTTTTCCCGCAATCATTCGGCCCTCCTTCACCTTAGGGGGAACGGGCGGAAGTATCGCCTACTCCAAGGATGATTTTGAACCACTGGTTGAGTTTGCACTTAAATCAAGTCCTGTCACTCAGGTGTTGATCGAGAAATCTCTCATTGGCTGGAAAGAGTACGAATTGGAAGTGATGCGGGACGTGAAAGACAATGTCGTAATAATTTGTTCAATAGAAAACCTTGACCCGATGGGTATCCATACCGGGGATAGCATAACGGTTGCTCCCGCCCAAACGCTTACCGATAAAGAATATCAAATAATGCGTAATGCAGCGATTGATATTATCCGCGAAATTGGTGTTGAGACAGGTGGCTCCAATATCCAGTTTGCGACCAACCCCAGAACCGGAGAAATGATAGTCATCGAGATGAATCCTCGCGTATCCAGAAGTTCCGCTTTGGCTTCCAAGGCTACCGGTTTTCCGATTGCGAAGTTTGCCGCAAAGTTAGCGGTTGGCTATTCACTTGATGAAATTAAGAATGATATTACGAAAGTCACGCCGGCTTCTTTTGAACCGACCCTTGATTATTGTGTAGTGAAAATCCCGCGTTTCACTTTTGAAAAGTTCTTTCAAACGGAACCGATTTTGTCGACCCAAATGAAATCGGTCGGGGAGGTCATGTCTATTGGTCGCACATTTAAGGAAGCCCTGCATAAAGCCATCAGATCCACAGAAACCGGTCTTTATGGTTTCGAGGAAAAATTTCGTTTCAGCCTTAATCAGGTTGGACTATCGCCTGAACAGCAAAAGGAAAAACTTTTAGCTGCGCTGTCCATACCTTTTTCAGATCGGCTCTGGCATATTGCCGCCGCCTTGAGAAGAGATATCTCCATCGACCAAATTCACCAGATTACAGGTGTTGATCCCTGGTTTCTCGATAACATAAAAACCATGATTGATTTTGAGAAGAAATTAATAGCTTTGGATGGTGTTTCTAACTTGGATGGAGAAACCCTTTTAAGAGCAAAAGAAATGGGTTTTTCTGATATCTATATGGCTGGGCTCCTAAATTGTAATGAAAAGGATGTGTTTCAGCGGCGAACAGAGGAAGATATATATCCTGTCTATAAGAGGGTTGATACTTGTGGTGCTGAGTTCGAAGCATTCACTCCTTATCTATACTCCACCTATGAGGAAGAGTGTGAAGCCGATGTAACTCAAAGAAAAAAAATCATGATTCTTGGCGGCGGACCCAACAGAATTGGTCAGGGAATCGAGTTTGACTACTGCTGTGTTCATGCGGCTTTTGCGCTCAAGGAAGATGGTTACGAAGCAATTATGGTCAACTGTAATCCGGAAACAGTGAGCACCGACTATGACACCTCGGACAGGCTTTATTTTGAGCCTGTAACCTTTGAGGATGTTATGAATATCGCAAGGGTGGAAAAACCAGATGGCGTTATTGTTCAGTTGGGAGGTCAAACTCCATTGAAACTAGCACTGGATTTGATGGATGCCGGGGTGCCTGTTATAGGGACAAGTCCTGTCGATATCGATCGTGCTGAAAACAGAAAACTGTTTAAGGAAGTCATAGAAAAACTGGGACTTAACCAGCCGGCAAATGGAACCGCTGTTTCATATCAGGAAGCTCGTGAAATCGCTGAAGAAATTGGCTATCCTGTAGTGGTTCGCCCTTCTTATGTTCTTGGAGGCCGGGCTATGGAAATTGTTTATAGCCAGGAGCGTCTCGAATACTATATGCAACACGCTGTTAAAGCATCTCCCGAGCATCCAGTATTGATAGACGATTTTCTGTCGGATGCCATCGAGATTGATGTTGATGCCATTTCTGATGGAACAGATGTAGTGATAGGTGGGGTGATGGAGCATATCGAGGAGGCTGGAATACACTCAGGCGACAGTGCCTGCTCCCTGCCCGCATTTTCCCTTGCCCCTGAAACGATTGATAAAATAAAAGCCCAGACCTGTGCATTGGCACGAGAGCTTAAAGTCATTGGACTGATAAATATTCAATTCGCAGTTAAGGATGAAACTATTTATATCATTGAAGTGAATCCGCGAGCCTCACGCACAATTCCTTTTGTGAGTAAAACCATTGGGGTTCCTCTGGCAAAAATAGCCACCAGAGTCATGACCGGTAAAAGTTTGCAGGAATTAGGTTTTACAGAGGAAATAGTCTTTTCTCATATTGCTGTGAAAGAATCCGTCTTTCCTTTCAATAAATTTCAGGATGTAGATGTCTTATTGGGGCCTGAAATGAAATCTACCGGTGAGGTCATGGGGATTGATACTGTTTTTGGTCGGGCTTTTGCCAAGTCACAATTGGCGACCGGGATTAAACTTCCTTTAGATGGCACTGCTTTTATCAGCGTTAAGGATTCTGATAAAGAAAAATCCGTTGCCATTGGAAAAGAGCTGCAAAAATTGGGCTATAAATTAATCGCGACACGAGGCACTGCTGAGTATTTGGCAAAAAATGAAATTACAGTAGAAGCCATCAATAAGTTCAAAGAAGGCTCCCCGCATATTGTGGAAGCTATTGAGGCAAAACAAGTGGCTATTGTTATCAATACAGTATTTGGCGAACAATCTATAAAGGATTCATTCTCACTCAGGAGAGGCTCGCTGAATCAAAATTTACCTTATTGCACAACTATGGCTGGCGCATTAGCTCTGGTGGGTGCTTTAAAAGCCATTAAGGCAGATGAACTGACGATTACGTCAATACAGGAGTACGGAGCAACATCCTGAGCCTGTCAGTTAACAGAACGGATTCCATGAAAATCCCACCATGGAACCTCTTCTTCTTGTTTTGTCAGGCCATTATTTATTGGTGAAAGCTCGCCTCTCCTAAGAGTGGGCATAGATCTAACAAGAAACCCCGTTTTATAATTTTCCCCAGCCACAGACATGGCCTCTGCTGTCCCTTCCCATGCTTGTATTATTTTAATGACTCCGACCCGCACATAAACATCCCCCAAATCGCTTGTTGTATAAAGGTCGTTCAACTTCAGACCTACTGCGGCCACCTGAAACAGGTCTCCAATGCGAACTCCATTTGACGAGCCAAGATTGACCAGTATTTTCTCTTCAACTATATTTTCTTCACCCTTTTTTCTGGCGTTTCTTTTGCCTTTAATGGCGATTATTTCCCCTTCCAATGGGAGAGAATCTAGTTTATCAGAAATGAATGATCCAATTGTGCGTCTCAAGGAATTTAAGGCAAAGTTCATAGAGCTTAACCCCGGTTCCCCATTCATGTCGGCCGAGTTCAACTTTTCCATAGAGAAGGGTTTAGTCCCAACACTTGAAAACACAGCAAAAGTTTTCTCATAGAGAACTCTTCCTGTATTATTTTGTACAAGCTCGATATGCACCTGTATTTCCGCATTTTCTCTGGTTCCAGATTTGAGTGCATTTGCTCCCGCCGAATCACGACCACTTTCAGTGTCAGGAAGGAATTTAATGACTTTTCCTCTGATTTCAGTGAAGGTGGCTTTCTGAGGTTTTTCCCCCAATTTTGCAGGCCAGATAGAATCTTCATCCATCTGTTTCATCGACATTTCTTGTGCAGGTTGCCCCATTTGAGGATCAGAGTTTTGTATGAATAAAATTTCAGGAGAACTCATTTTGCTTGAATTGTATATGGCTGGCTCCACATAATTTTGCCCAGAAGAGGAACTGGGATCACCCATCAGCG
>JACKQG010004784.1_pt1 | contig 15476 bp, 12 predicted proteins | sample 8237621 | NCBI WGS metagenome assembly JACKQG01 (sample SAMN15677084, study PRJNA649215) | marine metagenome | biome: marine; feature: Black Sea; material: saline water; isolation source: suspended particulate matter (SPM) from the Black Sea western gyre | collected 2013-06-09/2013-06-10 | depth... | reverse complement strand
TTTAGGCTGCTATTACCTGTTGAAACGAGGTCTTCAATTACTACTACCGATTGACCAGATTCATAATGACCTTCGATTTTATTTTCCAAACCATGCTTTTTTTCCGAAGGTCTGACATATATAAATGGCAATCCAAGTCCCTCGGCAACCAGCACCCCATGTGCTATAGCTCCCGTGGCAACGCCTGCAATAATATCGGCTGAGCTGTATTTCTCGCTGATAATATCTACAAACTGCTGTCGTATGAACGTACGAATTTTTGGGAACGAAAGAGTTTTCCTGTTGTCACAATAAATCGGGGATTTTATGCCTGAAGCCCATGTAAAAGGCTTTTCCACACTTAATTTTACTGCTTTTACCTGTAATAGATACTCCGAAATGGCTATCGCTGTTTCTTTATTATAAACCATGTGGCAAATGTATGAGATTTATTTTAATCGTTTATATTAAACTTTTATATTGTTATTTAATTGCAACACATTTTTGTTATTTTTGTAGAAATCAAAATAAGCTTTTTTTATTTATAACACTTAAACATAAGATCATGACTAAAAAAATCTTACACGCAGCTTTATTTTTATTATTCTTAAATTCAATGCTATATGCCGGAGAAGTTTCCGTTGACAAAGCAAGGAACACAGCGAAAAATTTATTCTTCGAAAGAGCCGGTCAATTTTCGGATGTGAAATACGAAAAAATTATTTTTTCAGATGAATTGATCATTAAAGAAAACCAAACTCTTCTTTTCTATGTTTTCAATTTGCCGGATAATAAGGGCTTTGTGATAGTATCAGCCGAAGATAATGTATATCCGATACTTGGTTATTCATTTGAGAGCAATTATTCAGAAGAGGATCAACCTCCTGCATTCGTTGATTGGTTTGAAAATTACAAGGATCAGATTATTTATGTTAAAAAGAATAAATTAAAAAGCACATCTGAAATTAAATCACAATGGGAGAAATATACCACCAAACCGGAAAAATCCACAAAAAATTATGTAGAGCCATTAATACAGACAGCCTGGGACCAGGATTGTTATTATAATGAACAATGCCCGGTTGATTATAGCGGCGCATGCGACCGTGCCAGGGTCGGTTGTGTTGCAGTGGCAATGGCACAGGTAATGAAATATCACAGTTATCCACCGCAGGGAACAGGCTCGCATGGTTACTATTCCTCTTACGGATACCTTACAGCCAATTTCGGTGAAACAACTTATAACTGGGATGAGATGCCCGATTATATTACTGATTTTAATTTTGAAATTGCCCAGATTGGATCCCATTGCGGCATTGCAGTAGAAATGTGGTACGGACCAAATGGTTCAGGAGCTAATTCCGCAGATGTGGGTCCGGCATTAATGAACTATTTTGGATACTCATCAGGGGCAACATTGGAATATAAAGATGACTATAGCAATTCCGAATGGGAAAATCTTCTGAGAACAGAATTGGACGCATTAAGACCAATGTATTACCGCGGTTCCGGCAGCGGAGGACATGCATTTGTATGTGAAGGGTACCAGGATAACAACCATTTTCATTTTAACTGGGGCTGGGGAGGATTGTATAACGGATATTATTATGTTTCAAACCTGCATCCGGGCACTCATTATTATTCCGAAAACCAGGCAGTATTGATAAACGTTAAACCACCCGAACCACCTGTGGCTGATTTTGCCGCTAATACAACTGTTGTCCTTACAGGAAGCGGTGTAAATTTCACTGACCTTACCGAACACACTCCCGCTTCCTGGTCATGGACATTTGATGGAGCATCTCCTGCAACTTCCGATATGCAGAATCCTGAAAACATTATTTATTCTTCACCGGGTAATTATACTGTTACCTTAACTGCAACAAACTGGAATGGTTCGGATACCAAAACAAAGACAGATTATATTACTGTTACTGATGACGCCCTGCCAATTGCTGATTTTGAAGTTAACCTGACAAATGTATGTTTGGAATCTACAGTAATTTTCACCAATCTTTCTCTTAACTCTCCTGATAACTGGCAATGGTCTTTTGATCCAAACACTGTTACTTTTATTAACGGAACAAATGCAAACTCTCAAAATCCACAGGTAGTATTTAATGAGCCTAAGATATATTCAGTAACACTAACAGCCACAAATTCAAACGGAAGTAGTTCTATGACCAAACCTGACCTTATCACTGCCGGAGGAGTACCATTACCTTTTATCGAAACATTTGAACTTGGTGCATTCAAAAATTACTGGACTATTGAAAATCCGGATAATGATATAACCTGGGACGGATATTACAAACTATCGGGAAACCTGCCGAGCCGTAAAGCAGCATGGATGAACTTCTATGAATATAACGACGTTGGTCAGAGAGACAGGTTGGTTTCTCCTCTGCTGAATTTTACCGTGTACAATACCATTGATTTTAGCTTTACTCATGCTTATGCTATTTATAATTCGTCAAGAAAAGATTCAATAATTATTTATATCTCTACCGACTGTGGAACTAATTGGACCCGGATATTTGAAGCCGGAGAGGATTTTGCAACGCATCCCCCAACCACCGGCGATTTCGTACCATCAATAGCAAGCGATTGGTGTGGTGTTGGTTATGGTGATGATTGTCATACGCTTGATTTAAGTCAGTGGGTAGGTAATTCGGATGTGCTTATTATGTTTGAATCATACAACGGGCATGGTAATATGATGTATATCGATGATGTTGTAATAACCGGAGAAACAGGCACCGGGTTAGCTGAAACTCCGGATAAAAGAATTTCAATCTTCCCTAATCCATCAGATGGATTGTTTAATGTTTCCACTGAAGATATGAAGTATCCTCTTGATTTGTATGTTTACAATAACCTCGGACAAATTGTATATAACGGAAAAATTAATACCGTAAATTCTCAGCTTGATCTTAGCTCTTTTAAAAAAGGAATTTATTACATTAAATTTTTTAACAAAAATATTAATCAGATAAAGAAGGTTATTATTAAGTAATGATTTGCTGAGAAGCAATGTCAGTATATGTTAAAAGTTATATGTTATATGTTATTTGTTAAGAGTTTAATGAGAAGATTACTAAAAACTGAATAATGACAGTAATGAAAAAAACAGCCGTTTTTCCCGGTTCATTCGATCCTATCACCATAGGACATGAATCCATCATAAAAAGAGCTTTGCCTCTGTTTGACGAATTGTATGTGGCAATAGGGATAAATATCGAAAAAAAAGACTTTTTCCCCATTGATCAAAGAGTTGAATGGATAAAAAAGGTATTTAAAGATCACTCGCAGGTAAAAGTGTTAAAGTACGAAGGCTTGACTGTTGATCTTTGTAAAAAGTTAAATGCAGGTTATATATTAAGAGGACTAAGAACTTCTGCCGATTTTGAATTCGAACGTAGCATAGGTCAGATCAATAAAAAGCTATATCCTGAAATTGAAACTGTGTTTTTACTTACTTCAACCGAACATACACCTCTGAACTCCTCGATGGTCCGTGATATACTCCGGCACGGGGGTGATGCAAGCCAGTTTGTTCCTCAAGAGGTTGATTTGTCAGCATACTTTAAAAAACAAATCCGTTAATCCGGCGTTTCTCTTTTGCAAAAAATCAATTATATGATTAAAAAAACCTTTTTGGCTTTCATTTTAATTCTGTCAATTTTATATTCTTTTTCAACCGAGACAATAATTACCGGGAATTTGCCTGGTGCAGAGAGTCTGGAAATAAGACTGCTCGTTTATTCCGATCAAATTACTTATGATGAACTGGTTCTGGATCGAAAAATAATTGATAAAAACGGTTTTTTTTCATTTAATATTGATATAAAAGAACCAATTATTTCTTTTTTTGATATCGAATTTTATTCATTCATACTTTACCTTGAACCCGGAGGCAAATATGAAATTAATTGCGATTCAATATCTATTGATGACCAGTACAGACCATACTATAAAAAAGAGCACCTCGGTTGCAAAATCACCACTGATCTTAAACCCGGGCTGAATAACCTGATAGCAGAATTCAATACATTGTATAATGAATTTGTCATAAATAATTTTGATGAAATTTATAAAAAAAGAAAAAGAAGCCTGATTGATTCCTTTAAAAAGGAGAACGTGCAAAAATATAAGGACATTGATAATGATTATTTTCAGGATTACATCGAATATAAAATTGCTTCTATCGAGTTAGCCGGGGCGTCGGTTAAGAAATCGGAAATTTTTTTAAAGTATTTGGATAAAAAGCCGGTACTTTATCACAATACGGAATACATGTATTTTTTCAACCGGTTTTTTGACCATTATTTAACATCCGGATCAAAATCCATTTCAAGGACCGACCTTTTATCTGCCATTAATTATCAAAGTAGTTATGCAGCATTAATGGATACCCTTGGCAAAGACACCATACTCAGAAATGAGGTTATACGCGAAATGGTGATGTTAAAAGGATTAAAAGAGCTTTATTATTCGCCTGATTATTCGCGACAGAACATTTTGGATATCCTGAAGCAAGTTGCCGCTGCCGGTAAATTTCCTGAGCACCGGTTGATAGCAAATAACCTTATAATTACTTTAACGAAACTTCAAAAAGGAACACACACGCCGAATTTCAAACTGCCCGACCTGAACGGAAAAATGGTTGAGCTATCGGAGTTATTCGGGAAACCGGTTTACCTTAGCTTTATAACTACATGGAGTTACGCCTGCCTTGCAGAAATGAAATTAATGGCTGATCTGTATAACAATTATAAAAATCGCATTGAATTCGTTTCAGTCTCTCTTGATAACAATCCGGAGATTGTAAGAAAATATGTAAAGGATAAGGGATATGAATGGCTCTTCCTTTTTAATGGCAGCGGCTATGATTTGTTAAAAGATTACGACATAAAGACTTTCCCGCTTTTTATTTTGATAAATAAAGAAGGAGAAATTCTCCAGTATCCGGCATACAAGCCGAGTGAGAATATTGAAACTTACTTTCAGGCTTTGACAAAAGAATCTGATGAGTAACCTGCCGGACTTCCAAAATAAATTTTAAAAGTTCGGATATTTGATTCATTGATTTCAAGTTTTATTTTACCGGCTATTCCGGATCTTAAACCTACATTATTGGAAACAAACTACGAAATCGTACAATTAAATCATACCCCTCTTATCTGAAATCATATTTTATTTTTTTTACCATGCTTATAATAAGCACTTTATACTTCGGCAATCATTTGTTGTACTGAATTGGCATGGGTCTTGCGTTGTCCGTTGTAATTAACGAAATGAAGTAATCATTTCAATTTTAAACTTTTAAATTTATTTATTTTATGAAAACACACAAATTATTTTTTTTAGTATTTTGTTTTGCGATTACGAACCTGGCATTTAGCCAGTCGGGAATTCAAAACGTTTGTTTATCTCCTGTCGATCAGCATGTTGATGTAACTTCGACAAATTCAGCAAACTTTATTTGGTCTCTAAGGCACGGAGCATCTGCTTGGGATATAGAAGTTGGTGAGGTTGGCTTCGAACCAGGGCAAGGAGATTTTATTAGTAGATATAAGGTCAGACAAAGTGCACCGTCTATTTCTACTAAAGTGGAATTTACTATGAGAGGATTAGAGCCCGGAACAGTCTATAATGTTTTTATTAGGACAAATTGCGGTGGTGGCGACTTCAGTGAATGGAGTAAACCTGTTACCTTTACAACAAAGAGTTTGTAATAAATTGCTTAATTAAAATATTCGATTAAATTTAAATTACGTATGCAATTTGAACCGCCCTAAACATTGGGGCGGTTTTTTTTATGCGTGAAAATATTATTAAGGTGCCAGAAGTATTAAGTAACATTTAGTGCTAAGAATATTTACAACCAGGTTTCGAACGTTGAACATCCCTGTCAGGGCGTGAAACATCGAATATAAAACTACCATTCCTCATCCGTAGCTTCCGCTTTCGGCATCATGCCTTTTTTCAGGCTTTCGATCCACGATTTGGCAAAGCTGTCAACCTGAATCAGGTATTCATCCCATGTAGGATTGTATTGCGGGTCATCTTTGTTCAGCCATTTTTCCACCGGAACTTTTGACGCCTGGCGCATTATAAATTCGGTTAATATGTACCGGTACCTTCCTTCTTTAAACTCAAGGGTAAAGATGTACTGGATAACCCCTGCATCGGTTTGGAAGCCATTTTCATCCGTATTTTTTATCTTGAACCTGTGGAGTCCTTTTATAATACCGGTTTCCGGATCACGGGTTTTAGTAACATCAACTGGATTTTTGTAGTAAGTGTTGATCCAGCCTATTGCCCGGTTAAAGAAATCTTGTTTTGTGCCTTCTTCCTGTATTACTTTTTTGTAAGTTATTAAACCTGTTTTTTCGTCAATTGGAGGCTTAATATTTTGCACATTTTGACCAACTAAAATCAAATTTGGAAATAGGATAAAGCATAAGAAGGTAATAATCAAAAAAAGATTCTTCATATTGTATAATTTTTTTTAGATTATAAACGATTTAAGTATAATTTTATTCTTTAATTTAACAGTTCGTATGACAAACTCAAAATCAATGCAAAAAAATATTAAAAAGTACAAATAAAAAACCCCTCGCTTTTGAGGGGTTTATAAAATTTTGATCATATATTGATTTTAATACATTCCGCCCATGCCGCCCATGCCAGGAGCTCCACCCGGGGGCATTGCCGGCATTGCTTCTTTTTCTTCCTTATGTTCAGCTACAACACATTCGGTTGTTAATAACATGCCTGCAATTGAAGCTGCGTTTTCAAGAGCTACACGAGCTACTTTAGTAGGATCGATTACACCGGCTTTCATCAGGTTTTCATATTTGTGTGTTTGTGCATTGTAACCGAAGTCATCTTTACCTTCCTTAATTTTTTGAACCACTACCGAACCTTCCAGGCCTGCGTTTTCAATGATCTGACGCATCGGTTCTTCCAACGCTCTCCTAATGATTGCAATACCTGTATCCTGGTCTTCGTTTTCACCTTTTAAGTTGTCGATTGCGTTAATAGCTCTCAGATAACCAACTCCGCCGCCAGGAATAATACCTTCCTCAATAGCAGCTCTTGTTGCATTCAAAGCATCGTCAAAACGGTCTTTTCTTTCCTTCATCTCCACTTCACTGGCAGCGCCAACATAAATAACTGCCACACCGCCTGCCAGTTTAGCCAGTCTTTCCTGCAGCTTTTCTTTGTCATAATCTGATGTAGTGGTTTCTATCTGTGCTTTGATCTGGTTGATCCTTCCCTGGATGTCCTCTTTTTTACCATGTCCACTGACAATAGTAGTGTTATCTTTATCAATGGTGATTTTTTCAGCTTCACCAAGGTTGTCGATAGTTGTATCTTCGAGTTTGTATCCTTTTTCTTCTGAAATTACGGTACCGCTGGTCAGGATAGCAAGGTCTTCAAGCATTTCTTTTCTTCTGTCGCCAAAGCCCGGAGCCTTAACGGCAACAACCTTTAAACCACCTCTTAATTTGTTTACAACCAATGTTGCCAATGCTTCAGTTTCAACATCTTCAGCTACTATTAACAATGGACGCCCTGATTGAGCGATTTTTTCAAGAATCGGAAGCAGGTCTTTCATCACGGAGATTTTCTTGTCGTGAATAAGGATATACGGATTTTCATATACTGCTTCCATTTTTTCAGCATCAGTTACGAAGTATGGAGAAATGTAACCCCTGTCGAATTGCATACCTTCAACAACATCTACGTAAGTTTCAATTCCTTTAGCTTCTTCTATAGTGATTACACCGTCTTTCTTAACTTTATCCATAGCTTCTGAAATAAGCTTTCCAACTAATTTATCGTTATTTGCGGAAACTGTTGCAACCTGCTCTACCTTTTCACCGATGTCGATAATTTGCTTAGTCTGGGCTTTAAGCGATTTGATAACTTCAGCCACAGCTTTGTCAATACCACGCTTCAGGTCCATCGGAGGCTTTTTAGCTTTGTCAATACCACGCTTCAGGTCCATCGGGTTTGCTCCGGCAGTAACATTTTTCAAACCGGTTGTCATAATTGACTGAGCCAATACAACAGCCGTGGTTGTACCGTCACCCGCGATATCATTTGTTTTGGATGCCACTTCTTTTACCATTTGGGCGCCCATGTTTTCAACGGTATCTGCTAGTTCAATTTCTTTAGCTACAGTTACACCGTCTTTTGTAATAACCGGTGAACCGAATGATTTATCAAGGATAACATTACGGCCTTTTGGACCTAATGTAACTTTTACAGCGTTGGTTAATTCATCAACACCTGATTTTAATGCATCTCTTGCTTTAAGATCGAAAATAATGTCTTTTGCCATTTTTTATTTTTTTTTTAGTTAATTACAAAATAGTGATTTTAAATTATTGCATAAATATCTGATTCTTTCATGATGAGGTAATCTTTATCATCATAAGTTATTTCGGTGCCGGCATATTTGCCATAAAGCACAGTATCACCAACTTTGACTGTTGGTTTTTCATCTTTTGTTCCCGGACCAACTGCTACGATTACACCTTTTTGAGGTTTTTCTTTTGCAGTATCAGGAATTAAAATTCCGCCTGAAGTTTTTTCTTCGGCATTTGCCGGTTCAATTATTACACGGTCTGCTAATGGTTTAATTTTAATTTCTGACATAATATTATAGTATTATAGTTTTAAAATAATTTAATTTTTTCAAAGTCGCCTTAGACATAATTTATGCCAAAACAAAAAATGTCAGAATTAGATGACATTCTGACATTTTAATTTTTATTTTTAATTGTTTTTATTGTCCTTCGGGATTTTCTGTTTCAGATTGGTCAGGTGGCGGTAAATAGTCTTCAATAGGTTGCACATCGGGTAAATCCTGGTATAGTTCCTGTAATTCACTATCTCCTGCTTGTATATTGACACCTCTTGGAATAACAAATATGGAAAACAAGCTAAGTAATAATAGCGTCACTGCAAGTGTCCAAGTGGACTTTTCAAGAAAATCAGCCGTTTTTCTAACACCCATAAACTGGTTGGATGATGAAAAATTTGATGCTAATCCGCCGCCTTTAGAACTTTGAACCAATACAATCAGCGTCAGCAATACGCAGGTTACAAAAATTAAAACTGCAATAACAATATAAGCTCCCATTTTATTTTGTCTTTTAAATTAATTATCAGATTATTTAATCTCTTTCTTTATTTTTTCAATTTGGGCTGCAAAGTAACTACTTTTTTTCGGATTAAGCAAACTTAATTTATGGTATATTTTAATGGCTTTAGCTAAATTTCCTTGTTTATAATAAATATTTGCAAGCGTTTCCGATACTATTTCCACGTTATCAACAAGGCTTTGTTTTGCCGTATCAACAGGATTAAAAAATTCGGTTTTTGACGGAGCAGATATCTTTGGTTCTTCTTTAATGAATTTATCAATGATATCTTCATTGGCTTTCAGGTTGTTTTCTTTAGGAGGCGAATCTTCTTTTGTTTTTGTTTCAATTGAAGTAGAATATTGTTGTAATAACCCTTCAAGTTTGTCAGTTAAATTGTGAAGTGTGAGGTACTGCCTGCCGGTATCATGTAGCCCTGACGACAATAATAATGAATTTACCTCACTCTTTAACAGGTTGGTCAAATCCAGAATATTTGTTTTTTGATCAATGACTTGCGGTTTAATATCTGCTGATGAAATTTCTTTTTTGCTTATAACTTCTGTATCTTTAAGAGGAGAAAATGCTTTTTGAAGTGAATTTAACAGTTGTTTAAGAACTTTACGATCGGGAGCATAAGCAGATGCCATCTTAAGTTGACTGTTGAATTTTATATTGCTTTCTTTGTAAAGGTTTAAAACGAACAAAATGTCAGCAGTCTGGCAATAAGGATAATCATTTACCAGGTTTTCCAGCAACAGTATGCTTTCAGCATTTAGTTTTTCGGGCGATTTAATATAGTCGATAAATTGCTGACGATTCATTTCTTTTACCAGTTTATTACAGCTTTGTTAAAAACATCTTCAACTAGCATTTCGTTTATTTCATCAATTAATTGCCCTTGTATTTCTGCCAGATTCTGATCGCTTGCATAATCGGCATATCTTGAAAAAACAGATTCAAAACTCATTTTTTCATCAAAAGTATTTGTATAATTAACATCAATCGTAATTGTAAGGCGGTTCATAGCTGCCTGGTCATTTTCCTGAATTGCCACAGGCTGGGTTCTATAACCTGTTATAGCTCCTTCAAGGATTAAGTCGCCTCCTTCATTTACAAGGATCAGGCTGGTTTCCGAAACGAATTTATCCTCCAGGCCATCTGTTAATTTTTGGCTGAGAGTTGGTTCGATCAATGAGGCATTATTGGTGAAATATTTAATGTTTATTGTTTTTACTTCAATCGGTATGGAAGCGCCGGTGAAAGAATAGTTAACAGTACAGGCGGTCATAAAAATTAATGTCGCAATGAAAATAATATTTTTTATTACAGAGAGTTTTATCAAGTTTTGAAAATTTAATAAATTGAAACTATTAATATTTAATTAATGTCGTATTCCTTTATCTTCCGGTAAAGAGTTCTTTCGGATATACCGAGTTCTTTGGCAGCTTTTTTTCGTTTACCGTTATATTTTGTAAGAGCTTTTTTAATAAGATCGACTTCTTTATCCTGGATTGACAGCGATTCTTCAATGACTTCCGTTTCCTGTATCGGTTCAACGACAGGATCAGCCGGAGGCCGGTGTATTTGAATGTCGTCAGTTTGATCTTCGAAAGACTCGATATTTTGGTAAAGTTTTTTTATTAGCTGAGCATTGTTTTGTTGAATGTTTTTAGTAATATCTTCGTTTTGTAATATTTCTCCAACTATGCTTTTCAGGTCGTTAATGTCTTTTTTCATATCAAAAAGCACCTTATACAGGAGGTCCCGCTCCGAAATTTCTTTTCTTTCTTCTTCTTTCCTGTATAAAACGGGTAAATCTCTGTACTGACTTTGAGGAAGATATTTCAGTAAAGTTTGGGCATTGATGTCTCTGTTTTTTTCGATAATGGAAATTTGTTCAGTGATATTTTTCAATTGCCTCACGTTTCCCTGCCACCTGTAATTAGTAAGGATTTTAACAGCTTCTTCATCAAGTTGAAGAACAGGCATGCGGTATTTTTCGGCAAAGTCGGCAGCAAATTTCCTGAACAGCAAGTAGATGTCTTCTTTTCTCTCCTTTAAAGCTGGAATGTAAATTGGTACAGTATTCAACCTGTAATATAAATCTTCCCTGAATTTTCCTTCGCTGATAGCTTCCCCGATATCTACATTAGAGGCTGCCACAACCCTGACGTCTGTTTTAATAACTTTTGAAGACCCTACTTTGAAGAACTCACCGGTTTCGATCACGCGTAACAACCGAACCTGGGTAGATAACGGTAGTTCAGCTATCTCATCCAGGAAAATAGTGCCTCCGTTGGCTACTTCGAAATAACCTTTTCTTGCCTCGTGAGCACCGGTAAAAGATCCCTTTTCGTGTCCGAACAACTCGGAATCAATAGTGCCTTCAGGGATGGCGCCACAGTTTACGGCAATGTAGTTACCGTGTTTCCTGGCGCTTAGCTGATGAATTATCTTTGGGAACACTTCCTTTCCTACGCCGCTTTCACCCGAAATCAGAACGGTTAGATCGGTAGGAGCTACCTGGCTGGCAATATCTATTGCCCTGTTGAGCAGGGGAGAAGTACCGATGATGCCGAAGCGTTGTTTTATTGCCTGAACGTCCATTAAGGTATTTGTCTGAATTGGAGTGTAAAATTACTTAAAAAAACGAAAGGCGTATTTAAAAATTGTTAAGGATGGGGGAAATAGGGGTATATAAGTAAATAGGTTAATAATCACCGGGGCTTTTTCGGATTTATGCAAAGGAAATAGCGTATGATAATCCGAAAATTAATTACACGGGGATTTGTAATCCTTGTATGGTTATATATTTAAAGCGGATTACAAATCCTTAAATTATTTTCATCGGGATTATCTTTCCCACATGCCTGCCGTACAAATCCCGATGAGCGTTGGATTATTTTCATCGGGATTATCTTTCCCACATGCCTGCCGTACAAATCCCGATGAGCAGCGCTAAACGCGTCAACCTCTAATCACTATTCTTCACCTCTTTCTTCAGTCTTTGAATATGTCCGCGTCCCAGGGCTTTCACTTCGCAGCCTAATTCGAAGTACCTGCGGATTTTATCATCCGGTAAAATACCGAAAGCATCGACCACAGCAATAGGCCCGCCTGCCCATTTAACAATGTCTTCAGGATCGAGCTTAAGATATTCGGTGTGAGGCACTGCAAGTATTAGTGCATCAACACCTTTAAGCGCTTTTGGCAGGTCTTTCAATACCTGTATTTCAGTAAGATGATCCTGGTTGCGGAAGAAACGACTCCATGAATGTTCGGGGTCTAAGTCCTGGTTTTCCAGTTCATACCAATTATCAATATAAGGATCGTGTACATGTATTTCCGCACCCATTTCCGTGAGTTTTCTAACCACCATCTCGCTTCCGCTGTAACGGGTGTCGCCTACATCCTGCCTGTAGCTTGCGCCACATAACAATACATCAGAACCTGCAATGTATCTTCCCATATTACGGAGTGCGTCGCGGGTTAATTCTGCCACATGTAATCCGCGGGTATCATTAATATCAATAGAAGTAGGGGTGATCTGAAATACATTATCGCCATCCTCAAACCCGAGAATATGGCGGTATGCCCAATAGCCTAATCCTCCGTCTTTCGGTAAGCAATAACCACCTATTCCCGGTCCGGGAAAGATCATATTACTATGTGTCGGTCGCATTTTTATGGCATTTATCACTTTAATCAGGTCAACACCGTTGCGCTCGGCAAACAAGCTCCATTCGTTCATAAAAGCTAAAATAGTAGCACGATATGAATTTTCAACAATCTTAGTTGTTTCCGATTCTATCGGGCGGTCCATTACTGTTAAAGGAAATTCTTTAGTGTTAAGCACTTCATGAAGGAATTTTTCCACCTTGTCTCTTGCTTCTTTGTTACAACCCGAACAAACGCGCCAGAAATCACGGATAGACGAAACATATTCTTTACCCGGCATTACACGCTCGAAGCTGTGCGACAACAGTGGTGTTTCTTTTAACCTGCGTTTTGCAAAAGCCTTTTTCAAGATGGGCCATGCAACAAATTCAGTGGTTCCCGGGGCAACCGTTGTCTCAATAAGAGTTAGTGCATGTGGTTGAATATGTTCTCCGATAGTCTTCATTGAAGCTTCAAGGGCTAACATGTCGGTTTCTCCTGTTCGCATATTACCCAGTTCTGTTTTGGAGTAGTCGCACTGTACATCAACTACCACCACATCGGCTAACTTCAGGCAATCGCTGTTGTAAGTGGCAACAAAGGTTTTCTCTTCATCCACCGTTCTTATAATTAGCTCTTCAACTTCAGGGTCCTCAGCTTTTACAGGAGATTCACCACGGTTAACAACAGGTATTTTCCAATGGCTTCTTGCACTTGGACGTTGATAGCCTATCACAAATTTTGTATAGTTTCCGTTTTCATCCTTAGTATCCGCTACAATGGCTGCCATTACTATACCCACGAATCCTAATCCCATAACAACAACTATTTCTTTACCCTGAGATTTAGCTTCATCGGCTAAATTTTTTAAGCGTTGTAACTCTGCGTCATATTCCTCCGGCATTGGAATAGGGAATTTCTCACCTGCCGGACTTACTGAATATTTATTTTCCATAATAAAAATTTTATTTTTTGATAAATCGGTTTATCAGTTTATCTTATTGTTGCATTCAAATTATCTTCAAAGGCTTTCATCATTTTATTCATGATCTTATCTATCACTTTATCGGTAAGGGTTTTTTCTTCGTCCTGTAAAATAAAGCTGACAGCATACGATTTTTTACCATCTTCAATGTTTTTACCTTCATAAACATCAAAGAGATTTACTTCTTTCAGTATTTTACTTTCAACATTGTAAGCTAACTTTTCAACCTCCGCAAACGGCACATTTCTGTCTAACAATAAAGCCAGGTCTCGTCTGACTTCTGGAAATTTAGGAACTTCTTTATACCGGATTTTATTTTCCCTGATCAAATCTAAAGCAAGGTCCCGGTTTAATTCAGCATAAAAAACATTTTGCTTAATATCCAATTCTACAAGCATATTCTTTGAAATAACACCAATTTCAAGCAATTTGCCTTTATCCGAAATATAACTCATTCCTGTGGATAAATAATTTCTTTTGGTTTTTTCTGAATTAAGTTTGGAAATATCAATTCCAATTCGTTTGAGAAGATTCGATAATAGAGCTTTGAGATAATTATAGTCCACCGGTTTATAGTCGGTGTACCAACTTTCCTTATCTATTCTCCCGGTAATAAAGAGTGCAAGATGATTAACTTCACTGTATTTTTCGGTAACATCATGCGCTTCTGATTTTTCCGGAATCAGCGTGTAAACTTTGCCAAACTCATAAATTTTTTGGTCGTAATTTTTTCTGTTGAGATTATACAATATTGTTTCCAGTCCGCCAAAAAGAAGAGTTTGACGCATCACATTCAGATCACGGCTTAAAGGATTAAGTATATTTACACTTATACCCTTGTCAAAATCCTTATGCGTTTCATAATAAGCCGACTTTGTCAGCGAATTGTTTATTATTTCTTTAAATCCATTATTGCTGAGGTAATCAGACACAAGATTCTGAATTTTTTCCGCATCAGGTTTTATAGTGTGCGAAATGGACGAGAGTTGTTGAGCTGGTATTTCTATATTATTATAACCGTAAATCCTGAGGATTTCTTCGATTACGTCTGCTTCCCTTGTTACATCCACGCGGTAGGGAGGAACGGCAAGCTTAAGTCCTTCATCGTTTTTTCCCAGGATCTCAAATTCAAGTGAATGAAGAATATTTTTAATTACGTCTTTGCCAATGGATTTTCCAATCAGTCTGTCGATATTTTTCCATGTAACATTGATGTTAATTTTTTTAAAAGGATCGGGATAAACATCTTTGATTTCGGATGATATTGTGCCTCCGGCTAATTCCTTTATCATCAATGCTGCTCTTTTCAGTGTGTATAAAATCATTTCGGGATCAACTCCGCGTTCGAACCTGAAAGAAGCATCGGTTTGCAAATCATGATGTTTGGAAGTTTTCCTGATATGGACAGGGTCGAACAAGGCACTTTCAAGGAAAATACTTTTGGTTTTTTCTGTTACTCCCGATTTCACTCCACCGAATACACCGCCTATACACATTCCTCCTGTTGCATTGCAAATCATAAGATCATTCCCTGTGAGCCTTCTTTCAATTTCGTCAAGTGTTATGAATATTGAATCTTTGGGTAATTTCTTAACGATGACTTTGTTGCCTGTAATTTCATCTGCATCAAAGGCGTGAAGCGGCTGTCCGGTTTCATGCAGCACATAGTTAGTAATGTCAACGATGTTATT
>JACKQG010004783.1_pt1 | contig 15478 bp, 16 predicted proteins | sample 8237621 | NCBI WGS metagenome assembly JACKQG01 (sample SAMN15677084, study PRJNA649215) | marine metagenome | biome: marine; feature: Black Sea; material: saline water; isolation source: suspended particulate matter (SPM) from the Black Sea western gyre | collected 2013-06-09/2013-06-10 | depth... | reverse complement strand
CTCTGGATTTCGCTCCAAATTGAAATCTAAAAACGGTCGTTTATCCATTTTATTTGTTTCTTCAAAATCAGAGAAAAATTGGTAATGAATACCATTAGTCAAAATTCCCAAATGAAAACCATCTGCATATCTAAAATAACCATCCAATTGTGCCCAATGATCTTTCAATTTCTCTCTCCAATGTTTACACTCAATAATCATTATGGGGATTTTATTAACAACAATAGCATAATCAACATTTTCACTTCTTCTTGATTTGATTTCATATTCTGGAATAATCTCATCTGTATTAAAACTATCATAACCTAATGCATTAAAAAATGGGAGAATAATTCCTTGTTTTGTTGCCTGCTCATTTTTAGCTGAATTCTTTTTAGATTTGAGATTGCTAATCAATTGTTCAATTTTACTTCTCATGTATTCACTCCAAAAGTTAATAGATATATGGAATTTAATGACATTTTCTTTTCTATTTCAAATCTTTGCGGAAGTTAAAAACTTCCCAAAGAAGACAGAATTATATTAATCGGTGTATGGTTCTTCACCATAGATAAGAACATTCTTCAATATATACACTGCTTCTTCTAGTCGGTCTGCTTCAATTTCCATGGATAATTCTTCTATCCGATCAGCAAACTTTGCCAAATCCTTTTTTACTTTTGGATCTATATCGTTTATAGGTATTCCGTCAATGATTGCATCAATCGTATTTTTGATCTGCTCCGGGGCTGTCGTCCATTCATCTACCATTGTTCTTGCTGATTTTAGGACAGTTCTGTCGTTATTGGTTAATTTCATTTTTATTTCTCCATTTATATTTTTGCTACTTTCAATTTACAACTGTAATCCTTTGCGTCCCGATGAATCGGGACGCAAAGATGTCATTTTACTCTTACAGGTCTTTTTTAATGTAAAGCGTACGATGCCGAGGTGCAAAGTAACCTACGAATTCGGAGGTTCCGTTAGGCGGCATTTTATCACACCCTACACAATCCGTTGCGAAACCGGCAATTTCATCATAGAGCCTTTCCATGACATTTTGGTTAATTCCATTATGCTTCATGTAAACAGACAAAATATTCTTGCCGGATTGGGGCAAGAGTACTCTCCTATCAAAATAAATGGACAAAGATTGCTGAATATCATCCATGCTGCGTCTGACGCTTTTGATAAAATTCTGTAAACGGTCATATTTCGTTTTGAAATAATATTCTTTCAAATTCCCCGTTGTATTGATCATGAACCGTACGTGATGTGAATGCTTCGCCATGGTTTTTCCAAAGCGTTTGTTTAGGAATTGACCGTCGTATTTATTGTTGACTTCAATTTCGTCCGGTTCAAACATATAATCATCTTCTTTTTCACAATCAAAGTCCCAATCGTCATCTTCTTCGTCATCATTTTCCAGACTTGTTAAGATTTCCTTTCGGGAAAAAGTAACGGGGCCGTTTTCCAATTTTTTGTAATTAACATAAAGAGTTTCATCTAAAGAAAAAACATCTTCTATTTCAATCTCAAAAAAAGGCGCTTTTCTTCTCTGTCTTTCCACATCAAAAATATGCAGAATTCTATCTGAATACCGTTCAAAAGGATCACCATATCCATCCGTTTCCAATCCCCGCATCCCTAATCTACCATTATTACTTCTGATAAAAGTAATCTGCAGTAGTTCTCTAAATTTGTAATTCCTGAATTTGGGATCTCCGTCAATGGATTCAGATAATTCCAAAAGCCAATCAGGAATTTCAGAATTGGAACAAATTGGGTGTTCCACGATCCAGTGGATCATTTCTTTTTTAGTAAGGGTGTCGCACATATTGTACTCCTGTAGTTTATTTTGGTTTGATTTCACCCTTACTATACATCCAATATTTATTTTCATGTTTGGTGCACTTTTTATAAGTAATAATATCTTGTATATAACAGTATAACTGAAGATACAGAGAATGTAATGCTAAAAATCTAACTTTTACAAAAAAGATCCATTTTGAAACATTTCAAAGGTTTCGACAATTGAAAAGTTTCAAATCTCACTCTGTAAACGTCCAGTAAATTCCTAAATTAACCATCCGTCCCATGGGGGGAAACGTTGGGTTATGCTGGATTAGAAAACCTCCTGCTTCCTTTTCAGGAAACAGTTTCAACGACGTCGGTTCAATTGCCTGTAAGATATTACGGACTGACCACGTTATGGTCATGGATGAAATAGTTACAGCCACTTCTGCATTCAATAACCAAATATCAGTCGTGTTAGATAAGCTCGAACGAATGTATTCATAGGGAAAACTGTCTATTGGATCAAAACCAATCAATTGTTCTCTGTTTAGCAATCCTTCTCCGGAAAGTCCCATTTTCAACGCAAAACGATTCAATACACTTTCGTTTTTATACTGTAAATCAAACGTGACAATATCGTGGATACCATCAAATAAAAGGGTACCGCCTGCTTTATTGAAATAACTTCCTGAAAAAGTAAATTGTTTTAATAAATTTGTATGGACTAAAATTCCTGTCTGAAAAATCAAATATTCCTTTTTATCGTACACCATGGAGGAATAATCAGCGATTAGACCGAAAACAGTACTGCCAACTACACTTTGTATATTTAAGTGTGCGAATCTGTTTTTTACAATTCCATCACCAAATGATATCAAATTGAAATGGTGGGGTTTTGAAGATTCTTCAAACGATCCTCGTAAATTGAACACTCCCCATGATTTCGAAAAATCTACAGCAATATAATCGACTATTTTAGAGTTGATCTGCGTCAGGCCTATAGCTGTTTTAACACCCAATAGATTGACTTGACCATAAAGTGTTTGCCAGTTGATATTTCTGGATGTGGAATCATTTTTACTGATGGATTGTATATTCATATCCAAGCCAAGTAGCGGATTTAATCCACCGAAGGACAACCCTCCGAGTTGTTGATGCCAGCGAGTTCGATTAATGAATTGCTTTTTCCTGTTGGAATACCATGATGTATCCACCCTGCGCCATTGCTGGAACAACGCTAAATGAGATGTCCACTGCAGTTTTTCACCGGGTGATTGTGCTATGAGTCCGGTGGAGAATATTTCGTCTTCCAGCAGACCATTGGCATCTCCCGAATCTGGCAATCCTGATTCTGTAACAAATCGCGCTGCTGCTGCGTTGATTATCCAATCATTATGTTCTGATTTATAATCCACTTTATATGATTGCTGCATGGGCGATGGTGATCCCAAAGGATGAAAAAACTGCCCTTCTCTTCCGGCATAACTCCGTTTAAACAGATGAAGACCTGCATATCTCTTGGCTGATTCATAATCCACATCTATCGCCAGTTGATCATAATTATAATCTCCCCTAATATAATCAAGGGTTGTTGTTATAACAGCTGAATCCGGTGCATGGTGACTGGTGATAGGTAACAGGTGACTGGTGCATGGTGAAAATTGGGTAATGATGTTTTTTCCATATCGCTGTGGATAATGGGAAAAGGTGCCATCAAATAATAAGGGGCCAGATGTCCAATCTCTATTCCAAAACAACCTCCCGTTTATTGATGTCATTCCAAATTGCCCACTCCAGTCGTAGGGCAGTTTTACTGATTGTCCAAGTAAATAAGAACTAATAAATAAAATACTTATCAGCATAATACCACCTCCCCTAAATCCCCTTCTCGTATTAGGAGGGGCCTTGGCTGCCTGTGGGTCGGAAGTCCTAAAGTTGAATTTTCGTTTTATTAATAATTCCATTAGACGAGAAATTTTGTTATTCGAGGTACACCAAAAGCAAAAATGAATCCATTGGCAATTTGATGCAAAAGTGTAAAACCAATCCCAGAGATATAAAGTCCCATAGTACGTGAAAAATCAAAACCGGCGCTTAAGGGATAACTTAACGTAGTCAACGAATCAAAAATAAAAGTGAGAATCAATCCGGTTATTCCCACTGCAATAACTTTATTTAATGAATATTCTTTTAGCAAAAATATTCGACGAAGAATACCGCCGGTAAACCCTACACCTGCCATTCCCACAATTTGAGCGAAAAATAAAGGCGGGAAGCTCAAGCCGGAGCCCAGGGGATTCATGCCGGAAAAAATCATTTCTGCTGTACCGCCAACGATTATGCCCCAGGCCGGACCCAAATAAAGTCCCGCTGTAAAAATAATAACTGTTATAAGTTCAACATTGGGGATCATGAGCAATGAGAATCCTGCTCCAATGGCCAGGGCAGCAAAGATCGATGCCCGCACCAATTTATTTAGATTCATCCATTCCCTTGTATAAAGCAGCGCGAAAAATATTTTTTCTGTCTGTCCATTTACCACCTTGCTGATCTTCATCGATTGCCAGCTTCATAAGATTCATTTTTGCATCGAGATTATCTATTAAATGTACCAACAGAGCTTCTTCAAAATTAGGTTGCTTTGGACTTTGCCATTCATAGCGTCCTTGGTGAGATAAAATAATATGTTCCAGTTTTTGCTGAAGTTCTTTCGGAAATCCTTTTATCCCGACAATGGTTTCCCGAACCATATCTCGGCCAATGACGATATGTCCGATAAAATTTCCTTCATCGGTATATTCCGTTTCCAGATCAGAAGAAATCTCGATCAGCTTGCCAATATCATGGAGCAAAACACCGGCCATGACCAGGTCATGATCGACCTTATATAATGGTGTAATTTTTTCTGCAATTTTCGCCATGGATAAAACATGTTCCAAAAATCCCGAACGATAATTATGATGCATCATGACGGAGGCCGGATGAATGAGCAGTTGTTCCTTATGCTCTCGATATATGGAGGAAACGACTTTTTTAAGATAGGTGTTTTTCATCTTGCTAATAATCTGTACAACTTTCTTCCACATCGTTTGTGGATCGTAGGGAGACGCAGGGACGATTAGAGCAGGCTCATATCCATAACGGCCATAATGCTGCACAGAGGCGGTATTAATTTTTTTAATTACTAGTTGATGTCGGTCCTGGAACGATTCAACATTTCCTTTTACAGCGACAGGATTTCCAGCAGAAAATTTTTCATTATATTCATCTACTTTATCCCAAACTTTGGCATGGACGGTGCCGGTATTATCCCTTAAGATAACATCCAGGTACAAATCACCGGCGCGGGTATGGCGCAGATGTTTTTCGACGCAAAGGTAAAATCCCTGAATGGATGTGCCTTCCTTGAATTTGTTAATGGATACAATCGGTTTCATATCAATTTTAATATTACCACCGAAATTACGCAGGAAGAATATTAGATTTGCCAGTCAATTAAGTTGTAAAAGGTTACATTAGGTAGTATATTGAAACATATTAAAAGAGGTTTGTATGAGTAGTATAGCAATTAAATTAAACGAAAAATTAATAAAATCTGCAAGGGAAAGAGGCAGAGTTGAACACCGATCTGCGCCAAAGCAGTTAGAGTTTTGGGCTAAAATTGGCCGAATTGCTGAAGATAATCCTGATTTACCTTTTGAAATGATTAGGGATATCCTTCTGGGGAAAGCACAGGCTGAAGCAGGTGAACTGGATCCGTATGCCTTCGGTGAAGGAGAATGATTCAAGTCCTTCAGACCCCTCTTTTTAAAAGACGGAAAAAGAAATTATATAAATGGCAGATCACTATACTAGATGGAGAAATTAATAAAATTGTAATGAATCCAACCATTGGGCAAATGAAAAAGGGTGATTTGACTGGCGTTTATGTACATAAGTTTAAAATGAAAAAAGATCTCTTTTTGTTAGCGTATACATTTGATCCTGCAACACGTACCTTGATCATGCTAGGCAGTCATGAAAATTTTTATAGAGATTTGAAAAAATATAAGTAACCATAATTATATAACTGAAAGTGATTATGCAGAAAATGGACCCAGAATTATTATATAATTATTTTTCGAAATATTGGTAATAACACTATTGAAGAATTACGTTTCGATTTACCATTACCAACCCTTCAGAACTACGACAGGCATTCTTGCCTGTCGTAGTGCAAACAAGAATGTTTGCACTACTTTAAAAGGGTGTAAATCACCATTTCTAAATTTCATAAACGAAACAAAAATTATTAAGCAAATAATAAAATGGGGACAATTTTATATTTAGTCTGAAAAATGACAAATCACTTAACTTAATCTATCTACAATGAATGTTACCATAAATCCAGTATCATATTCCAACTCCAGTGACCGCAAAATTTTGCAGGCGTGTTTGCAAAACTGGTTCAGGAATCCAAAAGATCTGCAATTTACAGATCCGAGGATGTCCTATCCGTTTGATTTCAGAAAATGGTGTGCATTATCCTATACTGAAGAAAATGTCAAAACGTTTGTCATAAAAAAAGATAAATGGATTGTGGCTTATTTGAGTGTAAAAATCGTTAATGAATATGAATTTGCTCATCTCTTTCATTTATTTGTAGATCAGGAACACCGGCAATTGGGTTTGGCTAAAATGCTCATTGAACATGCAATTGAAATGGCGCAAAAATTAAAATTGAAATATATCTCACTCCGTGTTAGTCCAAAAAATGAACGGGGAATCTTAATTTATAAAACAGCAGGATTTGAGGAAAATGGTGTCACAACCCAGGGTAATATTAAAATGAGAAAAGAAATATAATGGGAGATGGTTACTGGTGAGTGGTAAATGGGAGATGGAGTTTCAGCTTTCAGTTTTAAACTTTTCAACTTTTTCTTTTATATCACAATTATCACATTTCGGATCAGCGTCTCCCTTCTTCCAGTTGCGTTTGATTCGTATGGCTGTATAAACAACTGCTCCAGCTAATACTGTTAATGCTAAAAGTGTCTGAATATCCATATTAACCAAATCCCAACATCAAACCGCCTTGGTAAACAATGAATGAAGCACCATAGGCCAACAGGTTCATGTACACTATCATAAACAAGGGCCATTTCCAGGAATTTGTTTCATTACGAACAATGGCAAACGTGGCCATACATTGGGCGGCAAAAACAAAAAATACCATTAACGATAAGGCAACAAGTGGTGTATAGATTGGCATTCCAGTTTTGGGATTCATGTCAGATTTCATGGCATCTTTCAACTGAATGACATCCTCACCATCTGACTCCACGTTGTATATAGTTGCCATGGTGCTGACTAAGACTTCCCTTGCAGCAAATGATGTGATTAATCCAATTCCCAATTTCCAATCAAATCCCAAGGGTTGAATGACCGGTTCAATCGTACGTCCAATTTTGCCTGCATAACTATTTCGTATAGAATTTTCATTACCACTGGGATCATCCACTTTTGGAAAAGAAGCCAAAAACCACAGCACGATAGAAATAGCCATGATAATTTTGCCTGCATTTACAACAAATAGTTTTCCCCTATTTAACACTTGGCTAAATACAGATCTCCACAGTGGTGTTCTATACGGTGGCAGTTCCATTACAAAGGAGGACTTCCCTTCTACTTTTATGAAAATACTAAATACTTTTGCCAAGAGAAACGCAGTTGATGTGCCCAGGAAATACATCATAACCAATGTCAATCCCTGGAGATTTATAAAACCAAATACATTTGCTGCAGGAATGAATGCGCCGATCATTAATGCATAAACCGGCAGTCGTGCACTGCAGCTCATGAGGGGCAAAATTAAAATGGTAATCAGACGTTCTTTCCAGCTGTCAATGGTTCGGGTAGACATAATACCGGGAATTGCGCATGCGTAACCACTCATTAACGGCAAAACGGATCGGCCATGCAAACCAATCATGGTCATGAAGCGATCCATCATAAACGCCACCCTAGCCATATATCCTGTATCTTCAAGCAATGTCATGAAAAACATAAGAATTAATATTTGGGGCAAGAAAATGAGAATTGCACCCACACCTGCGATAACACCTTCCACAAGCAAATCTCGCAGCATGCCGGCGGACATTAGATTCAATACTTGGTTCCCAAACCAAGCCACACCGCTATTAATCCAATCCATGGGAATAATTGCCCAGGTAAAAATGGATTGAAAAATAAAATATAACATTAAAACGAAAATGGCAGGACCGGCAAATTTATGGGTCAGGAGTCCATCCAGCTTTTCGCTGTAATTCGTTTCAGCAATTTGCGGATCAATATTGATCTTAGCAGCCGTGAGAACACTGTCCAACCATTCATACCTTAACGTTGCTTCCATGATTCTATGCTTAATACCCAAATCTTCCAAAATGTCCACTGCATCCTGGCGCTTGTTTTCCAGAGATTCCATAAATGCAGAATCAGTTGGAACACCATTCGAAGACATTTCATTGTAAATCTCCAGTGTTGAATGGCGGGTGATTAACCGTAATGCCTGGGCTGTTGACACACGTTCATTATATCCAAATTCACGTTCAAACATATCCTGCAACGGATTTAATGCAGTGGAAATATCATCATTCAGAAAAATGGGAAATGGATTTTCATGGTTTTTTATACCCCTTGACTTTTGGATGACTGTTAATAATTTTTTCTGGCCCCATTTTTCTGTGGCAGACATGGGTACGATGGCTGCAACACCCAGATCGTCGGCCAATTTTTCAAGATCAATTTCTAGCTTATCTATAACCAGATCCATCATATTCAGTGCAACAACAACGGGGATACCCAGGTCTGCTAATTGAGTCGTGAGATAAAAATTACGACTCAAGTTTGTGGCATCCACAACAGATACAATGACACTGGGAGGATTATTTCCGTGTATCCAATTCAACACTTGTTCTGTCACAATGCGTTCATCCATGGACTCGGGTGTAAGACTATACGTTCCGGGTAAATCCAGGAGATCAAACTGTTCACCATCGGCAAAACGCGCCTTACCGATTTTCTTTTCAACGGTCACACCGGGGTAATTGGATACTTTCTGATTTAATCCAGTCAGTACATTAAAAATGGCCGTTTTGCCGCTATTGGGATTTCCTACAAGAGCAACCCATGAAGTGTTGGGAGGTGTCGTCATTTTTCGATGAGGATGTTACGGGCGTCGACTTGCCGGAGAGATACATGGTAATCTCGTACTTTCAATTCGATGGGGCCATTCATGGGCGCTGTTTTGATGCGGCGTATGCGAATGCCGGGAAGTATACCCATTTCTACGAGTCGAGACTGAAGTTCCATATCACCGGTAAACGATTGCACTGTGGCAATGTCTCCATCGATTAAATCAAAAAGTGTCATTGGCAATCCTTACATATTCCAAATAATTGATGGATATGACGTACAAGTTTAAAGCCATATTCTTTCGCCACAGAATCCTGTAGATCTTCAATCTGATTTACCATGAATTCTTCGATACGGCCGCATTGGATACAAATGATATGGTCATGGTGAGGGGCATTCATTTTGTGTTCAAATTTACTGGGTCCTACACCTACATCCAGTTTCCGAACCATATTGTTTTTTACCAATACGTCTATGGTTCGATATACAGTCGCCCTTGAGACTAAAACGCCATTTAGCCTGATAGCCATGTAAATTTCATCTGCATTACGGTGTTCATCGCTGGAAATGATTTCATTCCACACAGCCTCTCTTTGACTCGTGAAACGTAATCCTTCTTTATGGAGAACCTTCTTTAATTTTTCTTTATTTTTTGACATATGAAGCCCTTATTGAGAATGAGTCTCAAAGAAATTAAGAACGATTATATTTTATTGAAAGGAAATTATAGAGATTTATTATAAGGGGAGTTAGCTGACTTTTTTCAGCTTGGCGAATTTGACGATCAACTTCTTTTTTAATCCGTCTTTAAATACGACACCTACACGCTGGTTTTCTCCGGAACCGCTCAAGGCCATGATTTTTCCCACACCGAAAATGGCATGTTCAACTAAATCACCCACACGAAAATCATCAAATACAGTGACAGTTCGTTTCACTTCCATTTTTGCGTAGCCCCGTTTTGACCCAATAACCTTGCGAGTCAAGGCTGAAGAAAAATTGATATTTTCTAAATGATCTTCCGGAATCTCCCTGACAAACCGGGATACCAAGCCATAAAACTGTTCCGCTCCTGCCCGGCGGCGATTATTTGCATAAAGAAGAAAAACATTTTGTTTTGCACGTGTTAAACCAACATAAAATAAACGCCTTTCCTCTTCTAATTCCTGCTTATCATGCAGGCAATTGTAAAGTGGAAATAAACCGTCCTCCATACCCGTAAGAAAAACGACAGGAAATTCCAGGCCCTTTGCTGAATGGACAGTCATAAGTGTTACCCTGTTTTCCTGATCATTCCAATGATCGATTCCCGTTAGCAATGACACTTCTTCCAGAAAATCTGTTAGCATGGCGTTGGGATTTCGGGCCATGAATTCATCTACACTGTTTAATACTTCATTGATATTATTTATGCGTTCCAAATCTTCAGGTGTATCTTGTTTTTTATAGTGCTTCAACATACCCGTTTCATCCACAAGAGTCCTGACAAGTTCACCGGCGTTCAGTTTATCCAGCAAATCATTATACTTGCTAATAATTTCATAAAACGTGTTCAATTCGTCTGCTTGCTTACCGCGAATATTCATTTTGGACGGATCACCTAATACATCAAATAATTCTTTCTTACACTTTTTGGCTTCCTGAACACATTTATCCACAGTTTTCAAACCAATTCCCCGTGGAGGAAAATTGATTACTCGTCTGAGGGAGATGGTATCCTGTTTATTTACAAGCAATTGCAGATAAGCCAATAAATCTTTGACTTCTTTCCGTTCGTAGAATCGAATACCGCCAATAATTTTATACGGAATACCGTTTCGACGCAGACTATCTTCCAACGCTCTTGATTGTGCATTGGTTCGGTATAGAACAGCAAAATCGCTAAACGTCCGCTTGTTCATTTTAATTTCTTTTTCTAACACACTGATAAGAGCATCTGCTTCTTCCATCTCATCATTCGTTTCCAGAAGTCCCAGTTTATCGCCGGCACCGTTCATAGCTTTTAATTCTTTCAAAGCTCGAACTTCATTATTCTTTACAACTGCACTGGCTGCATTCAGAATTTGCTGAGTAGAACGGTAATTCTGCTCAAGTTTATAGATTTCACATCCGGGGAATGTTTTTTCAAAATCTAGAATATTTCTTATATCTGCTCCCCGCCAACCATAAATAGATTGATCATCATCCCCCACAACGCAAATCTGATTATGGGCTGTGGCTATGGAACTTATAAACAGAAATTGCGGACGGTTTGTATCCTGATATTCATCAACAAGTACATATTTCCATTTTTCCTGATATTTTTTTAGTACATCAGGAAATTTTTCAAATAATACTAAGGGAAATAGTAAAAGATCATCAAAATCAAGGGCGTTATTTTTTTTCAATGCAGATTGGTATTTTTTGAAAATATCACAAATCGTTTTATCTAAAACTGTCCGAGCAGACCGTTTAGCATCTTCAGCATCCATCAGTTTATTTTTATAAAAACTAATCGTATTTCTGACTGATTTAGGATCAACATACGACCGGGCTATATTTAATTCATCCATAACCAATCGTATGAGTGCAGTTTGATCCTGTACGTCATAAATAACAAAATCTTTTGAAAATCCCAATCGGTGGATTTCTTGCCTGAGGAGACGTGAACAAATTGAATGAAACGTACCAATATTCAGGGATACATTTTTTTTCTTGAGTAAAGACTGTACCCGTTTGAACATTTCTTCTGCTGCTTTATTTGTAAATGTTACTGCTAATATTTCTTCTGGTTTAAAGAGACCTTTTTCAATTAGGTGTGCAATTTTATGCGTTAAAACGCGTGTTTTACCACTCCCGGCACCGGCAAAAATCAAAACAGGATTATCAACTGCTTCAACTGCTTTTTTCTGTACTTTATTTAATTTTTGATTTTTCATTTAATTATGAATTTATTTTATTCAATTTTTCTTCTCGGCGAGCTTTTCTACGCACTTTCTGAAATTTCCGTTTTGCTTTCAAGTGTTCTCCCTCTGTTTTTGTAAACGCATGATAGCCATCTCCCCGAGCGACAAAATATAGATAATCATTCTCCAAGGGATACAATGCAGCCAATATTGACTCTTTCCCCGGATTATTTATCGGGCCCGGTGGTAATCCCATATTCAAATATGTATTGTAAGGTGATGCGATTTTTAAATCTTTTTTCAATAGCCTTCTGGGTCCATCATCGATGATATATTGGATCGTCGGATCGGCTTGAAGTCTCATCCCTTTTTGTAATCGATTATGATATACAGCCGATATAACAGGTCTTTCGGAATTATACAATGCTTCTCCTTCAATGATTGATGCTAATGTGACTACCTCGTTTATATTAAAACCCAATTCTCGAGCTCGCTGCCGAAGAGAATCTGTCATACACTTATGATATTCCTTCACCATGGTTTCCATGATTTCTTCCGGATGTTGATCTTCCAGGAAATAGTAGGTATCCGGAAATAGATAACCTTCAAAAGAGACATGATTGATATTCCATTCTTTCAACAAGCTCTTGTCTTTACATAATTTCAAAAAATCGTCTGCATCTGTTCCCAATACTTTTTCTAATTCAGCAGCAATAGCATTGAGCGTCCATCCTTCCTGCACGGTAACACGTTTCAGATTCGGTGCACCGTGGACTAATTGATCAATAATCTGATAATTTGATCGGGCTCCATTCAAGGTATAGGAACCGGCAGGGAATTTTTTGTCGTGGCCCAACGTCCAAACTGCAATCCGAAACATGTGTTTATTTTCTATAATATTTTTCTCATTCAATATCCTGCTGACATCTGCCACATTGGATCCCTTAGGGATAGAAACCTTCACTAAAGTATAAGGATTCCCCTGGGGCCAATTAATGATTAGGAGGAAAAAAGCCAGCACACTGAATAAAAAGATTCCCAGCACCACGCCAACCAGCCGCTTCCCCGGATTAAAATACTGTAACGTCATGATTTAAGGGGTGCGAATTTAGGTACTCTTTTTCACATAAATCAATTTTCTGTTTATAAAAAATAAAATAAATTTAATTTGGATTATAAAGTTTCCATTTGGTCATGGGGTATGGTCTATTTAATTTCCCCGCCGCTATGAGCAAGGAAATGAAAAATAAACACATGCATTTGATAGAAAGTTGGGCGTTTACCAGCAAAAATTATATCATCTTTGCTGTGGGAGTTCTATTGATTGGCGTTGGTTATATTGTAATGGCTGGTGGTGAAACGACCAGCGTCCAAAGTCTGACCGTGGCGCCCATTTTGCTTTTTCTTGGTTATATTGTCGTTATTCCTGCAGCACTCATTTATCGGGATAAAAAGTAAATATTTGAAAATCTGGGATCGTAGTTTCCCGACACTCCGTATACGGGACAGGCAGTTGGTTATCCCAACATAAAATGTCGGGAAGGTCGCGAGTGAGTCTCTTGGACTTCAACTCGCTTTTTGAAAAAGATATTTATTAATGGGATCGTAGTTTCCCGACACTCCGTATACGGGACAGGCAGTTGGTTATCCCAACATAAAATGTCGGGAAGGTCGCGAGTGAGTCTCTTGGACTTCAACTCGCTTTTTGAAAAAGATATTTATTAATGGGATCGTAGTTTCCCGACACTCCGTATACGGGACAGGCAGTTGGTTATCCCAACATAAAATGTCGGGAAGGTCGCGAGTGAGTCTCTTGGACTTCAACTCGCTTTTTGAAAAAGATATTTATTAATGGGATCGTAGTTCAGTTGGTTAGAACGCCGGCCTGTCAAGCCGGAGGTCGAGGGTTCGAGTCCCTTCGGTCCCGCTCCAAAATAAACCCCGGTTTCTCGATGAGAGACTGGGGTTTTTTATCGGCCGGTCTGGATTATCTATTTATATAGATTATTAGAAAATGACTAACTCAAGTCTTGCTACATTCCGAAAGCCATCATTAATTATCGCCGGAATAATAACCAAGTTCATCCAGGGTTGGAAGACCAAACCCTTGTGTTGATTTAAATTCCATTTCGTATCCCAATGTTTTTAGCATAATATCCAGTGTTTTTATAGAAATAGATACTACACCTCCGTTTTCAAGCTTCCCTAACGTTACGCGACTAATACCCGACAATTTTGAAAGGTGTTCCTGTGTCAGCCCCTTGTCTTTCCTGATTTCTTTAATTCTAGGACCAATTTCGTGTAATTTCATTGGGTAGTTCCTTATATGGTTTATCGGTAAGAGATAATTTCCAGGTATCGATCATTCTTGAGCCTATATTTTTAAACTTAATATTGTCATTAATATATGCTTGTAATTCAATGATTGTATTTTCTAATGCATCTATACACTGATCATATAAAACCATGGATTCTGACTTTGATAAATAACAATGTTCTTGACCAAATTGTATAAGGTGTTTTTTGGAAAACCAACCCTTCTTGCCAAACATCGTTAATGCAGGTCTGTCTTTATAAAAATATACGGTTGTATTGACAATATCATACGCCGGCGCAAATGATATTGATTTAAAATCATCGTCGTATAAAATACCAAAATTCTTTAAATGAGCATCTCCGTTTTTGAGCAGATAATTCATCACGATCGTTTTAAAAATATCTTGCATTGATTTTAATTTATCTGTCGTTACTTCGTAAATTGTGTTGACAACTTGCTCGTAACTCCCACTATATTTTTGGTTTTTGTTTTTTCCCAATAATACTAATATTTCCTCAAATCCATAATAAGAATCTTGTTTCTTATTATAGTTAAATCTTTCTACAAGTAAAAAATTATTGTGATTGGATAATTGAATATTAGGAATCTTAACATTCGTTTTTTCAACCGCCTTAAGACAAAAATATTCATTTTCTGCTAAATAGGGATATTCTTCTCCCCATGCTTTGATAATATATTCTTTCGTTGCTAAAGATTCTTTATCTTTTAAGAGTGCTGTTGTTTTGGGCTGAACCCCCGATATAGCATTTTTTTGAAAAAACATTTTAACGAGCGATTCAAATGTATCTTTTGTATCGTTTTCACATATTTCTTGTATGTCTACACCGTCAAATGATTTTTGATCATTCCAACTTATGTAATTCAATCTGCTCTCAATATTCGGAGCTAAATAAGAGAATATCAAATAATCATCGATATAAGAATATTTCTTATTTAAATAATTTTTAAATAATTCCAACAAATATCCTTCCGGCATATTCATATCAAATATGGGATGCAAATACCGATTCCATGAATAAGTTGATTTTTTATATGGCATGATTAAAGAAATTGGGGAAGAATCATTTACGTAATTAAAGCCATATTTATCGATGTCTCTTTCATAGAAGAGACGACCCATCTCACGATTATGAATTTTTACTTGAATATCTTCTTTCATACACAACTATTGTTTAATATGCTTTGCATTATATATAATTTACAACATAATGATAAGCTGTGTTAACATTTATCGTTATTTCCACTATTCTTATGTTTGCTCTCCTTTTAGGGAGCGCACTCGTACCTCGCTCGGGATGACAGTATT
>JACKQG010004782.1_pt1 | contig 15480 bp, 14 predicted proteins | sample 8237621 | NCBI WGS metagenome assembly JACKQG01 (sample SAMN15677084, study PRJNA649215) | marine metagenome | biome: marine; feature: Black Sea; material: saline water; isolation source: suspended particulate matter (SPM) from the Black Sea western gyre | collected 2013-06-09/2013-06-10 | depth... | reverse complement strand
ACCACAGAATTGAATGTTGCTGATTATTTCAGAGCAAATGGGATGAAAATGAATCCCGTTGTTATTGAAAACACAGCCGAACTTGCCAAGACTTTTTTTGCAGGTCGTTGCGACGTTTTAACATCAGATGCGTCCCAGCTTGCAGGCACCCGCGCAGTAGCGCCAAACCCTGATGATTACATGATTCTTCCTGAAATAATTTCAAAAGAACCTCTGGCTCCTGCAGTAAGACATGGAGATAATCAGTGGAAAGATATTGTTAATTATTCTGTACTGGCTACAATAAATGCTGAAGAACTTGGTATTACTTCTAAAAATGTTGATGAAATGCTGAAAAGCAATGACCCGAAAATACAAAGATTTTTAGGTGTTACAGAAGGGAATGGAAAAGCACTGGGTCTTGATGAAAAATTTGCTTACAATATAATCAAAATGGTGGGTAATTACGGCGAAATTTTTGAAAGAAATGTTGGTGTTAATACTCAGCTTGGTATTGAAAGAGGGCTGAATGCGCTTTGGACAGATGGCGGTTTAATGTATTCTCCTCCATTCAAATAAGCCATAACCTTTATATTTAATTATGGTGCAATGAAAATTGCACCATAATTTTTCCTTATAATATTTAGAAAATATAATGAATAAAGTTATTAAAAATAAAAATTCTGAGACCATATCGTTCTGGTATGATCCTGATAAACGATCGCTGGTTTATCAGATTGGAGCGGCTTTTTTATTTGCTTTTGTCGCATGGTACCTGGTTTCCAACACAATGACGAATCTGGAAAGGCAATCAATTGCAACAGGATTTGGATTCTTGAATAGTGAGGCAGCTTTTGAAATCGGTGAGTCTTTAATTGAGTATTCAGCTGCTGACAGATATGCCAGAGCCCTTTTTGTCGGTTTTTTAAATACCCTTCTCGTGTCATTTATCGGCGTTATTCTAACTGTTATTCTCGGAACATTTCTTGGGATAGCAAGATTATCAAAAAACTGGCTGATTAAACGCTGTGCTGCAGCATATATTGAACTATTTCAGGATATTCCGGTTTTATTGCAGCTTTTTTTCTGGTATGCTTTTTTTTATGAAATGCTGCCTTCGCCAAAAGAAGCATTAACGCCATTCAAAGGTTTATTTTTATGTAACAGGGGATTAATCTTTGGAATTCCACAAGAACATCCTGTTTATAAATATATGGTAATTGCTGTAATAATTGCCGTTATTGTAATTTTTTTCCTGAAAAAATGGGCTAAAAAAAGACAGGATTTAACGGGTAAGCCTTTCCCTGTTATTATTACTTCCATAATTTTATTAATTGGATTTCCTCTTTTGTGCTGGGTAATTGGCGGAACTCCGACTGATATGAGTGTCCCGATATTAAAAGGATTTAACTTTAAGGGTGGATTAACCATCAGTCCTGAATTTGCAGCTCTTCTTTTAGGACTTGTTTTATATACAGCTGCCTTTGTTGCGGAAGTTGTGAGAGCCGGAATCCAGTCTGTATCTAAAGGTCAGACAGAAGCTGCAATGGCCATCGGTTTAAAACCAGGGCAGGTTTTAAATCTAATAATTCTGCCCCAGGCATTAAGGGTTATTATCCCGCCTTTAACAAGCCAGATGCTAAATCTGACAAAAAACAGCTCTCTGGCTGTAGCCATTGGGTACCCGGATTTTGTTTCTGTTGCCGGAACGGCTATAAATCAAACAGGACAGGCAATTGAGGGAGTTTTGTTAATCATGATTGTATATCTTATATTCAGCTTATCAACTTCAGCTTTTATGAATTTTTATAATAAAAAAATGGCAATAGTTGAAAGGTGATGGTTGTAAAATAGGTTTATATGGAATTACACGCAGAAAATGAAAATAAGGTAATAATTAAACCTCCAATAACAAGTATTGGCATTATAGGATGGATGAGGGAAAATTTATTTTCCACTCCTTTTAATACAATACTGACTATTATTATTGTCAGTGTCTTATGGATTTCTATTATTCCTTTTGTCAAATGGGCTTTAATAAACAGTTCCTGGCTTCCGGATGCAAACTGCAGGGGGACAGGCGGTGCATGCTGGTCAATCATTTCAAGCAATTATAAAATTATTCTCTTTGGATTTTATCCCCAGGATATCTTATGGCGCCCTGTAACAGCAATTGTCATGCTGGTATCATTACTTTTTATAAGTAGAAATAGAAATTTTTGGAATGCATTTCTTGGATATTCCTGGCTGATTTCATTAATGATTATGGGATTATTATTAAAAGGCGGGGTTTTTGGCCTTGAACCTGTTGATATTGAAAAATGGGGCGGCATAATCCTTACATTGCTTTTGTCTGTTTTTGGTTTAACAGCAGCTTACCCTCTTGGTATTATTCTGGCGCTGGGGCGACAATCAGAAATGCCTGTTATCAAAACATTCTGCATTTTTTATATCGAACTGATACGTGGTGTTCCTTTAATCAGTTTATTATTTATGTCTTCTGTAGTTTTTCCTTTATTTCTGCCTGAAGGGGTCTCAATAAATGGGATTCTAAGAGCCCAGGTTGCAATTATCATGTTTACAGCAGCATATATTGCAGAGGTTGTTCGAGGCGGGTTACAGGGAATGAATAAAGGTCAGTTTGAAGCAGCTGATTCCATTGGCTTAAATTACGTACAGACCATGAGACTGATTATTTTACCACAGGCATTAAAAATTGTTATTCCCCCGTCTGTCAGCGTTTTAATTTCTGCTTTTAAAGATACATCACTTGTTGTTATAATCGGATTATATGATTTATTAAAAACAACACAGACCACATTGTCAGAACCAAAATGGATGGGATTTTCAGCAGAAGCGTATATATTTATAGCCTTAATTTATTTTGTATGCTGCTTTTTTATGTCTACCTACAGCAGAAAGCTGGAAGATGAACTTAATACGGATTTAGAATAATTATTACTATCAACTTTATTTATAAAGCGAATATTTATGAACAAAGAAACGAGTAAAAAAGTCGACATTTCAAGTGAAGACATAGTAATCCAAATTGTCAACATGCATAAATGGTTTGGTGATTTTCATGTTTTAAAAAATATTAACCTTGATGTTAAAAAAAGGGAGCGCATTGTTGTCTGCGGTCCGTCCGGGTCTGGGAAATCAACGCTTATCAGATGTATAAACCGGCTTGAGGAGCACCAGAAAGGACAAATAATTGTTGATGGTATTGAGCTCACCAAGGATCTTAAAAACATTGAAAAAGTCAGATCTGAAGTTGGAATGGTTTTTCAGCATTTCAATCTGTTTCCCCACCTTACTATTGTTGAGAATTTAACAATAGGGCCTATATGGGTGAGAAAAACACCAAAAAAAGAAGCTGAAGAAATAGCAATGTATTATCTTGAGAAAGTTCAGATTGCAGAACAGGCAGCAAAATTTCCAGGACAATTATCCGGAGGCCAGCAGCAGAGAGTGGCAATTGCCAGAAGTCTCTGCATGAAACCCAATATTATGCTTTTTGATGAGGCGACTTCAGCCCTTGATCCTGAAATGGTAAAAGAGGTGCTTGATGTTATGATCAGCCTGGCACAGGATGGAATGACAATGGTAGTTGTGACCCATGAAATGGGTTTTGCAAAAAGTGTTGCCCACAGGGTTCTTTTTATGGATGAAGGAGAAATTATTGAAGAAAACTCACCTGATGAGTTTTTCAATAACCCTCAAAATGACAGAACCAAATTGTTTCTGAGCCAGATTCTTTATTAGTATTATTTTTTATTGACATGATTCATATATTGAAAAGCGGAATTTTAAACAGATTCCGCTTTTTGTTTAAAAGAACATTTTTTCATAATTTTGTATTAAGTGAATGATTCAATGATGAATGTTTTAAAAGGAGACCTGATTCAATTTGCTCTGGCTGGAAGGTTTGATGTCATTATCCATGGTTGCAACTGCTTTTGCACCATGGGAGCGGGTATAGCAAAGTTGATCAGAGATAATTTTGTTGAGGCTTATCAAGCCGATTTAGCAACCCAAACAGGAGACCGGAAAAAACTTGGTACATATTCTTCTGCACACATTAAAAGGAATGGCAATATTTTCACCATTGTTAACGGATATACTCAATATGATTTTTCCGGCCATGGTACACTGGCAGATTATAGAGCCATCCAAAAACTCTTTTTCAGAATAAAAAAAGAGTTTTCAAATCAAAGGATAGGTTATCCAAAAATTGGTGCCGGTCTTGCAAAAGGTAACTGGGAAGTGATATCTGGTATTATTAATGCAGAACTGCAGGGAGAGAACCATACTTTAGTAGCATACGTTAAAATTTGATTTGTAAAAAAATACGTCTATATTGCTAAGGCAAAACCCTGTAAATATTTTATATAATAAGGAAACATATGATTAACGTAGGCATTGCGGGAGCATCAGGATATACTGGCGTTGAACTTGTCAAACTTATCTCCAATCATCCGGAAACCAAATTGTGTGCTGTTACTTCAAACAGCTATAAAGACAGCTCATTGACAGATATTTTTCCGTCCATGAGAGGGTTTGAAAATCTGATTTGTGAAGACTTGGATATTCAATCACTTTCCCGAAAAATTGACATTATGTTTTTAGCTTTGCCACACAAAATATCAATGGAGCATGTACCAGCACTGCTGGACCATAAGATAAAAGTTATTGACCTGTCTGCTGACTACAGGTTTACTAATGCTGCATCATATGAATCTGTCTACCAGGAACATACATCAAAACACCTTTTAGAGCAAAGCGTCTATGGCTTAAGCGAAATATACAGGAACCAGATTAAAGAATCAAACCTTGTGGGTAACCCTGGTTGTTATCCAACAAGCATTCTATTACCCCTGCTTCCCCTTTTAAAAGAGGGATTGATCCTGCCCGATGGCATTATTTCAGATTCAAAATCCGGTGTAAGCGGTGCCGGACGTACCTTATCGCTTACAACTCATTTTTGCGAAGCCAATGAATCCTTTACTGCCTATAAAATTGGAAATCACAGGCATACACCGGAAATAAATGAAATCTTAAGTATTCATGCCCAGCAAAAAGTGTCCATCACCTTTGTACCACACCTGCTTCCCTTAACAAGAGGTATGTTATCAACAATTTATGCCCAGGCAACAGATAATGCAACCGAGGAGAAGATAAGAAAAACCTTCCATGCCTATTATAGCGATGAACCTTTTTTAAGAATCCTTGACAAAAATATGTATCCTGCAATTTCCCATGTCAGAGGCACAAACTGCTGCGATATCGGATTTCACTTTGATGAACGAACAAAAAAAATTATTATTATTTCCGCCATTGACAATCTCTTAAAAGGTGCGGCAGGCCAGGCAGTTCAAAATATGAACATCCTGTTTGGTTTAGATGACCAAACAGGATTGAATTCTTTTCAAGGGCCTTTGTAATGAATATTGTACTTGACATATAAAAAATATCCAAATAAGAAAGATATTAATGAAAAAAAGAATTAAAATATGGTTTCATTCCGGTAATACTTCCAATATAAAGGAGTTAGCTATCCACAGGTCTGTAATAGGGTTTGCACTTTTCATTGGCTTTTCTGCCATTGGTGTCGCTTCTTTAATAGGATACGACTACTTTCAACTGAAAAAAACATCATATGACGCTATCATTTTAAGTCAAACCATCAATAAACAACATAACGAAATTAAAAATCAAAGAACTCAAATCCAAAGTTTTGCTGTTAAAATAGGTGCCTTAAAAAAACAGGTTGATAACCTTTCAAAATTTGAAGATAAAGTTCGGCTTATTGCAGATATAAATCAAACCAGTGATTCCAGCGGTTTAATCGGTATAGGGGGAATTCCGAACAATAAGCTTGACAAGAATATTTCCCTGGAAAAAAAGCATAACAATTTGATACGTGAAATGCACCAGCAGATAAACCAGACAAGTTTTGCTGCAAAAAAACAGGGGCTTGATTTTGAAGACCTGATTAAGCAGCTTGAACAAAAAAGAAACCGTCTGGCATCTACTCCTTCCATAAGGCCTCTTGACGGAGGATGGATTACCTCAAAGTTTGGATATCGCAAATCCCCTTTTACCGGTCAAAAAGACTTTCACTCAGGCATAGATATTTCAAACAGGAGTGGAACAGAAATCATTGCCTCGGCTGATGGCAGAATCTCTTATGCTGCCAGGAAAATGTATATTGGCAATCTGGTCGTGATTGATCATGGTCATGGTCTGAATACCCGGTACGGGCATTTGAAAAAAATTCTGGTAAAAGAAGGTCAAAAAATCAAACGGGGTGATGTCATTGCCCTTCTCGGCAACACTGGACAAAGTACTGGTCCACATGTGCATTATGAAATTCAGCTTAATGGAACACCTGTAAATCCTTTAAACTATATTCTAAATTAATCTTTGCATCTTTATTCTTGCCCTAAAACAAAATTATTTTCAATTTTTTGTTTTATTTTTTAAATTAATGATTATATATTTTACGTGAAATTAATTATTATATATTTTACGTGAAATAGCTAAATAGTGTTTGAACTCAAAAATTGGCAGTTGTCGCGAGCACAAAATATTATTATTAAATAACAGGCAAACTATACATGGTATTCAATATTTTTACAAAGATCTTTGGGTCTAACAATGACAGAATTTTAAAAGATCTCCAACCGATTGTTGATGAAATTAATCTTCTTGAACCTCAAATGAAACTTTTGTCAGATGAGCAGATACCTCAAAAAACAATTGAATTCAAAGAAAGGATTGAAAACGGGGAAGCTTTGGATGATATTTTACCCGCAGCCTTTGCCCTTGTAAGGGAAGCCTCTGTCAGAAGCCTCGGACTTCGTCATTTTGATGTTCAGTTGATTGGGGGTATTGCACTTCACCAGGGATGTATTGCTGAGATGAAGACTGGTGAAGGAAAAACATTGATGTCCACCCTTCCTGCCTACCTAAATGCATTATCCGGAAAAGGCGTTCACATTGTTACTGTAAATGATTATCTGGCCAAGCGGGATGCTGAATGGATGGCCAAAATTTATAATTTCCTGGGATTAAGCGTTGGCGCTATTCTCCATGATATTGATGATCAGGAAAGAAAACGCTCCTATGGTGCAGATATTACCTATGGCACAAACAATGAGTTCGGGTTTGATTATCTAAGAGACAACATGAAATTTGACAAGGAATCTCTTGCACAGCGAGAATTAAATTTTGCCATTGTGGATGAAGTTGACAGTATTCTCATTGATGAGGCCAGAACACCTTTAATCATTTCCGGGGCTGCTGAAAAATCTACCCATTTTTACACCCAGGTAAATACCATTATCCCGGCCTTTAAAAAAGACGCAGATTACACACTTGATGAAGAATCAAAGAGCGTTTCTCTAACGGAAGATGGAATTGCCAAGGGTGAAGACCTTCTCAAAGTTGATAATCTATATGATCCGGCAAACATAGAAATACTCCATCACTTAAACCAGGCCCTGAAGGCGCACACAATTTTCAAGCGGGATACAGATTATATTGTTAAAAATAACCAGGTGATCATAGTTGATGAATTTACAGGGCGCTTAATGACGGGTCGCCGTTATAGTGAAGGGCTTCACCAGGCTCTGGAAGCAAAGGAAAATGTTAAAATAGAAAATGAAAATCAGACCCTTGCGTCCATCACGTTCCAAAATTATTTCAGGATGTATAACAAATTATCCGGTATGACTGGTACGGCTGAAACTGAAGCACCTGAATTTAAAAAAATATATAATCTGGATGTCCTGGTAATCCCGACTAACCAGGAAATGATCCGTATAGATTTTCCAGATCTGATATACAAAACAAAAAAAGAAAAATATGAGGCTGCAATAAAAGAAATTATAAGATTGCATAAAAAGGGCCAGCCAGTACTCGTGGGAACGATTTCCATAGATATTTCCGAGGATATGAGCACAAAACTTAAAAAAAGAGGTATCAAACATAATGTTTTAAATGCAAAGCATCATAAAGCAGAGGCTGAAATCGTTGCCAATGCCGGGCAGAAAGGAGCTGTTACCATTTCCACCAATATGGCTGGCCGTGGTACAGATATTGTTCTTGGTGAAGGGGTTAAAGCACTTGGCGGGCTTCATATTCTGGGCACATCCCGACATGAATCCAGACGTATTGACAACCAGCTTCGCGGTCGTTCAGGCAGACAGGGGGATGAGGGGTCTTCAAAATTCTATCTTTCTTTGGAAGATGATCTTTTAAGAATCTTTGGCGGTGACAGAATCCATGCGGTTATGGATAAACTTGGTATTGAAGAAGGAGAGCATATTGAACATTCCTTTATAAGCAAGGCCATAGAAAATGCCCAGTCAAAGGTTGAAGGCCATAACTTTGAAATCAGAAAGCATTTGCTTGAATACGATGATGTAATGAACCAGCAAAGGGAAGTTATTTATCGACAGCGGCGCAAAGCATTGATGGAAAAGGATTTAAAAACCGTTGTCATGGAAATGATCGAAGGCAAGACCTATGATATTGTTGAAGAATTTTTCGTTGAAAAAACCCCTGTCCAGAAATGGGATTTGAAAGGGCTTGAAAAAAGGATCAAACAAGTCTTTAACTTTAACCCTGACCTTGAAAGGGCAGTGAATGAAAGCAATAGTCCAGAACAATTGTCAGAAAAGCTTTTTGACCATGTAAAAGAATTGTACAGCAAAAGAGAGGCTTCCATAGGTATTGATATCACAAGGGAAATTGAAAGGCACATAATTCTTCAAACCGTTGATAACAGGTGGAAAGAACATCTGTTATCAATGGATCATTTAAAAGAGGGTATTGGGCTTCGGGGATATGCACAGCAGGATCCTTTGCGGATTTATAAAAAAGAAGGCTTTGACATGTTCCACGGGTTGATGGAAAGGATTAAAGAAGAAGTGGTGGAGATTTTATTCAAAATCCAGATATCCACCCCTTCCCAAGTTGATAATATGAAAAAAAGGGAACAGGAAAGCCTTACTTTTTCCCATTCAGATGGTTCCAGCATAAAGCAACCTGTGAAACGGTCTTCGATAAAAGTACAAAGAAATGACCCCTGCCCTTGTGGAAGCGGCAAAAAGTATAAAAAATGCTGCATGACTTAGAGGATATTGATAATGACATCCACTGACTCTGAAATAAAAGAGGGCATTTCCTCAAAATCAAAAGACGATCTTCCGCCCATGTATAAAGTCATCCTCCACAATGATGACTATACCAGCATGGAGTTTGTGGTACAAATTCTTATGACTGTTTTCGGAAAATCACTTGAAAAAGCGACAGAAATAATGCTTAATGTACATAATAAAGGAAAAGCAATATGCGGTATCTATACAAGACAGATCGCAGAAACCAAAATTGAAACTATACACAATCTGGCAAGCAGTAAAGGTTTTCCTTTAAAAAGTACAATGGAAAAGGAGTAGGTATGATTAGCAAAGAACTTAGTACAGCCCTCGGTTTTGCTGTAAGGGAAGCAAAAAAAAGAAGACATGAGTATGTATGTGTTGAGCACGTTCTTTATGCAATCCTTAACCATGAAACAGGCGCCCAGACGATTGCACAATGTGGCGGCAACCCGGAACAGATAAAACAGGAACTTGAAAAATTCTTTAATGAAAAATTAACCCGGATTGACAAAAAAGAAGAATATGTTTTACAGCAGACCATTGGTTTCCAGCGAATGATACAGCGCGCCATCAACCAGGCACGATCTGCGGAAAAAAATGAAGTCAATTTAGGGGATATTCTTGCCTCCATTTTCCAGGAAAAAGATTCCCATGCTGCATTTTATCTTGAATCAGAAGGAATTACCCGACTTGATGTATTAAAATTAATTTCACACACGGTGGAACCTACAAAAAAAGGTCCCCCGGCTCTGGACCCGTCCCGGAGAGTATTCAATCCTGATGACAGAAAATCAAAACAGGAAAAAAAGAAAGATCCTTTGGAAATATTTACAACAAATCTCCTGCAAAAAGCGCGTGATAAAAAGATAGATCCGCTTATCGGAAGAGTTGATGAGATGGACAGGGTCATGCAGGTTCTTTGTCGCAGAAGAAAAAACAATCCTATTCTGGTGGGCGATCCTGGAGTTGGAAAAACAGCCATTGCCGAAGGGCTTGCCTTACTGATAAATGATAAACTGGTACCAGATCTTTTAGAAAATTGTGAATTATATTCCCTTGATATGGGAACACTCTTAGCAGGAACAAAATATCGAGGAGACTTTGAACAACGTCTGAAAGATGTTATCAATGCCCTTGAATCCAAAGAAAACGCATTGCTGATTATCGATGAAATCCATACAGTAGTAGGAGCCGGTGCGACCTCCAGCGGGTCCATGGATGCTTCAAATATTTTAAAGCCGGCTCTTTCCTCTGGAGATATAAAATGTATCGGTACAACAACCTATGAAGAATACAAAAATCATTTTGAAAAAGACCGTGCCTTTTCAAGGAGATTTGAAAAAATTGAAATCTGCGAGCCTTCAGTTGAAGAAACAACTCAAATTTTAAATGGGCTTAAACCCTACTATGAAGCACATCACGGTCTGACCTACACTGCCGAAACTATTGAAGCTGCGGCCTATCTGTCGGATAAATATATCAATGATCGGCTCCTGCCGGACAAAGCCATTGATGTTATTGATGAAACAGGTGCCTACCTGCGGCTCAAGGGAAAAGGCAAACGAAAAATAGTAAGCCCAAAAGATATTGAAAAAATTGTCGCTAAAATTGCAAAAGTGCCTGTCACAAGTGTTACATCAACTGATAAGGCCAATCTTTCATCCCTGCCAAAAAGAATGTTTAATGTTATATTTGGACAAAATGATGCCATTGAAACTTTGACCACTTCCATTAAAAGATCAAGAGCAGGTCTTGCTGCTCCGGATCGTCCCATTGGATCTTTCCTTTTCATGGGACCGACAGGTGTTGGCAAAACAGAGGTTGCAAAACAGCTTGCCCATCATATGGGGATAGAATTTTTAAGATTTGACATGAGTGAATACATGGAAAAGCATGCCGTTTCAAGACTTATCGGAGCCCCACCAGGATATGTGGGCTTTGACCAGGGCGGTATCCTGACAGACAGTATCAGGAAACATCCTCACTGCGTTCTATTGCTGGACGAGATTGAAAAAGCCCATATGGATCTTTATAATATTCTTTTACAGGTTATGGACTATGCAACCCTGACGGACAACACCGGTAAATCAGCTGATTTCAGGAATGTTATCATCATCATGACATCCAATGCAGGGGCAAGGGAAATGAGTGTCAATTCCATTGGATTTGGCTCCCAGTCAGCAAATATTGATTCAAAAGGAATGAAAGCCGTTGAAAAGACATTCAGTCCTGAATTTAGAAACCGGCTTGACGGTATTGTACAATTTAACCATCTGTCCCCTAAGATCATGGAATTAATTGTTGATAAAAACATGAGCGAACTCAAAACCATGCTCAAAGCCAAAAAGATTAAATTGAGCTATTCTGCCAAGGTCAGGTCCTTTCTTGCAAAGGAAGGATATGACCCCAAATTTGGAGCCAGACCTTTGGCAAGAATTATCCAGACCCGGATAAAAGACAAGCTCACAGATGAAATCCTTTTTGGCAAATTGGAAAAAGGCGGTAAAATATCCATTGGCCTTCGGAATAATGCGCTTAATTTTATCTTTAAAAGTTGAATGCCCCTTTTCAGGTTATCAAAAAACTTAGACTTTCCCCCGGCCTGGCTTGCTCGATCTGATGGACTTTTATGTATAGGGGGAGATCTTTCCCCCCAAAGGCTGCTCCTTGCTTATGAAAATGGAATCTTTCCCTGGTTTTCAAAAGATGAGCCTTTGCTTTGGTGGTCACCTGATCCAAGGCTGGTGCTATTTCCAAAAAATATTAAGATTTCAAAAAGTCTGCATAAAAAAATAAAAAAAAATATCTATAGCATTACCGTGGACACGGCATTTGAGCAAACCATTCGTTCCTGTGCAAAACCAAGAAAAAATGAGCAGGAAGGCACCTGGCTTGTAAATGAAATGGTCGATTCTTATATAAAACTTCATACACTGGGATATGCCCATTCCATTGAAACCTGGAGAGAAAACAAATTAGTTGGCGGACTGTATGGGGTTTGTCTTGGCAGATCCTTTTTCGGGGAATCCATGTTTTCCTTTGAAAGTGATGCATCAAAAATTGCTTTGGTCGCTCTTTCAAACCATTTAAAAAAACAGGGTTTTGATTTAATTGACTGCCAGGTGACCACAGACCATCTTCTGAGTATGGGAGCAATGGAAATTTCAAGGAATTCATTTCTTGATATCATCAGTGAATCTGTTAAAAAAAAAGATGACAAAAATATTTGGAACCAGGACATCAACTTGGAACTCAATAAAATAGAGAAAAAATGAAACCTGTAAAAAAAAATATCCAGGATGGCAGTATTTGTATTTTAGGAATTGGGTTTGATCAAAATTCTTCCTTTCAAAAAGGTGCATCCCTTGCACCCGATCGAATCAGGGAAAGCTATTTTTCCGAATCCTCCAATTTATGGTCGGAAAAAGGTTTAGATCTTGGATCAGTCAAGCATTTATACGATTTAGGAAATATTGATTTTAAAACAGGCATGGAGGATTTTAATCACATCACAAATTCGGTTAAAGCCGTCCTTGACCAGGGGAGTCACCTGATTTGTCTTGGTGGCGACCACTCCATCACCTTTCCTGTCATAAAGGCCTATGCTCAAAAATATGACTGTCTTAACATCCTTCACCTTGATGCCCACCCGGATCTGTATGACAGCCTGGAGGGGAATATCTATTCCCATGCCTGCCCTTTTGCCAGAATCATGGAAAAAAAACTGGCAAAAAGACTTGTTCAGGCTGGGATAAGAACCATGACCGGCCATCAGCGGGAACAGGCCCAAAAGTTTGACGTAGAAGTTAATGAAATGAAAGATGGAATTAATTGGTTGGATAGCCTTGAATTTGAAGGGCCTGTATATTTATCCCTTGATTTAGACTGCCTGGATCCGGCTTTTGCCCCGGGTGTTTCCCATCATGAACCCGGGGGAATTACAACACGGCAGGTCATTGATATCATTCATCGTCTAAAGGGAAAAATCATCGGCGCCGATATTGTTGAATACAATCCAGACAGAGATCTTGGTTCAATGACATCCATGGTGGCAGCAAAACTTTTAAAAGAAATAATAGCACGGATACATGAAGATACAATTTAAATATTTTTTCCCGGACAACTCAATATGAACTGGTGGAGCCAGATACCTTACAAAATAAGCCCTTATTTATTTCAAATCAATGGGTTTGGAATTCGTTATTACAGTTTGATGTATATTCTTGCCTTTGTAACCTTTTATTTTTTAATAAAATACAGAATCAGAACTGAAAAACTTGATATAAATATAAATCTTATGGATGATTTTATTATATGGGCTGCCATGGGGGTTCTTTTAGGGGGCAGGTTTGGATATGTCTTATTTTATGATTTTAAATATTATATCCTTCATCCATTAAACATTTTATTGCCCTTTGATTTTTACAATGGATTTGCCTTTACAGGAATTTCCGGAATGTCCTATCATGGGGGGCTTATAGGTGTTGTTGTAGCTGTTTATTTTTTTTGTAAAAAAAATAAATTGCTTTTTTGGGAATTTTCCGATCTCTTATGTCCCGTTGTGCCTTTGGGATACACCTTTGGAAGACTTGGTAATTTTTTTAATTCAGAACTTTTCGGAAAAGCAACCACCCTGCCCTGGGGAATGGTTTTTCCCACTGATCAAACCCATACATTAAGACATCCTTCTCAGCTTTATGAAGCTTTTTTTGAAGGTATTGTTCTCTTTGTCATTTTATGGGCAATCCGACGTAAAAAAGTTTTTAAACACCGTATGTTTGCTTTATATTTGATTGGATATGGGTTTATAAGATTTTTTATTGAGTTTGTACGAAAACCAGATGACCACCTGAACTACGTCTGGTCAGGTTTCACCATGGGACAGATCTTATGTTTCTTCATGGTATTGACAGGATTTTTTCTATTCATAAAAATAAAACCAAAAAAGAATTTTGGATCTCAGACACGTCAAAAGGGTGTGAAGAAAACTTGACAAAAAGAGTTTAGACATAATTATGTTGGATGTTATCCAAATCAGTGAGGAGACAAAAATGCTTTTGAAACTGTTTTTATGTTTTACCCTTATTCCTGTAATTGAACTTTATCTGTTAATAAAAGTTGGCACAATCATTGGCGGCTTTAATACGATTTTACTCGTCATTCTGACAGGATTTTTAGGAGCCTGGCTTGCCAGAATTGAGGGCATGAACACCATGATGAAATTAAAGATGAATTTACAGCAGGGACTCATGCCGGCTGAAGAATTGATTGATGCCGTCATTATTTTTGGTGCCGGCCTGGTCTTGATCACACCCGGACTTATCACTGATGTTTTTGGACTGCTCCTGTTATGGCCCTTGACCCGGAATAGATTTAAACAATTCTTAAGAAAAAAATTCGATGAAATGCAATTGCAGGGCAATATTAATATTACCCGGTTTCATTGATTTTTAGAGGACGACCTATGTTTTTAGATCTAATTAAAACCAGAAGAAGTACAAGGAAATTCAGCGAAAAACCAGTTGAAAAAGAAAAGGTATCCTCACTTGTTGAAGCGGCCTTAAGGTCATTTTCTTCAAGGGGTATTAATCCCTGGCAATTTATTGTTATTCAAGACAAAAATATCCTTGAAAAACTTTCCAAAGCCAAACCCCACGGCTCAGGTTTTTTAAAGGGAGCCCCCCTTGGTATCGTTGTATGCGGTGACGTATCCCAAAGCGACGTATGGGTTGAAGACGCATCCATTGCTTCCGCCTTTATCCATCTGACCGCCCATGATATTGGGCTTGGCAGTTGCTGGATACAAATCAGAAAACGAGAACACGATTCTTCTAAGGCTGCTGATACTTATGTTAAAGAACTCTTAAAGATACCAGATAATTTAATGGTTGAGTCCATTATTGCCATCGGATATCCGGGTGAAATAAAAAAAGGCCATTCAAAAAATTCTTTGTCATTCGATAAAGTTTCTTTTAATACCTATGGCATCAAGGATTAAATATTCTTAAAATTTCTTTCTCCGGAAGAGAGCCTGCATGCTCTGGTAAACTCATTAAGGCTTTCTTCCAAGGCTTTAAGTTCTGTTGCATCACGGGCCTGGATGATATCATCCCCTCTTTGTTCAAATGCAGTCAATACATCGACAATTGTAAGGCCCTCTATATCTGAGGCAGGAACATAACCTATGCTATCGGGTCTATTCACCTCCAGAAGAACACTGCATTCAATAAGTTTTGCCAATAATACTTTAACTATTTTCAGGGGAATTTTTATCTCATAAGCAATATCAATATCTGAAGCAGGCGTTTCTTTTTTGGCAAATCTGTTTACACAC
>JACKQG010004781.1_pt1 | contig 15480 bp, 13 predicted proteins | sample 8237621 | NCBI WGS metagenome assembly JACKQG01 (sample SAMN15677084, study PRJNA649215) | marine metagenome | biome: marine; feature: Black Sea; material: saline water; isolation source: suspended particulate matter (SPM) from the Black Sea western gyre | collected 2013-06-09/2013-06-10 | depth... | reverse complement strand
CTGCCATTTGCAATTCGACACGGTGCAGCAAATGATGGTCTCTAAAAACGGGGATAACCCGCTGGCTTCTGTGCTTTATCCGCAACTATTGGGGCTGTGTATGGGCATTGATGAAAAGACTTTGGGAATCGGGATGAATCAGCTCGATATAAGCGGTGTCACATCCTTTTTAGAATCAGGAGAAGAAAATGCCGAAAGATAAAACAGGTGCCGCAATGGTAGTGGGCGGCGGAATTGCCGGAATGCAGGCGGCTCTGGATCTGGCTGATTCCGGTTTTTATGTCTACCTTGTAGAAAGATCCGCCTCCATAGGCGGGATCATGGCTCAACTGGACAAGACCTTTCCCACCAATGACTGCTCCATGTGAATTATTTCACCCAAACTGGTCGAGGTCGGCCGGCATCTTAACATTGAATTGCTAACCTTGTCAGAGGTTCAGAACATTTCCGGGGAGCAAGGAAACTTTGAAATTAAGGTCTTGCAACACCCCCGGTATGTTGACATGGATAAATGTATTGCCTGCGGTCTGTGTGCCGAAAAGTGTCCCAAAAAGGTGACAAACGCATTCGACGCCGGGCTTGCCAAACGCAAAGCGATCTATGTTGAATACGAACAGGCAGTTCCTTTAAAATACGCCATTGATGAAAATTGCATCTATTTTAAAAATGGTAAATGCAAAGCATGTGAGAAATTCTGTCCCACCGGCGCCATTAATTTTGAAGACCAGCCCAAGGAATTAACCATCAATGCAGGAGCGGTGCTGATAGCCCCCGGCTGTGCGGTGTATGATCCTGGGCTTCACGATACGTATGGGTATAAAAAATCACCCGACATTGTAACCAGCCTCGAATTTGAACGGATACTTGCTGCTACCGGACCTTTCGGCGGGCATTTGGTAAGGCCTTCTGATCATAAAAAGCCGAAAAAAGTCGCCTGGATTCAATGCGTGGGCTCAAGGGACATGCACCCCGGATCACAGCCGTACTGTTCGGGAGTCTGCTGTACGTATGCCATCAAAGAGGCAATCATAGCCAAAGAGCACGAAAAAGGGGAACTGGATACAGCCATATTTTATATTGATATCCGAACCCACGGTAAAGATTTTGAGCGGTACTACAATCGGGCTCAAGAAGTGGGCGTGCGTTTTTTGAAATCAAAAATCAGCTCAATCCTGCCGTCCGAAACGGGGAATCTTCGCATCGATTATACGGATAAGGCCGGCATGAGGGTTGAAGAAGAGTTTGACATGGTGGTCCTTTCAGTGGGCTTCACGGCGTCACATAAAGCGCTGGACCTGGCCCAAAAACTCGGTGTTGAAACGGATCAATATCAGCATGCCTTAACAAGCAGCTTTAACCCGGTCCGGACCACAAAACCGGGAATATTTGTTTGCGGCACATTCGAAAGCCCTAAGGACATCCCTCAATCAGTTATTGAATCGAGCGCTGCTGCCGCGGAGATTGAATCTCTGCTGGCGGAGTCACGGGAATCCATGACGCTGATAAAAGAGACCCCCGAAGAAATTGACGTAACGGGAGATCCTCCGCGGATCGGCGTCTTTGTATGTAATTGCGGGACCAATATCGGCGGTTTCTTAGACGTTCCGGATGTGGTTGAATTTGCCAAAACCTTGCCCAGCGTGGTTTTTGCAGAGGACAATCTTTTTAGCTGCAGCCAGGACACCCAGGAACAAATCACCCAGGTGATTAAAGAGCAAAATTTGAATCGCGTTGTCGTGGCCGCATGCACGCCGCGCACCCACGAACCCCTTTTTCAAGAAACGGTGACAAATGCGGGCATAAACAAATACCTTTTTGAAATGGCCAACATCCGCAATCAATGTTCATGGGTGCACAGTAACGACAGTGCGGCAGCCACGGAAAAAGCCAAAGATCTTGTACGCATGTCCGTAGCCAGAGCGGGCCTGCTGGAACCGCTATACGACCCGGAAATGGAAGTGAACCAGTCTGCTCTGGTCATAGGCGGAGGCCTTGCCGGTATTACCACTGCCAATAATTTGGCACAGCAGGGATATGTCACACATCTGATCGAAAAAAGCGATGTCCTCGGCGGACAGGCCCTAAATCTTTATGAAACCTGGCAGGGCGAAGATGTTCAGAAAAAGCTGGCCGGACTTATTAAGGCGGCGGAAGCTGACAAAAACATCAATATACTGACCAACACCCAAATAAAAGAGGTGAGTGGTTTTGTCGGTAATTTTCAAACAACGGTTGAAACAGCGGGCAAAGAGCAGGTCATAGAACACGGTGTGGCAATCATTGCCACGGGCGCTCAAGAGTTCAAACCGGATCAATATCTTTATGGTGAAGATCAACGGGTTTTAACCGGTCTGGAACTGGATCGCAAATTGATTGATGATAATCTAGCGTTAAACGAGATCCGTACCGCCGTCTTCATCCAGTGTGTCGGCTCACGGATCGAAGAAAGACCGTATTGCTCCAAAGTGTGTTGTACCCATTCCGTAAAAAATGCACTTAAATTAAAACAGTTAAAGCCTGAAATGGATGTGTTTGTTATTTACAGGGATATGCGCACCTACGGACTGCGTGAGGACCTGTATCGTGAAGCCCGGGCTAAAGGCGTTGCCTTTATTCATTATGACTTTGACAAAGAATTAGCTGTTTCAAAAAATCAAAACGATCTTAATGTCAGGTGTACCAGCTATGTGCTGCAACGTGAAGTTGAGATAAGGCCGGACTTGCTGGTTCTTGCTACCCCGATTGTGCCGCCTCGGGAAAATCCCGTTGCCTCACTGTTCAAGGTGCCGCTGAACGATGATGGCTTTTTTGTCGAAGCCCATGTCAAACTCCAGCCCATAGACTTTGCCACAAAAGGGGTGTTTGTCTGTGGTCTGGCCCATTCGCCCAAGCCTGTTGATGAAGCCATCGCTCAAGGACTGGGGGCATCAGGCCGGGCCGCGACAATACTTGCAAAAGATACTGTCCAGATTTCTTCGCTGGTATCACAGGTGGATGTTGAAAAATGCATCGGGTGTGGCCTGTGTGATGAAATCTGTGCTTTCAATGCTATTATACTAGAAGACCCCGAAGGAAAAGGATATAAGGCAAAAAATATTCCGGCTTCCTGCAAGGGGTGCGGCATTTGCGCTGCTTCGTGCCCGCAGCTAGCTATTGACATGCTCCATTTCAGGGATCAGCAAATCGTTGCTTCGGTTTGTGCAGCAATGTAATTAGAAATTGATGATTTATGATTTGCGATTGATGATTGATGGAAGTCGCTTTCCTCCAGCATTTTGACATGGATATATTAAAATTTGGAAGAATTCATTCCATCAACAATCAACAATCGTTTTAAAATAATAAATTTAAACCCTAGCAGGAAATTTTAGCCAATAACCTGAAAACATAAGGTGGAAAAATGGCGGATTTTGAACCCAAAATAGTAGCTTTTCTGTGCAACTGGTGCGCCTATGCCGGGGCTGACCTGGCCGGTGTTTCGCGGTTGCAGTATCCATCCAATATGAGACCCCTGCGCGTTATGTGCTCCGGCAGGGTTGATCCCTTATTTATTATCAGGGCATTCAAAGAGGGCTGTGACGGCGTACTGGTGGCCGGGTGACATTTCGGTGATTGCCATTACCTGGAAGGTAATGTTCAGGCAGAAAAAAAGATTCGATTAACCCAAAAACTGCTCGATATCGCCGGCATCGGCAAAGACAGGCTCCATCTGGCCTGGGTATCGTCGGCCGAGGCTCAGCGGTTTGTCGAAGTGACCACCCGTACAATCGATATTGTAAAAGGTCTGGGGAAATTCGATCCCCAAGAGTTTGCTTCAGCGCTGTCGGCCGCCGAGATGACTTTGGGGGGTGAAGCCCTGCGGTGGCTGGTCGGCAAGGAGGTCAAGCTGACCACCAGTGGCGATGTCTATGGCCGCAAATGGGATACCGAGCGTTATGAATCTGTTATTGATGCCATGCTTGAAAGAGAGTATTACAAAAATCTGATTTACCAGGCAGTCAAAGAAGGTTGCACCTCTGTCAGAGATATCTGCAAAAAGGTCGGGCTGGAACTTAAAAAGGTTTCGTACCTTCTTGCTGATCTGGAAAAGACCAATCAAATTGAATTTAAGTGCATGGAAGATCGCAAGCCTGTTTTCGCAGCGTTATAGTCATTGGTCATTAGTAAGTGACAAATGACAAGTGACAAATGACGAATAAGGGGAGGAGAAATGACGAATATAAGCGGGTCGGTTTTGGTTGTGGGTGCCGGTATTGCCGGCATGCAGGCGTCACTTGATCTGGCCAATTCAGACTACAAGGTTTACCTGGTTGACAAATCACCGACCATCGGCGGAATGATGGCTCGGCTCGACAAGACCTTTCCGACCAATGATTGCACCATGTGAGTTATTTCACCCAAACTGGTCGAGGTCGGCCGGCATATGAACATCGAGTTAATTACTAACAGTGAAGTCAAAAGTGTTGAGGGTGAGCCCGGAAACTTTGAAGTTGCGCTTGTCAATCATCCTCGTTACGTGGATCCGGTCAAGTGCACCGGATGTGGCGAATGCGCCCGGCATTGTCCGGTGGCGGCCGTGAATGAAATTAACAAGGGTTTTGATGACAGAAGGGCCGCCTACATTGAATATGCCCAGGCGGTTCCGTTGGCCTACGCCATAGATGCTGACGCCTGTATCGGCTGCGGCCTGTGCGAAAACCTGTGTATTGCCAAGGCCGTAAAATATGATGATACCGAACGTGAAACCGCGCTCAAGGTCGGTTCTGTTGTTTTGTCAGCCGGAAGCCAGGGGTATGATCCCTCCGGTCTTGATTATCTGGGATACGGAAAATATCCCAATGTGATCACCAGCGAAGGCTTTGAAAGGATTCTGTCTGCCGGTGGTCCCTACTATGGCCATGTCATGCGACCCCTGGACCGGGAAGAACCTAAAAGCATCGCCTGGCTCCAGTGCATCGGATCAAGGGATACCAATCGGTGCGGTAATGGCTACTGCTCTTCAGTATGCTGCATGTACGCTGTAAAAGAGGCCATGATCGCCAAGGAGCATATTCACGGCGATCTTGATTGCGCTGTTTTTAACATGGACATGCGGACCGGCGGCAAGGATTATGAGAAATATTTCCTGCGCGGCAGAGATAAAGCAGGGATTCGGTTCGTCAAAGCCAGGGTTCATACCATCACTGAAGTTACCGAAACCGGCGATCTAAAGCTGCAGTATACCGATGAAACCGGTGTGATGCAGGAAGAAATTTTCAGTATGGTGGTGCTGTCGGTGGGTCTTCAGATTCCAGACTCATCTGTCGATCTCGCCAAACGTCTGGGAATAGAGCTCAACCAATACAACTTTGTGGCAACAAATCCCTTTGCACCGGTTACCACATCACGCCCGGGCATCTATACCTGCGGCGTATTTCAGGGCCCCAAGGATATTCCGGGCTCGGTTACCGAAGCCAGTGCGGCGGCCTGCCTGGCAGGGACGGATATTGCCGCAGCCAGAGGAAAGGATATCACCACCGTCGAGCTCCCCGCAGAGATCGATGTTACCCAACAGGAGCCTCGTATCGGTGTCTTTGTCTGTAACTGCGGTATCAACATCGGTGGGATTGTGGATGTCCCGGCTGTTGCGGAATATGCGGCCGCACTTCCACACGTGGTATTCACGGATCAGAATCTTTTTACCTGCAGCCAGGATACCCAGGAGCAGATAAAGGAGAAGATCGTCGAGCACAAACTCAACCGCCTGGTAGTGGCCTCCTGCAGCCCCAAAACCCATGAACAGATGTTTATGGAAACCCTTGAGGCCTGCGGTATCAACAGATATCTGTTTGAAATGGCCAACATCCGCAACCAGAATTCGTGGATCCATTCCAATGATCCGGAGGCGGCGACGGCCAAGGCCAAAGACCTTGTACGCATGTCTGTGGCCAGAGCCGCCCGATTAAAGACACTGAAAGAGAAAATTGTTCCGATTAACAAGCAGGGACTGGTTGTCGGCGGCGGTGTTGCCGGTATGAATGCGGCCTTGAGCCTTGCCCAACAGGGATTTGATGTCGTTCTGGTCGAAAAGGAAGCCCAACTCGGCGGGTTTGCACGCAAGCTGCACCATACCATCGAGGGAGAAGATGTTCAGGCCTATCTTGAAAAACTCGTCCAGGAAGTGACGGCCAACGCAAAGATCAAGGTCCTTACGGAGGCCCGCATTGCCGGGTTCGAAGGCTTCAAGGGCAACTTTGCAACCGATATTGAAGTCGGTCCCGCAAAGGAGCTACAGACCGTCAAACACGGCATTATCATTGTCGCCACCGGAGCAAAGGAGTATACACCCAAGGAATTTCTTTATGCGGACAGCGACCGGGTGGTCACCCAGGTGGAGTTGGGTGATCGGCTCGAGGAAAAAGGTGCCGCCGGCCTTGATAGCGTTGTCATGATCCAGTGTGTCGGCTCCCGTAACGACGAGCATGTCGAATGTTCGCGCATATGCTGCCAGAACGCGGTCAAGAATGCGCTGCACATCAAGACACTCAATCCGGATGCCCATGTGTATGTGTTGTACAGGGACATTCGTACCTATGGACTGCTTGAGGAGTATTATACTAAAGCAAGGGAAAAAGGGGTTATCTTTATCCGTTTTGACAGCGAAACACCTCCGGCCGTAAAACCCTCATCCGACGGTGATCTTCTCGTTACGATCAAGGATCATATTCTCCGGCGGGATGTGGAGATCCGGGCCGATCTTGTAACCTTGAGCGCGGGTATGGTGGCGGAAGATACCGACGAACTGAGCTCTATCATGAAACTGAACCGCAATCCGGACGGTTACTTCATCGAAGCGCACGTGAAGCTCCGACCGGTTGATATGCCGGGGGAAGGAATTTTTCTGTGCGGTAGTGCCCACGGACCTAAGCTGATTTCAGAAGCCATTTCCCAGGCCCAGGCGGCCGCATCGAGAGCCATGACGTTTCTGGCCAAGTCGGAGATCAAGCTTTCAGCCATTACGGCCAAGGTCGACACCGATAATTGCGTCAAGTGTTTGACCTGCGTGCGGATGTGCCCGTTTGATGTGCCGGCCTTCAACACAAAGGAAGAGGTCATAGAGATCAACGAAGCCATCTGCCATGGATGTGGCGTGTGTGCGTGTGTCTGCCCGCGGCAGACCATTCAGTTAAGTTATTACGAAGACGATCAAATAATGAGTAAAATTGATGCGTTGCTTGCGGAGGGGATGTGATGGCCGATTTTGAGCCGAGGATTATTGCGTTTTGTTGTGATTATTGAGGGTATTCAGCTGCGGACCTGGCAGGTTCCATGCGACTCGATTACCCTGCGAACATTAAAATAATACGGGTTCCCTGTACCGGAAAGGTCGACGTGATGCATCTTTTAAGGTCGATCCAGCAAGGTGCCGACGGCGCATATGTTGTCGGCTGCCTGGAAGGGAACTGTCACTACAATGAAGGCAACTTCAGGGCCCGTGAACGTGTCGAGCACGTTAGTATATTGCTCGAGGAGGTCGGCTTAGAGGGTGACAGGGTAAGGATGTATAACCTATCTTCAGGCGAAGGCCCCACTTTTGCGGCCTATGCAAAGGAAATGACCGATCATATAAGGTCTCTGGGACCCAACCCGTTAAACAAATTGGCAAAGGTCTAACAACGGAGGATATGCTATGGCTGAAGAAGCAATCAAACTTGGAGGCAAAAAGAAAAGCATTTTTCTGGACAAGGTCAAGGAGCTTCTCCCGGATGGCGGGAATCTGAACCTTTGTCTGACGTGTGGTGCATGTTCTTCCGGCTGCCCCGCTACGGGCCTGGAAAATATGGATCCCAGAAAATTTCTGCGTATGGCGGCTTTGGGCATGGACGAAGAACTCAAAAGTTCGCTCTGGACGTGGATGTGTACCATGTGCCAGCGGTGTGTTTATGTTTGCCCCATGAAGATCGACATTCCCCAGCTGGTCTTTAACGTCCGGGCATCTTGGCCCCGGGAAGAACGGCCCAAGGGTATCCTCGGTTCGTGTGATATGGCATTAAGGAATGATACCTGCAGCGCCATGGGTACTTCCGAAGAAGACTTTATATTCGTTGTTGAAGACGTTTTGGAAGAGTACCAGGAATCCCAGCCGGAGTTTGCGGATATGACAGCATCCGTTAACCGGGAGGGGGCGGAATTCTTTTTAAACCAGAACTCCCGAGAGCCGGTCACCGAGCCGGATGAAATGGTGCCGCTATGGAAGATACTGCACCTTGTGGGAGCTGACTGGACCTATGGGAGCAAGGGATGGGCGGCTGAAAACTATTGTTTGTTTCTGGCCGACAACGAGAACTGGAAGCACATTGTCCAGGTCAAAGCCAAGGCCGTGGATGATCTCAAATGCAAGGTCTGGCTCAATACCGAGTGAGGGCACGAACTTTTTGCAGTCCGGGCCGGACTGAAAAAATTCAACATCGATTACAATTTTGAGATCAAAAGTATCATTCAGTATTATGCCCAGTGGATCAAGGAAGGCAAGCTCAAGGTCAATTCCGACTGGAACAAGGACTTGAAAATTAAATTTACGGTACAAGATCCCTGCCAGCTGGTCCGCAAGACTTTTGGAGATCCGGTGGCCGAAGACTTAAGGTATACCGTGAAAGCGGTTGTGGGTGAAGAAAATTTTATTGACATGCAGCCGAACTTTTCGAACAACTACTGTTGCGGCGGCGGCGGCGGCTTTCTCCAAGCAGGATATCCTGAAGAACGCCGGGCCTATGGCAAACTGAAAGCAGACCAGATTCTGGAAACAAAGGCCGATTACTGTATTACACCATGCCATAACTGCCATGCACAGGTTCACGATTTGTCAGACGAGCGCGATCATGCCTGGCAGACCGTTCATTTGTGGACGTTGATCTGTTTGTCATTAGGGATCCTGGGTCCCAATGAACGTGAATACCTGGGAGATGATCTTAAAGAGGTTTTGCCCTTTCACCCTGAGTCGGCGATGTAACACCGGGACTTTACTGATTGCGGATTTTGGATTGTGTTTGAAGGAGTGATCTGAAATCCAAAATTCAAAATCAAATTTGGAGGAGAATATGATAGTTGCCGAGAGGAAACCCTTTGAAGAGATAAAGGATATGCTCAAGGGCTACAAGAAGGTTCTGAATGTAGGTTGCGGAACCTGCGTGGCAGTGTGTTTGACGGGCGGCGAGAAAGAAGTTGCGGTGTTGAACGCCGAACTGGACATGGCCCGCAGGCTGGAAGATGATCCCATCGAGCTGGGTGCCTGCACGGTGGAGCGCCAGTGTGACCGTGAGTATTTGGAGGTCTTGGATGACCAGGTAAAGGAGTATGACGCGCTTTTGTCCATGGCCTGCGGTGCCGGAATTCAGTTTTTGGCGGAAAGGTTTCCGGGCAAGGTGGTGTTGCCGGCGGTGGATACTGTTTTTATAGGTGTCAACCAGGACGTGGGCTGGTACGAGGAGCGCTGTCGTTCATGCAGCAGCTGCGTACTGGCGATGACCGGTGGTATTTGTCCGGTAACCATGTGTGCCAAGGGTCTTTATAACGGTCCTTGCGGCGGCACCGACAACGGTAAATGTGAGATCAGTCAGGACCAGCCGTGTGCCTGGTTTCAGATATACGAGCGTCTGGCCTTGCAGGACCGCCTGGATTTGATCAAGCGTTATAAGCCGATCGTGGCGTGGCAGAACCAGGTTCCGCGGACTTTGCTGCAGCCGGGTTATAAGAAGCCTGAGAAAGCCGATTGATTGGTTGAATGGTAGATTGGTTAATTAGTGTAACATGTAAGGGAAGATTTTTTGAAATACCATTAAACCATTTAACGAATAATCGATTTAACGAGATAGAGGATGGGATTTGCTATGAGTACAGATAACGGTTTGAAATCAGGAAGTAATTTGGAGAAGGTGTTAAACGCCGGTCATTTTGCATTTACGGGCGAACTGGGTCCGCCCCGGGGTACCACGGTCAAGGAGGTTGTCGAGAAGTGCCAGCATTTGAAAGGTATGGTGGATGCGGTCAACATCACTGACAATCAGACGGCGGTGGTGCGGATGTCGAGCTGGGCGGCCTGCCTGATATTGATCAAAGAGGGATTGGAGCCCAATTTTCAGATGGTATGCCGCGACCGCAACCGTTTGGCGATGCAGGGCGATATATTGGGCGCCTATGCCCACGGTGTGCGCAACATGCTGTGTTTAAGCGGTGATCACTGCCAGTTTGGCGACCATCCGGATGCCATGGGTGTCTTTGATATTGATTCGATGCAGCTGATCAACATGGTCAAGACCATGCGTGATGAAGGCAAATTTCAGGCCGGAACGGAGATAGAGGATCCACCGCAGATGTTTATTGGAGCGGCGGTCAATCCTTTTGCGGAACCCTTTGATTGGCGGGTGCACCGATTGGCCAAAAAGATCGAGGCCGGCGTTGATTTTCTGCAGACCCAGTGTATTTATAACATGGATAAGTTTCGTGAGTTTATCAAGCGCGCCAATGACATGGGTTTGACGGAAAAGGCTTATATTTTAGCGGGCGTGACGCCCATGAAGAACGTTGGTATGGCCCGGTACATGCAAAAGAGAGTTCCGGGCATAGAGGTGCCGGAAGAGTGGATCGATCGTTTAAAGGGCGTTGACAAGAAGAAGGTGGCCGACGAGGGCATCAAGATGGCCTGTGAACAGATTGAAGAGTTCAAGGAGATGAAGGGTGTACACGGTGTGCACATGATGGCGATCGAGTGGGAACACATGGTCCCCCGGATCGCCGAAGAGGCCAAGGTGCTGCCCAGACCCGTTATGGAATAAAGCACAGAGGACAGAGCACTGAGGGCACAATATATAATTTTTTAGTTCTAATTCAATATTTGGACTAACCCGCAATTCTCATGAAGAACAACAAACCCCCGATCTTAACAAAAAGGCCGGGGGTTTTTCTTGAGACCTTTAGTTTTTTGTTGTGAAGCTACGAATTGTAAGGTTGTTTGTGCCGTTCCTTCCACAGTCGTTCCAGCCAAAAGAAGTTATAAATATAGACTCCGAAAATACTCCCGAGTATATCCGCCATAACATCCATAACGTCCGCATTTCTGTATGGAACATAATACTGGTGAATTTCGTCGCTGATTCCATAAAGCGAAGACAATGTTATGCTGAGTATCATGACCAGCCTTAAATTATCTTTTATCCGTAAGGTTTTCATAGCCCTCAATAAAAGGGCGCCCAAAAAGGCATAGGCCGCGAAATGTAGGACCTTGTCTATATAGGGTAGTGGGGGGATTTTTTCAGGTGAAGGATGCGAAGACTGGATATAGATTAATAGGCAGTAAATAAAAATCGGAAGCCAGTAATATATGATTTTTTTCAATTTGTCTTGTTGGTTAAATTACATACCTTTGGATTCATAATACATTAAAACCGTCAAGAGTCATTTGTTTAGTTATAGCAGCAACAAGCAAATGACCAATGACCAATGGCAAATGACGTTATCATGCGTTGTCGGTCTAAGGCTGATAAGGTTTGCCGATAGGTTTTGAAAACAGTCAGTCCAATCTGGTTACAATCCGGTGGTTGGCCGCCTTTCCCCGAAAGCGTCTTCACAGGGCGCGTTTTTGGTTACATGTTTTTTCAGTTTTTCGCACCAGAGGGATTGAAAGGTTCGACAGCTTCCGTCTAAAGCATCTAGTTTGGCAAAGCCGGCATATTCACAGCGCAGATCACACCATTTGATTTTGTGGGTAGTAACGCCTGCATTATCTGTCATTTTCGCTCAATTAGGGCATAACTTAAATTGATGGTCACGTGAAAGTCGATAAATCGACCTCTTTGCGAAAGTATTTTGTATTTGGTGTTGAGTGTTTGGTTATTTAACAAGCTGGTATGTTGGTATCTATTTCAAACAAAACACTAAATACGAAAAACCAAACACATGATGAATTCAATCTTTTGCGAATTCATCATACTTGTCATTCAAAAATATTAAGGTCCGGTTTTCTATTTTTGATGTGTTCAAGTACCCTGGCTAAAAACTCCTCATGGGAGATGCCGAATCTGACCTTGCCGTCCAAGGTTCTTACGGAGAGGTTGCCGGATGACTTTTCCTTGTTGCCGATGGTCAGGATAAGCGGAATATTGCCGATCTGGGCATCACGAATTTTTTTGTTAAGACTTTCGGTTCGGCTGTCCATTTCTGTGCGCAGGCCCGCGTCTTCAAAAGTCTGTTGCACCTGGACGGCGTAAGGTACAAGATCGTCGTTGATGGCCAGTAATGCAATTTGTACCGGAGCCATCCATAAAGGAAATTTTCCGGCAAAGTGTTCCACCAGGATCCCGAAAAATCGTTCGATGGAGCCGTAAACGACCCTGTGAATCATTAAAGGGCGTTGTTTTTCATTATTACTGTCAATGTACGCCAGGTTAAAGCGTTCCGGCAGCGACATATCGAGCTGGATTGTACCGCACTGCCAGGTCCGGCCGAGGGCATCTTTGATATGCACATCGATTTTGGGGCCGTAAAAGGCGCCGTCACCTTCGTTGATCTTATAATCACGGCCGTAAGAATCTAAGGCTGATTGTAAACCTTGTGTGGTCGTTTCCCACTGCGCATCGGTTCCGATAGACTTGTCAGGGCGGGTTGAAAGTTCCAGATGAAATCCGAGACCAAAAGTGCTGTAAATCCGTTCGGTCAGTTGCAACACCCCCAGGATTTCATCTTTAATCTGCTCAGGCGTCATGAAAATGTGGGCATCGTCCTGATGAAAGGCTCGTACCCTGAAAAGGCCGGCCAGCACCCCGCTTAATTCGTGGCGATGGACTAATCCGATTTCTGCAGCCCGAACCGGCAACTCCCTGTATGAGTGGGGTCTTCTGCCGAACAGGAGCATTCCGCCGGGGCAGTTCATGGGCTTAATGGCATATTCGTCGTCATCAATTGTGGAGGTGTACATATTTTCGCGATAATTTTCCCAGTGACCGCTTTTTTCCCAGAGGCTACGCTGGAGCATGATCGGGGTTTTTGTTTCCACATAGCCTGCTGCCCGGTGTTCAAGGCGCCAGTAATCGAGCAGGCAGTTCCAGATACTTATCCCCTTGGCATGAAAAAACGGCATTCCGGGAGCTTCATCGTAAAAGCTGAAAAGATCGAGAGCTTGACCGATTTTGCGGTGGTTTCTCTTTTTGGCCTCTTCGATAAAATAAAGGTATGCTTTCAGTTCTTTTTTATTGAAAAAAGCCGTGCCGTAAATTCTCTGGAGCTGGGCATTCTTCTGGTCTGCACGCCAGTAAGCGCCGGACACTTTCGTAAGCTTAAAGGCTTTGATAAGTCCGGTATGGGGGACATGCGGTCCGCGGCACAAATCCGTAAAGTCGCCGTGCTTGTATAGCGATATGGTTTCATCTTGGAGTTCCGAAATCAATTCAAGTTTATAGGGCTCGTTTTTATAAAATTTCATTGCATCGGATTTTGAAACCTCGGTGCGTTCAAAAGGTATTTTGGCTTTGATGAGCTTTTGAATTTCGGCCTCTATTTTCGGAAAATCGTCTTCAGAAAGAGGCTGCATGTCGATGTCATAATAGAAGCCGTCTTCCACAACGGGACCGATAGTCAATTGGGCATCCTGGTAAAGACGCAGCACGGCATCGGCCATAACATGTGCCGCGCTGTGGCGCATAATCTCGAGCCCTTCCGCGTCCCGGGTTGTGATCAGCCTGATTTTGGAGTCCCAGGTGATTTGTGTTTTTAAATCGACAATCTTGTCGTTTAGCTCCATGGCAACGCAATCACGCGCCAGACCCTCTGAAATACTTTTGGCTACATCCAACCCTGTTGGATTATTTTCAAAACCCTTTATATTACCATCAGGAAATGTTATGTTTATCATTATCTCATCACCATTAAGATTGATGAATTCGTGAAATATCGAATTCATCACGTTTTAGGTTTAAAGTTTTAGGTGTTAGGTTGTATTTTTCAAAGGTCTCAAAACTTAAAACAGAACACCTGATTGGGTTTTAACGCAATTAGGTTAATATACTATTTAGCTATTCAACGAATCAACCAAAATTCAATAATTTAGGGTAAATGTAACGTCGGGTCAAGCAAAAATTATACTATAGCAGAATGTATTACCTCAATTGAGCGGTTAATATGCAAGTGAACTACCAATTCATCGATACACTCACCGGACTTGAAGATTTTGCCAAATCCCTTGAAGGAGTTACGTCTGTTGCCGTTGATCTGGAAGCCGACTCCATGTACCATTTTCAGGAAAAGGTATGCCTGCTTCAAATGTCTTCCGGGACTGCCAGTGTTGTTATTGATCCCATACAGATAAAAGACATGTCTTCTCTGAAACCTCTTTTTTTCAATCGGAAAATCAAAAAAATTTTTCACGGAGCTGATTATGATGTTCGCAGTCTCTACAGAGACTTTAACATTCAGATAAACAACCTTTTTGACACCCAGGCTGCATGCATGTTTTTAGGTTATAAGGAGACAGGGTTGAATGCGGTTCTTAAACAAAAGTTTGGTGTCAGTTTGAACAAGAAGTATCAGAAGAAAGACTGGTCTGTACGCCCTTTGCCGGAAAAAATGATAGAGTATGCCGTCGCGGATGCGGCCTATTTAATTCCCCTGGCGGAAATGCTTGAAAAAGAGCTTGAAAAAAAGGGGCGTCTTTATTGGGTACATGAAGAAAATAAAATTTTAAGCGAGGTGAGGACGGTTTCAAATGATGATAATCCGCTCTATCTGAAATTCAAAGGTGCCGGAAAGCTTGATCGCAGAAGTCTGGCAGTACTTGAAGCCCTGCTTGGGTTCCGGATGCACCTTGCGGAAAGAAAAGATAAACCGCTTTTCAAGGTTTTTAGTAATAATGCTTTAATGAAAGTTGCTTTAAAAAAGCCGGTTGACTTGCCGAGCCTGAAAAAGGCAGAGGCCTTCAGTCCGAAACAGATTAAAATGTATGATAATCACGTTATTGATATGGTAGCCGGCGCTCTACAAATACCTCAAAATGAACTTCCGCTTTACCCGAAAAAACGGGCACCGCGGGTGGACGCTTCCGTTGCAGCAAGGGTTAAAGCCCTTAAATCCTGGAGGGATTCAAAATCTCAGATGCTGGAAATCGATCCCGGACTCCTTTGCAATAACTTGCTGATCAGCGCTGTTGCCGTCCAGAACCCTTTAAATGCCAAAGCACTTGAAAAAATAGAAGAATTGAAAAACTGGCAACGCAAGGAATTCGGCCGGGAAATCATAGCGCTCTTAAGAAAAGCAGCAACAGTTCAGCCACTAAGGCACACAGGCACAAAGAAAGAGTCTGGATTATAAACCTTAATGATTCAGTTTTATTGGTTAAATTGGTTCCATTGGTTTGGTTGGTTAACAAATAAAACTAATTAAACCAATAAAACCAATCGGACAATTTAAATTAGTATTATAATCTTAGAGGCTTGGTGTCTTGGTGGCTGAACTATT
>JACKQG010004780.1_pt1 | contig 15480 bp, 10 predicted proteins | sample 8237621 | NCBI WGS metagenome assembly JACKQG01 (sample SAMN15677084, study PRJNA649215) | marine metagenome | biome: marine; feature: Black Sea; material: saline water; isolation source: suspended particulate matter (SPM) from the Black Sea western gyre | collected 2013-06-09/2013-06-10 | depth... | reverse complement strand
CGCCGGATTGGGACCCGAGCAAGGGACCGCCACCCGGGGAATATGGTATGTATCCGCCCGGAAATTATCCGCCGGGGATGCAGCCACCGGACTGGGACCCGAGCAAGGGACCGCCGCCCGGGGAATATGGAATGTATCCGCCTGGTGAGCATCCGCCCGGTATGTATCCGCCCGGAGATTACCCGCCAGGGGATTATCCGCCTGAATACGGCATGTATCCACCCGGAGATCGTCCACCGGGTATGTATCCGCCAGGAGATCGTCCACCGGGAGATTACCCGCCTGAATACGGCATGTATCCGCCACCGGGAGATTACCCGCCAGGGGAATATGGTATGTATCCGCCCGGAGATCGTCCACCGGGAGATTACCCGCCTGAATACGGCATGTATCCATCACCGGGAAATTACCCGCCGGGGGATTATCCGCCCGAATACGGCATGTACCCGCCGCCCGGCGATTACCCGCCGGGGGATTATCCACCGGAATACGGCATGTACCCGTCACCGGGAGACTATCCGCCCGGAGATTATCCGCCTGAATACGGCATGTATCCGCCGCCGGGGGATTATCCGCCCGGAGATTATCCTCCTGAATACGGTATGTATCCGCCGCCGCCAGGGGATTATCCGCCGCCGGACGAATATGGAATGTATCCGCCGCCGGATGAATATGCGATGTACCCGCCGCCGGGGGATTATGTCGATGACCCGTATTATGACCCCTATTATGACCCCTATTATGACCCCTATTATGACCCCTATTATGACCCCTATTATGACCCCTATTATGACCCCTATTATGACCCCTATTATGATCCCTATTATGACCCTGTGTACAGCGCCTGCGCCGGCGCCGACCCCTGCGATTGGAACTGTGACGGGGTTGTAGATGAGTACGAACTCAGAGAGTGTACCGCTCAGGGTATCGACACAGGGGCAGATGACGGTTACGATAGCTGCGATTATAACCACGACGGGGTTGTAGATTCTTATGAGCTCAACTACTGCGGTAATTACGACCCAGATAGTGAGTCGGCTGCTACAGCGTGTGACAACATTATGGATGGCGGAAGCCTCGACGTAGCTAAGTTAACAAGCTGTTTTGATCTGGCCGACCACAACAATGACGGCATAATAGATGATGCAGAAGGCGATTATGCTGGAATTACAGACTTTAATAATCTCGATGCAGACCATAGTCATTCGTTAGATTATAATGAAGTTAAGGATGTTCTCGACAATTGTGATATAAATCCTGCTGACGGGATAATTAGTGAGGCAGAATCTGCTGACTGCGTAACTATTTTATCTGGTTGGTATACGGATCAGTGCCCTTAAGCACCAGCTTTGATGAAGACCTAAAATGGATTAAAACTCCCTTAGCTTGCTGGAGCATAGCGGAAATCCCGTTTCAGAAGGCTGCAGGGAGTTTTAATCCATTTTTTCCAACCCCATAATAGTCCTCTCGAAACCTTTGAAAATTGACATTAAAAAATGGCCTTATAATGAAGGGGGCACAATGAAATTGCCGGCCAGAACTTGCACGCTTTTTTTGGCAATGATGAAAAAGAAGTTAAAATGATCGAAAAAGCCCTTAACGATACCGGGAACGCTATTGGCAACGCTGAAAAGCAATTTGTTGAGGCTGATCGAATCGTTAAGCAAGTTCATGATATGGCCGCAAGGCATGATATGGAAGCCATCCGGCACGCGGCTGAAGCCGTCCAGAAGATCGATGGTGATGTCCGCAAGATGTATATGGATATGAACGAAGATACGAAAAATATGTTTAAGGAGATGGGATTTGTCCCGCCCGTACCGGGGATGCATCCGCCGCCGCCTGGCTGGAACCCAAGCAAGGGACAGCCGCGGAATTGGGACCCGAGCAAGGAGCCGCCGCAGGGCTGGGACCCGAGGATGGGACCGCCACCAGGGGAATATGGCATGTACCCGCCCGGGATGCAGCCGCCGCAGGGCTGGGACCCGAGGATGGGACCGCCGCCGGATTGGGACCCGAGCAAAGGACCGCCACCAGGGGAATATGGAATGTATCCGCCCGGGATGCAGCCGCCGCAGGGCTGGGACCCGAGGATTGGACCGCCGCCGGGGGATTACCCGCCGGGGGATTATCCGCCCGAATACGGCATGTATCCGCCGCCGGGGGATTACCCGCCCGGAGAGTATCCACCGGAATACGGCATGTATCCGCCGCCGGGAGATTACCCGCCCGGAGAGTATCCACCCGAATACGGCATGTATCCGCCGCCGGGAGATTATCCACCCGAATACGGCATGTACCCGCCGCCGGGGGATTATGTCGATGACCCGTATTACGATCCCTATTATAGTGACCCCTATCATGATGACTATTATGACCAATTTTATAACGCCTGTGCCGGCTCCGACCCCTGCGATTGGAACTGTGACGGGGTTGTAGATTCTTATGAGCTCAGAGAATGTTCCGATCAGAATATCGACTACTTCACAGATGACGGTTACAATCAATGCGATTTTAACCGTGACGGAATTGTAGATGGGGATGAATTCGACTACTGCAACAAATACGACCCATATTACGTGCAGACTTCCAAGTTGTGTGACAACGTTTGGATTTCTCCCGGAAACCTCAACTATAGTGTTTTATCAAGCTGTTTTAATACGTTCGACCTGAACAGTGACGGTATAATAGATTCGTATGAAGCCTGGCAGGCTAAGATTGCAGATTTTCCTTATCTCAATAAAATCGATGATGGTTTGTTATCTCTGGCTGAAGCTACGGAAGTTCTCGAAAATTGTGATATAAATCCTGCTGACGGGGAAATTAGTGCGGCAGAAGCTTCTGTCTGCGATACTTATCTACCTTCGTATATAGATGCGTATCATTAAGCACAAGCTTGGATCCATTTTCTCATAACCCAAATTACCTTCCAAATAGCCATTTTAGCAGCAAAGATGGTAGAAAATTGTCTGAATATCGTGTATATTCAGACAATTAAAACCACTTCTTAATGATTTTTTGCTACCTTAAAAACGATTTAGGTACAACTGCATTACAAAATCTTCATTTCATATGATTTTAGGTGGTTGCGTAACCATCTTACTTCTGTTATACTTTAAGAACTAATCAGATAGTACTCTTTTCTCCAAATTATTTTGGAGAGTTGTGCAAACATCTTACTCTGTATTCCCATGGAAAGGAGAACCGCATGATGAAAAAAGGAATTTTCATTTCCGTAGCCCTGGCAACCATTTTGGTTCTTTTGTCTTCACCTGTGATGGCCCGGGGGGGCAAGATCCGGATGGGGAATCTAAAAATCGTTCCGAGCCTCGGGCTCGAAGCTATAGCGGATGACAACATCTTTTTAGGCAATGGATCCAACACCACCGACGAGCTAAAAGAGTCGGACTCGATTGCGCATGTTAAGCCGGGGCTTTCCTTTGATTATACCATGGAAGAACGCGGTACGGTCAGCCTTGGCTATGAAGGTGATTTCGCGTATTATAACAAGAACGACAAAAATGACTGGAAATCACACAAAGGGCTTTTTAAGCTCGACTACGAGGCCCCCGGCGGCCTGATAGCTAAAATTGACAATACCTATACGGAGACCCAAGACCCTTTCGGGGGTTACGCCGAATACAATTTAGGTAAAAAAACCGAGCGCTGGTCCGATGATCTGAAAAATGAATTCGGCTATAAGCTGGGAAGCAGGTTCAAAGCTTTTTTATACTACAATTATTATAAACAGGACTATAAGGCTGATGCGGACTTTGCCCAGGATTTCTATTCCCATGAAGCCGGGACCGGGGTAGAGATGCAATTCCTGCCCAAGACCTGGGGATTTGTCCGCTATTATTACGGACTGCAGGATTACGATTCCAGCGGTGCTATAGGTGGTCAAACAACAGACGAGTCCAATGATTCCGACTTCACCTGGCACAAGATCGATGCAGGCCTTACCTGGGACACCGGGACCAAAATCAGCGGAGAATTGAATTTCGGCTACCAGGATAAAAAGTACGACAATGACTTTAACTATAAGGGTGATAAATATAATGATAATAATACCTGGGTCGCCGCAACATCGATCTTCTATGATGTGGCAACCGCAGAAGACGGAACTATGATAACCCAGCTTGGGCTTACCATTGACAGGTCGCAGAATCAGACATCGTCGAACACGACCAGCTATTATGAGGACACCGGGGCCGGCATAAGCTTTAAGCAGAAACTGCTGACCAAGATTACCCTCGAGGGGTCCTTTTCCTATAACTTTCATGACTATTTTGAGACGGATCGGTTGCCAATGAGACAGGATGATAATTACGAAGCCGGTCTCAGTGTCGACTACCAGGCCAGAGACTGGCTGTCGGCCGGTGCCGGCTATACCTATAAAGAAAAACATTCAAACTACGATGCCAATAATTTTGAGGATAACAAATTCAATTTTAAGATTACTGCTGAATATTAACTATGTATAACTTGCCGATATCGTCTTACCTAAAATCTTTAAATGCTGATTTGGCCGCAACAGCAAAACGCTGGAGTTTAATAATAGTTGCAGTAGCAGTTTATGCTGTAGCGGCCTGCGTTACTACGGGCGATGTTGTTAAGGTTGAAGTCGTAACAGAGGACGCTTATAAAGATCTAAAGGAATCCGAGCGTACCGCATTAGAGGAAATCCGGAAATCATCGGCAGCCAAAAAGGTCGATAGCAAGCTTACCAATGTCATCGATAAGACCCCCCAGCTTTCGGTGACCGAGTATCTTGAAAAGTATCCTGAAACCTCCGCCTGGGTTTCCAAAAATTACCGGGTAGGAGGATATGATGTCCTCAATATTATGATTTACGAAGAAGAGGATCTTTCCAGAAATGCCTTGCAGGTTTCAGCCGACGGCTATATCACCTTTCCCTTGATCGGCCGGCTCAAGGTCGACACACTGACGACCGCAGAAATCGGAAAGCTGATCGCGAGCCGGCTGGCCCAGGAGCAATTCCTGCTGGATGCCCACGTTTCGGTTATGGTGGCCGATTATAAAAGCAAGCGGGTTTTAGTTTTAGGGACCGTCAATAATCCGGGCAGTTATGCTCTGCAGGCCCGCGAGCGGGTTCTGGATGCTCTTTCCAAGGCCGGCGGCATCTGGCGGCGCACAGGGATTTCCTCTAAAAGCAGTGGCAGTGCCGGCAAAAAAGGCCTGATCATCCGCACACAGAACCCGGATACACCCGAAGAGAGTAAGATAGTCATCAACATATATCTGAAGGGGCTTTTAGAAGACGGCGATCAGACAGCGAACCTTTATATGCAGGACAAGGATGTTCTGTTTATCCCCGCTGCCGAGAATTTTTATATCATCGGTCAGGTAAAAGAACCTGGATCATTTGCCCTTACAGACAGGGAAATCACCCTGGTGGAAGCCATCAGCAGGGCCGGAGGGTTTACACCCATTGCTGCGCGCAACCGCGCCAGGATTATCCGGGTAGAAAAAGGTGTTGAAAAAATCATCACCGTCAACGTAGACGCCATTACCGATGCCGGCAAAAAAATACAGGATGTCATCATTCAGCCCAATGATGTGATAGTAGTCCCCGAAAGCTTTTTCTAATTCGACAAAAAAATGACATATACCTGCCATGGATTGACATGATCTAAGTTTCTCCTTTTCTATTCCGCCTACCAAATATATTATTTAATCTATTAATATCAAGCTATTATTCAGTTGTTACCGCCGGGCGATTTTTCTGGCATAATATTTGAATATAAGTAACTGATGAATTCGCAAGAGATCGAATTCATCCGGTGGTTAGTGTTTTGTTACAATTACATACTGATATACCAGCTCGTTCAATAGCCAAATATTAAACACAAAATACTCTCAAAAAAAACCGTTTTGCAAAGGCATCTGACGGGATCTACGCTTCGTTAATTTGCGGGACATTCCAAGGAAAAAAGAATGGATCTACCAACAACCGAACAAATAAACATCAGGGACTATCTGCGGGTGATTTTAAAACGTCGCTGGGCAATCATTGCTGTCTTTGCGGTGGTCGTGGTCAGCGTAACGATCTATGTCTATACCGCCACGCCCATCTACAAGGCTACCTCCCGCCTGATCATCGACAAAGAAAATCCTAACGTGATGTCGATTCAGGAAGTTATGGCAGTGGACGCCTCCGGTACCGACTATTACCAGACCCAGTACAAAATCATCGAAAGCCGCAATGTTGCCCGGGCGGTCATCAAGCGTCTAAGTCTGGATAAAAGTGAAGAATTTGTCCCCAAACCCCGGGACACTTTTTTGGCCAACTTGAAACATTCGGTGCAAAAGACCGCTGCCGCCTTTGAAAAGGCCGTGGTTGCACTGCTGCGAACCCGTGAAATCAGCAGTTCCCAAGCTCTGAAAGAACATGATCTGGATTACAAACTGGTATCCGCTTTTATCAATAGAATAAAGGTCAATCCAATTAGCAACAGCCGTCTGGTGGATGTGGGCTTTGAGGCTAAAGATCCGGTACTGGCCGCCAAGATTACCAACACACTGGCCCAGGCCTATATTGAGCAAAATTTAGATACTAAGCTCAAAGCGGTCAAAGGAGCGGTTCGCTGGCTTAACAACCGGGTTGTGGCAGAGCGGGAAAAGGTTGAAAAATCCGAGCAGGCGCTGCTGGCCTATAAGAGCAGGCACAGTATCGTTACTGATTTTACCAGCGATGTTGAGAAGATTACGGCCCAGAAGCTGGCCCATCTTAATACGCAGATAGTGGAAGCCGAGTCGGTGCGTGTAGAGGCCGAGACACGCTACAAACAGGCCCTGGCGTTGAAGCAAACGCCCGATATGCTCGACTCGATTCCCGAAGTGCTCAAAAACGAGCTGATCCAGCAGATCAAGTCCATGGAGGTGGAGCTTTATAAACGCATATCCGAGCTTTCCAAGAAATACGGACAGAAACACCCCCAGATGGTAGCTATCCAAGCCGAACTGCAAACCCTCCAGAAACGAAAAACTTACGAGGTCAAACGGGTAGTCAACTCGCTAAACAACGAATACCGGGTGGTCCGGGCGAAGGAAGAGTCCCTCAAAACGGCCCTGACCAAACAGAGGAAAGAGTCTCTCGATCTGAACCAAAAGGCGATTGAATACGGCGTTTTGCAGCGGGAGGTCGAAAGTGCCCGGCAGATGTATCAACTGTTGATCAACCGCTTTAAAGAGACCTCCCTGACCGAGGATATGAAAGCCGGCAACATCCGGATCCTTGACCGGGCCGAAGTCCCCAAAAGTCCTGTCAAACCACGCAAGCAACGTAATATTTTAATGGCTGTTCTTTTCGGCCTGGCCGGCGGCCTGGGACTGGCCTTCTTTCTTGAATATCTTGACAATACCATCAAAGATCCCGAAGACATTAAGCGGTATTTAAATATTCCGTATTTGGGGCCGGTACCGGTCATTGTCCCAAACGATAACCCGGGCAAAGACTTCCCGCCGGAGATGGTGGTTCTTAACTCGCCTAAATCAACGGCCAGTGAAGCCTACCGGGGAATCCGGACCAACATACTGTTTTCATCGGCCGAATTCGAACCGCAAGTAATTATGGTTACCAGCTCCGGTCCCCAGGAGGGTAAGACCATCACATCGTCTAACCTGGCCATTACCATGGCCCAGTCCGGAAACAAAGTCGTTTTGCTGGACTGCGACATGCGGCGACCCAGGGTGAATAAACTGTTCGGCATTTCCCGTAATCGAGGGATGACCAACCTTTTAGTCGAGAAAACCGATTTAAAACTGACGGTCTTTAATACTTCGATACCCAACCTGCATGTGATACCATCAGGTCCTATCCCGCCCAATCCTTCTGAAATCCTGGGTTCAAAGCGCATGGAGGAACTGATCGAAGTGCTGCGCAAAAATTTTACCCGTATTATTATCGATACCCCTCCGATTACAGCGGTCACCGATGCGGCCTTGCTGGGAAAACTTTCAGACGGTGTGGTTCTGGTTGTACGTGCCAACAGAACGGTCAGGGATATGGCCAAAACCGGGTTGGAGCAGCTCACGGCTGTGGGCGCCAAACTGCTGGGCGTAGTGTTAAACGGGGTCAGTATGGGCCGGGGCAGTTACTATTATTATCAATATTATTACTACTATGGAGATGAAGGCTATCAGGAGAAAAAGTCGAGCCGCAAGAAAAAAACAAAGAGCACCAATGTTGAAGATGCTCAACCACAAATTTCATAAACTAAAAATTGATGGCGTCGTAAAAAGCTATTAGAACCCCAATTGAATTAAAACCCAATTGGGGTTTATTTTTTTCTTGTGGGGGGAATATAACCTTGGGCGGCGGCTAAAAAGCATGTTGCTCCCTGGCTCCTGCAATGACGAAGAACCAGGGAACATGCTATTGAAAGCTGATTAGGTTTCTTCTACCGTAATTGCACCGGGCTCACAGACCTCAACACAACTTTCACACCCCAGGCATTCATCAGCATTGACCGGCACCGATTTGTCGTTTTCCATTTCAAAGACCTCAACCGGACAGACATCAACACATTCTTCACAGCCCTCACATTTTTCTGCATCAACTGTAGGAATAAAAGCCATTTAAAGAGCCTCCTTTCTTATAAAAATTAAGCCGTGGTGGTTTACCATCCACCTTTATGCCGTTATCGGAAAAATTTCATATACCAATTGATACAGGGAGTCAAGCCTTCTTGTATTTTTTATATTATTAAATTACAAAAGGATTTTATAGCTCGACAATACCGATCAGAGTATTTTTAAATCTCAATCTTTCGGTCTCAAGTCCGGCCTGCGGCGAGTTATCGCCCACACAGCGGACAAAAAAATCATATGGTGTTTCCCCGGCAACGATATAGAGTTTGATCGCAACGTTTTCATCGCCTCCGCTTACCACCGGCGCCTCAAACATACCGTCCGTTGATACGGGCCAGGCACTCGTCAGTAATGTGTTGAGGCTTGCAAGCAAGCCATCCTGCCATTTTTCGACAGTTTCATCCCGGCTTGCATGCATCGGTATTGAATCAAAGTCAATTACCATTTCTATTTCAGGCGCTTTATCCAGCAATTCATCCAAAACAGACCGGCTGGTGGTAATATATAATCCGGACGGTTCCCGATCGTGTTGCATAAGTTTAGTCCAGGCTTTGAGCCGCTCTGCCACCATGTAAAAACCAGGATCACTAATTGGAAACCTTTTTTTTGCTGCCGCTCCCGGGTTCAAAGCATCATCTTCACCTTTAAGATTCTTCATGAGATCTTGCTCCATGGCATCAAACAATTTCAGATCCTGGTTCAATCCATTGTTTTGCAAATCGAAATTCTGGGCAATGTGAAGAAATAATCTGGCCCTGAAAATATCTTCGGGTTCTTTTAGGGATTGGCCGGCGCTGCTTTGCTTTTTGATATCTGCCCGTATTTGTGATGAAAAAGTTTCATCAAAAAAGGGGATTTTACCTTCCCAGGCCTTAAAAAAGTCCAGAGTGCCTCCCTGATGCAGGTTGGCCCAAGCATTATAATCTTTCAAAATTGCCTCTAATTTATTTTCATCACCGGCAATCGGTACCCTTAGGTCAATTATACCGCTATCAGCCCACATTTGGTTCTCTGGCGGTATATTGTGCCTTGACGGTTGATAAACAACCGTCTGTTTAAAACAGGCCGCAAGGGCTGCGGCTATTGGTCTGGAAACATACGTAAACGGAAAGTATATCGGTTTCATTTATTTAACCACCCGGGAAATTTTTGTATAGCTTGTTTTATCAGCGCAATGGATGATCATATTTTAAAACGTGTGCTGTTTGAGTATATTAAGAATCGTTAGAAAGAACAGACACATTGCAAAACTCTATCATCGCAAGAAATCACCGGTCGTTTAGCAAACCAACTGATTTTATTGCTGGGCCTCTGTTCTTTTTTACGAGCCTTTATATACGAGTTCACACGGTTTGAAATATGATTATCCATGTAGCGGATAAACAGCGAAAACGTCTCGACCCTGAATTATGAAACTACCCTCCGGTCTTTGACGTTGATATCCAGGCCTCTTAACTGATCACGAATCTTATCGGCAAGATCCCAGTTCTTTTCCAGCCTGGCTTTATCTCTTTCTTTTATCAGACGCTGCACCTCGGGATCATAAACTTCATCCTCGAAGTTGAATATTTTCAACACTGTATCTATATTGCGGAACCCATCTACAACTTTCAAGGCGCCATCCCGATCCAATCTGTTTTCCAGAGTCAGAACATTTATTCTTTTGACAATCTTGAAGATTGAAGCCATGGCTGCTGATATATTCAAATCATCGTCCATGGCGCTGACAAAACCGTGCTTTAGATCGTACAGTAGCTGATCAAGCTCGGGATAAGGTAAAGCGTCCGCCCTTACATTATGTAAGGTATGAATACACGTATCGAGCCGTTCCAGGGAACGACCGGCATTTTCGAGCCGCTTTTTGGTAAAAGTAACCGGTTTCCTGTAATGCGCCGAAAGCAGCCAGCACCTGATCACCCGGTTGGAATATCCGAAGCTCGCCAAATCGCTGAGAGTCAGTCCGCTTCCATGTTCATCTACTTTTTTGCCCTCAACCAGGACGCGATCGCAATGGACCCAATACTTGGCTAAAGGCTTTCCGGTCACGGCACCGGCAATTGCTATCTCATTTTCGTTGTGAGGAAATACAAGCTCCCGGCTGCTGGTGTGAATATCATAGCTTTCCCCAAGGTACTTCATGGCCATCGCCACACTCTGAATGTGCCACGAAGGACGCACATTGCCCCATTCGGTCTTGGTGTATATCCCCCTTTTCAGCTCTGAAAGCCTCGATCTTTTCAACAATGTGAAATCCCTGGGATTGTCCTTTTCGTATTCATCCAGATCTACAGTGGCACCAAGCCTTATTTTATCAATATCTATACCGGACAGCTTACCGTAATCCGGAAATCTGGAAATGTCAAAATACAGGCTGCGAAGTTTTTCGTAGGCAAACCCTTTTTTTAACAGTTTTTCAGCCAGCAGGACCATGTCATCAACATGCTGGCTCGCCAGAGGATATTGCGCAGGCTTGATTCCCAGGGCATCCAGATCCTTCTTAAACCCTTCGATATTCTTTGCGGTAAATTCGCCTATTTCCAGTCTTGCTTTTTCTGAACCGTCAATAGTCTTGTCATCCAGATCGGTAATATTCATAACATGCGTTACCGCATATCCCCTATATTCAAGGTAGCTGCACAAAAGGTCTGAAAAAACAAAACGCCGGCATTCACTCACGTGCAGGCGTGCGTGCGCTGTGGGCCCGCATGAAAACATGGCGACTTTTCCCTCATGCAGCGGTTCAAAAGACTCCTTACTTCGGCTCATGGTATTGAACAGTTGCAGATCGACCTTTTCGCGTACTGCAAAAAGCGGTGTGCTGAGGTAACGTTCCCCACCATCCGGTAATATCACCACAATCGTACCTTCCGGTAAGGTTTCCGCCTGCTTACAAGCAATCACCATAGCGGCTCCGCTGCTCATTCCTACAAAGAGGCCTTCTTCTTTGGCAAGGCGCCTCGTCATTTCAAAGGCTTCTTCATCATCAATATTTATGATAGCATCGAGGCGTTTCTTATCAAAAATTTCGGGACGATAAGCTTCCTTCATATTTTTTAGGCCCTGAATTTTGTGGCCGAGGTAAGGCTCAACAGCAACGATTCTGATAGCGGGATTAAGTTCTTTCAGCCGCCTTGAAATGCCCATAACAGTCCCGCTGGTACCCAGAGTGGCAACGACCATAGTAACCTTGCCGTCTGTTTGCTCCCAGATTTCTTGGGCTGTTCCGTAATAATGCGCCTTCCAGTTGGCAGCGTTGTTGAATTGGTCGGCCATGAAATAGGACTCCGGATTTTCCCGGGCCAGATTATAAACCTCTTCGATGGCACCGTCAGTTCCAAGATGACCGGGCGTGAGAAAAATCTCGGCGCCGCGGGCCTTCAAAATCTTCTGCCGTTCAACACTGACTGCCTCTGACATTGTCAACAGCAGTTTATAACCCTTGACCCCACATACCATCGCAAGACCGATACCCGTGTTTCCGCTGGTAGCTTCGATCACTGTCTTCTCAGGTGTAAGCTCACCGGATTTTTCACCGGCCTCAATCATGGAAAGGGCGATCCGATCCTTGACCGAACCGCCTGGATTAAAATACTCCGTCTTTGCCAGAATTCTCACTTTCGGATTTGGATTGAGGCTTTTAATTTCAACCAGGGGTGTGTTGCCAATGGTGTCCAGAATAGAATAACTCATCTTTTCAACATTCCGTATTTTGTTAACTTAAAACCCAATCCGGACAAACCGGAACCAAAAACATTTGCCACAAAGACACTAAGACACTAATGATGCATCAGAGAAGAAGATAATATACTGAGAATCTCCTTCCGAACCTGACTTTCACTCTTGGATGCATCTATCACACGAAATCTCTCCGGCTCCAGGCGTGCAAGCTCAAGATAGCCTGATCTTACCTTTTCATGAAATGCAAGGGTCTCTTTTTCAAACCGGCTTTCAATACCTGTTCTGCTACCGTTGTTAATCTGTTTCCAGGCACGGGCAAGGCCCTTTGCAGGGGGCAGATCAAGCAGGATGGTTATATCAGGTTTTAAGTCTTTTAGTATCAGTTTGTGTAAGCTGCGGATTAACCCGGTATCAAGTCCTCTGGCATAACCCTGATAAACGACGGTAGCGTCATAATAGCGATCACACAGCACAGTTTTACCTGCCGACAGTAAAGGCATAATGAATTGTTTAACATGCTGGACGCGATCAGCGGTGTACAAAAGGAGCTCCGCCATGGGATCCATATCGCTGCTTTCAGGATCCAGCAGCAGCGCCCGTATCTTCTTCCCGAGCCTGGTTCCCCCTGGTTCCCTTGTGGCCTCACATGTATGTCCCTTACTTTGAAGAAACTCAACAATAGATCTAATCTGGGTCGTTTTTCCTGAGCCTTCAATGCCCTCAAGCGTGATAAACATAATGATTCGATTTGCGTTAATGTTTTTAGGTGAAAAGTCTAACACCTCGATCGAAATTTCATGGATTTTAATTCGTTGATACTTGATTCTGGATACTGGATAGACAGAATTGTCGCCAATCGCAAATAACATATCCAGTATCGAGTATCCAGCATCTATTTGGAACGGAGCACCAACTCTCTTTCAACATCAATTTATCCTTCAAAATCCTTTTTCTGAACTCCTATGGTTTCCCCACGTAAAAATGACGACCTAAAAGCCTGTGAAAGGATGTCCAAGTCTCATTTGAATCTTGCATGGCGATAAAATCACGCACAGCCTTAACCTTGGAGTCCATCTCGTCAATATAGTTGAGCAAAACAGCCTCGATTGTTTTGGGCGGCTCGGGTGATCCGAATTCCTGGGTTCCATGGTGGCTCACAATCAGGTGTTTGAGTAAAAGCTTCTGCTCTTGAGGAAAATCCTCGATTTGGCCCAGTTTCTCTTCGATCATCTCCAAGCCAATAACGATATGGCTTAAGAATCGACCTTCGTCGGAATAGTCTATCTTGAGTTCATATTCCAGTTCTCTGGTCTTGCCAATGTCATGCAGGATGGCGCCGGCTATCAGCAAATCCCTGTCAATTCCGCTGTAATGCCCGGCAATTTTGTCTGCCAAAGTTGCCATTGACAAGGTATGTTCCAACAGGCCTCCAATATAAGCATGGTGCATCTTTTTGGCTGCAGGTGCGGTTTTGAATTTGCGGACAAACTCCTTGTCGTTCCAAAACGCATCTAAAAGCGCTTTTAAGTAATCGTCTTTAAAAGAAGCCGTAACCGTTAAGAGGCGCTGGAGCATGCTGTCGATATTAAGCCGGGTCGCTGGTAAAAATACTGACGGATCAAACACTTCGGCAGAACATGCCTCCATATTTTTGATGACAAGTTGGGCAACGCCCCTGTATTCATTAACGCCGGCCTGGATACGTACGACATCACCGGAGGCCGGACCGCTGGCGATGCGACCTACATCATCCCACACCACACCTTTAATGCTACCGGTTTTATCAGAAAGGACAACATTTAAATAATTTTTTCCATCTTTTTTCTGAGCAACTGTTTTTTCAGATAACACAAAGATATCATCAACAAAATCCCCGGGCTTGAGATCATTTATATATTGCTTTTTCATGCCGTAATCCTTGATAGTCTCGTAAAAAGTCAAGAAAAGCGACTTTTATACGAGAGTGTTTTGTATTTTGTGTTTAGTGTTTGGTAATATAGCAAGCGAGTATATCGACATAAAATTCAAACAAAATACTAAACACCAAACACTATATCAATTCGATATTTTTTTGGAGTTCATCAATTCATAATTTTGGTTGCCTTGCATCAAGATTGCGATTTTTTCTTGCCTATCCCCCACCCCTTTAATTCCTCCAACAGGCTGTAATCTGTCATATCGCACTTAATCGGAGTAATGGAGATATAATTTCTATCCAGAGCGACAGCATCAGCATCGGGACTATTAAGAGAAGTTGTAGGAACGTGTCCATGCCAGTAGTATGTGCGGTTGCGGGGATCGACCCTTTTTTCTAAATATTCGGTATACAGCTCGATTGCCTGTCTGCTTATGCGGGTGCCGACAACTTCTTCCATGGGGATATCAGGGATATTTACATTAAGAATGGTTCCTGAAGGGAGCCCTTTTTTAAACACCTGTTCGGCCAGATGTGCTGTAAAACGAGCGGCTTCATCGTATTCCATAAGATCGTCTCCTTTTACCGAGACAGCAATTGCCGGCACTTTGTATATAGCTGCTTCCCTGGCAGCAGCAACAGTGCCGGAATAGTTGATATTAATTCCCACGTTGGCCCCCAGATTGATCCCTGAGATTACCAGATCCGGCCTTTTATCGAGGATTTTCATCAATCCCATTTTGATGCAGTCGACCGGTGTTCCACTGACAGCATATCCGCAAAGCCCGTCACCGACCTCAATCTTTGTTTGTCGAAGCGGTTTATAAAGTGTTATACCATGCCCCACGGCACTCCGCTCTCTGTCAGGAGCCACTACGGTTACTGCATGCTGCGGGGCAAATCTTTTATAAAGCGCCCACAGGCCTTCAGCATAGATACCGTCATCGTTGGTTAAAAGTATGTTCTTTGTCATAATACTCTAATTGCGTTTATTTAAATAGCCGGCTAATAAACAAAAAAGTGACATGTTAGCCTTTTGAAAATAAAAGTGGTTGTCTGCGGTAATTATTCAATACATTAACTTGCAATCTTTTGAAAGCAAATATTACCCTAAGTACATCTTGACATTTTCCAATTAAATAGCTTTATACTTAATATTTTAATCGTATTCAAGGTGTTATTATTAGTGCCCATCCATAAATACATTTGAGCACTAAGTAGTTTCCAATTCATAAATGAGATATTTTTTCGATGAGCAAGGCCGCACAAGGGTT
>JACKQG010004779.1_pt1 | contig 15481 bp, 12 predicted proteins | sample 8237621 | NCBI WGS metagenome assembly JACKQG01 (sample SAMN15677084, study PRJNA649215) | marine metagenome | biome: marine; feature: Black Sea; material: saline water; isolation source: suspended particulate matter (SPM) from the Black Sea western gyre | collected 2013-06-09/2013-06-10 | depth... | reverse complement strand
TCTTCTAATGCTTTCAAATCCTGCTTGATTTCTTCCCATTCAAAGCAAAAACCTTCTTGAGCCAGCATGTCATCTTCAACCGGATTTTTACCTCTCGGATTGGTGCCTTTTATGGGCCGTGTCTCTATCCAGTCGCCACCTACACGTAGGAATCTCTCCGGCGATGCACTGACAATGGTTATGCCATCAAAGTTGAGGTAGCTGGCGAAGGGTGCCGGGTTTATCCGCCCCAAACGTCGGTAAAGCTCATAAGGGGAAATGGTCAGTTCGGTCTCAAAGCGCTGGGAAATATTAACCTGAAATACATCGCCAGCGGCAATATATTCCCTGACTCTGTTAACAGCCTCCATATAGCCCTCAGGGGTGAAATTGGACTTGAGCACAGCTTCAGTCGTTTTCTTGGCGCTCTCTGAAGCGATTTCGGGGATGTTTGAAGGGGTCGAAGACAGCCTGCTCTTCATCTCCTCGAGGCGCACTCTGGCTCTTTTAAGCCTCCGGCTCTCATCGAGCTCGGGGAAGCCCGTGGAGGCGATATATGCCCGGTTTTCCAAATTGTCAAAGGCAAGAACAGTGTCATAGAAACCGAAATAGCTTTCTGGCAGCTCCAGGTCATCTATAGCTGTGGTGGGGAGGCGCTCGATGAAATGGCATAGGTCGTAGCTGAGATAGCCCACAGCACCACCCCAAAAGGGAATGGGCGCTGGGAAAGAATCCAGGCTGTATCTTTTGAGCAGCTTATCCAGAATGTCAAAAGGGTTGCCTTGCTCGTTTTCCTGCCTGTCTTGCCGTATGATGGTGGACTGATTGCCCCGGCTTCTCATCACCAAAAATGGGTCAACGCCAATAAACGAGTACCTCCCCAGCCTTTGAGGGTCCATGCCGCTATTGAGAAAAAAGCTGTGAAGCTGGCTGTGAAACAGCTCAAAGACCTCAGTAGCAGCCAGTGGAGTATGAATTTCCTCAATCAGTATATTTCGGTTCCTTGCGTCCACAGGATAGTTGCCTTTCCATTCGATTCATTGCTATTTTCGTCACTTTCGCTCTTTCCACTTTACCTTTTGTGCCTCGATGGAGTGGTTTAGTCGCTCATGAGCCTTCAGCCCATAAAGTTTCTCCCAGGCGGCAAGTATCTCATCCACGGGGACATCTTCACGATATCCGTGGTCTTTGACATATTCAATGTGCAGTTTTCCATCCAAATTGTGGGAGTGCAATATAGCGTCGTTTTGGCCATCGAATTCTACCGGAATAATCCTATTTTTCCGGCACATTTTCAGGTCGAAAGCTGGAGTTGCCTTAACCCATTCCCCTTCGATGTATAGCTCGGTGTAACCGTGGTAGCTAAACAAGTTCGTACCCATAACTTCAAGCAAACTACCGGAAACAAGATAATTCCGAATATCGGCAAAGTGCAGACGAGCCGGAATGCCCACGGCTCGGGCAAAGGCAGCCAGGAGAGCCGCCTTTTCAACGCAAAATCCCTGCCCTCTCTCTAACGTCTTGCTTGCCCGGAAATCTTCAAAAACTTCGATAGGCACGTACGGGTTGTACTTAATCTCATCCCTTACCCAATAGAAAAGGCTTCTAGCTTTGTCTGCAGCTTCACGCTTGCCCATTATTAGGCTCTGGGCTTTTTCTTTTATCGACGGATTGTCACTGTCGATTGTAGCTGTGGGTTTAAGATACCTTTCCATTCGGTCCATGGTTATTTTTCCAACGCTTTCTTCATGGTAAGCCCGATTTCAGCGGGGCTGGGAGCTATGATGGCTCCGGCGTTAGCCAGGGCAGCTATTTTATCTTTGGCTCTGCTTGAGCTGCCGCTGATAATAGCTCCGGCATGCCCCATTCTTTTATCCGCTGGAGCTGTAGCTCCGGCGACAAAGGCGACCACTGGCTTGGTCATTTTCTCCTTGATAAATTGAGCCGCTTCCTGCTCTGTGGTGCCGCCGATTTCGCCGATAAGTACTACCGCCTTGGTATCTTTATCTTCCTGGAACAGCTTCAAAATATCTACAAAAGTGCTGCCCGGCAGCGGGTCACCGCCGATGCCAACGCAGGTGGATTGGCCGATGCCGAAGCTGGTCAGCTGAGCAACTACTTCGTAGGTCAGAGTGCCACTGCGGGAAACAACGCCAACGTTGCCCTGAAGATGAATATCACCAACCATAAGCCCCACCTTACATTTTCCTGGCGAGATGATGCCGGGGCAGTTTGGACCGATAAGTCGGGTTGACTTATTTTTGAGATAATTGTGCACCATCACCATATCTAAAACCGGAATGCCTTCGGTAATGCACACGACCAGCGGAATACCAGCATCTGCAGCTTCCAGCGTAGCATCGGCGGCAAAGGCAGGAGGGACAAAAATCATGCTGGCATTGGCTCTGGTTTCTTTTACTGCTATCTCTGCGGTGTTAAAGACAGGCACGCCCAATATCTCACTGCCTCCCTTTCCCGGGGTAACGCCAGCAACCACCTTAGTGCCGTACTCAATGCACCGCTGGGTATGAAAACTTCCCTCGCCGCCGGTAATTCCCTGGACAAGCAAGCGAGTTTTTTCATCAATGAGGATACTCACTTGCCGCCTCCTTCTGCGGCTTCTACCGCCTTACGGGCGGCATCGTAAAAATCTGTTGCCTCAATAAACTTTACTTTAGATTCGGATAAGATACGTTTCCCTTCATCAACATTTGTCCCAGCCAATCTGATGACGAGTGGAAGCCGAATGTCCATCTGCTTATGAGCTTCAACTATGCCCTGGGCGATAACGTCCACCCTGGCCATGCCACCGAATATGTTAACCAGCACTGCCTTGACGTTAGGGTCGGTGGTGAAAACTTTAAATGCGGCGATGACTCGGTCAATATTGTTGACCGTGCCGATATCGAGGAAATTGGCTGGCTTGCCGCCAGCTTTGGTGATGAGGTCCATGACTGCCATGGCTAGACCAGCCCCGTTGACCATGCAGCCGATGTTACCGTCCATCTTGATATAATTCTTGACCCCAAGCTCGTTAGCCCTGGCTTCAAGCGGGTCCACTTGTTCCAAGTCGTGAAGTTGCTCGATGTCACTATGTCGGAAAAGGGCATTATCATCGAAGTTCAGCTTGGCATCGAGAGCCAGAAGCTCGCCGTCGGCGGTAGCAACCAGAGGGTTGATTTCGGCTAAAGAACAGTCTCTGGCTTGGAAGAGTTTATATAAGTTCGTCATCAGGCTGGTGGCTGGTCTTATCTGAGTTGGGCTCAGGTTCATCCCGTAAGCCAGCTTGCGCCCCTGGAAGGCTTGAAAGCCAGCCGCGGGGTCAATATAGACCCTGATGATTTTCTCCGGGCTTACCCGAGCTACTTCCTCGATATCCATGCCGCCGGCTTCGCTTGCCATCATTACCGGCATCCTGCTGGCGCCATCAACAATGATGCTGAGATAAAGCTCGCGTTGGACGCTGACCGCCCTCTCTACAAGGACTTTGCCCACCGGTACCCCTTCCGGGGTTGTCTGATGCGTCACCAGCCTGGTGCCGAGCATCTGCGCCGCCAGCTTTTCTGCCTCCTCCGGGGTGTTGGCTACCTTTATGCCGCCGGCTTTACCTCTGCCGCCAGCGTAAACTTGAGCCTTAATTGCCACCTTGCCTCCAAGCTCAGCAGCTATTTTTTTAGCTTCGGCTGGTGCAGTAGCTATTCCACCTCGCGGGACAGGGATGCCGAATTCAGATAGCAGCACCTTCGCCTGGAATTCGTGGATTTTCATCCAGTTCTCTCCTTATATGATTTCGGCGATTAACGGAGATTACAGCGCTCTGGCGGAGGGGGTGGGATTCGAACCCACGTTCGCTTTCGCGAAAACGGTTTTCAAGACCGTCGCCTTAGTCCACTCGGCCACCCCTCCAAAACCATCCTAGTATAGGAAATAGAATTGTGTTTGGCAACCTTGCTTGCTGTCATCCTGAAAGAGCCTTCCTCCTCGTGTCATTCTGAGGGAGCGGAGCGACTGAAGAATCCCAATGGGGTGGTGTTAAGGGATTGCTTCGGGGCTTTGCCCCTCGCAATGACGATAGTCGGGTGCACGAGGCTGAAGCCTCGCCGCTACGCTGGGTTACGGCGTTTGGAGGGTATCGAGTATGTCTTCTATCTCATCTGTGCTGTTGAAACGGACTCCCTCTATTACTTTCTTGATGATGCCCTCGGCATCGATAAAGAAAGTTAAGGGGAGCTTGGTGGTTCCGGGGATGTAGCCGTACTTTTCGGCGACCTTTCCGTCGAGGTCAAGCAGAACAGTGAATTTGTACCCTGCATTAACTTGGAGGAAAGAACGCACGTCTTCTTCAGGCTCTTTATAATTAATGGCAAGTATTTTTAAGTCCTCTGACCAGTCCTCGGAAGCTTCAATTTCCTGGAAGAAAGGCATTTCATGCGTGCAGGGCTCACACCAGGTCGCCCAGAAGTTGACCATCACTATCTTGCCCCGGAAATCGCTTAATTTCCACACTTTTTCATTGATTTCTTCCAGCATGAACTCGGGAGCGAGGTTGCCTTCTAGATAACCGACCGGTGGGAGAGTTTTGAATGTTTTGTCCTCTGCGAAGGTGGCTTCATTTTCACTGGCGTCTTTGGATATTACAGTGTAGTGATAGGTTGTATCGGGGTCCAGTTCGGTCAATTTGACACTGTGGCTGGTGGAAAGCTTTGTACTTTCCGTCGTTTCTGAGCCGTACTCTTCAGTTTCTCCGTACTTAACCTGGCTTGTGGCACGTTCATCTGTTATCCATGTGATAATGGCGCTCGATTCAGTAATGCTGGAACTACTGACCGCTGAAATTGTTGGCGCGGTTTCATCGGCTGCGGCTAAGGTTTTCAGGTTACCTTCGACTGTGGCTTCATTTCCGACGGTATCTGTTGATATTACCTTGAAGTAATAGGTTGTGCCGGGGTCCAGTCCGGTCAATTTGACACTGTGGCTGGTGGAAAGATTTGAATCTACCGGAGTGGTTAAGACGTCTGTTTCAGTTTTCCAATACTCAACCTTACCTGTGGTAGGCTCGTCTGTTCCCCAGTTAATGGTAGCGCCTGTTTCGGTTATCGATGAAGTCGAGACGCCTTGGATGCTGAGAAGCGTGATATCTGCAGTGCCATTGGATGGTGATGATGCCCCCCCCTGGTTGACGAAGTAGTAAATGCCGCTGCCGACAAAAAAGCATACGATTATAATAAAAAGGGTGGTAATGATTCTTTTTAGTCCCCGCTTCCCTGCGCCTGAAACGCCTCCCCCTCCAGGCACAGGTGGCACTGTTTCATACGGATATGGCCTTGCCGGCAAAGGAGACCTGGCCTGCATTGGTACTGTGCTGGCGGCTGCAGGCGCAATACGTGGTATCGGTGACTGCACGCCACCATGCGAGATGTAGCTTGGACGCTGTCCCGAGCCAGATGAAGGAGGACTATATTCGGGGTTATTATATTGAGGCCCCGTTCCATAGGCTGCCGGCGGCTGCTGGCCTGTGGAACTTTGCGGGCTCGATGCCAGTGGAGGACATGCCGGTGGCATATCAGATGCAGCTTCCTGAACTATGCGGTGCTTGCCTCCATAAAGTAGGCCGCAACCTGTACAGCGGCCCATTTCAGTGTCAATGCTAGCGCCACACCTGGGACAGCTATGCTGATTCCCTGTAGCGGGAATGCCGGGTGGTTGCTGTTGCATAGCAGCCTGTGGCACAGGTTGTGGTGGAGGAGTTTGGGCTATTGGAACGGCAGCAGCTTGCGGCAGTGCTGATGTGGTAGGCTGAAATTGGGTGGTTGAAGTATATTGCTCTGTGACGCAGAGGAAGCCACATTTTGGACAGTATCTTGACTTATAGGGAAGAGGCTCACGGCAATGCGTGCACAGCATTGTGCCGCAGTTTTTGCAGAATTGCTGGCCTGGGGACATTTGCGAGTGGCAAACGGAACAAATGGTTATTCTCGGCTGCACAATAGCACCGTAGTATAATTATCTCGGCAGTCTTTGGCTTTCTGCCGTTGTCTTACCTCTTCTTTTTTCTCGTCAGCTTTGCAACGCATATTAAGTATCATCTCTATTATACACCTTGCCAAGGCATAAAACAGAATATTTGATTTGCAATCCGTGTATGAATTACGTTGGAAACACAGAGAAAGGCATCTATCACTTTATGTCCTATACCGCGGATGCTTGTCTGAGTTTTGCCATGGTTCTGTCTAAATTGGGGACAATTTTCACGGACTGTGAACAGATATAAAGGCGCTGGATTATTCGAGAGCTTTAAGTTCGCTTTCTATTTCCTCTGTGCTTTTAAAGCGACCGACCTTTATTTTTCTAATGGCTCCATCTGAATCGATTAAAAACGTGGTAGGTATTGGACCAAAGTTGTAGAGATACTTGGCTTGACGCTGTGAATCCAGCAGGATAGGAAGTATAAAACGACTGACTTCATCTTCATCGGTGTATTTGTCTTTAAGCATTTCAATGCGTTTAGCCGCGTCTTTCGGCTCATCGAGGCAAATAGTGATTATGGCCGAATCTGCATCCGGCGAGTTCTCCTGACAACAGGTATCATACACCGTTTGAATGTAGGGTAACTCGGCCAAACAAGGGCTGCAGCGAGTTGACCAGAAGTTAAGCAACACTTTCTTGCCCTGAAAATCGCTCAGGCTGACTGTCTCACCGTTATTAGGTTCTCGATTTCTCTCATCATCGTATTCTTGCAGTGTAAAATCAGGAGCGCGGTTACCAACTTCGGCTGGCAATGGGGTAAGAGTGCTAAATGTTTCTGGTTCAGAGGACGCTTCAATTTCGCTGGCATCGTTTAACTCCACTTTGAAGTAATAGGTTGTATCGGGCTCTAGCCCGGTTATTCGGGCGCTATAGCTGGTATACTGCTCTCCCGTGCCGGGCTCTTGTGACACTGGCCCTTGGTCGCAGGCTTCGGTTTTTCCGTACACCACCTGGCCTTCAGAAGGCTCCTTAGTTTCCCAGGTTATAGTAGCGCACGCTTCAGTAAGGTTCTCACTTTCGGCACCTGTAATCTCGGGTGGAGCTATGTCCTTGAACTCTGCGACGACCATTTTATCCGAGTCCATTGTAATAATGATGGTTTTTGCTAAGTCTGAAACGTCAATTTCCCAGCGGTGGAACCCCCAGCCCTCGTTGGGAATAGCAGTTAATGTGATTTCAGTACCAGACTTGTATTGCAGCGTGATTGGAGGACCGGGCTCATATGTCTTGCTGCCCGAAGCCTCCTCATATATCTCTATCTTGCCTCCTTCGGGAGGCACGCTTATGCTCAGTGTGTAGGTTTCAGATGGAGTGAGAGGTGGAAGGAATGGTCGAGTGCCAGGCCAAGCAAGGCTCTGGCTAACTAATCGTGTGACGTAGATACCTCCCATAACGAGGCCACCAAGCACAATGACAACTAGCAGACTAGCCAGGAGTGGCCGCGGGGAAAACTTCCGCTCTCTCCGCTCAGCCTTTGCAAATTCAGAAAGAATTGGACTTCGTTGTGGTGCGGCGCTCGTTTTGCTTGATACCAGGGGTGCTGATTTATACGACCGGAAAGTGATGTCCGCTGGCTTGCTCACTGGTGTTGGAGTGGCACTTGCTGCTGGTTCCTGGACATCCCTTCTTCGCATAGGCCCGCTGTATCCGCAACCTCGTTGATTGGGGCAAGCTCCCCGTGGTGTGCTAACCTTTGTGTAACAACGTGGGCACATATATTGTGGCTTGTCATCAAGGAATTCTTTCTGTTTCCTGGGTACAGAGCTCCGTTCCCGCGCTTTCTGCCACAGGTGGTAATTAGGGTCTTCCCAGCCACAGTACGAGCAGATTTTGCCATCAAAGATATGAGCTTTAGGGCATAATCTCGCACCACAACTTGGACACAGAAGCTCGCCTAAGTTGTCCTTCTTTACCTGCACATGGCACTTAGGACATAATATTATTTTTTGCACACCATCCTCACTGCGTGTTTATCCCGGATATTCTACTCTGTGTTTTCTGGTGATTCAGGTAACATGCTTTTCCTAAATTATACATATCGGAAAGCCAAAAAGAAATCATTTAGTGTTAGCGAGTCTGTCTGCTAATACTGTATCGAGAACGGAAAGTCGCCTAGGGTTTTACTTTGACTTCGGCTTACTTAGGGCCTCTTTGTCTTCATGGCGCCAACATAGCCGCAACTGCGGTGGTTTGGACAGCGCCCGTGGGCCCTACTGGCTCTGGCACCGCAGCGGGGGCATGTGTATTGCGACAGTGCATCTGAAGGTTTCGTTTGCTTTTGCTTCGTAGTATCTTGCTGTACTGTTGGTGGGTCAACTATAACTGGTTTACCTGCAGCATTTGTACCCTGTAGATACATATCTTTGTGTTCCATTCCACCGATAAAGCCACACTTAGGGCAGCTTCCAAACTGGTCGTGCATTTTAGTTGCGCATCGGGGGCAAGCGTAGCGGGGTTTGGAATCGTGTCGCATCAGCTTCAGCTCTTGTTGATTATATCCGTATCCATATATGGTTTTATTGCTTCAGGCACCTTTATGCTGCCATCAGCTTGTTGGTAGTTCTCCAGTATTGCAATGACCACACGCGGCAAAGCTAGCCCCGAGCCGTTAAGGGTGTGTACGAAGCTCGGCTTCGCCTTAGCCTCTGGGCGGTAGCGAATGCTTGCCCGCCTGGCTTGAAAGTCACCGCAATCGCTACATGAGCTGACCTCCAGCCACTCGCCACAGCCGGGAGCCCACATCTCGATATCGAATGCTTTAACTGCGGCAAAGCCCAGGTCGCCGGTACATAGCTGCACTACGCGATAAGGGATACCTAACCGTTGACATACATCTTCAGCATCTCTCAACAGCTTGTCCAATTCCTGGTTTGAGGCTTCCGGCTCAGTGAACTTGTAGAGCTCGACCTTGTCAAATTGGTGACCTCTTTTGATGCCCCTGGTGTCCTTGCCGGCAGCCATCTTCTCCCGACGGAAGCAGGCGGTATAGGCGACATAGTGAAGAGGCAAGGTGCCCGGCGGCAGGATTTCATCACGATGTAAATTGGTCAAGGGCACTTCAGCGGTAGGCACAAACCAGAGACCGTCCTCTTCATCGTGGTACAGGTTATCGGCGAATTTAGGCAGATTGCCTGAGCCAAGCATACATTCACGTTTCACCATGAATGGTGGGTAAATTTCCGTGTAGCCGTGCTCCTTTGTATGAAGGTCAAGCATAAAAGCGATTAGCGCCCGCTGGAGGTGAGCCCCAGCTCCCTTAAGGATATAGAAGCGGCTGCCGGAAAGCTTGACGCCCCGCTGAAAATCGATAATGCCCAGCTTTTCACCCAGTTCCCAATGGGGCAGCGGTGTGAAAGAAAAGCCTGCTGGTTCACCCCAGGAGCGCACTGTTATATTGTCCTCTGAGTCTTTGCCAACAGGCACATCAGACGCCGGGATATTAGGTAGCCTCAGTAGAAGGTCTTCCAACTCAGATTCAACTCGACATATTTCCGACTCAATCGAGGTAATTCTTTCACCGAGTTGGCGCATATCGGCAATGAGCTGAGGTGGCTTATCTGCCATATTGCCTAGTTGCTTGCTGACTTCATTACGCTGGGCTCGGAGCGTTTCCATCTCGTGTAAAAACTGGCGGCGCTGCTCGTCAAGGCTCATGATTTGGTCAAGCGGAGCACTCTCACCCCGCTTTTCTAAAGCTTGACGGACTAAGTCAGGATTATCGCGGAGCAGTTTGATATCGAGCATGATAAATCAGCTCTCTTGCTGTTTTGTCTTCAGTTGGGGGAAAAGGATAATTTCACGGATGGATTGCTTATCAGCGAAGAGCATTACCAAGCGGTCAATGCCCACTCCAAGACCGCCGGTAGGCGGCATACCATATTCCAGAGCTAGGAGAAAATCCTCATCGATAGCCTCGGCTTCCGGCTCCTTGCCACCAGATTTCGCCAGCATCAGCTCGGCGGACTGCATCTCTCTTTGCTCGTGGAAGCGTTTCCTCTGTTCTACAGGGTCATTGAGTTCGGTAAAAGCATTAGCTAATTCCAGGCCGCCGATAAAAGCCTCGAAGCGCTCAACAAAGCGGTCATTATCTCGCTTTCTCTTGGCTAGAGGTGACATTTCTACCGGATAATCTACCAGAAAAGTGGGTTGCATCAGGCTGGGTTGAACAAATGTGGAGATTAGCTCATCTATCAGCCTGCCTCTGTCCTTGTTGGGATCGACTTCCAGCCCCGATTGTTCCATCCTCACCCGCAACGACTTAACGTCGGGGCAGTCCTCAAAGTCAATGCCACAACGTTCTTTGATCGCTTCACGCAGGGAAATCCGTTGCCACGGAGGTGTCAGTTTAACAAGTTCTTCGCCGAACTTGATTTCAGTCTTGCCCGCGACTTCCCTGGCAATATAGCATACCATATCCTCAACCATCTTCATCATATCATTATAATCGGCATAGGCTTGATAGATTTCCACCATGGTAAATTCAGGATTATGTCTTGTGGATATGCCTTCGTTGCGGAATATGCGGCCGATCTCGTAGACTTTATCGAAGCCGCCTATTATCAGCCGTTTGAGATAAAGCTCCAGAGCAATACGAAGGTACAGGTCCTGTTCAAGGGCTTGATGATGGGTTTTGAAACGCCGGGCAAGAGCACCCCCTGCTACCGGCTGTAAAACTGGTGTTTCCACTTCAATAAATCCGCTCTCATTCAGAAAAAGTCGTAAAGCTGAGATAATCTGGCTCCGCAGCCTGAAAACAGGCTTAAGCTCTTCGTTGGAGATTAAGTCTAGATACCGTTGCCGGTAACGCTTCTCAACATCAACCAATCCGTGCCATTTCTCAGGCAATGGCTGAAGAGACTTGGCTAATAGAGTGAAATCATTTACCTCTAGGGTGATTTCGCCGGTCTTGGTTCGAAAAAGCTTGCCTTCGGCACCGATGATATCGCCGATATCGATTTCGTGAAGAAACTCATATTTTTTCTTACCGAGTAGGTCATGGCTGAAATGAAGTTGAATTTTGCCTGAACCATCGCGAATATCGAAGAAGGCAATCTTCCCCATGAAACGAATGGCTGTAATTCGACCGGCGAGGCTCAATTCTGGGCTCAGGATGGCCTGCGGGCTTGATTCTATTTGCTCATAGAGGGTCAACGCTTCTTGGGTGGTGTGGCTGCGATGATATGAATGGGGATACGGATTTACTCCTTGCCCTCGAATTCTTTCTAGTTTTTCAAGGCGCTGCTGGGCGATGTGCTTTAATCTTGCCATCACTATTTAACATCCCTTGAAAAATTCGCTGCTCCTTTGTATCCCATCAGCTCTCCAGTTTGGTGATGCTCCAGAATCCCGGAAAAAATCGAAGGTTTTTCTGGGTGGAGCTCCTGGGCAAACAGTCAAGTTACATCCATTATCAGGAGTCTAATTATTCCAGCCAGGGTTGTCACCTCAACTTCGTCGCCGATTTTTCTACCCAGCAGGGCTTTCCCTACCGGTGATTCGTTAGAAATCTTACCCTCAACAGGACTGGCTTCAGCGCTACCTACAATGGTAAACTGCTCTATCTTACCGTCCTGGTTTTGGATAAGCACCTTGTCACCCATCTCCACTACGCCTACCAAGGCTGGCGCCTCTATAACCGTAGCGTTCTTGACGACATTCTCCAGCATAAGTATTCTGCCCTCAACAAAAGCCTGTTCATTCTTGGCATCTTCATATTCAGCGTTGTTCTCAGTGCCTCCCTTCTCTCGGGCGCGCTTAATCTTGCCGGCTACATCCTGCCTTCGTACTGAAAGCAGGTGTTCCAGCTCAGATTGGAGTTTAGTCAAGCCCTCTCGGGTAATAAGGATTTTCTTTTGGCTCATGTGATGTCTCCCGTATCGAAAACTAGTAAAAAAACTGAGAGTTCGGGAACCCTCAGTTTGCGTTAAGGTTCAATACATATTATAGGCTGCTTTAGCTTGATTGTAAAGAGCGACGCAAGGTAATATAATTACAAAGTCCATGTTTAGGAGATAATGTGGTTGCTTTATATATAACGTCTACGGAAGCCGCCGGGAAAACTACCTTGTGTGCTGGAATTGGCAGAAAGTTGCTTGACCGAGGCATAAAGGTGGGCTTTGTTATACCAGTACAGCTTTTCGGGGCCAGTAACACTGATGGTTATGATGATGCCGCTTTTATCAAGGAAATTTTCGACTTGGCAGAATCCAGCGAGCAGCTTTGTCCTATTCGTTTGTCCCAGCGTGAGTTATGGCAAAGCTTGACCGATGAGGTAGAAGACTTCACACGGAAGCTTAAGCAGATATACTGTAAGATATCACGAGATAAAGACATCGTCATTATGGAGGGACCTGGCAATTTGGATGTAGATAAAGTCTCTGCGCTGGCTTGCTATACGATTGCCGAGGCACTGGAAACTAGGGTGATTATCGTAGTCCGCTACTCGTCGGCTTTAAACCTGCCGAAAATTGTACAGATAGGTAAAAAGCTGGGTCAGCGGTTGCTGGGAATTGTTATTAGTTTTACGCCTGAGCCCAAGATGGAAATGGTACAACAGGAGTTGATTGCCTCATTTCATGGGGCTGGGATAAAAATCCTGGGCGTACTTCCAGAGATTCGGAGCCTGCTCGGCGCAAGCGTTAGCGAACTAGCTGAGATTCTTGGTGGCGAAATTTTAACTTCTCCAGAGACCACTGACGATATAGTGGAGAATATAATGCTAGGGGCTATGACACTTGACTCTGGGGTGGAGTATTTTGCTCGCAAGACAAACAAGGCGGCAGTTATTCGCGGCGAACGTCCTGATATGCAGCTAGCTGCTTTGGAAACTTCAACCAATTGCCTTATTATTACCAATAATGTGAAACCTTCGCCGGCTGTTGTCTCTCAGGCTGAGGAAAAGCGTGTGCCTATAATACTGGTGAAGCAGGATACTACCGCAGCCATAACCGGCATCGAGAAGGCTCTAACCAAAGCTAGCTTTCGCAGCCATCGAAAGCTAAAGATGTTTGGCGATGTTTTAGATCGCTATTTTGACTTCAAAGCTCTTTATTCAGAGCTTGGCCTGAAAGCTTAATACCTTTCGTTTTCATCGATAGCCAAAATCTCTCTGGCGTGTTGAGCCAAAGAGGATGGCACCTGTACCTCTACCTGACCTAGCCCATCGATAGTGAGACCATAAACAATTCCGGCGCTTTCATAGCGAAGCACAGCTGGTATACCTTCATTCTCGAGGCGTCCCTTTACGATTTCTGCCTCTGGTTGCCCGTTGGCTATGTAGACTGTAGTGAGCCAGGTCTCTTCAGGCAAAGTAGCCCCTCTTAATTATTTGTGGGAATAATTAATTTTTGAGTTCAAGTTAAGGTCTGATGCGCAGGGAAAACGCGCAGACCCAAGCCGGGAAATTAGCTGCTTGAGTTTATAAAAGCCGTGCCACAGCACTGCACATGCAAGGAATGGAAACCCTGACCGAGGCTTAGCACACTACCCTCGGCCAGGGCTTCTCAGTTTATTCCTTCAACTTCTCAGAAAGATATTCTATTCACAGGGACAAGGTATTATTTCTAGCACCGAAGGGCCACCTGCTGGTGCGCAATTCATGCTGGCGAAACAGTTGTCCTGCAGAGCCCAAGTGAGTGCACAGCACTCGGTGTGTGGGGCACCACTGAGTCCCCAGTCACCACCGCAGTTGCCACCAGTGCACCAGGACTGCCCTTTGTGGTTGAGGTGTGCATCGCTGATTCTTGGATGATCACCGATGGTAGCGGCAGACCAGCTCTTGTTGGCAAAGGCAAGGCTGACTCCCCAGCAAGCAGCGCACTTCGGCAATTCGGTCGCTATCACCACCTCGCCAGCCGGACATGAGGCGGGCGACGGGGGCGTAGTGGGGCACGTTTCCGGAAGGGCGAGACCACCAGGTTGACAACTGTCAGAGCAGCAGCTAGCCGTGCAGTTTATGTCTTCGCAGCAAGCACAACAGCCTTGCTCTCCAACACGACAAGAGGCGCAGCCACCAAGGCAGGCATTCGGATCCGCATAGAGCCTGGACTTGGCTGGGTTTGTTGTGTCGGGGCAGGATGTGCCTAGCTGAGCGCACAAGACAGGAGGACCACACAGACCTGCCAGCCGTGACATGGCCTGGATTGGGGTCCTGCCCCAATGCTGCAGGTATAGATGCCAGGAATTCTCGTTCTCATGCCACTTTACATCGTCCCACTCGCAGTTGTGCAGCCCCTCGAAGACATCGCCATTGTCACAGCATGACGTACACTCGTCTTGCGCGAATACGGCTGCCGGTACCAGCATCAGGGATACTGCCAACACCAAAGCAAATAAAATACTGATGATTTTCAAATTATCACCTCCGTTTCAAGTTTTGCTTATGAAAGGGTCGACCACCCTTTACTAAACGATTTTACAAGGTCAAAACACTTTTGTCAATAGTCTACGGGGTCTTGAAAATCATTTTTGCAAAATATACAATTACAGTTTGCTGTACTTGATTCTCCGCAGATTGGAGGTGATAGCTTCATCAATTAAAAATCTAAAGGAGGGACGGTGATTTGAATACTCTCGGAAGACACTTACTGCTAGAACTGAAAAATTGTAACCTGGAGGTGCTTAATGACGTAGATTTTCTTAAGCGTTGTCTTCATGATGCCGCTGAGCAAATTGGAGCTACCGTAGTTAATGAGTGTTTCTATGAATTTAGTCCCCACGGTGTAAGCGGCGTATTACTTATTTCTGAGTCTCATTTATGCATTCATACCTGGCCGGAATATGGCTATGCCGCTGTAGACATATTTACTTGCGGGGATTCTGTTGAACCTGAGCTAGCCATCAAACCACTTGTGGAAAAGCTGGGGTCGAAGAATCCCTCTTGTATTGAGTTGAAAAGGGGCATCTTGCAAAATAATCGAGTTATCTGTGAGCTGAAATGAACGACTCGGATAATCCTGACAAACGTAAATGGCTATATGACGAGGTCAGTCCTGACCTTGCCCAGCTCCATAGAATTAAGAAGGTAATATATTCAGGGCGAACCGAATTCCAGTCTATAGAGATTGTTGATACCAGGAGCTTCGGCGTTTGTCTCGTGCTGGATGGTAAGATTCAGTCCAGTGAACGGGATGAATTTATCTATCACGAAGCCTTGGTTCATCCGGCGATGCTCAGCCACGCATGTCCTGAGACGGTCTTTATTGCTGGTGGTGGTGAAGGAGCTACTCTGCGCGAGGTGCTGGCTCATAAGACGGTAAAAAGGGTAGTCATGGTAGATATTGACAGGCAGGTTATAGACATTTGCCGCCGTTATCTTCCTTTATTTCATCAGGGCTCTTTTGATGATTCTCGTTTGGAGCTTTGTTTTGCAGACGCCCGAGGGTGCTTACAGGAAACTAATGATAGATTCGATGTTGTCATAATCGACCTGGTTGAGCCACTGGAAGAGGGGCCAGCGTGTTTATTATATACTCAG
>JACKQG010004778.1_pt1 | contig 15482 bp, 19 predicted proteins | sample 8237621 | NCBI WGS metagenome assembly JACKQG01 (sample SAMN15677084, study PRJNA649215) | marine metagenome | biome: marine; feature: Black Sea; material: saline water; isolation source: suspended particulate matter (SPM) from the Black Sea western gyre | collected 2013-06-09/2013-06-10 | depth... | reverse complement strand
ATAGGAGATTAGTATGAATACGATTACAAGAAACCTAATGGTTTTCTGTGCAATTCTGTCGGCGATGATGTTTGGCAATAGTGAAACTAAAGTAACTGGAGAGTTTTCTTCAGCTATTACTTTTAGTGACTCTGTATCATTCACCACACCCTACACCGGAATTACAATATCAGGAACTAATTGGGAATTGAGTACGAACCTAACAGATGGTGAAGTAATAATCGAAGAAGCCAAATATAATTGGGCTATTACCGATAAAGTTACTGCAACATTTGGTAGCCAAGCATTACCTTATGGTGTTGCCTGGGGATTACATAGACCATCATCCAATTCATTTGTAAGTGTTCCAAGAGAACACGCGGTAGGTAATGGTGTTGGTGTAAGTACATCCGTTTATGGTGTAGGAATACATACCTTTTATGGAAATGACGAATATTGGGCAGCTCGTCTGTCTTATAGTCTATGGGACCAAAGTTTCGGTCTCTCCGTAGATGGTAATGAAGCCGTATTAGTAGATGTTTCAAGTAAGGTTGATGTAGTTGGTTTTCCAATTACAACTTCTTTGGAATATGATTTGTCAGATGATAGTGATGGTTCTTTTTGGTTACGCAGTGTAATAACACCAGCGTTCGCAAAGGGTGCTTCTCTATTACTTGGATTTAATTCCGATGACGAAGTACTATATGGAATTAAGTATAAATGCTCAGATAAATGTTTTCTAACTACTGAATTATCAGCAGAAGGAGATACATCAATCAGAGTCAGTTATTCTTTTTAATTTTAAAACCAATATAGGAGAGAAAAATGATTAACTTAAAAAGTGCATTTTCATCAATTGGCGACTTTGTAGGTGGTTTAGTAGAACTACTTGCATCATTAGCAGCTCTTGGCATTGTATCTGAAGTAATATTTGGAACAGGTGTTTGGGGTATGAATGTAGTTGGAAACCTTGTAGGTATCGTGACGACATTCGGCAACAATGGTTTCGCTGGTTTACTGGCTCTTCTTATTCTTGTAGGATTATGGAATAAGAAGTAATAAGTAACATAATATATATCGGGGTGATTTATTCACCTCGATATTTTATTTATTTGTGACATATATTCGATATATATAATATTTATTAACATAGAAGTATTATATATAAACCCAAACCGGAGGTATGTTTTATGTCAAAACCAAAAACTGCTGGTAATAATACAGCAAAAAAAGTTACAACTACACAATTAAATAATCACACAGTAGTAAATAAACGACAAGTCCTAAAAGATTTGAAGAACATGAAATGGGATATAGATTTCAGAACAAGTGCACAAAAACGATTCTATAAAACAATTTCAAAAAAAGATATAACATTTTGCATTGGTCCTGCAGGGTGTGGAAAAACATATCTATCAGTTCATCAAGCTTTAAAATCATTGGGGTCGAAAGAAAACTCAATTGATGGGATAATAATCGTTAAACCTTTAGTTGAAGCCGATGGTGAAAAAATCGGTTTCTTACCAGGCGATGTTGAGGAAAAAACAGCGCCATTTATGATGTCATTCTATTATAATATGGAACAGATAATTGGTAAGAATAGATTAGAAGTTTTAAAACAAACTAATGTAGTTCAAGTTATTCCACTAGCATTTATGAGAGGTTTAACATTGACTGATAAAATTGTGATACTCGATGAAGCTCAAAACGCTACACCAGAACAAATCAAAATGTTCGTTACTCGTATTGGTGAAAGAAGTAAATACATCATTACAGGTGACTTAGAACAATCTGATTTAAAGAAGAAGAAAAGTGGATTGGAAGATGCAATCAAACGATTCGCTGGTGTTAGAGGTGTTGGGCTAGCTTCGTTTAAAGAAAAAGATGTTGTAAGACATCCATTGGTTAAGAAACTTCTAAAACGATATAGAGATAATTTTACTATTATCGATGATGTATCTGCTGAAGTAACTATATCTAAATGGGTTCATGATGAATTGGAAGTACCATCAGATGGTTCTATTGACAACTCTAAAATAAATTATAAATTAAAATAAAAAAGGCTTGTTTTATACTGATATAATGTCATATATTTATATATGATAATAATGGAGATATTAGTATGATTAAGAAAATACACGCATTGATAATTACAACTATTTCTGTATTGGTAATAGTGCTATATGCTAATAGTATAATCAATGAACTATATGAAGAAATATATGAATTAAATAGAAAATTGGATTCTAAATCTGTTAAGATGTCCTATTGGGAACATTCTGATGATTGGAATAAAATTATATATAGAGAGGTAAATAATTAATATTAATAAAGATATATTAATAACATTATGTATATTAGTCTTTGTACAAATAGCAGTTTGGTTTCAACTTAATGGACAATTGATTTGGAAATGGGCAAAGGACCACCCATTTGCATTAGCTTGTTTTGGTGTACCAATATCATATATGTTTATTATGTCAACTAAATTTGGATATAGTGGATTTGGGGCACTATGGCCAATTAGGTTACTTGGATTTGCTACAGGTATGATTTCATTTCCTATTATAACATATTTTATGTTGGGTGAAGGAATTACTATTAAAACAGGTATTTCTATTATATTAGCAATTATTATTATGTTATTACAATTATTATTTTAGATCTATTGATCTTATTGATCTATAGATCAACTGATCTATTATATATTATATATACAGTAAATACAAAATTTAAGGGTTTTCAGAATGACACAATTAAGTAATTTTTTCGATGTAGAAGATGATAATTTTGATTATCAGAATGAACGAAAAGCATTCATTGATAATTTAGATTATTTGAAATCAATGTCCGTAGAAGAACAAACATTGTATAAAAAGTGGCAAGAGTTTAACAAAGACAATAATTTCCACAGGTTTGCTTATAAGTTTGATATTTTAGAAAAGAAGATATGGACTCCAACTGATATTAATAATTTAGAATTAACTATTTCAGAAATTGAAAAAATTAACCCGGTGGTTGAATATGTTGAAAGAGGTAATCCATCAGAAGTTGAAAATTGGGTATTGGTTAGAAAATTAATTCACACAATGGAATATGTAGCTAACCCAGGACGAAACTTAAAATTCTATGTAAAAGATTCTAATACAGGAAAAATACTTGGATTAATTTGTATGGGTTCAGATGTTACTTCAATTGGTGTCAGAGATGATTATATTAAATGGACTAAAGATAATAAATTTGTTGATGGTAAATTAAGATGTACAAGTATTGGAACTTCAATTGTAGCAACTCAACCATTGGGATTTAATTTTCTTGGTGGTAAATTAACAGCCGCTCTCGTTACATCATCAATTATCAGAAATAAATGGGAAGAATTATATGGTGATAAATTAATCGGAACTACTACCACTTCGCTGTATGGTATCCATTCAATGTATAATGGAATACCACATTGGAAAACACTTGGCGAATCTAAAGGTAGGGTAGCAATCAAACCAGACGACTCTGTGTACAAACCCTGGATGGAATGGATGAAAACAGAAAGATTAGAAGACTTTAAGAAAATATCAACTCAGAAAGAAGGTGTCGCTGGACCTCCAACAGGAATTAAACAAAGATTATTAGATTATGTTTTCAGAGATTTAGGAATTAAGAAAAAAACTTATGAACATGGTTTTAAGCGAGGTGTATTTTTTGCTAATATGTATGAAAACGGTTTAGAATATTTGAGGAATGAAATCGATGATAGTGATTTGATTCTGAAAAAAAAGTTTGTAGGTGATGTTGAATATACAGAACGGTGGTGGAAAAGAAAAGCAATAAAAAGATATACCAAGTTACATACAGAGAATAGATTAAAGCCTGAAATACTTTATTATTCAGATATATTGGGCATGACTTGGGATGAATGTAAACAAAAATACTTAGGAGAAGTAGGTAGATGATAAAAGATATAAGCAATTTTTTTGTAGATAAAAACAAAAGTACTCAGTATGATTATAAGATATTACTTTATGGTAATTATACATATAGACAAAACTTAGAAGCAGATAGTTTGGTTGAAGTGTTGAGACACACAATACCATTTATTAGTAAAAGATGGAAAGTTCATTTCACTTTATTAATACCTGAATTTGTTCAATCATTAGATTTTCCAAATGTCGACCAAAGAATATATGAGTTACCAACTTATATAAACACAATGAGACAACACTTCAATACAAAACAATTTATGAAGCATGTTGATTGGAAGAGAAATGATTTTGATATTGTTTATACACATTTACCTGAACACACTTTACAGATAGCTAATTGTCTAAATAACAATTCAAATCTATCACCGAAGTTTATTGGTTATTCCCATTGGTTTGAAGTTCCACAAAATGCTCCTTATGGGGATAGAGGTGGAATGCATAAAGAAGACCCAGCGAGAGCATTGTATTTAAGTGTTGCTGGTTTATTAATGCAAGATGAGTGTGGAGTGAATAGTGATTGGTTGAAACAATTAACAATCAAAGAAGCAAGTAAGCATTGGAATCAAGGTGTATTGGATAGATTACAAAAAATTATTCAACCACATTATCTTGGTGTTGATAGAGTTAATGTAAGAAAAGATTATAAAGATAAAACAGTAGTGTTTAATCACAGAGGTGCTGGATATACTGGTTGGGAATGGTTTATAAAAGTATGTGATGAAATATGGGAACAGAGACAAGACTTTAAAGTATACACGACACTAACACGAGTTGATAGGCCGTGGAATGAAAAAGTTAATTGTGAAAGCCGTGATGAATACATGGACTTCTTATCCACTATGAAATTTGGAGTAGGGACATTTCAAACATATTCTGCTTGGAGTATTTCAACAACTGATGGATTTTCAGTTGGTGTTCCTTATTTGTTACCAAACAAACTTTGTTATCCTGAAATGACAAGTGTTGCTAAAAATCCATATCCTTATTTATATGATGATAGAAATGATTTTATTAAAAGATTTAATGAGATGTTAGATAATCCAATCACATATGATACAAGTGATTTAGCAGACAATATGATTTGGGAAGAAAGAATTTCTAATTGGTTTGGTGGTTGGAAAAATGTTTTTGAATTAGATTCAGTTAGTGAAACAGAAAGTGTTTTAAAAATACGAGACTTTATTAAAGATAAAGGTTTTGTAACCAAAAAAAATATATTAGATTATCTTGGTTGGGGTGTTAGAATTAAATTCAGTCCTTATAGAAATGCTTTAAGAAAATATAAAGAAATTAAATTTACCAAATATGGTTATGAATACATAGGAGAATAATGAAAAAATTAACAGCAGATGAAATACAAAATAATTGGAATACAATGATAGATGTTATCAATACACACATTGGTGATGATAGAAGAGACAATCTTTTAAAGTTCTATGATGACTTTCAAGATAGAATGATGTTCGCTCCAGCGAGTGCTAAAGGACATTATCACAATGCTATGCCGGGTGGATATGTGGAACACATTCTTCATATTGTAAGTCACTCACTTGAGATAAAACAATTGTGGGAGAAGAACGGAGCAGAGATTAACTTCACGGATGAGGAGTTAGTCTTTGCTGCTTTACATCACGACTTAGGTAAGGTTGGTGATTTGGAACATGAATATTATATCCCACAGGATAATGATTGGTATAGAAAAAATCGTGGTGAAATTTATAAAATGAATCCAGCTTTACAATATATGAAAGTACCTGATAGAGGACTTTGGTTACTTCAACATTATGGTGTTAGGGTTACTAATAATGAATATATTGGAATTAAACTAACGGATGGTTTATATGATGATTCTAATACCGCTTATTTAAAATCATATAATCCGGATTATAATCTCCGTTCCAATATGGCTTATATCTTACATCAAGCTGATATGATGGCGACTCATATTGAATTTGACCAATGGCAGCGAAGCGATGAAACTGTTGTAGTTAATACAAAAGTTCCTAAAACTAAAAAGGAACAGGAAACGGTGGATAATATGAAATCCAAATTTGATGAATTGTTTGGTAATTAGTATATGGTATATGAATTGTTTATATTTTTATTAATTGTAGTTAGTGTATTTTCATCAACAACATTATTTTATGCATTAAAACGGTTGAACCAATATGAAAATATGCTTGTTCAATTACAACAGATAATTGAATTTGCTACGGCTCGGATGAAACAAGTTGATAATTCAGGTCATTATGAATCTGATGATGAAACAGGATTTTTCTTTGAAGAATTAAAAAAACTTCAACTAGCATTGGATAGTATTTTTGAAACGACAGAAGGTGAAGAGTGAAATGGATAGGAAGAGAAAAAATAAAATATATTTTGGAATGGATGTTCAGGAAGCAATTATTAAATATAATTTATCAGAAAATGATTCTGAAAGAAGTAAAATATATGCTAACGATATACAATATGCATTTGATAAATTAGCTGAAAATATAATAAACACATTTAAATTTACTTATTTTGATATGCCATTTATAGATATTAAACACGAAGTTGTAGCATTTCTTGTAATGAATATTCATAAATACGACCACACAAGAGGTTCAAAAGCTTTTAGTTATTTTTCAGTTGTTGCCAAGAATTATTTGATATTACATAATAATGCTAACTATAAACGATTAAAAACTCATGAACAATTGGATACTGTTATTGGTAGTGAAAAATTTAAAACGGATACTGATGATGGTTATACTATTGATTTTCTAAAGGAATTGATAAAATATTTTGAAAGTAATATACAAATTATATTTAAGAAACCTCGTGATGTTAATATAGCATATTCCATTGTTGAATTATTGAAACATAGAGATGAAATAGAAAACTTTAATAAGAAATCATTATATATTCTTATCAGAGAAATGACTGATGTTAATACAGCACATATTACAAAGGTTATGAATGTATTTAAGATTCATTATAAGAAAGTATTAAATGAATTTGATAAATATGGAATTGTTGGTATGAATGATAGCAGCAAACAATTCTTTTAATCACAATTAAAATAAAATAATAAGTAAGATAAACCCACCTTAATCGGTGGGTTTTTTTTTATTTAGACATAATTTTCAGTGTTTTTATATTTATATATGAATAACTATACCCGATAGGAGATTTTAATGTCGAATGAAAATGAAATATTTGAAGGTAAAACTTTTCAGGATTTAACTAAAGATATTTATGAAAATACTACAAAAAAGAAATTACAAATTGATTTGTTAATTCAAGAAATACATGGTTTTATAACAACGATAGATGATGTTGTTCTCGTAGCACCAATCATTAAGGAATATATGGAAGTATCTGTAAAGAATGATGAACACCTTGTTAAGTTAGCAAGTGTGTTACAGAGAATATTTTCAAAAGCTACTAACGCTGATGATGATGCCTTAGTATTATCTGAATCGGAAAAAGAACAGTTAATGTTAACATTGCAAGAAACTGTTGATGACTTACAGAATGATATTGGAAAATCAACTAAAACTGAAAATAAGTCAAAAGGGTTTATGGGGAGTTAATTAATGGGTTCAACTTTTACAACAAAGCGAAACGCTACAACAGGTATAGGTAAATTATTTGGGAATACATCAAATGAAGAAATATATTTACAATTTGTCCCCGGTATAGTTTTAGATGTAGTTGTTAATTATCAATCGGCTGCATATACAACTATAAGAGATATAAATAGTATAATAGCTAAATCGCATGTTACGAATGATGTTAATTTTGATTCTGTAACAAGAACAAGATATTATCCATTACTTCGTGGAATGGTTGATGTACCAACAAAAGGTGACCCTGTTTTATTGTGTACATTTGGTGGTGTCAATTATTATTTAGGACCTATTAGTCCAATGAATAATCCAAATTTCAGTATAGATCATTTAAATGTACCAAATTATAATTTGGGTGCTGGTGGTGGTGAAATGAATATGAAGGATAAATTGAAAATATCTAAAAATTTTACAACTGTCGGAGTTAGAAGATTACAAAAAGTATTTAATTCAGAACTTGATGGCCCTCCAAAAGGTATTCCAGAACTTCATGGTGATTTGATTTATGAAGGTCGTCATGGTAATAGTATTAGAATTGGAAGTCGTGATGTAAATCCATATATTATGATTTCAAATGGTAGAAATCCTTCTAATATAGTAGAAAGTAATATGGATGGTTCTATATTTGCTATGTTGGATAATGGAAGTATCCACCAACATTTTATGTGGGATAGTAAAGTAGAAAATGGTGAAGTTGTTAAAAATGATTTTATACTTGCAAGTGATACTGTTGAAAAAACAAAACGGTTGGTTGGTGATGAAAATTACAATTATAAATACATAGATGATCAAGTTTTATTAAATTCTAAAAAAATAACATTCAACGCTAAGAGTGATAATTTAACACTTTCATCATTTGGGAATACATTAATTGGTAGTGGTAATGAATTAAAAATAATTACAAATAATTCAACGACAATTGAATCTTCTAATATTTATTTAGGGAAACAAGCTCAAGAAGAAAAAGAACCAATGGTTTTAGGAAATCAATTAAAAATCGTATTAGAAGAAATAGTTGGAATAATCGAAGGAACAAAAATGACTGCGTGTGTAGCTGGTTTATCTGGACCAGTTGACCCAGCAACATTGGGTAAAATACAAAGTTTAAAAAGTAAACTATCAAGTCCAAAGTTTTGGAGTGAATATCATTTTATCGAAGATAATGGACAAAAGACTTAGGAGGTCACATGAAAAAATCAGAACTAAAAACATTAGTTAGAACTATTGTAAGGGAAGAAGTTGCTATGGCAATTCGAGAAGTAATAACTGAAATGAAAGAACCAATTCAACAAGTCAATACAATATCTAATGGTGAAATTAGAAAAACAAAACCTAAACGAAAAAAAGTTGTTAATGATAAAAAACATTTTTCAAATAATTCAGTATTGAATGATGTATTAAATGAAACTGCGAATGATGATAGCGATTGGGAAACTATGAGTGGGAAAAAATTCAATTCAAAAAATATGAATGATATACTTCATAATCAGTATGGTGGAATGATGGGTGGTAGTAATATTCCAATACCACAAACTGATATTAACGATAGACCTGTAACAAGTGTGTCGGATACATTAATGGATAATCTTACAAAAGATTATAGTGGAGTACTAAAGTCTATGAAAAAAACTGCTGATAAATCTCGAGGTGGTTATTAATGGGGTTGAAAACTGATATTAAAAATGCTTTCTTAAATTCTATGGGGTATGACGATATGCCTTCCGAAACATCGGGTGATATTAAGAGTAAAAAGAATATGGAAAAGAAAGCTAAAGGTTTATCAGATGACATATCAAAAGCTATTATAGATTTTTTACAGAAACAAGAATTTACAATAACAAAGATGAAAGCGTCTTTGGAAGTTGAAGAGTTAAAAACTACCGGACCATTGGTTGGTATGGCTGTTGGTGGACAAACACCATCCTGGCCTGGTGGTGTAACGGGACCATTACAGCCAGTTACACCTACAAATATAAATAAATTGGGATTATCAAAAAAAGGTGGTCAGGGTGGAGTATTAAAAGCAACGGGTCATGCTTATATCGGTAGAAATCCTGTACCCGGTGGTGATACAAATGAAAACGAAACTACTGTTAAATTAATAGATGTAACTGGAGAATAATAAATGGCTGTTAAAGATTTATCAATCAAACCTTATATTGAAGATAGAGATGATGAAATATTTATCGGCATCGATTTACCATTTAGAAAGTCAAATGGTGTGGATGGTTGGTTCGCTTCATCCACTACAACTATTCAGGCAGTAAAAAATAATATTAGATATTTATTAACAACAAAACAGGGAGAGCGATTTCTCCAACCAAACCTGGGAATGAATTTTGATAAATATATGTTTGAACAATATACAGATGATTTAAGGGTTGGTATTGAAAATGATATTGTAGATACATTTAACTTTTGGCTACCATTTGTTAATATAACGGATATACAAATAGGAATGAATGACGGGGATTTGGGTATAGATAAAAATAGATTAAATATTTATTTAGAATTTAATATAAATCGTGATCCAAATACTTTAGAATCAGTTCAAGTGGAGATAACATAAGATGCCTTATTCAGATAAAGAACATACAGTCAGTAATGTAAATTACTTAAATAAAGATTTTAATTCTTTCAAATCTACATTGATTGAATATGCAAAAACTTATTATCCAAATACATATAGAGATTTTAATGAAACATCACCTGGAATGATGTTGATTGAAATGAGTGCCTATGTAGGAGATGTATTATCATTTTACATCGACCAACAATATAAGGAAATGATGTTACCACTCGCAGAAGAAAGACGGAATGTTATTAACTTAGCAAATATGTTGGGATATAAAGTTAAACCAATTACACCTGCGTATGTCAATCTTAAATTTACAAATACAGTCTCAACTGTAACTGTGGGTGAAGTAATATCACCTAATTATTCAGGTGGGGTAACTGTATCAAAGGGTGCTGAAGTTCAATCATCAACTGATTCAACAATAAAATTTGAAACATTGGAAGTTATAGATTTTTCTTTTAGCTCGTCAGCAGACCCAGAACCGACACCAAGCGCTTTTGATTCAAATGGTGTTGTAACATCATATGATTTGGTTAGAACTGTTAAAGCAATATCAGCTGAAACAAAAACAAAAACATTTACGGTAGGAACACCATCGAAGTTTTTAACACTGACATTATCAGATGCAAATGTTGTGGATATAACAACTGTAACGGATACAAATGGTAACACTTGGTATGAATCGGATTTCTTAGCTCAAGAATACATCCCAACAGAAACTCATTATTCTGATGTTGACAATGGCAGAACTACTGCTTATGATGATGGTAATGGTGGTATTGAAGTAGTTCCAGTTCCATACACATTACAATATACAAGAACATCAAAAAGATTTGTTACACAAGTTAATGAAGATAATACAACTTCACTTGTATTTGGTAATGGTATTTTGAGAAGTGGGCAGTCAATCGGAAATGTTTTTTTGCAGACAGAACAAGCCGGAATAATTATACCTGGTGAAATTGATCCATTTAGCCAGGCAATAGATCCATTAACCAGTGATAATACAAATACATTGGGTGAAACTCCAGCACATACAACTTTGACTGTTGAATATAGAATAGGAGGAGGCATTACTTCAAATGTCGTATCATCAGATTTAACAACACTTACAACTGCTATTAGTAATGTTTCAGTTACAAATGATGAACCTGCTTATGGTGGTTCAAGTGGTGAAACGATTGAAGAAATCAGACGAAGAGCAAAAGCATATTTCGCAACACAAAATAGATGTGTAACACAAGAAGATTATGAAGCAAGGGTGTTGGCGATGCCTGCTAAGTTTGGTAACATTGCGAAAGTTCTCGTTGATAGAGTAAATCCTGAAACGGACATTACATCTACAACCATTGGTGAGACAACAACTTCTGTTACTAATTTATCTGCTATAAATATATACATCCTATCGTATGATAACAATAAAAATCTTGTTAGCACAGGCACAAGTAGTCCATTACGAACAAACATAAAAAATTATTTAAATCAATATAGAATAATGACTGATGAAATTATTATTGATGATGGTCTTATAATTAACTTTGGTGTAGCGTTTGATGTAGTTGCTCATAAAACTGTTAATAAAAATGATGTTAAAATAAGATGTATAAATGCGATAAGAAATTATTTTAATATTGATAAGATGCAATTTAGACAGGCGTTATACATATCAGATTTAGAATATGAATTGATGGGAATTGAAGGTGTTAGATCTGTCAATGATATAACATTAACACAAGATTTTACAGCCAGTGGGGATCTATTGTGGGACTATGATATTACAGGCCTTGTGGAAAGTGTGAATGGTCATACAGGCAACTATGGGTGGGGATATGATTTTTTATTAGCAGATCCAAATGGTGAAGGTGTAATACTACCATCAGTAACTCCATCAGTCTTTGAATTAAAAAATCCAAACGAAAACATAAAAGGAATAGTGAGATAACAATATGCATTACTTTATTTACCCAACAAAAGACTCGTGGATTTCAAGTGGTTCAAACGCTTCTACAACAGGTGTTTCAGAAAAAGACCAAAATTTTGGTCAAGACCAAATTATTGAAATAAAGAAGAATTTTTTCAATGCTAGTTTTGATTATCAAACGAGGGCACTAGTTCAATTTGATTTAACTGAAATTTCAAAATCGGTTGCTGATGGTAGTATAACAAACCCAAAATACTATTTAAGATTATTTGAAACTGAAGGAACACAAGAATTATCAACTGAATATAAATTATCAGCCTTTCCACTATCACAATCTTGGGATGAAGGAACTGGAAAGTTTGGTGATAATCCAAAAGTAACAACTGGTGTGAGTTGGGAAAATAGAGATAATTTTCCAGGTTCAACTGCAACAACTTGGAATCAAGATGGTACATCTTATATCAGTTCGAGTGGGAATTTAGCATCACAATCATTCTCATATGAATCACCTGATATTAATATGGATGTTACGGATATTGTAACTAATTGGATTGATGGTACAAATAATAATTATGGATTTCTTTTACGGTATAGTGGAAGTCAAGAAACGGATTCAACAACATTTGGTCAATTAAAATTCTTTTCATCTAATACTCATACGATATATCCACCAAAATTAGAAGTTAGGTGGGATGACCATTTACCAGCAACAGGTTCAAATACAGGTAGTTTATCCGAAATGGCTATCGAAGGAACTGATGATAATTTCCTTTATGTTTATAGAATGAAAGAACGATATAGAGAAACAGAAAAGGCGAAATTTAGAGTTGGCGCTAGAAAAAAATATATTCAAAAAACATTTTCAACATCAGTTCAAACAGTATCTCAATCATTTGTTCCAGAAACGAGTGGAAGTTATTCAATTATCGATGTAGCTACTGGTGAAACAATTGTTCCATTTAAAGATAACTTCTCTAATACATATTCATATTTAAGTTGTGATGTTAGTGGAAGTTATTTTACTCAATGGTTGGATTCATTTCAAACAAATAGAATATATAAAATACTATTAAAACTAAAAACAAATGATGGGCAAGAGTTGATTTTTGATGATGATTATGAATTTAAAGTGGTGAGGTAAGTTATGGCTACAAAACAAGAAGTTAAAAGTCAATTTATACAGGCTTTAATTGATACGATTGTTACTAATGGGAATATAAATCTTGATTCGTATAGAAGGCATGTGGGTGATGATGGTCAATTTACGACTGCTCCTCTTGAAGATAGTAACCAACAAATTGTTTTATATAATGAAGGTTATCAAGTTCATCATACATTTAATGATACTGTTGAAAGTATTGCTGATTGTTTTGAAAGTAATTTACCTGATTCTGATGGTAGTTATCCCATTGGTGGGTATGAAAATTTCATATCAGATGGTTTAACTTATCAAGCTGATAATATATATTATTCTTGCTGGGAAACGGGTGTAGAAGTTGGTAATTACACAACCAATGATGAATGTATTGATACCGGATGTGCTTTATGTAACTTTCAATATTATGGTGAACAAGGAAATCCAGTTGTTTTGTTTAATTTTGAAACTGTAACTTGTGGAATAAATTATATAACTATAACAGATGAAGTTCTCCCAATCCTAAGTCAATTGGTAGGTTTCAATACATCATATACTGAAATAAATCCAACCAAAGCAAAAGAAGTTCTAGATACAGAAATATTTGAATTAATTCCAAAGTCAAAAACAAGACAACAAGAAATAGATAATTTCTTTGCATCATATCATAGATTAAAAGGTGAATTACCAGCTTGGGATGATGATTTTGATAATGATGGTACTCCTGACCATTTTCTAGATCCAGTTGATGAAACTAATTATACAACTAATCACGATATAACAACTAATCCAGATGGGTCAATTGTAAGGTTGTCGAGTGACTCTACGGAAGTAAATCCAACTGAAAAAACACTCGAAGGTTTACGGTTAGATTTAGATACATTTTTAAGAGATATTGATACACCATTAGAAACACAAGGGGAAGATGAAAGACCAACATACGAACATAAATCTCCAGGTCATATAAAAATACGACATCTTAATCAAGCAATTATCGTGAGAAATAAGGAAGGTAATGATATTGGGATAATGGGTAATCCTAATCCTAACCCAAAATTTTTAACTGACGGTTTCACAATAACAATGTGGGTTAAATTTTTAGATAAAGTTAGTGGTGGTACATTATTTAATTTTGGAAACCCACTGAGAGAAAATAATCCATTTGGATTTACATTAGAAACTTTTGTTGTGAATAAAGAAGATTATGGTGATATTCCAAATTTTGAAGATAGTGGTTTCTTTTCAAATGGTGATCAAGAAAGGTTTGTAAGATTGGTTGTGAATGATACTGACAATGTCATTAGAGATTCGCATGTTGGTAGCTCTATCAATGGTAGAATTGAAACTGCAAATTATCCAGCGTTAGAGTACAATAGAGATTACGCATTTAACTATACTCACATCCCAGTAGATTTAAATGAATGGTATTTTATTGTTGCTAATTTTAATACCGGCGTTGATGAAGATGCATCACATGATGATGGGGCAGACACCAATTCAGATTATTGGAAATGGAATTGGAATGGTTCGAGTTATACACATTTCTCCGGACTCGGTGCTAAGTGTAAAGTAGAAATTATATCCAAATCGGATTTAATTCGCGCTCGTGGTTTTAAATTAGAAAAATCTTAAAGAAGGAGGCATGTAGGTTATGAATGAAAATAATAATTGGGAACAGTATAAATATCTAAATCCTATCGTTACAATGGAATCAATGTTTTATGAATTTAGTTTTACTCAACAATTACAATTTGGAAATTATAAAATTGAATGTTATTCTGTCATTGGTGATGAATTGATTCGATTGGTTGGGTAAAGTGGGAGAGTATTAACTAATGGTAACATTTTCAGGATTTTTCAATCCATTGACATTGAATGGTATTGCGCCAATAACTGATTTTACTTTAAGAGTATTCGATGATGACGTGAATATTCCAGATATAATAATTATGGATTACGGTGGTGGTTATGTAGGGTTTCGGGGTCAAGCTGAAATTGGAAGTATAATTTCATTTGAATTAGAATATCAAGGACAAATTTATACAACAACAGAAACTATAACTGTTGGAAATGTAATGACTAAAATAATTAATTTTGGATATTTGTCGGAAGTTGATTTCATATACATAGAAAAATTAAATTCACGTTCAACTACAACTCACATTATCGACTATGACGGCAACAGCTATGAAACTATAATAATTGGTACCCAAGAATGGATGTCAGAGAATCTAAAGACCACTCATTACAATAACGGCGATGCCATCCCAAATATAAC
>JACKQG010004777.1_pt1 | contig 15482 bp, 19 predicted proteins | sample 8237621 | NCBI WGS metagenome assembly JACKQG01 (sample SAMN15677084, study PRJNA649215) | marine metagenome | biome: marine; feature: Black Sea; material: saline water; isolation source: suspended particulate matter (SPM) from the Black Sea western gyre | collected 2013-06-09/2013-06-10 | depth... | reverse complement strand
GGGGGGGGGGCGGCGCGGGGGGGGGGGGGGGGGGGGGGGGGCGGGGCGGGGGGGGGGGGGGGTGGGGTTGGGGGGGGGGGGGGGGGGGGGGCGGGGGGCCCGCGGGGGGGGGGGGGGGGGGTGGGGTGGGGTGGGGGGGGGGTGGGGTTGGGGGGGGGGGGGGGGGCGGGGGGGCTGTTTCGGGGGGTGGGGTGGGCGGTGTTTCGCCGGGGCCACAGCCGAGGAGCAGGGCCACGGCGGCCATTGGGATGGGCAACAATCTCACGGGGCAAAACTCACCGAGACCATCGGCCAAGGCAAGGCTGATCCACTTGGCCAAGCGCAAAAAGTCCGACGTCAGGGCGAGCTTGGATCGCCGCCGGAACGGCCTTCGGGCGCGCTCACGGAAACACCCCCACTGGAGCCGCCAACGGATGGGCCACCCCCGCCGAATGAGGATCGGCTGCCGCTGAGGTCCCTGAAATCACTTGCGGAGCCGCCGCCGGGTGGCGTCCAGCCATTTGACCCCTGATGGGACGATGAGTCGCCGTAGCTGGAGTAGCCTCCACCGTAAGCAACACCGTAGCTCCCCAAGCCGTGCCGGTTGAGTTTCCGGCGAAGCTTTCTCAAATAATCCCTCTCGGAAATCACGTTGCCTTGCTCGGAGTAAAACGTGACCTTCGACTCGATGCCCGCGAGGTATTCGGAGGTGATCTCCGCCTGGCCGCTTGGATACCACTGGCCCCACGTCCCGTTGCGCTCGCCGGCCAGATAAAGCCCGGCGACATGCCGGCCACCGTCCCCGGAGTGCCACTGGGTGTAGGGGCCGTTGCGGACCCCGTTTATGATCTCGCCTTCCCATGCCTTGTCGCCGTTGGCGTACCAGGCCTCGTGTTTGCCGGTGTACGGTTCGGCCGCACCGGCGGCGTAGTAGAGCCCGTCATCTTTGAGTCGAAGCTCGGGGCGGAAGATGGAGGCCTGACTGATGCGCGCCTGTTGTTTCGCGGTTTCACAACCAACGATCACCACGGCGATCGCCGCCAACACGGGGAGTTTGAGACGTTTCATTACATCACCTTTTTATTCGTTTTGTTTCTGTTCAGTTTTCGCAGCGGGTGCCGCTGCGGGAGATTCCGCGGGGTTGGCCGGCTTCAGTTCAAACATGATCTGCTCGACGCCCTCCTCCCAACTGGACTCCTTGGTCTTGGTGCCCTCCCCATCGTATCGGGTCCACACGCCTTCCTTTTTGCCGTCAATGTAGTTCCCCTCCCATTCCAGATTGCCGTTGGGGTGCCAAGACTTCCATGCCCCGGTTTGTTTGCCGGCCTCGATTTTGCCCTGCTGCATCTTCTGGCCATTGGGGTGATACACCAAGCCGTCCCCGGTGAACGCTGTTTCCGCGCCGGTCTTGTAGTACAATCCATCCTCCCGCTGCTCCAGTTCGACCTCGTCGCGGTTCAGGATATTCAAGCCATACAACACGACGGCCAGGCACACTGCGATTATTGCGAACCATTTCATAAAGGGACAAACGCTACCCTTTGTTTATTCCCGGCGCAAACGATAAAACCCCCGTAAAATGTGATTTCACGAGTACCGCAGAATCAAGTAGGTCTATCTCGTGCGCGGTGTCGTTCGCGATGAAAGTAAGGGAACTCATATAGCTCATCGGATCTGACGGATGGGTTCAAGTGCGGATGAAAGGCAGCCACAGACAATTCAAGCACCGGAGCAAGCCGGGGACGGTCACGGTTTCCGGGAAACCCAGTGTTGAGGTTCCTCCGGGGACGTTGCACAACGCACTCAGGCAGGCCGGTTTAAGCTAATAATCACCTTATGACATACACTGTTGTACTTGAAAAAGGCGACTCGAGTTATGGCGCATTCGTGCCGGATCTTCCGGGGTGTGTAGCCGCTGGGAAAACACGGCAGGAGACCGTTCAGTTGATAAAAGAGGCCATCGAGTTTCATATCGAAGGACTGAAGGCGGACAAACAGGAAATCCCCCCGCCTCAATGCAACGTTGCCCGAGTCGAGGTAAATGTCGCATGACGAAACCACCCCGATTGGCCAAGCGCTTGGCCGGTAGATTTTTCTTCAACCCGGCGGCGTGCTGGTGGAGACTGCGCGGCCATGTCGGAGAACTTGTTTGACCTGAGCGGGGAGGTGGCCGTCGTGATCGGGGCCACGGGGGCACTCGGCGGCGCCTGCGCCGTGGCCATGGCCAAGGCCGGGGCGAAGATTGCCGTGGTCGGCCGCAGCGCCGAGCGGGGCGAGGCGCGTGTGAAGGAGATCACCGATGCCGGTGGCCAAGCGCAGTTTTTCGTCTGCGACGCGATGGATCCCGCCAGCCTTGCGTCGTGCCACGAGGCGCTTGGCCAAGCGCTCGGCGCACCGACGGTGCTGCTCAACGCCGCCGGCGGCAACGACCCGGACGCCACCGTGACGCCGGAGATGCCGTTCGAAAATATCCCGCAACCGGCCTGGGCGAAGGTGTTCGACCTGAACCTTGTCGGCGGCTTCCTGCTGCCGTGCCAGGAGTTTGGCCCGGCGATGTGCGAGCGCGGCAAGGGCAGCATCATCAATATCGCCAGCGTCACGTCGCACCTGCCGCTCTCGAAGGTCATCGCCTACTCCGCGTCGAAGGCGGCCGTGCTGAGTGCCACCCGGTTCCTCGCCCGCGAATGGGCCACGAAGGGCGTGCGTGTAAACAGCATTACCCCCGGTTTTTTCCCGGCGGAACAAAACAAGAAACTGTTGTTCAACGAGGACGGCACGCCGAGTGACCGGGCCAAGGCGATCTTCGGCCACACGCCGATGGGCCGGTTTGGCGACCCAAGCGAACTGGCCGGCGCGGCGGTTTATCTCGCCAGCGAAAGGGCGGCGAGCTTCGTCACCGGCTCCGACATCGTGGTCGACGGCGGGTTCCTGAGCCAAACCATTTGACGCGCTGTGGGCATCGTTTCCAAAAAAGTTTCCGAGGGCAAACTGCTCAGCACCGAACAGGCAGTTGAAGTCGTGGCCAAGGCGATGCCGGAGGAGGAGTTTCGTGACCGCAAGGTGCTGCTCATCGTGCCCGACAGCACGCGCACCGCGCCGGTTGGCACACTGTTCAAGGCGATCCACGAACAGGTCGGCTGCGTGACCGGCGCACTTGACGTGATGATCGCGCTCGGCACGCACCAACCGATGAGCGAGACGGCCATCGAGCGGCGGCTGGAAATCTCCCACGACGAACGCACCGGCCCGTACGCCGGGGTGCGGTTTTTCAACCATGCCTGGGACGACCCCGGCGCGCTGCGCCACATCGGCACCCTCCCGGCGGAGGAGATCGGCGACCTGAGCGGCGGACTCTTCGATATGGACGTGCCGGTGGAGGTGAACGCCCGGCTGTTCGACTACGACCAGATTGTCATCATCGGCCCGGTTTTCCCGCACGAGGTGGTCGGGTTTTCCGGCGGCAGCAAGTACCTCTTTCCGGGCGTGTCCGGCCCGGAGGTGCTGCACTTTTTCCATTGGCTCGCTGCGGTGATCACCACGCCGAAAATCATCGGCCACAAGTGGACCCCAGTGCGCAAGGTCGTCGATCGCGCCGGGGCGATGGTCAAGATTCCCAAGCTTGCCTTCTGCATGGTCGTCGAGGGCGACGGCATGTGCGGCCTCTTCGCCGGGCCGGTGGAGGAGGCGTGGGCCGCCGCCGCCGACCTCTCGGCCGAGCGGCACATACGCATCAAGCCGAAGCCGTTCCACACCATCCTCGCCCGCTGCCCAGAGATGTACGACGAGCTGTGGACCGCCGGCAAATGCATGTACAAGCTCGAGCCGGTGCTGGCCGACGGCGGCGAACTGATCATCTACGCGCCACACATCCGCGAGGTGTGCGTCGCGCACGGCGGGACGATCGAGAGCGTCGGCTATCATTGCCGCGATTATTTCCTGAAACAGTGGGACCGGTTCAAGGACCTGCCGTGGGGTGCGCTCGCGCACTGTGTCGACGTGAAGGGCCTGGGCACGTATGAGAACGGCGTCGAGACACCCCGCGCCGAAGTGACCGTCGCGTCGCAGTTGAGCGAGGCCAAGTGCCGGCAGATCAACCTCGGCCACCGCGATCCGGCGACGATCAACCCGGACGACTACGCCAACCGCGAGGAGGAGGGCGTCCTGCTCGTCCCCCACGCCGGCGAACGCCTGTTCCGCCTGGCCAACCCGCCCGCTTGGGCATAGCGCTTGGCCAAGCGCTTGGCCTGTCAGTCGTCGAAAAAATCGACTGCGCCGCTCTTCAGCGAGTACTCGGCACCGATGATTTGCAAGCCGTCGTCGCGTACGAGTGCCTCCAAAATCCCCGAGCCGCGCTTGAGCTGATTGACCGATGCGCGGACGTTGGCTCGGACGGCCTGTCTGAGCAGCGCGGCCTCGTCGGTGCCGTCCGCCGTCAGCGGTTCCACGGCCGGCCGGATGCGGTCGACGATCGCGCTCAGGTTCGGCGAACGGTTTTCTGTCGGGCGTTTCAGCTCGTTGAGAGTCGCCGCCACGGCGCCGCAATTTTGGTGCCCCAGAACCACGACCAACCGCGTGCCGAACTGCTCGGCGGCAAACTCGATGCTGCCCACCTGCGACGGCGCGACGATGTTGCCCGCCACGCGGATCACGAACAGGTGGCCCAGGCTGAAGTCGAATACAATCTCCGCCGGCACGCGCGAGTCGGAACAGCCAAGAATGATGGCAAACGGCTCCTGTCCGGATGCCAACTCGACACGGCGCTCCGGGTTGGTGAGCGACTCCATCAGCTGTCCGCCCGAGACGAACCGCGCGTTGCCGGCCCGCAGGCGCTCGAGCGCTTCCGTTGCAGAAATCATCCGGCACCTCCACTTGGCCAAGTTTCCACGGCGCGCACGAGCGTGCGCACGGCGATGCCGGAGGCACCCTTCGGCGCGTTCGGCGCGCCGTTGTCGAGGTTGGCTGTGCCGGCGATGTCGAGGTGCGCCCACGGTGTACCATCCACGAATTGCTCGAGGAACTTGGCTGCCGTGATCGTGCCGGCGCTGCGGTCGGAACCGGCGTTTCGCAGATCGGACAAGTCGCCTTTCATCGGCTCGAGATAGTCGTCGTTCATCGGCAGCGACCAAAAATGTTCACCGATCGTTTTACCGGTCGCCGTCAAGTGGGCGCTCAACGAATCGTCGTTGCCGAGCAGGCCGATGTTCACCGAACCAAGCGCCACGCTTACCGCACCGGTCAGCGTCGCCGCATCAACCAAGTGCGTCGCTCCGAGCCGCACCGCGTATGTCAGCGCGTCGGCAAGCACCATCCGGCCTTCGGCGTCGGTGTTGATCACCTCGATCGTCTTGCCGTTCATCGCCTGCACGATGTCGCCGGGGCGCGTCGCCGAGCCGCTCGGCATGTTTTCGACGAGACCCAACAGGCAACTCACGCGCTGTTTGATGCCGAGTCGCGCGATCGCCGTGACCGCCCCGAGCATCGTCGCCGCGCCGGCCATGTCGTATTTCATTTTCTCCATCGACTTGGCCGGCTTGAGCGACAGGCCGCCGGTGTCGAACGTGACGCCCTTGCCGACGAGAAACAGGTGCGAGTCGTCCGCAGCGTCGCTGGGATTCCAACCCAAGCGCACGAGCCGCGGCGGCCGCGCTGAGCCTTTGGCCACGCTCAAGAGCGAACCGGCGCCGAGCGCCTCGAGCGCGGCCTCGTCGAGCACCTCGACCTCCAGCCCGGCCGCCTTGCCCATCGACTCCGCCATGTCGGCGAACTCCACCGGGCCAAGGTCGTTCGCCGGGATATCCACCAAGCGGCGCGTCAGATTCACAGACTCGCCGACAATCCGCCCGGCGTCGAACGCCGACGCGTCCGCGCCCGGCGCAACGATTAAAATCTCCTCCAGTGGCACGCTGGAATCGTCGCGCTTGTACTTCGGCTGTTCGTAGCTGCCGTAGACGCAACCCTCGGCTGCAATCCGGGCAAACTCCCCGTCGGACAGCGCGATGGCCAAGCGCTTGAATCGGCGTTTCTGCGCGGCACGCATCGCTTGGCCGGTCATGCGAAACACCTGCGCCGCATCGAGTGACTCACCGACGCCCATCAACATCAGCCGCCGACTCTGCAGCCCATTGGGCTCGTGCAGCAAGGTCAACTCGCCCGGCTTGCCGCGCACCTCGCCCGATTCGCGCAGGGCGGCGATCTGTCCGTCCGCCGCTTGGCCAAGCGAGGGGCCGTTGGCCAGCGGCCAAACCAGCGCGTCACTCTCCAACCCGGCCAACGGGCCGTCGTGTAAACGAATGTTCATAAAACGCGCGCATCATCCGGGGTCGATGCCGCGTTGTAAAGCGGAGAGGGCCAAGCGCTATTTGGCCGGGAGTTTGTGGCGTGACTTGAGATCGTAACGCTCACCGGGACCGAGTGTCGTGTAGAATTTTTCGCCGAGCGTTTTCTCCAGCGCGATGTCGTAAAAGAGCACCTTGCTTTTGCCGATGACCTCGGCGGTGTTGCCGCGCACAAAAAGCGCGGTCGATTCGTCAATGCCGATGCCGAGCAGATGCGGGTGTTTGCGGATGACCGGCAGCAGGTCGTTCTCGCGTTTTCGGGCGAGCAAATGCTGGTCGATCGCGGAGTTGCGAATGTACCCGAAGCCCTGCTCATGGCCGGGCGACATCATGATCTGGTTCCCCTCCGGCGCGCCGCGAACGAGGTACGAACCCTGAATCGTCGCCCCGGCCGAGCTGCCGCCGATCACACCTCCCCGCTTGAGCACGTCGTGAAACGCCGCCTCTGTCTTTGTTCCGAGGTAGGCGTCCGCGAGACGCCACTGCCGGCCGCCGGCGAACCACACCGCCTTGGCATCGCGCAGCACGGCGACGAACTCATCCGTGTCCGCAACCTTCGGATCGCGCGTGTGCAACAGGTGAACATTTGTTGCGCCAGCCCGTTTGAACATCTTCACCGAACTCGTCGATTCGTCGTAATCGGCGTCGGAGCCGGTGCTCGGCACGACGACGAGCTTGGCGTCGTGTCCGCCGGCCGCCTCAAAAAACCGGTCAAAAATCATCTCCGGCATCCCGCCGCCCCCGACAATGACAAGCGAGCCGTTGGCCGGGCCAAGCGTGGCCGGCCGCTTGGCCGAGGTGTCCGCAGTCGCGCACCCCTGCAACAGCAGTGCCGCCGCAATAAACGCGAAAAAGAATCTTCGTTTCATTTTTTGCGTTGAATCAAAATTGGGGCGGCATTCACTTTGGGCAGGTGCTTGGCCAAGCGATCGATGTTCGGAGTGCGCGCCTGCGGATGCCCCCCAAGCGCCCCAACCCAGTCGTTGAGATCGTCCACCGCAATGAACAACACATTCGGCTTGGCCGCCCCCGCTTGGCCGGGCAGGAGGAGCAGCAGGCAATACAAACACGCCAGCCTCCACTGGATGGGTTTATTTTCTTTCATTTCAATGAAGGAGTTTTTCGTAATCGGTATGGTTCCCAACCCAAAACCAGATGACTTTCTCCCCCTTCCGAACCCCCACGGCCCGGTAATTCTCATTGATTCGAACCGACCATACACCCTCCATGCCGCGGATTTTTTTGAATCGGAGTCCTGGATGAGACGGGTTGCTCCCCCAAACCTCGTATGCACTTTTGGCCTGTTTTCGGATATCCGCAGGCAAGGCTGCGAGAAGTTTTTTGAACGCCCCGGTTCTACGAGAAATCACGAGTTAAATCCAAGGTCGACGTTCTGCCAGCCTTCTCTTCGGCCAGCGCCTCGGCCGCCATGTCAGCGAGGGTATCCGGTGATGATTCAAACAACTTGTCCCAACGCTTTTCGGATTCGACCTCAGCGAGGATTAGCTCGGCAAGCGCGTCCTGCTCCTTGTCCGGCAGCGACGATATTCGCTTCACTGCTTGCTCCAACAACTGCGTCATGCCGAAAGTGTGAACCCGTCACTTCCCCGGTTCAACCCCTTAAATTGACGAGGTCAATACCGCAAATTACTGAGCTGCCAGGCGGAGGCGCAGCGGGTGTTCTCGACCACGGGAACGGTGTTGGCCTCGGTGCGCACTTCGAGTCGGACGGTGCCCTGGCCCGGCTCGGGGATGTCCACGGTCACCAAGCCGTAGCTGTTGCCGTTGAGTCCCCAGAGCCGGAATGCGTTGGGGCGGTTTTTGAGTGGCCCGACTTTTTGATTCTGCTGAAGCGGCGAACTGGTGAACTCGAGCAGCGGCGGGTGGCCGTCGCGAGCCTCGTAGTGCAACTCGCTGTAATGGCGGTCACCGCTCAGGAATATCACGCCGTCGATGCGGTGTTTCTCGATGTGTGCGATCAGCCGTTGCAACTCGTTTTGCGCCTCCCGCCGATGCCCCTCGCCGCCGGTGCTGCGGGTGATGACCTGCGTGCCGTTGGCGATGACCTTGACCGGCGCGGTTGAGCGCTTGAGGCCGTCTAGCAGCCAGTCGGTCTGCGCCTTGCCCCAGATTTCGCCCGTTGCCGCCGTGACGTCCTTCTGTTTTTGCGGAGAATATTTGTGGTAACGGTCGTCCATCAAAAATACCTCGACCGGCCCGTTGCGGACCGAACTGAAAATGCCGGGGATGCTGTCGGTGCCGTAGGTGGCGTTGGCCCACATTTGCCGGAACACCGCCGTCGCCTCCTCGCGAAGGTCGAACGTCCGGTCGGCGTTGTCCGGGCCGTAGTCGTGGTCGTCCCACACGGCATAGCACGGCACCGAGCGGAACATCGCCTGCAGATCCGGGTGCATGCGGGTGGTGAGGTGGCGCGCGGTCATCGCCTCGGGCGAGGTCCAGTCGCCGGTCGGGCCGGTGGTGCTGAAGTGTTTGTCAGTGCCGTCGGCGATGATGAAGTAGGAGTTATCGCCAACGAACAGCGCCATGTCCGGCCGTTCCCCGGCGATCGCCTTGTAGATTGGCCCGCTGTTGAACTGCGACACCTTGCTGCACGAGCCAAACGCAATCCGCACCTTGCCGGTGTCCGACGGCGCCGCCGCCGTACGAAAGGCGACTTTCGCCGTCTCGGTGGCACTGCCCTCGCGCTCAACCGACAGCATCACCCGCGTCTCGGCAGCCGGGGCCAAGCGCGAAAAATGGAGCACCGAAAAACCGTTGCCCAAGTCTTCGACGGAAAGCCGGTTCCGCTCCTTGCCCCCTTGGGTCGCCGTTGCGGTGAGTGTCGAGCCGCGCTTGGTTCGCACCCAAACCTTGGCCTCGCCCGGGCCGACGTGGCCAATCATCGGCCCGGCCTGAATCAGCCGCGGCCCTTTATCGCTTGGCCCGCCAGCCGTGCGCTTGGCCAAGCCGGTGTCCGTCGGGGTGACACAGCCGATGGCCAAGGCCACACCGGCAACAATAATCGCGTGAAGTGGTTTCATAGTCTGGCCAATGATGGTCTACGCTGAAGCAACTTGTTCGGAAATATGCTCCCGCAAAAAATCGGGCGCAAAATCAGCGCCGTTGCTCCACGATAAAGTATGGCCCTCCAGTGTGAAGGATTTGAAAAACGCCTTGTCTTTCAGCGGCTCAAAAATCTCTCCATAGAGTTCAGAAGATAAATCGATCTCACCCTCCACCCCGTCATTGAAGGACAGCCAAACCCTGTAATCACGAATATATTTTGCCTGTGTAACGTGTATGAACATTTCTTTATTCCAACGGTTTTATTTTCGACAACGGTTTTCTGTTCATTGCCGCTTCCCAGTTCGCCATGAGTTCGTCCTTATGCAGCAAGTGCCATTCAAGAACAACGCTTAACGCTCTCTTTGGAAATTTACCGGTTATCTTTCCGGTTTCGATATCCACGGTGATTTCGTGTTCACCATATTCTGCATGAAAATGTGCCGGCGCATGCTCACGAATATACATGCGTATGACAATGCCAAGAAAACGACTTATTTCAGGCATGTTCTAGTCATGTCATCTTAATTTGTCCGGCTCAAAATACTGCTTTTGCTTTCCGCTCGCAAGCGTTCAACCTTCGGCGACGGCTTGCCAGTTGGGGGATTGGGCGAGGTCGAGGTGGCGGGTCGGTTCCTCGATGAGGTCGGGGTATTTCATCGCGCCGCCGGTGTTGAAGACGAGCACGCGCTCGCTTGGCCGGATGGTGCCGTTGGCCAGCAGTGGGTCGAGCGCGCCCATGCAGATGGCGGTCTCGGGGCAGATCGCCAGGCCCTCGAGCTTGGCCAAGCGCTCCATCCAGTCGGCGATGCAGCTCTCCGGCGCGGTGACGGCGCAGCCGCCGCTCTCGCGGACGGCGTCCAAGATCATGAAGTCGCCAACGGCCACCGGCACGCGCAGGCCGCTGGCCACGGTGTGGGCGTTCTCGAACGGCGGCGCCTGTTTTTCGCCGGCGTCGAACGCCCGCACAATCGGCGCGCAACCTTCGCTTTGGCAGGCGATCATGCGGGGCCGTTTGCCGTCGGGCAGCCAGCCGATCGACTCGAGTTCGGCGAACGCCTTCCACATGCCGATCAGGCCGGTGCCGCCGCCGGTCGGGTACAGGATGACGTCCGGCAACTCCCAGCCGAGCTGCTCGGCCAGCTCGAGGCCCATCGTTTTTTTGCCCTCGATGCGGTACGGCTCCTTGAGGGTCGAGAGGTCGAACCAACCCATCGGCTCGCGGCCTTCGCCGACGAGACGGCCGCAGTCGTTGATCAGGCCGTTCACGCGAAACACCCGCGCGCCGGCGAGGTGCGTTTCCTTCATGTTGATGAGCGGCGTGTCGTCCGGCATGAACACGAACGACTCCATCCCGGCCCGGGACGCGTAGGCGGCCATCGCGCCCCCGGCGTTGCCGGCGGTGGGACAGGCGACGCGCCGGATGCCGAACGCGTTGGCCATCGTGATCGCCATCGCCATGCCGCGCGCCTTGAAGCTGCCGGTGGGCAGACGGCTCTCGTCCTTGATTTGCAGCTGGGCCAAGCCCAGCTCCGCGCCGAGTCGCGGGGTGGAGAGAATCGGCGTGGCGGTTTCGCCGAGCGACACGACATTGGCCGCATCGGTGTACGGCAGCAGTTCGCGGTAACGCCACAGGTCGCTTGGCCGGCCGGCGAGCGACTCGCGGGGGAAACGGACGCGCAACTGCTCCAGATCGTAGCGCACCCAGAGCGGGCGGTGGCAGTCGGTGCAGAGGTTGTGCGCTTGGCCGGCGGGGTATCGCTTGGCGCAATTGGCGCACTCGAGGTGGGTCACGAAATTCACGCGCCGAGTCTTGCGCGTGCGCTTGGCCAAGCGCAAGCGTCACCCGTGGGAACCATCACGATCGTTTACAACTCCACAACGCTGAGGCCCCTGCATATTTTGCGCGCGAGAATATTTTTGATTTCGGGGTGCGCGGCACTGCTTCGGTCTCCCCGGTCATCGGGTTAAACCAAAGCGAATGGCTCGTTCCCTCCCTCTTCAGCACGCAACCGTTTCGACGCAGGTGCTTGAGAAGCTGGTGGCGTCTCATCCGACAGCGACGGTGTCCCGGATGGCGTCCTGCGGCAGCCCACGGAGCGAGTCCTCGAGTCGATCCTCCAAAATCAGTTGGATTGCCTCAGCCAGATTGGCTTTCGCTTCCTCGGCCGTTTCGCCTTGGCCATTGGCACCGGGCACCTCCGGGCAGTACGCGCAGTACCCGCCCTCTTCTGCCGGCTCGATGACTGCTGTAAACTCGCCTTTCACACGCAAAAGTTAGTGAAACGATCCGTCCCTTGCAAGGCTCTGAAACAGCTACCTCGTTCTCAAGCGGAAGAAGCGTTGTGAATCGTCGCCGCTTGGCTTGACGACATATGCCGCCTGGCCGTCGGCGAGATCGATCATCTCCGGCGCGGCGAACGTCGGCTCGGCGGCGGCCTCGAGAACGTAGGCACCGGCCTCCCAGGCGAGGCGAAGCTGGCCGTCCCCGTCCGGCGCAATGGCCAGCAGCGGCGGCCCGGCCATCCGCTCTCCCCGCGCAACGATCGTGCCATCGGCCGTGAAGGTCGCTGTGATGCCCTTAAACTCCTCGTCCTCGATTTCCTGTTCGATATCGAATTCGAACTGCAGCACCGGCACGGCTCCGTCCCAAGTCAGTTTGCCCTCGATCGCGAACGGCTCCGGTTCGTTGCCCTCCGGGATGTCCTCCGGGTTGCCCAGGTCGATCTCGTCCTTTTGTTTGACGCCCACGACATTCACGTCGTATGCCGCCACCCCGGCCAGCGTGGGGATGTTGCCTTCCTGCGTGAAGTTGCCGTCGTCGTCCAGCCATGTCTCCTCGCCGGCGTTGTCCGCATTGAGCGAGATCCGCATATTTTTCATGGTGAACTTGGCACTGCCCAGAATCCCGAACGGCCCGAACTTGTAATTCAGTTTGATATGATTCTTGGTGGGGCGGGCGTCCATTTCCGTGATGCGAACGGCCTCCGTGGGCGGCGAGTCGGGAGTCAACTCGGCGACCATCGTCCCATCGATATTTGTCGAGTCACTGTCGGTCTCGCTGGTCACGCCAAGATCAATCTTCAACTCGAAATCGATCTTTGATTTTTTACTGTCCGTCTTGAACAACCACGGCCCGGCCTGCGCCTGGCCAAGCGCCAGCATGAACAATACCGCCAACGCGATCGAACGAGATGAACCGATCTTCACGGGCGCAGACCGTTCACGAAACGAAGAGCCAAAGCAAGCATAGCCGCCGCGCTTGGCCAAGCGGCAGGCGGAGCTTGTCCGTGCCGCATCTTGCGACTACCGTTTGCCGCCATGACACCGGTTGATTTCACAAAAACCGTCCTCGCGCTGGGGCTGGGGCTCGGCTTGGCCAACGGCACGGCGACTGCGGCCAAGGGCGCAAAAGTTGTCAAGGCGTTCGGCCACGAAAACTGCATCGAGCTGAAAAACAAAACCACGCGCGTCGTACTCGCGCCATCCGGCGGGCGGGTGCTCTCCTACGAGATCAACGGCGTGAACACGCTGTATCTGAGCGAGTCCGACCGCCAGGGCAAAGGCGGCTCGAGCGCGGGGCGGTTCGACATCGGCCCGGAACGCGTGCTGTCCCGGCACGACCTGCTCTGGAGCGGGCCATACACCGGCGAGGTCACCGGCAACCGCTCGGCCAAGTTCACCAGCGGCAGGGACAAAGCGACCGGCTTCCAGATCGTCCGCGAATTCAAACTCGCCGCCAACGGCACGCACCTTCGCATCAAGCAAACCGTCATCAACATCTCCGACAAGACACGGCAGGTTTGCTACTGGTGCCGGACGTTCGTGCACGGCCAGGGCATCTGCGTTGTGCCGGTCACCGAGCACAGCCGCATGCCACGTAAGCACGTGATTTACGAAAACGGCACCACCGTCAACTTCCTGCCGGACGACGAAAAAATCAGCCAGCGCGACGGCTTCGTGCTCGTCGAAGGGCCGCCGCGAAAACCGAAGCTCGGCTTCGACAGCAAAGCCGGCTGGATGGCGTATCTCATGCGCAACGACCTGCTCTTCGTTAAAGGCTGGCCCACCTATCCCAAGCGGCCGTACAACGAGATGGCCGGATTGACGCTTTCCATTTGGTATCCCGACGGCCCGATGTGCGAGCTCGAGCCGATCGGCCCGCAGGAAATTCTCAAGCCGGGTGAACGGGCATCGTTCACAGAGGATTGGTGGGTGGCCGAGCAGAAATTCCCCGGCAACGCAAAGTCCGTCGACCTCGGCCAACTCGAAGCCAAAGTCAAAAAACTAACCGGCCGAAAGTAGCGGATTGGGGTTAGGGGTTAGGATTTAGCGATTCGGATTTGGATACGGGTATTGGGCCGTAGATTTGGACGGCGAACGGGGCTAAGCGATCGACCACCCACGAGCCATCCGTGATCGCCCCCCCTCCTCAAACGCGATCGGCTGTATCTTGTTGCCTCATTAAAAAAGTGTTGCACAACGGATATGTTTTACTCAAAATCCAACCAAATGAATTTACTAGAAGTATTTAATCGCCTTTTCCTTTTTGTTGCACTGATAGCCTTTGCGTTGCCGCGTAGTAGTTTATCACAGGAAAAAGTTAGCAACATACAGCGCTCTTGGAAGGCTCGAGCTTTTTCCGATATGCGAAAGTATCACTACATCACTCAAGAGACCATGAAGGACATGCCAGATGGTTTCGATGAGAGAACAATACGAGTTTACCAACGGTTAGGAGCACCCCCCACGATACGTAGGCCCAAAACGCAAGGAGAGGTTCAAGATTACGTCGTGTGGGATTTGGAGAATGAACTTGTTTGGGAAGAAATGATTGCCGAAGCGGAAGAGTTAGAACAAGTGAACAAACACAATCTCAACAATAAACCCAGTTACAATGAACGACTTAGTTATCTCGATCTCGACAAGGATGGTCACCTATCGAAAGAAGAAATTACCAGTCACCTAAAAAACTTGGCTGAAAAGCAAGAAACTGAATTTAGGGCATGGCAAAAAAAAGAAAAGGAGAAGCAAACGAGAGAAAATACTGAAGAACTAAAAGCTGCGTTAAACCGTGAACAATTCAACAAATATGATGCAAACAAAGACGGAAAAATCGACGCCCTCGAGAGGGATTACTATGAATTGGCCATTTTTTTAAAAAAAGAAAAAGGAGGGGGCGAGTGAGAAAACATTCTGGATTACTGATCGCGTGTCTTTTTGGCCAATCTTTATTTGGCCACTGCAATGATAAAGATATGATAGAATATGTGTTGTACTATTCTAATAAAGAAAGAAAACTTGATTATTCTTTTAATGGTTATTTAGTCGAATATTTTGCAAAAACAGAATGGAAGAGAAATTACTGCAAAATGTTATCGGGCACCAAGTACATTTATGAAGGCGAGGAAGACTTCTCCGAACGGTTTAGAACGATGATTACTCCTTCAATGCTATTAGAGTATCACTCAGGATCCCCTGATATGCCGGGCGAGGTTTATAAATCTTATCACAATTGGACTCGAGATGATTTTGAAGACTATCGGGTGTCTGACGTTCTTCCACAAGCTGCACGTGTCTCAGCGGAAGCAGGCAAATATTTCCATGATATTATCTATTCTGAACGATATGAACATAATCCAAGCGGCTTTGGCTTCGATCGCTCTCACACAAGCTATTCACGTTTTTCGCTCACGGATGTACGACTCTTTCCGGGGCTACCAAGATTAAACAGCACAAACAAGTTGGTTAAGGTTAACTACGATATAGACCAACTGAAATATGTTACTAATTACAACGATGAATTCTTTGAGTTGTGGCGAGTGGTGGATATTGACGAAGGTGTTTTGTTTGATGTTGACAATCAACTTGGTAAAGGATTTCGCCACGAAGTAGTTTTAAGTATACCAAACTATCTTCATCAGCACGAAGAGTCCTTCCCTTCATTGCTGCATCCTGATTTATCTCCAAATTCAAAATTAGGAAATTCCTCTCGTTATTCAAAAAACATAGATTTGATCTATTCATTGGAAGTTATTCCCCCAAAAGTCGTTACTAAGGAGTGCGTAGGTAAGTAGACATTAGATTTATACCTTGATATGATTT
>JACKQG010004776.1_pt1 | contig 15488 bp, 19 predicted proteins | sample 8237621 | NCBI WGS metagenome assembly JACKQG01 (sample SAMN15677084, study PRJNA649215) | marine metagenome | biome: marine; feature: Black Sea; material: saline water; isolation source: suspended particulate matter (SPM) from the Black Sea western gyre | collected 2013-06-09/2013-06-10 | depth... | reverse complement strand
ATTCGAATAACATGCAGCTTTTGTGAGCATACATATCGCAAAGTAATAGCTCAATGATTTATAAGACGATTTACGAGTTTGACACCAATGGCTAAAGTCTATGATGTACCAGCTGATATCTTAATCAACAGACTCTCTGAAATTTTAAAAAATGAAGATATTCCTGCTCCAGAGTGGGCACAATTTGTAAAGACTGGCACTCATGCAGATAAACCTCCACAAAATTCAGATTGGTGGCATGTAAGGTGCGCCTCAATCTTAAGAAAAATTTACCTTCATGGTCCAATCTCGGTTAATGAATTACGTTCCATATATGGTAGCGGTAGACCAGTTGGTTATGGTGCTGCTCACCACAAAGATGCTGGTGGCGCAATTATAAGAAATGCAATGCATGGATTAGAAAAACTTGGTTTGGTTACAAAAATTGAGAAAAAGGGTCGTATGTTAACAGCACAGGGCACACAAAAATTAGATAGATTAGCTACTGAAATATTATCTGAGCTAATTGCGAAAGAACCGCATTTGAGCATTTACAGATAGTGATATTATGAGTTATCCAAATCAGGATGATGAGAATAATACTCAAGAAAAAGACAGTCAACTAAAAGCACAAAAAGAAATGATGTTAAAGCAGGTGCTGTCGTCAGAAGCCAGACTTCGTTTAAACAATGTAAGAATGGTAAAACCTGACTTGGCTGATTTGGTAGAAAATTATATTCTTAATCTGTCAGTACAAGGAAAAATTTCTGGGCAGATATCCGATGACCAATTAAAACAAATTCTATCTTCAGCCCAACAACCTAAACGTGATTTTAAGTTCAATAGAGTCTGATCTCAAGAAAATATAATTAAGGGTAAAAAGGCGACAATATTCATGAAGGCTGTTGTATATCGTGAATATGCACCTGATGACGATTATGCTAAAATTCTAAAAGTTGAGGATATTGATGAACCAAAACCAAAAGCAGATGAGGTAATTTTTACAAATAAAGCATCTGCTCTTAACTATAATGATATCTGGGGAATGAGAGGCGTTCCAATTCCAGTCCCTGTACCACATGTTTCAGGTTCCGATGTTGCAGGAGATGTTATTGCAGTAGGTGAGGATGTAAAAGGTTTCAAAGTAGGCGACAAAGTTGTTTCACATTCAAACTTAGCATGTAGAGTTTGTGAATTGTGTACCTCTGGTAGAGAATTTGATTGTGCAAAAAGACAAGTTTGGGGATTCCAAACTGGTCCATTATGGGGAGCATACAGTGAACAAATTCACCTTCCTGAAGTTAATGTTTCAAAAATTCCTGAGGGAGTTTCTTATGATGAAGCAGCAGCCGCATCAATGACAATTCTTACATCTTGGCATATGCTTGTTGGACGAGCAAAGATTACTCCCGGACAAACTGTTCTTATCATGGGCGGTGGTTCTGGAGTCGGAAGCTTTGGAATTCAAATTGCTAAATTGTATAATTGTAAAGTTATTGCAACAGCTAGTCCAGATAAACTAGAAAAATGTAAAGAATTGGGTGCAGATTATGCAGTTGATCACAGAAAGGATGATTGGCACAAAGAAGTAAGAGCAATTACGAAAGAAATTGCAAAATCAACTGGTGTCCAACCTGGTATTGATTTGACATTTGACCACATTGGCCAAACTCATTTCAACAAACAACTTACACTTCTCAAATATGGTGGAACTCTAGTTTCATGTGGTGCAACAACAGGCTATGATGCACAAATTGATCTAAGACACATATTCTTTAAAGGAATCAATGTCTTAGGCTCAACTCAAGGAACAAAAGCAGAGATGGAACAGGGATTATACTGGATGGGACAAGGAAAAATCAAAGCAGCAATTGATTCAACTTATTCTTTCGAGCAAGCAGCAGAGGCACATACAAAAATGCTCCAAGGAAAGTTCTTTGGCAAAATCTTAATGAAGCCTGAAGGCGCTTAATCATTAATGGCAAATCTATTTCGTAGTCTAGTTTTTGTTCCAGGAAATAATCCAAGATTTTTAGAAAAGGCAAAATCACTTGCAGCTGATATTGTTTGCTTTGATCTTGAGGATTCTGTCCCAGATAAAGAGAAGAAAAAAGCTAGAGCATTGATAAAAAATACACTCAAACAAAGAAACATGTATTCACCAGATGTTTTTGTTAGAACAAACTCACCAGAATCAGGTTTGGTTACAGCAGATCTTAAGGAGATTGTCCAAAAGGGAATTGATGGAATTGTAATTCCAAAGGTAAATTCAGCAAAAGAACTCAAGAAAATTGAAAAAACAATCTCATCTCTAGAGAAAAAAAGAAAGATCAAAGGGATTCGTTTAATGCCATCAATAGAATCTGCACTAGGTATTGTAAATTGCTATGAGATAGCCTCGTCAAGCAAACGTATTGACGCCTTAGTATTTGGTATATTTGATTTGTTGAATGATATGGGAATCGAATACACAAAGGGAAATCCACGTGGTGCAAAATATTCTAGGTATAAGGTTCCTGTAGCAGCAACTGCTGCAGGTGTTGCTGCAATAGATGGAATATGGCAGGACTTGAAAGATAAGAGTGGCTTTGTTAAGGATTGCCAAGTTGGCAAAAGTTTAGGCTATGCTGGAAAAAGTGTTATTCATCCAGATCAAATCAAGACAGTCCATAAAATTTTCCATCCTAGCAAACCAGAAATTGCCTGGGCCAAGAAGGTTTGCAGCGTTTATGAAAAATCAACAAAAAAAGGAAAAGGCGCAACAGTTGTTGATGGAAAGATGATTGATGAAGTTCACTATAAGCGAGCAAATGCACTTTTAGAAATTTGATTTATAACGATCTAGCCAAATCAATAAAATCATGTTCACAGGAATAATCGTTGGTACTGGGAAAGTCACTAAGCTTGACCAAAAAACAAAGAATAGAAGTGCCATACAGATGACTGTTAATTTAGGAAAGTATGCCAAGGGATTAAAAATTGGTCAAAGCGTTGCTATAAACGGTGTGTGTCTTAGTGCTACAAAAATTTCAAAGAACAAATGTGTCTTTGAAATGATTGATGAAACAACAAAGAAGACTGATTTGGGAAATGTAAAGACAGGAGATACTATTAACATTGAACGTAGTTTGAAAGTTGGAGACAGACGGGAAGGTCACTTTGTTTTAGGACACATTGATGGTGTTGCAACTATAACAAAGATTGAAAAAAAACCAAAGGAAGTAAAATTTTGGTTCAAGGTTCCAAAAAAATTAACAAAGTATGTTGTCAAGAAAGGTTCTATCGCATTGGATGGGATTAGTTTGACTGTGGTTGATGCAAAAAAAGATGTTGCATCTGTTTGTTTGATACCACATACAATCAAAGTTACTAACTTTAATTCAAAAAAAGTTGGGGACAAACTCAACATTGAGACAGACATTCTTGGAAAATACATTAAAAATTAAGGCTAATCTATTACCACAAAATTAGTAATTACCACATTTTTAGTAAGTTTTATAACATCTTCAAAATCAATTTTTAGTAATGACATTTGATACAGCAATTGCTTCTCTAAAACAAGGCGAGTTTGTTATGGTTTACGATTCAGATGGGCGAGAAAGCGAGGTTGACATGATGGTTGCAGCAGAATTTTGCACACCGGAACATGTGGCAAGGATGCGACAACATGCAGGCGGTTTGCTTTGTCTTGCAATTTCAAATGGTTTAGCAAAAAAATTAGATCTAGAATACATGCACAACATACTTGCAAATTCTAACGATCTTGATTCAGAGTCAAAAAACATGGTAATGGGAATGGCACCATATGGGGATCATCCAACTTTTTCAATCTCTGTAAACCACAAGCGTACATACACTGGAATTACTGACAGTGATAGAGCTTTGACCATAAAAGAAATGGCAAACTTATGCAATTCAGATAATCCAAAAAAACAATTCATTTCTTCATTTAAGACACCAGGACATGTTCCATTGCTACTTGCTTCAGATGGTCTTCTTTCATCTAGAAAGGGTCACACTGAGATGTCAATTTACCTAGCAAAGCTGGCAAAGTTACACCCCGTTTCTGCCATCTGTGAAATGATGGATGCAGAAACTTATGCTGCATTGTCTGTTGAAAAGGCAAAAAAGTATGCGGAAGAGAATGCCATTCCATTTATTGATGGCAAAGAACTCTATGAATTTTCAAAGGTGCATTAATTTTGAATATTGCAATAGTAGTTTCGGAATTTAACGACAAAGTGACGTCTAGAATGCATAAAGTTGCACTTGAAAAAGCCAAAGAATTGAAACTAAACGTCAAATACGAGTGTAATGTTCCTGGGGTTTTTGATATGCCTTTAGTTATTGATACCTTACTACAAAAAAAAGACATTGATGCAGTTGTTACGTTAGGCGCTATTATCAAGGGACAAACCAAACATGATGAAGTCATTGCAAATGTTGTTGCAGCAAGAATTTCTAAATTATCAATCAAATATCAAAAACCAATTTCGTTAGGAATTTCAGGTCCAGGAATGTCTGAGAGGCAGGCGTTTGGAAGAATTCGACCAGTATCTGAAAGGGCAGTTAAGGCTATTTTCAAGACAGCAGAAGAATTGAAGAGGATAAAATAATGATTCAGATCACAATTGTCAAAATTACAGGTTATGGTCCTTGGACTCTAACATTAGGAAGTGACCGGGAACATGAAATACAGATGCTTCAAGCTTCATTATATCTCCAAATACAGAAATTATTTTCTGAAAAAAATTGTCTAGTTTTTTCAAACAGATCTGATGAATTTTTTGCAATTACAAGCGGCATTACACTTGAGGATCATATAGAAATCCAAAAGAAACTCGAATCATCTTTTGATTTGAAGTTGTCAATGTCAATCGGTTATGGAGATTCACCATTTGATGCTAATCTTAGTGCATATGATGGGAAAAAATCTGAAATAAAACTGAATGAGGAACATAGCATTTTTGGATTCATAGATGGTAAAGTAGAGTCGAAAATTACAATCATGCACCTAGATGTTGATAATCTAACTTCTAGAGGAGAAACAGCATCACCATACGAAATTTCATCATTAATGTTCAAATTATACGCAAAGATGTCCGAGTTTTTCTTATCCAAGAAGGCACTTTCATTTTTCATGGGCGGCGATAATTTCATGGTTGTTGCAAACTCAAACCATAGGGAAAGTGCAGAAGAATTTATTGATATAATTAAAAACGAACTTGGAATTGAACTAAATTGTGGAATAGGTACAGGAAAAAATGCTAGAAGTGCAGTAAAACTTGCAACAAAGTCTCTCGACACAATCAGAGAGATTCGTGATTCAGGTAAAGAGAAACCAGAAATCTACGAGCTTACATGATATTAAAAAATATCAGCGTATTGTATGGAAACAATTTAAAATTTATAGAAAAAACAAACGTGCTGGTTACTAATAACACATTTCAAAAAATTAATCCTAAAATTAAATCTACTAAAAACAAAGTTGTAAACTGTGACGGTCTTTTACTAATTCCAGGATTAATTAATTCACATACACACATTGGTGATTCAATCGCAAAAGATATAGCTCTGGATAGGGATCCTGATTCTAAAATCAATCCTATTTTTGGAATTAAACAAAAAATTCTCAGAGAAACCGAGCCAAAAAAACTCATTCATTTTATGAGAAAAACTGTAAAATCCATGCTAAAAAAGGGAACAACAACATTTGTTGATTTCAGAGAGGGTGGTTTGGATGGAGTTTTGCTTATGCAAAAGGTATTATCAAACACTCCAATTCGTTCCATAATACTAGGTAGAATAGAATACTATCAGTCAAAAGACCAGATCAAAAGAAACACACCAATTCCACAGTCATATCAAAACCAGATAGATCAATTACTAAAAAACTGTGATGGAATAGGAATTAGCGGTTCAAATGAAAATAGTGATTCTTCCCTGAAACAATTTTCTAAAATAAAAAAGATTCGTGCAATTCACTGTGCAGAAACCAAGCAAAGTTATTTGAAATCAAAACAAATTACAAGAAAAACTGAGCCAAAGCGTTCCATGTTACTAAAACCAGATTTCCTTGTACATATGACATATGCCTCAAAAAGTGATCTAAGCATTGCATCTAAAAAAACAAGGGGCATAGTTGTTTGTCCTCGCGCAAATGCATCTTTAGCAGAAGGAATTCCAAATGTTGTTCAAATGATGGAAATGAATTGTAATATAACAATTGGAACTGACAACGTGATGATTAATTCACCTGACTTGTTCAGAGAAATGGACTTTTTATGGAAGACAACAATGGGCATTCATCAAAAACGTATTGAACCAAAGAATATTCTAAAAATGGTTACTATCAATGCGGGAAAATTACTAGGTAAAAAAATAGGATGTATCAAAGAGGGATACTTGGCAGACGCCGTTTTTATTAAAAAGAATGACTTAGATCTTGATCCCTTGCGAAACCCACATGCATCTATTGTCCATAGGGCAAACGAAAATTCAATTCAAGCAGTAATGATTGGAGGTAATATAGTTCATGGAAAGCTTTAGGCCACATATAATATTCAGCGCTGCGATTACTTTAGATGGAAAGTTAGCAACACGAACTGGGGATTCAAAACTTTCCTCAAAAAAAGACAAAATTAGAGTTCATAAACTTAGAAGTAAAGTTGATGCAATCCTTATTGGAAAAAATACTGTTGAAATTGATGATCCACTTTTATCTGTGCATAATATTAGGAAAAAAAATCCAATACGTATAATTCTTGATTCAAATGCGATAATCCGTACGAATTCAAAAATTTTAAAAACATGTTCAAAAATTCCCACAATTATTGCAGTATCAAAAAAAGCACAGAAAAAAAACTTGCAGAGACTAAAAAAATTTCCTGTCCAGGTTATAGTTTGTGGAAATTATACAGTAAACATAAAAAAATTACTTGGAATTCTCAAAAAAAAAGGCATAAAAAATATTCTAGTTGAGGGCGGTGGGACAACAAATTGGGCATTTGTGAAAGAAAACCTAGTAGATGAAGCTATAATCACAATCACACCTTATCTTGTAGGAGGCATAACTGCCACAACATTAGTAGACGGCGATGGATTTTCAACTGTTGTGAAGTCAATAAGACTAAAATTAAAAAATGTTACAAAAATGAAAAATGAAGTTATACTACACTATGAAAACTAACTTTGCATTTCTTTTGTCATCTTATCAATTTGTTTAGCAAATGCCTTTTGTGACTTCTCGTTTTTCTTGAGATTTAAAACCCCACCACATGATGGGCATTTAAAAAATTCATCAAGAGCGTCTTCAAATGTTATTCTTGTGCAATCAGCGTTTCCACAATGATAAAACTGTGATGAATTTTCATAATCTAATCTCTGTTGAAGTCTCTCTGAAATCTTTTTTTTCTGATTCTCAATAAAGTTCTCAACCTCATCTCTTCTAGAACGCCAACGGTAGACAAACCAACCTTTTCTTTCATCTTTTACTCTAACTCCAGTAATGAGAGCTTTGCCAAAAAGATCATAGAGTACTTTTCGAACCATGTTGATTCTTAAACCAGTTGAACTTGCAATTTCTTCATCTGTTGCATCCTGTGATTTTAAGAGTGACCTTGCAACCTTGAGGTATTCATCACCACCAATCATATACGAAATTTTCACAAATGGATCTTCGTATTTGTCAATCAACAGAAACAATCCTTATTTTCCATTATTAATCAGTTTTTTATTCACCCTAACATCTTTACCTTGTTCCTGAGGAATTATTGTTCTCTCTGGATTCTCAAACTTGAATTCAAACTGTTTTCCCTGTTGAATGCGGTCCAATAGTACGCCCAAAGCACTCACTTCTGAGTGTGGTTGACTACCCACTGCCACATTATAGTCTGCCAATTCGTAGATCTCTCTTGGAACTTTCTCAGCTCCAACTACAATCATAATTTTGTCTTCATTTCGTATTTTTGTTTCAATATTATTGATATTCTGACCATACATTGTAAGATGAACAATTTTTACCGCTGCATTTTTCTTTTCCTTAACAATTTTTTTCCATTCTGAAATAATTTCAATTTCAAAATTACCGCCCCAAGTTTTGTTAATGCCAGAAATAGTACGCTTTATCTCAGGATTTACTTCATTCATATAGATTTTTTGTGCACCAAATGATCTTGCAACTAGAGCTACATGAGTAGTAACTCTATCATCTCTAACAACCCGTTGACCAATTCTTAGAACTTCAATTTCCATAGGTTTTTGCTCCAACTTTATCACTATTCTGTGATATGTCATTTTGAAAAACGTTACCGATTATTTTTTCAAGTTTGCCCATGTTTTTTCCTGTAACTGCAGAAATATCAACCCATTTTTTATTTTCCTTCAGTTCTAAGTAATCTACTATGTCTAAAATTTCATCGTCATCTAACAATTCTGATTTATTTAAAGCGAAAACCAGCTTGTTTGATTCCACACCAATTTCATTTAATGTTGTGTAGCAACTTTTGAATTTTTTTCGTAATTCATCTAGGTTATCACTTGCATCAATTACAAATATTATAACATCCGTGTACAGTAGTTCTTCTAGTGTGGATTTGAAAGCTTCAATCATATATGCTGGAAGCCTGCTGATAAATCCTACAGTATCTGAAATCAATGCAATTTCTCGGTTTATCATTACTCTACGAACAGTAGTTGAAAGAGTTGTAAACAGCTCATCGTTTTTTTCTCGTTGTTCTCCTGTTAGTGTATTAAACAATGTAGTTTTACCTGCTGATGTATATCCTGCAAGTGAAATTGTCTTGAAACCAAGCCGTTTTCTTGCTTGTCTATGAAGTTTACGTTGTTTTCCTGACTTTACCAGCTTTGATTTGATGTTAATCATTCTTTTTTTGATTTCGTTATAGTATACATCAACTTCAAATGTTCCAAGACCCATAAATCCTGGCTGTTCACCTTTTTTTGAAAGTCTTACTTTTTCTTTAGCTCTTGACATATCATAGCGTGCCTGCGCCAGTTTAACTTGAAGCTTGGATTCAGCACTGGAAGATCTTTTCTCAAAGATTTGTAAAATCAAAGCTTCTCTATCCAATATTTCCATTTTAAGCTCGGAAGCCAGATTATAGTTCTGGCTTGGCTTTAATATCTCATCAAAAACTATTACATCTGGTTTCACCGTAGATATGATTTCTTTAAGATCTTCAATTTTACCACCACTCAAGCCATATTTTGGCTTCTGCAGGAAGTTTTGTTTTATGATATGCTTTACTTTATAATCAGCCGATTCGCAAAGGGCTACTGCCTCATCAATCATATCGTCTTGATCATATGTAATTAAAACAGCTGAATCCATCGCTAAAACTCTACATCTTTGGTTTTTTGAGAATTTTTTCTATATTCATATTTAAAACAATTTCCCCAATGTCGCTTGCATATTCTGCAACTCTTTTTACATTCTCCACAATTTTTCTAATTCTAAAAATTTCCTCCTCATCTTTACTTGTTTTCAAATTGTCCAATATTCTTTTTTCATATTTTTGGATATTATTTGCACTTTCAATTGATTTCTCTGCTTGGTCATAGTCTTTTTTGAATAATGCTAGGCATGCATCATCCATTACTGAAATCGCATAATTACTCATTTCCTGTATTCTATCAAAGTTTTTGCCTTGTATAGGAATTTTATAATCTAGAACATCCTGTGACAGTCTTACCGCATGATCACCCAATCTTTCCACGTTTTTGATAACAACTCTGTAACCAAGGCAATCACGTGCATTATCAAATCCCATTTCCTTTAACATGTGATCATTTTCAATTGCAATTGCAAGCTGCCTAGTGATGTAAAATCCAAATCTATCTACATCATCGTCACTGTTGATTACTTCTTTTGCAAGTTCTTCATTTCCTTCCTTTATTGCAATTAATGCATCATCTAGCATTGATTTTGCTAACAACATCATTCTTTTGAAAGCGGCATCAACTGATAGTTCTACCAAATTAATTAGAATTTGAACAGTTATACCATCTGATGAATCAGCGGTTATTTCTGTACCCATTAAAATTTTCTTAACAGCATTTCTAATTCCAATTCTCTGTGCTGGTGTAATTCGTCCTACTCTAGGCTTGATGCTGATTGTCTTAAAGTGAAGAAAGTATAATGAAACTAATTTTCTTACTACAGTTGATGTTTCTTCCGTTGGTTCAATTTCAATTGTGGCTGTTTCAGTTTGGTCTTTTTTTCTAGTATTGTATGGCGTAACATGTAAGCTGGAAATTCCTTTCCGACCGACTGAAACTTGATCTCCCTGCTTTAGGCCTAGATCAGTAATCCATTGTTTGGGCAGAGAAATAATGTAAGTGGATTTACCTGTAAACTGGATTTTTCTAGTTTCTTCACCAGATGACATAACTATAGTTATTTCTCTGTTCTATATAGATTAATGGAATTCTATATTATAGTACCAACGAATATTTAGATATCTAGGCAAGCATTTGGGTGGATCCTGTTTTAAAACTAAAACACACTATTGATGCCCTGTTTGGAGTAGGCATATCTAGACATTTGCCTAAACAGATAGAGTTTTTCTTTTCAAAGCGAACTGGACGAATTCGTGAGGTATATCATAATCAGAAGCTTCTTTGCACATTGCGAATTGATGGCGGTCTGGCAATAACACCATATTTTGCTCAAATTCTTATGAAGAGTAAAAAATTCAAGGAAAACTGTCTTGAGATTGACAAAGACTCAAAACCATTTGTAGAAGATGGAAGGTCAGTATTTTGTGGCCATGTTGTTTGGTGTGGTAAAAATATCAGAATTCAAAGTGAAGTTCCAGTTTTGTACAAGAATAAGGTTATTGCAGTAGGAAAGGCCATCCTGTCTTCAGAGATGATGAAGGAACAAAGAATCGGAGTGGCAGTAAAAGTCAGAGATAGTTTAAAAAACCAGCCAGAGGGATAGATGAACATGATGCGTGGAGGTAACCGCCAAATGCGAAGAATGATGGATAAGATGGGTCTTGATATGGAGGAGATTCCAAACGTACAGGAGGTCATCATTAAGACAGACAAAAAAGAGATTATTATTCCAAAGCCATCTGTTACCGAAATGAAATCAAAAGAAAATTCAATCTTTCAGGTAATTGCAGAGAGTTTTGAGGAAAAAGAACTTGAAGTGCCCATATTTTCAGAAGATGATATAATGTTAGTCTGTCAACAGGCAAATTGTGATGAAGAGAAGGCTAAGGATGCCTTAGCTGAGACCAAAGGCGATATTGCCCAGGCGATTCTAAGACTAACCAATGGTTAAATTATGATTATGAAAAAAATCTTAGAAAAATGACACAGCCAGTATGGACACTAACTGATAAGGAAAAAATCAAAAAGACTTTAGAATTAATTCAAGATTTTGAGAATTCGGGATCATCTAAACATTACAAAGCAAACGCACAGAAGATGAAAATAATGCTAGATGGAATTAAAAAAATCTTAGAAAAATAATTTTCAAAAGTATGAAAGCCTCAAGAATTGGCTAAAATGCAGATTTTTCCTGTAAATTGTTTGCGAATTTTGCAAAAACATGTTATTAATATACCTTTTTATTATTTTTTTTGAAAATGCTTCATAAGATTATATAAATGAATGAAATTATTATATATTTTTCCTAGAATATTGAAAATTTTCGCAGATCTAACCTTATTAACTTATTATTCCTATAATATATGTAATAAAAATGACATGTAAAGGAATTTGCCCTAGATATAAGGCACAAAAACCTGTAGGAACAGGAAGGTATGCTTCAGGTCAACGTAGGTGTCAGATTTGTGAGATTTTCATCAAGTGGGAAGGTCTGTGGTGTCCATGTTGTGGATATCGATTAAGAACCAAACCACGAAACTTGAAGTACAAAGCAAAACTGCGCGCACGAGTAAATGCTGAAGCTAAGACAGAATCGATAGCAATAAACGAGTAAACCCACTTCGTAGGCTTATTGCTAAACGAATCGCGTTTTTCGAAGACAGTTGTTGACATTGACAAACGTAGTTTTACAATTCAGATATTACTCTTCGATAACGGAAGTTTTGTTTCTATAACAGAAGGTCAGGAAAAGATTGGTGGATTAACAGCATCAATTGGTACAAACACTATACCAATTACTACTTCAATCATACCGGCAAAATCAGAATCTCTTTTTTTAAAATTAATCTCTGAACAACTCTCTTCAATCATAACAGGTATTAACATCATATCTGCGTTTATTCCAAAAGAGCTAGAAAACAAAACTGCTAAAACTCTGATTGCTAAAATAAAGGAGATCGTTGAAAAATGACTGTTGATATGAGAAGCTTCCTTCAACAAATCAAAAAGACCAATGATTTATTCACAGTGAAGAAGGGAGTTTCTACAAAATATGAGATTGCAGCGGTAACTGAAAAGCTTGATGGATCAAAGGCTGCATTATTTGAAAATGTCAAAGGAAGCAAATTCAAGCTAGTTTCAAACCTGGTGGGAAGCAGAGATAGGTTTGCACAGGCAATAGGTGCCAAAAAGTCTGATATTAATCAAAAAATTGTCAAGGCAATTTCTTCTGCAAAAAAACCAAGAATTTCATCAACTGCAAAGTTTTTCGAAAACAGTTCTAAGGACATTTCCATTCTTCCAATTGTAACTCACTTTCAGAACGAATCAGGTCCTTTCATCACATCATCCATACTATATACAAGAAATCAGGAAAAGAAATCTCAAAACTCGTCTTTTCACAGACTAATGCCAATAGGGAAAAACCAATTCTCAATTAGAATGGTGGAGGGTAGAGATCTTCATAGATCATTTATGTTTGCAAAAACCCATGGGCAGGATCTGCCGATCGCAATTACTGTTGGTGTTCACCCTGCCATTTCAATTGCTTGTGCATTCCAGGCAAAATGGGGAAAAAACGAACTTGAGATAGCTAATTCACTTATGAATAACAAACTTACTTTAACAAAATGTCCTAGCACTGGCTTGTTGGTACCGTCAACTGCGGAAATTGTCATGGAAGGAAAAATTTTGCGGAACAAAACACACAAGGAATGGATGGTCGAAATGCTTCGAACATATGACATGCCAAGACCGGCACCAGTGATTCAAATCGAAAAATTGTATTTTAGAAACAATCCAATTTATCATGATATTTTGTCTGGTTACACAGAGGCAAGATTGCTCATGGGCATGCCTATTGAGGCTAAACTCAATAGTATAATGAAAAAGAAATTCCCGCAGACAAAACAGGTGATCCTTACAAGCGGTGGAGCCAATTGGCTTCATGCTGTGATTCAAATCTCAAAAACCAGATCAACCAATGTTAAAAAAATCATTAACGAGACGTTCGCAAGTCACAGATCGTTGAAGATGGTGACCATAGTAGATGATGATATTGATCCTGCCGATGCTGTAGCTGTAGAATTTGCTATGGCTACAAGATTTCAGGCTGACAAGGATCTGGTAATAATAAAAAATGTGAGAGGCTCTAGCCTTGATCCCTCTAGTGACCAAAAGAAATTACGAACAGCAAAAATGGGAATAGACGCAACAATACCTGCATCAAAGAGACCAGACGGCTTCAAGTTGGGTAAGATTCCAAAATCTAAAACAAATCTCAAAAACTATTTGAAGAAATGAATGCTGGTTATTTTATCGTAATTGTACTAGTTTCTGGATTTGTTGCAGGCACAATACATGGTGCTGTAAATTTAGCAATTGTAGAACCATATCTGGACGAAGCAATTGGAATTGAAAACCAGGTTCTCTTCGAATCTGGGGAGGCTGAAGACACTCCTCAGTTTTGGGTTGAATATAACTCATACCGTGATTGGCAAAAAAGCGGTCAGCTACTAGCAGGTGGAATTCTAGGAATGTCAATAGGTGCGTTGTTTGGTGTTGTATTTGCTTATTCAAGAAATTCTCTACCCGAAGGACACACTGTAAAAAAAACATTTGTTCTTGCTGCAATCATGTGGCTTACCATTTTCTTGATACCATTTTTGAAATATCCTGCAAACCCGCCAACTGTGGGAGATGCTGATACTGTCGTACTGAGAGGAATATTGTATCTTGCATTCATTGCAATCTCCGGCTTTTCAGCTGTTGGTTTTTCCAGATTGTATAAGAAACTTGAGACGAAAAAATATCTCGCATTTGTTGGTTATGCAGTTTTTATCACGACTGTATTTTTTATAATGCCACCAAGTCCAGATGAAATTACTGCTCCAATGGATTTAGTGAACGGTTTTAGGACAATGTCTGTAGTGGCCGTAACAACATTCTGGGTTGCTGAAGCGATAATACTTGGATTGCTGTGGCAAAAATACAAGACAAAGTTACAGGAACCATAGTTATTCTACATTCTTAGAATAAGAAACTAGAATGTCTGGATCGTTTAAATAACTTAGCTAAACCTAAGAAAATACTTTGAGTGCAAAATCAAAAATCATGACTAGAAAGACCATTCTGCTTTTTGCACTAGTTGCTGGAGTTGCTGCTTTCCCATTAGCGGCTTCAGCACAAAGTGACGCTGTTCCAGCCTGGGTTAAAAATACTGCGGGTTGGTGGGCAGATGATCAGATTTCTGAGACAGAATTTGTAAACTCGATGGAATATCTGATTGATTCTGGAATTATTGATGTATCATCACAAAACTTTGGCATCACTGAACTCACGATTGGTTTCATACCATCTGAAAAAGCAGATGAACTATCACCAAAGGCTGAATCTCTTGCAAGATTTTTGGAATCTGAATTTAATGGAAAAGTGGATGTCAAAATTGTTGTACCGACAAATTATGAAATAATCATTGAAGGGCTAAAGTTTGGACATATTGACGCCGCATTCATGGATACGGGACCTGGTTGGATTGCACACGACAGGGCAAATGCAGAAGTCGTGATGGCTGAAGTAAAGAAAGGCAAAGTGGGTTACTATGCAACTGTTTGGCAACGAGCTGATTCAAACTACTCATCAATTGATGAAGCAATTGGAAACAAGGTAGCTTTTACTAGCATTACTGGTTCGTCAGGATTCGTTAGACCTGTTGGTACATTAGTTGACCGTGGTTTAATCACAGTAGAAGGAGACGACATTGTCGCATTAAAGAAAGCATTAGATGAGTCATTTGAATATCATGCCTTTGGCGGAGGATACAAGGCAGCACTTGAATTGCTTCTAAATGGTTCAGTTGAAATGGCATTTGGTTCTGACATTGCTCCAGGAAAATACTTGACTCCAGAACAGCAAGCTCAACTCAAAAAAGTTGAGACGCTTGGTCTAGTACCATCTCATGTCTTTGTTGCATCAAATAATCTTTCAGATAAGACAAAGCAGCATTTAGTCGACTCGATGGTGAAACTGAACCATCAGGATAATAATCAAATTTTAAAAGACATCTATGGCGCTGATGCATTGTTACCAACAACTGCTGAGATGCACATTGGCAACTTTGGACAATATCTAGACCTATTACCTGGAATTGA
>JACKQG010004775.1_pt1 | contig 15488 bp, 11 predicted proteins | sample 8237621 | NCBI WGS metagenome assembly JACKQG01 (sample SAMN15677084, study PRJNA649215) | marine metagenome | biome: marine; feature: Black Sea; material: saline water; isolation source: suspended particulate matter (SPM) from the Black Sea western gyre | collected 2013-06-09/2013-06-10 | depth... | reverse complement strand
ACGCCCGGGAACGCGACATGGACTTCGGGCAATTCTGCATCATGTTCCGCAGCATCTTTCTGGAGGGGTTTGCCAGGCCGCTGGCGGGTGTGCGCCTGATACTGAAGAACCTGGTCCACAGGTTCCGAAAACTCGGCGGCGAACTGAAGTTGCGATGTGGCGTCGGGCGGATCGCTGTGGACAAAGGCCGGGCGACGGGCGTGGTGCTCGAAAACGGCGAAGAATTAGAAGGCCGCAAGGTCCTCTCGTCGGCCGGACTGGTCGAGACGATGCGACTGTGCGACGACGTCACTGATACCGAGGTGAACCGCGCGGGACGATTGTCCTTTATCGAGACTATCTCGGTCTTGGATCAGCAGCCGCGAGATTTGGGTCACGATCGAACGATCGTCTTTTACAACGATTCCGAGAAGTTCCATTGGGAGAAGCCGGAAGACGAACTGTGCGACGTGCGCACCGGAGTCATCTGCTCGCCAAATAACTATGTGTACGGCGCGGCGGACGGCCTGCCGGACGGTGTGATACGCATTACGGCGTTGGCCAACTACGACCGTTGGGCTTCGTTGTCCGAGGAGCAATACAGCTTGGAGAAGCTGCGGTGGTACGATCGGAGTGTCGAATCGGCCGTCCGATTCATGCCGGATTACCGCTCGCGCGTAATCGACACTGACATGTTCACGCCCACAACAATCAGCCGCTTTACTTGTCACGACAACGGGGCTGTGTACGGGGCGCCGGACAAACGGTTTGATGGCACCACGGGTGTCGATGACCTGTACATTTGCGGCACGGACCAGGGTTTTGTAGGCATCGTCGGTTCGATCGTCAGCGGAATCTCGATCGCCAATCGGTACTGTCTGAGAGCATAGCAAGCGGCGGTATGGCTTCTGTGGGAATCAATCGTTTAACCCCGAGCCGGAGGCGACGGTTGTTGTGGGCGGCTCGACGTACCGCCGCCGTCGCCTCCGGCTCAGGGTTAAACGACGCGGCCGTCGGCCGCCACGAAGCTAAGGCTGGACATTGATCTAGAGGATTAGCTGTTGTTCCCATGCCCAAGGATTTTCTCAAAGGCGCGAAAGACCGTTACGACGTTGTCGTGATCGGCAGCGGGCTGGGCGGTCTGACTGCCGCGAACGTGCTGGCTCGCGCTGGGCACTCGGTGCTGCTGTTGGAGCAACACTACAAGCTGGGTGGTCTGGCCACCTGGTTTCGGCGTCCGGGCGGGCACATCTTCGACGTTTCGCTTCATGGCTTCCCCATCGGCATGGTCAAGAGTTGCCGGCGCTACTGGACGCAGGAAATCGCCGATTCGATCGTCCAACTGAAGAACATCCGTTTCGACAACCCCATGTTCTCGCTGACAACGACTTACGACCGCGAGGATTTCACGCGACTGCTGACGAATCGCTTCGATATCGACGCTGAGACCATCAAGCGGTTCTTCAGCACCGCGCGCGGTATGAATTTCTACGACGACCAGACGAAGACGAGCGGCGAGCTGTTCCAGCAGTTCTTCCCCGGACGCGAAGACGTTGTACGGTTGTTGATGGAGCCGATCGTTTACGCCAACGGTTCCACGCTGGAAGATCCGGCGATCACCTACGGCATCGTGTTCTCGAACTTCATGTCCAAGGGTGTCTTCATCTTCGAAGGCGGCACGGACCACTTAATCAAGTTGATGCATGATGAATTGGCCCGAAACGGTGCGGACGTGCGGATACGTTGTGATGTGGACAAGGTCCTTGTCGAAAACGGACGAGTTGCCGGCGTACGTGTCAACGGGCGCGAAATCAAGACTCGTGCGGTCGTCTCGAACGCCAACCTGAAATCCACGATTTTCAAGATGGTCGGCGAAGAGTCATTCGATCGAGAGTTCATCGAGGACGCTCGTGCGGTCAGGCTGAATACGTCAAGCACCCAGGTCTACATCGCATTCAAGCCCGAGGTACAGATCGACGAGTCCACTGGCGATCTGCTGTTCACGTCCACGGCCGACCGATTCCGAACGGACCTGTTGCTGAGTCGCGACATCACCAGTCGAACGTTTTCGTTCTATTACCCCCGAACGCGGCCTCAGCGGGAACCTCGCTGTGTGGTGGTATCCAGCACGAACGCTCGGTACGAAGATTGGGCGGATTTACCCAAAAAGGAATACGAAGAACGCAAACAGAACCTGCTGGAAACCACACTTAGTTCCCTGGAAAAATACGTGCCGAACTGCCGCGAGCAGATCGCCTATATCGAAGCGGCGACGCCGTTGACGTTCGAGCACTTCACCAAGCACATCGGAGGGGCAAGTTTCGGGACGAAATTCGAAGGATTGGCCATCAGCCGCGGGCTGTCCGAGCAAGTCAAGGGGCTGTACCATGCCGGCAGCGTAGGCATTATCATGTCCGGCTGGCTCGGCGCCATCAACTACGGTGTCATCGTGGCCAACGACGTAGATTCCATGCTGATGTAAGGCAGAGGTTTCGGGTGTCAGGAAGACTGCTGTGACTTCGCTGCGTTGCGCATGCCGACACCCGACACCCATATCCCAATCCACCACAGGTAACCAATGAGCCTTGAAGCAATCCACAAAGCCATCCCTCACCGTCCGCCCATGCTGCTCGTAGACGAAATTGTCGAGCAAAGCGATGACCGGATCGTGTGCCGCAAGACGTTTCGCGAGGACGAATTCTTCTTTCAGGGGCACTACCCTGGGTTTCCAATCGTACCGGGTGTCATCCTCTGCGAAAGTGCCATGCAAGCCGGCGGAATACTCCTTTCGAGCGCCATGCAGCAGGGCGATGGCGTCCCGGTCGCAACTCGGCTGAATGACGTGAAACTCAAGAAAATGATTCGGCCGGGCGACACCATCGAGCTGGATATCACGCTCAAAGAGCGAGTGGCCAACGCTTTCTTCCTTCAGGCGAAGGTATCCTGCGGGGGCAAGGTGTCTGTGCGGTTCGAGTTTGCCTGCACGATGGCGAAGATGGAGAGTTAGGACGGATGGCTGTCGTCGAGATCAACTGGCATCCCACAGCAAGGCAATTGCGGGTTTTCTCCGCGCTGTTGATCGCCTTTGCCGCGGCCGTCTCGGCTTGGCTGTACTACAAGACCGACTACTCACACATTGCCATCTATGTCTTGACGATTGGCGCGTCCGTCGGAGTCGTGGGCTTCGCATGGCCTCCGCTTGCCCGCGTGGTGTACGTGGTCTGGATGGTGATTGTCCTTCCAATCGGCTGGGTCGTCTCTCATGTTGCGTTGGCGGCTCTGTTCTACTTGGTGTTCACACCGATCGCGATTATCATGAAGTTGTGCGGTTACGATTCCATGCAGCGTAAATTCGATCGGCAGGCGGCGACGTACTGGAAACGCCGCCCGCAGAACGACGATAACAGCCGGTACTTCAAGCAATTCTGAACTGCCATGTCACAACCGGAAGACAAATCCGAGGGGACAGGAACCGATTTTGCCCAACAGGCCGAAGAGGCTCCTCCCGGCTTTTTCGCCGAGTTTTGGGACTTTCTGATTCACAACAAACGATGGTGGATCACGCCAATCGTCATCGTTCTGTTGCTGATGGGCTTGCTGGTTTTCCTGTCCAATTCGCCCGTCGCACCGTTCATTTATACGTTTTGGTAGTCTCGTTCAGCACGTGTTCCCACCGGGCAAAGAACGCGTCGTAGCCAAATCTCTCAACGACCTCGGCGGCATTTCCGCCCAATCGTTCACGATCCCCGCGGTTCGTCATCAGTCGATCCATCGCCTGTGCCAACCCTTCCATGTCTTCAGCCGGGACCAACAGCCCGTCCGTTCCGTGGCGGACAATCTCGCCGGGACCGCTATCGCAGTCCGTGCTAATGACGGGCAGGCCGCAAGCCATCGCCTCAAGCAACGCGTTAGGAAAGCCCTCGTAGCGCGACGACAGAACAAACAGATCGGCCTTCTGCAGAAAGGCCACGGGTTCGTCAATCCATCCGCACAAGTCAACGCGCTGGGTCAAGCCTTGGGATTCGGCGAGGGATTCGAGTTTCCGTCGCTCTTCACCATCGCCTGCGATTTTCAGCATCCAATCTGGGTGCCGATCTGCGATTCGGGCAAATGCCTCGATCAGCAGGTCAAATCCCTTTTGCGCTGTGAGCCGGCCCATCGCAGCGACTATTCGACGGTCGCCGGCCAGGACGTGGCCAGCGTCTGACCGTTCTGCAGGCGGCATGACCGCGTTGGGAATAACGTAAACCGGCCTCTTGCGGACCAGTCGAGGCGCATATTTGGCGACAGATTCGGTTTGAACGACCAGGGCCGAGCAACGCGGGTAAGTGAGCCTGCGCAACAAGTCCCATCCACGCCCCATCTTCTGCTGCCTCGGGTCGTTGCGTTCGGCGATGATTACCTTCCACGCTCGCCCCACGGAAGCCAGCAACGTGAGAACGTTCATGTTGTCGGTGAAGCTGACGACTTGTTCGGCTCCGGACTTACGAATGGCTCGACGCAAATGTCGAATGCGAGCGACGTTGTTCCAGACGGCTTGCCAAGGATACCTCGACTCGTGCATCAGCCCGAGACCAACGCGGCGGACGCGCGCGTCCAGCGGAAACCGATCCGTTTCCGCGGTGTCCAGTGTGATCAGGGTCACGTCCGCATCTTGATTGGCCCAGTGACTGGCCATCAAGGCCATCACTCGCTCGGCGCCTCCGGTGTTCAAGGCGTGAATCACAAGGGCCAGTTTGCGCGGCATAGGGGAATGTGCCATCGGTCAAACGGAGCTGGACAGAACATCTGGTAGATGCACGGCCTGCTATACTAAACTGTTCCTGCCGTAGTGGACAAGCGAACCGAAACACCTGGAATGAGCGTGGAGCGACGGTGACAAGGCTGAAATCGGCGACAAAGAAGTTGGCTTTGCTGCTCGCCAGCCTGGCATTGGGCCTGATCGTAGCGGAAGTCTGTCTGCGAATTCTCGGCGTCAGCTATCCGTTGCCATACGCCCCAGACGAATTCTGTGGCACGCGACTTCGGCCCGGGTTCGAGGGTTGGTGGAAAAAGGAGGGCTCGGCCTTCGTCCGGATCAATCGTTACGGTTTTCGGCACGGTGATCGCCCACCGGCCAAGGCGCCCGATACGCTGCGAGTCGCTGTCCTGGGCGATTCCTACATCGAGGCGTTTCAAGTGTCCGATGACGAGACGTTCTGCGCTGCGTTGGAACGGGAGCTGAGCGGCTGCTCTGCCGTCGGCGGGCGACCAGTCGAAGTGCTGAACTTCGGCGTATCGGGCTACGGGACAGCGCAGGAACTACTGATGCTCAAGCACCATGTACGGGCGTATGCGCCGGACATCGTGGTTCTGGTGTTTTTTGCGGGAAACGACGTGCGCAACAATTCGTGGGAGTTGGAGCCATACAAAGTCAGGCCGTTCTTTCGATTGGAGAACGAAAGCCTAACGCTCGACAACAGCTTCCACGAGCACGCGGACTACGTGAAAGCCCGATCAAAACGAACGGAATGGAAAGTCGCGTTGATCAATCGTGTGAGGCTTCTCCAGCTTCTGAACGAGACTCGCAACAACTGGCGCCATCGAGCGGCGGACGACCCCACGGGCGTCCGGGGCCAACCGGGCATTGACGAATTGGCTCACGCCGCACCACGCGACGCGACGTGGGAACGCGCGTGGGAACTCACCGAGCGGTTGATCATGGAAGTGGACCGGGAAGCCCGCCGCCAGGGGGCCGAGTTCGTGCTGGTGTCGGCCACGAATGCCGTTCAGGTGAATCCGGATCGAGCCGTTCGCGAAGCGAGCCAGGAACGCCTCCAGGTGGACGATCTTTTCTATGCCGAACGACGATTGCAGGCGTTGGGCCGCACCAATGGTTTCCCGACGGTCGATCTGGCCGAGCCGATGCAGCGCTACGCGGACAAACACGGTGCTTTCCTGCACGGATTCGAAAACACGAAGCTGGGCGAAGGGCACTGGAACGCCGCAGGCCATCGTCTGGCCGCACAAATCACGGCAGAAGCGATCTGCGCCAGTCTTGGCAGTGAAGAGACGCCGTCCGACGGCAATCGCTGACACGGATTGCCAGCGGACTTCGCCACCTGCGGAATGGCCGGTTTCAGACGCCGCCGAATTCTTCCGCGTCCGCCTTGACTGCGTCGCGCAACTGTTGCGGAAACTCCGGGAAAGCCGTGACCACTCGCGTCCAATTAGGGATCGCTTCGCCGCCGGCCGGGTCCTGCTGAAATAAGTCTCCGGCTACCGTAATTCGTTCGGCAAACTTCTCGATCGCTTTCTCTTCGTTGTGGCGATCGAACTCGACACCGTTGATCAGCGCATCCGCATGATACTGACGAATTGCGTCTTGCGCCGCCCGCAGATAGGCCGATCGCAACGTGACGAAATGCCCTGCCTCCAAAATGACGCCTCGGCTGGCGAGCGTGCGGAAGATGGTCGTCAAGATCTCTGTGGCCATCTTCATCAAGCCCTTGGATGGATCGTCCAGCGAATACGGCTGGTGTTTGTGCTCATACAGACGACACAGATCCACCTGGCAAACGCGTTTGACCGACGTGTTGCGGAAAACCTCGGCCAAGGTTCCTACCTCCAACCCCCAGTCACTGGGAATGCGATTGGATCGCGCCAGGTTCGAGGTGACCGCAAATTCGCCGGAAAGTGGATACCGGAAGCTGTCCAGGTAGACCAGGAAGGGGTCCGGGCCGATTACGGATAATAGAGCGCGCAACAATGGCCCGACCAGCAGACGGACAACTCGACCGTGCAGACGATCGGTGACGCGGGCGTAATAAGCTTTGCAGAACTCGAAGTCCAAGCTCGGATGAATCATGGGCAGGCACAACCGAGCGAGGATCACCCGGTCGTAATTCACGATATCGCAGTCCTGCAATACAAATGCTTTCAGTGCGGGATCCGCCAGCAGGTAACCGAACGCGGTCCACACCGAGCGTCCCTTCCCCGGTACGCCAAGGTTCAGCCCGGATTCGATCAACTCGCCGTAAAGCCCCTTCAGTCGCTCTCCGCCGATCCAGAGGACCTGCGCCCGATCGCCCAACTGGCGCACAATCGACGTCGTCTCTTGGTAGTCCTCGACGTTGGGCGCGACCCCCAGGGTCACGACGATCGTGTCGACGTACGGGGTGTCTTGAAGGTGGCCGATGATCTCCCGAAACGGCTTCGCCCGCATGTCAGCGGCGGTGACCGGCAACACAAGTCCAATCTTGTTCCTGCGAGTAACCTGGACCAGCATTTCCTCCAAGCCCGAAAGCTCGATGGTCCCGAAACCGTGCAGAGTAGTGACCAGTCCGTTCTGAACGAAATCCGGCATTGTGTGGCCTCCTGTCGATTAAGGAGGGCTCGATAAAGAAGTGATTATTGGCGTTCCCACCCACCAATGCCACCAATTCTACAGGAAGACCGCCGCGCCGCGAATGGGGAGAGTCCCCGGAGGGTGGTTTGGACGTGCCCATATAGAGCCACTGTGGTGTCGCCGACGACGTCGCACTGGAAAGCCTGATCCGAGTAGGTCCCGTCTGCCGGACGGGACCTTGCCGCGGCGAAAAGGGCTCTCGCGTCAATTGAAATACTAGTCTTCGCCGTACTCCTTGGCATAGTCGATTGCATGGACCGGCGAGTCGCCGCCCGGCCCTTGCAGATAGCGTTCCATCCAACGCAGCATCCGTACGTTGTAGTCGAAGCGGGCTGCCGCGCGGCGATTGCCGTGGCCTTCGCCGGGGTACCAGACAAGCCGCACCGGCGCTTGGCCCAGTGTCTTCAAGTGCCGGTACAACTCCAGCGATTGCGACGGATGCACTCGCGGATCGCTCTTGCCGTGCAGAATAAGCGTCGGCGTACGATTCTTCTGAACGTGACGGATCGGGCTGCTCTTGAGGAAGTAGTCCCAATCTTCCCAGAGTCGCTTTAGGTGGTGAACCAGATACATCTCCTCCGGAATGTCCGTCGTCCCCAGCTTGGAAACGTTGTCGCTGATACCGACAAACATCACACTGGCTGCGTAGCGGTGCGAGTAGTACGTGGCTCCCCACGCTGATGCGTAACCACCGTAGGAACCGCCGGTAATGCCTACCTTGTCCTTGTCGACAATGCCCATGGCGATCAAATGATCCACGCCGTCCACCAAATCGTCGAACTCTCGGCCGGCCGCGTCAGCCTGACCGAGCTTCGAGAAAGCAACGCCGCGCCCCGTGCTTCCGCGATAGTTGGGATAGAACACAGCGAAGCCTCGAGCGGCTCCCACCTGTCCCGGACGCGAATAGCTGGTCACCCAACCGCCCGTCACGTGGGATTCTGGGCCGCCGTGTACGGACATAATCAACGGGTATCGGCGTCCTTCTGCATAGTTCAACGGATAGACCAAGATGCCTTCGAGCTTGAGGCCGTCGCGAGCCTCCCACTCGATGACCTCCTGCCTGGCGAATCGCATGTCGCCAAGGCACGAATTGCTGTTGGTCAACCGCTTGGCCCCAGCCCCGCCGATGTCCAGCCGGAACGCCTCGGGCGGATTCTGGGGACTGTCACCCACAAAAGCGGCCGTTCGCCCGTCGTCGGACAACGATAGGCCGGAGAGCACGGGACCGTCGCCCTCAATCAATGTCTGCTTGTGGCCGTCGAGATTAACCGTGCCGACCGTCGTTGCTACCCCCTCGTCGGCCAGAAACAGAAGTGTGTTTTCGTCTTTCCAAACGAACGACGCCACGTGGGCTTCGTAATCCGGCATCAATTCCACTGGCGTGCCGTCGCCCGGTACGGAAACCACCATCAGTCGTCCTTCTCGGGGATCGTTAATGTCGACACCAGAAACCATCGCGATGCGTTTTCCGTCCGGACTCCAACCGACCTGGCCCAGCTTGCCGGGATTATTGATGCGCTCGACAACTTTGCCGGAGTCGACATCGACGATCGACACTCGCTTGAACATGTAGCTATCGTCGACCAGCGGTGTCGGCGCAAGCACCACGGCCATTTGACGCGTCGACGGGCTCCACTGAACAAACGATGCCGAGCCCGGCAGATCGAGCGCACGCGGTTTGCCGGATCCGTCGGCGGCCGAGATCCAAACCTTGGTGGGTCGCCAGTCTTCTTCGTAGATCTCTTGATTAAAGCCCTTGTCGCGGTATTCCTGCTCGTCCTTGGGCCGCGGCTCGGTTGCCAGAAAAGCCACCTGCCGGCCGTCGCGGGTGAACGAAACGCCACGGATGTCGGCGTTGTGGTCGATCACGCGACGTGCTTCTCCGCCGTCAATCGGCAGGACGTACAACGAGGAATGCTGGTCGTCGCCTCGCTTGGCGACAAATGCGATTCCCTTCCCGTCCGGTGTCCATTGCACGCCTGACACATTTACTTTACCGGTGACAAACGGTCGCGTTTGCCCGGCGGCATCCACCACGTGCAATTCGATCCACGCCGAGCCGTTTTCTCCTTTCAATGGATCTCGTTGAACAGCCAGGGTATAGGCCACGTGCTTTCCATCGGGAGAGACTTCGGCCGACGCAACGGACTTCAACCGAGCCACGTGTCGCGGGGCGAACACCTGCGCGGCGAACAGAGATGCACCGGCCGCCAGGAAAACCGAAGCGGTAAGGACGACCAACGCACCAGACGCGAAGCGACGAAAGCGATTGAATTGGATCATGATAGAAATCTCACGTGGTTGCAGGAGTCCCGATCGATGTACCTTTGGATAGTATACTTCGCAATTGCGCCAGTGGCCAAATCCCGGACAGTGTCAAGTAGCTCGAAACTCTACGTCACTCGACTTTTTTCCACGAACGCACGTACTCGATGCTGAACGTGGCGGGCAGATTCTCCTTGACCGGCAGCCCGAACCAGTTGGGCATGGTCTCGCTGTCGAAATTCATGTGCAACGGTTGGTGCCAGTGTGTGTTCTTCAAGGATCTGACAAGTTTTGCATCTGCGTAGTACTTGATCTCGTCTTTGTCCCACTCAAGTCCGTACACGCGGTAATCGTCGGCAAGATCGGTCGGCCCCGTCCACTTGTCGCCCTTCGACCAGTGCCTGTTCCCCTCGGGCGTGCGGAACACGTGGACATTCATGTGAACGATCCGTTCGTGTCCTGGCGCGCCACCGCCGATCTCGAACACATCGATCTCTGTCCATAACTCGGGAGTGGAATGATAGAACCAGAATGCGCTGGATGCTCTGGACCGCATTGGCTTGCACTTGATCTCGAAGTAACCGTATTTCACCAACGTCTTGCTCTTGACGGCGGCCGTCGTGAACGTGTGATACCCCTTGGGCAGATTCGGCAGGTCTTCGGCACGCGCCGTCAAATGCAGTTCGCCATCACTAACCGTGACATTGGCCTTGGAGAAGAAGCCGGGCTGGCGGCCCTTCCAGCTAGGGTTGTGATCGTGCCACTTGGATTTGTCCAATTCCTGATCTTCAAACTCATCGGTCAGTTCCGGAATGGGCGTCCAGCGTTCGCCAGCGGGAGGATCTGCGACGGCGCGTGAACAATGGGTCATGGTCCACACAACGAGCAGCGAACAGACCACAGCAAGCTTGCCGAACATTGACCGTCTCCCTTATCAACCAGGAACTCGTTCGCAGCAACAACGCCAGCACGTCATATACGGTTTGACCTGTCTCGCTGTCCCCACGGCATTTGCCGGGCTGCCTGTCGCTCGACCCAAGGCTCCGAGCCGTTAGCATAGGCCCGACAAGGCCCCTGGCCTTGCGCCTGTAAAACGCTTTACGCGGGCTCTAACCGTTGGCCTGCAGCGGGCGTCGGGCGTTAGGTGGGCTGCTTCGGGGCGGGGCAGGCATGGGCGCCGCAGCCAAATCCTGGTTCTTGGCATAAGCTACGAATCCAGACTAGCACGAATCTGTTCAATTCTTCTCTTCACGGTGTCGAACACTCTGTCGCAGAATCGAACGGCGTCGGCATCCTGAACGGCCCGACTTGCGGAGCGAAGGTAATCAACGAATGCGTCTCCTCGATCAAGACGTCGGCGAATTGGGAAAACGTCCCTAATTACCGCACGTTTCTTCTCGTCCAGAATCGGTGTGTCAACGACAACTGCGCCGTGGTAATCGAATGTGTAGATTACGTCGTTGATTGTGTAGCGACCAAGATTCGTTATTCGAATATCGCCAGAGACGTCCTTCCAGTTCTGGTCTGGAACACGTCCCTCGCAGCATTTCCGTGAGTACAAGTACCTGATGGTACTCGTAGCATGATCACCAGAATACCCTAGCTGGCACAGGTATTGTATGACCACGTCGAGACGACAGTACGCGTACGTGGGTGTCCCGGGTGGGATCTGATCGAGGTAACGAAGAGCCAACATGCGCGAAAAATGCTCCATTGGATCAGCTCGCTGAATGTCGAACAGGTTCACGAATACCGAGGTGTCAGGATCAAAGTGCATCTTGTCGCCGTAGAGCAAGGCGCGAAGTGCCTCGTGCACAGGTATCCTATAACCACCGTTTCCAATCTTGTCGAGGATTTTGCCCGTGTCCAAGTGTTTGCTCGTCAGCACCACCCTGACGTAACGAAGCAAATCGCGAACATTGCCATTCGAGGCAGCTTCGAACAGCCACGCTAGTTCCTTGCTTTTGAAAAAGGACTCCGCACAGCAGCGAAGAAACTTCGCCGTCGAGCGCAAATGAACTGAGACATTGGCACTGAGGGCGGTCCGTTTCCACAGGTCTGGTCGATCACCTTCGGCAACCTGCGCAGAATATTGGAGACGCTTCTTGAGCAGCACGGATGTCTTGGGCGGAGCGACTGCTAGTGTTTTGGGCGCGACCGTGTCAAGTATGCCATCTCCTTTTGATCGGTAGAATGTGCTGGGCCTCAAGCAGACGAATACCAAGCATGACCAGTCACGCGCGATTGCGGAAGCCCGTAGGAACGCCTCCTCCTGAATGTCGTCGCCCCTACGATCGAGATTGTCAAAAAACAGTGCTGTCGAGTGGCCACGCCCATGTTTCAAGTGATAGAACACCTTGCCAAAGTACGAGTGCTTGTCTTTCTGCAATTGCTGAATATGCTCCAATTCGTGCTTCCTGAACGCTTCCTTGTCATCGGAGTAGAACTTCCCTGTTGGTGTCTTCTTAAATCGACTGAGGTCGGAATGGAGTACGCCGCGAACAAGGCCGTCCTCGGCAATATCGGCATCGTATCTGCTTCGAAGTTGATCGTCGATCTGCGAATACATAAAGGCAGCAACGTCCGCTGCCTTGTCGGGGCGATCAAGGAAATCAATGTCTATTTGTATGTACTTCCTCAGTACTTCTTCTGCTTCGATCAGCCGAAGATAACGCAAGAAAGTCGATTTCCCGTGGCCGATTCGCCCAAGTACGATGATTGGCTTTTCGGGCTTGTACGTTTCAATTAGCGTCGGAAGGTCGGTGGCGTCAAGAGCTTCCTGTGATACAGACTGGTCAGTATCAAACCGTTGCTGCAGGATTTCCTTGGCCTCAGTGATGCTATCTGTTGACGCCTCCGGCCTGACATAGCATTCCCGAAGAAACTGCTCTTCGCCCTCGTCGAGATTCATTTGATCCCAGATAAGACCTACGACAACTTCGATTTCATTGACGATTACATTGCGGTCGGCGGGTGCCGGGTAGTTCGAAATATGGTCCGAGAGTTTGTCTGGAGCCGATGCCTTTCGGCTTTCCAGGAGGCGAGAAGCAGCAGTATTTGAGAATATCCCTTCAGGACTGAAGCAATCCCAGAATTGTGAAAAGCGTTTAGCAATGTCATCAAAGGACTGGAAGACATAGACGGAGCGTTGTTCGATGGGCTGGTCTTGCACAAACGCCAAACCAAGTATCCACTGGTGACCGTTGGAAATCGCAACATACCGAGCTCCCTCCGATGCGGCGTAACCCGTCGCTTGCCGCAATGCGTCGCCCGCAGCCGGGCACTCGCTTGCGAGGAGACCAAATCCCACGACCCCATCACCTAGTTTCTTCTCCGGCAGGACAAATGTCGTGTCTTGCCTCTTTGCCTCAAGAATCAGGCACATGGATTCATCCTGGGAGAATGCGTAGTCCGCATATCCCACGGCGCGGCAGTACTTTTCCGTTTCAACGATGAGCTTGTCCCACCCCAAGACGTCGAAAAGTGTCGTATCGATGGCTCGTAATCGCGTCGTGTCCTCGTTGGTCCCCACTGCACCACGGATCAGTTGCTCATGCTCTCTTAGCCTGTCGAAAGCAACATCTTGGTGCCACTGCATCTTCATGGGCATAACTCCAGACATCGAGTGACCGAGTTTCGGCTACATAAATACTGCGGATATTGTATTGGCGCAGAGTCTGCCGCTCTCGTCAACTCTTCGCAGCACGGAAAGGTGCTAATCCTTGCGAATGAGAACACCGTGGTTCACCACGGGGGCGCGCGGTCCAGATTGATCTTAGGGAACGGTCGCTCATCCCGGCAGCGCCCATCTACTGTCGGCAGATTCGTACCGCCTGCAACACTATCCAGTGGCACGAGGTTCTCGAACTCGTTGGTTCAAGACCGTTCCAAGGAAGGGTGGCCGACTTTGCCCACGCTGCATTTGCTTCTTTGGTCGCCCAATCGACGGTCCGAGCAGTTCGAATTGGCCCGACAAGGCCCCTGGTATTGCGATGGTCACGCACTCGCTGGTATGCGCCCACGTGTTCCTGGCGGTGATGCCGCAGAGGTATCTGGGCAGGGCAATCAGAGTCGCGGGGCATACCGTATACAGCGCCAGAATAATGTGGCGGCGGAAGTTGATTATGCTGCGTTGTCTAATCTAACATGGATGCCTGTATCTCAACCAATCCAACCACAATTGCGAGGTTCTGCCATGTATCGTTGTGCTCTTTCGTGGATCCTGATCGTTTGGGTGGCCGCAATGGCCAACTCGCTTTCTCATGCGAACAGCAAAGAAACCGGCTCGCGGCCGAATGTGCTGGTGCTGGTTACTGACGACCAACGCCCCGATACGATCGCTGCGCTGGGCAACACGATTATCCAAACGCCCAACCTGGACTTGCTGGCCAAGAACGGCTCGGTGTTCACGCGGGCGATTTGTGCCTATCCGATCTGCACGCCCAGCCGCGCGGAAATCCTGACTGGCTGTAGCGCCTTTCGCAGCGGCGTGATGGATTTCGGCCGGAAGATCAATCCGGACCTCGTCCCCTGGGCGATGGCCATGCGCGACGCGGGCTACCAAACCTGTTACGTGGGCAAATGGCACAATAGCGGTCGGCCGAGCACACACGGCTATATCGAGACCCGCGGGTTGTTCGGCGGGGGCGGCGGCCGTTGGTGGAAGGACCAAGTGGACCATCACGGGCGAGAGGTGAGCGGTTATCGCGGCTGGATCTTTCAAACCGACGAGCGGGAACTGTTCCCCGATCAGGGCATCGGCCTGACGCCGGACATCAGCAGCAAGTTTGCCGACGCGGCGATCAGTCTGATCGAAGAGGAGCTCGACAAACCGTTCTTCCTGCACGTCAACTTCACGGCGCCCCACGATCCGCTGCTGATGCCGCCGGGCTACGAAGACAAGTATGACCCGGACAAGATACCGCTGCCCAAGAGCTTCCTGCCGCGACATCCTTTCGATCACGGCAATTTTGAGGGCCGCGACGAGAAGCTGTTGCCTTGGCCACGAACATCGAAAGACGTTCGTGAAGACTTGGCCGTCTACTATGCGGTGATATCGGACATGGACGAGCAGGTGGGCCGAGTCCTTGACGCGTTGAAGAAGGCGGGAAAATGGGACAACACAATCATTGCCTTCAGCAGCGATCATGGACTGGCAATGGGCAGCCACGGACTGCGAGGCAAGCAGAATATGTACGAACACACGATAGGCGTTCCGTTCATGTTGTGTGGACCCGGAGTTCCGGCCGGTAAACGTTTTGCAGCCCAAACGTACCTTCGCGATCTGTACCCGACGATTTGTGATCTGGCGGGCGTTCCGATTCCCGATTCGGTCGAAGGACGCAGTCTGCAGCCCGTGTTGTCGGGCAAGGTCGAGTCAATCTACCCTCACGTCTTCGGGTACTTTCGGAACTTCCAACGGATGATCCGCACCGACCGCTGGAAGCTGATCCACTATCCCCACATCAACCGCTATCAGTTGTTCGACCTGGAAAACGATCCGCAGGAACTGCGCGATCTGTCGGCCGAAGCCCGCTCCCGAAGTGTGATCGAAGACCTGCGAGGGAAACTGGAATCTTGGCAAAAGGAAGTCGGCGACCCGTTGGTGCAGAAGTGACGTAGGGCAAGTCCCAAGAGAAGATATACCAGTGGTCGGGGACTGTCCCGATTTTCGCGCAGGCCTTGCGGAGCGAAAATGGGACTGTCCCCTTCACGCGTTCAGACTGTAGCAGGTCCTGCTGTGGTAGACTATTTCCTGGGACTTGCCTAGTATCGCTCGGCCGCTAGCACTGTCCGCCGACAGCGACAAACTGCCCTGGACGCTTCTGCGCGCTTCTGCGACACTCCCCGCCCTTGT
>JACKQG010004774.1_pt1 | contig 15488 bp, 15 predicted proteins | sample 8237621 | NCBI WGS metagenome assembly JACKQG01 (sample SAMN15677084, study PRJNA649215) | marine metagenome | biome: marine; feature: Black Sea; material: saline water; isolation source: suspended particulate matter (SPM) from the Black Sea western gyre | collected 2013-06-09/2013-06-10 | depth... | reverse complement strand
TATACTGCAAAATAGCCGTATAACCATATTTGAAATTTTTCTCATAAAGATTTTCTCAGACTTTTAATTCTCAATAATGGCACATCATATTGTTTGTAAACCATTGCATTTCGCAAATTTGGGTTTTCCCTGAGAATCCTTATCATAATGGAAATTTTTATAGCTAAATACATGATTAAATATATAAAGAGTTTATTTTTAACTTCAACACTAAAAACCAAATTAATTATTTTCAATAAAATGAGCCGTGAAATGTCTTAAGTGTTCTGCTTGATAAGTCATTTTTAATCCCGTAATTTCATTTTTTCGATGATATACATTAATGATAGATTCAACTACATAATCGATATGGCTTTGAGTATATGTCCGTCTTGGAATTGCAAGCCTTACTAATTCCATTGGGGCTAAAATTTCTTTACCCGTCTCTTTATCTGTAGAGCCAAACATAACCGTACCAATTTCAACAGACCTTATTCCAGATTCTAAATATAATTCGCAAATTAATGCTTGGCCTGGGTATTCATGAGGAGGGATTTGTGGTAGCATTGCCTTTGCATCAATATAAATTGCATGACCGCCAGGAGGTTGTACAATTGGTACACCAGCTTCACTTATTTTTTCGCCTAAATATTGGGTTGAAATTATTCGATATTCTAAATAATTTTCATCCATTGCCTCTCTTAATCCAATCGCAATCGCTTCTAAATCTCTCCCTGCAAGCCCTCCATAGGTTGGAAACCCTTCGGATAAAATCAGTAAATCTTTTTGCTTTTGAGCCATCTCATTATCATTTGTGCATAAAAACCCACCAATATTTGCAATTCCATCTTTTTTTGCACTCATTGTACAGCCATCAGCACATTTAAAAATTTCAGTCACAATAAATTCAATGGAAGAATTTTTAAATTCATCTTCCCTTAGTTTAATAAAATAAGCATTTTCTGCAAATCGACAAGCATCAATGTAGAATGGAATTTTATATTTTCGAGCAATTTTAGAAATTTCACGGATATTTTCTAATGATACAGGCTGTCCACCTCCCGAATTATTGGTAATAGTAACCATAATTAATGGAATTTTATCAACGCCTACATTTTCAATTGTAGAAATTAATCTATCGATATCCATATTTCCTTTAAATGGATGTTTCGATTGTGGGTCTAATCCTTCTTTAATAACTAAATCTTTCGCTATTGCTCCTTGTATCTCAATATTTGCTCGAGTGGTATCAAAATGAGTATTACTCGGAATTACATCTCCATTCTTACACATGACCGAAAATAAAATTCGCTCAGCCGCTCTACCTTGATGAGTGGGAATTACATTTTTAAATCCCATAATATTTTGGATAGTTTTTTCAAAGCGTTGGAAACTTATACTTCCTGCATACGATTCATCACCACGCATAATTCCAGCCCATTGTTCACTACTCATTGCACCGGTACCAGAATCGGTTAACAAATCAATAATTACATCACACGCATTCATTAAAAATAAATTATGATGAGCTTTTTTAAGTACTGATTCTCTTTCAATTCGTGTATTCATTTTAATGGGTTCGACTGATTTTATTCGAAATGGTTCAATAATTGTTTTCACTAAATTTCCTTTTTAATTTTGTAAGCGTAATAAATTGTTATTGAAGATTATCTAACTGTCTTTGAACATTTTTCTTCATCGGTTCAAAAATAAGATAGCCCGCAATAAGACCATAAAGAACCGAAATTAATGATAGTCCAAGTGATACGCAAAATGCTTGAAATAAATTATCATCCATTTCGATTGAAAGTAAATTAACAATTAATCCCATAATTGTCCCAATAAATCCAGAAGCAATACTCGTGGATTTCATTTCTGTTAAACAATCTACTGCAATTAATAAAATAGATTTATCCTTTGTATCTACAAATGCAAGTCCTAATGATCTAAATACTTGACCGACTCTGAATGATGAAAGTGCAATAAATATAGTAGGTCCAAAAACAAAAATTAGACTAAATACATTATAAAAAATTTCAGGTTGGAGTCCTGCTGTTTGTGAAATAAAAACCATTCCAATTAAAATGATTGCCATTCCTAAAAAGTAAAATATAAACGACATTATATGTTCTTTCTTTAATTTAAACGAATGCTAATCTATTAATATGATGAATTACAATAAAATAATTATTACACTCTCTAAATAGATTGATTAGTGAAAATATCTTAAATTTCATTACTTAATTATTAAACAAAAATATAGATTTATGAAATTAAACATTGGCGTTATTGGTGTTGGGCATTTAGGAAAATATCATCTTGAAAAATTAATGAGTAGAAATGATATTAATTTTGTTGGTTTTTTTGAACAAGATATTGCTCGTAGAGAATTTATTATAAATGAATTTGATGTTTCTGGATTTAATACAATTGAAGAATTATTAAATAACTGTGATGCTGTTTCTATTGCGACTCCAACCGTTTTTCATTATGAAGTTGCAAAAAAAGCGATGGATTTGGGATGTCATGTATTTATCGAGAAACCAATTACACATACTTTAGAAGAAGCAGAATTATTGATTCAACAGGCAGAAGAATTAAATAAATTTATTCAAGTGGGACATATAGAACAATTTAACCCTGCATTAACCGCAATTAATTTTGAAGATATAGACCCAATGTTTATTGAAGCTCATCGACTGTCTCCATTTCCAGGTAGAGGAATTGATGTTCCTGTTGTATTGGATTTAATGATTCATGATATTGGTGTAGTATTATCGTTGGTACATTCAGAAGTTAAAGATATTAAAGCATTTGGGCAATCTATTGTTTCTGACACAACAGACCTAGCAAATGCACGACTTGAATTTGAAAATGGTTGTGTTGTTAATTTAACAACAAGTCGAGTATCGCTTAAAAAAATGCGTAAAATGCGAATTTTCCAACATCACCGTTACATTACTGTTGATTTTCTAAATAGAATTGTAGATGATTATCATTCATTTGATAATGAACCCAAAAATGATAAAACTCAAACGACATATACAATTGATGGTCCTCGGAAGAAATATATTCAATATCAAAATGTAGAAGTTGAACAATCTGATGCACTTGCCATAGAATTTGACTATTTTATAAAAACAATACGCACAAATAAAAATCTGGGATATAGTGGAATAGAAGCAACAAAAGCTTTAAGTTTAGCAATCCAAATTCAAAATATTATTGAATCAAAATAATCTTAACGGCTGAATGAATAAAGTGATGAATATTTTTATAATAGCAGGTGAATCTTCTGGTGATCTTCATGGAAGTTTTTTGATGGAATCATTAAAAAAAGTAAATCCAAACATTTCTTTTTCAGGTATCGGTGGAAAATTAATGGAAGCTCAAGGATTAAATTCATTAGTTTCCATTGAGAAAATGTCAGTGATGGGTTTTATTGAAGTGATTAAACATCTACCTTTTTTTATGAAAGTAAAAAAAGATGTATTAGAAAAAATTAGCTCTATTAAGTTTGATCATATTATATTAATTGATTATCCTGGTTTTAATTTGAATTTACTTCCAAAAATTAAAAATATTTCATTAGCAAAAATCACATATTATATATGCCCTCAAATTTGGGCATGGAAAGAAAAACGAATAGAGATACTTAAAAAATATGTAGATAATTGTATTGTGATTTTTCCTTTTGAGCCTGAATGGTATAAAAAAAGAGGTGTAAATGTTTTTTTTTCTGGCCATCCAATCTTTGATGAATGGAAGCCAACGCCTAAAGAGATATTAGCTGAAAAATTAAATATTAATCCTAATAAACCTATTTTAACTCTTTATCCTGGAAGTCGAGAACAAGAATTCAAAAGACATTTTACAATATTTATAAAATCAGCTGAATTAATAAAATTAAAAATTCCAGATTTACAAGTATTAGTTGGCTGTGCAAAATCACTACATATTAATAATTTACTTGATGAAATTCCCAAATGGGTAAAACTTGAAAAAAATAATCCACAATATGCCTTAGAAATTGCAGATGTTGCAATAATTGCATCAGGTACATCAACCGTAGAGGCAACTGTGTTTGGAACTCCTGGAGTTGTTGTATATAAAATGTCACCCATTTCGTGGTGGCTCTCAAAACGGTTTGTAAGAGTAAAATTTGCAGGAATGGTTAATCTTATTGCAAACAAGGAAATAATGCTAGAATTATTGCAAGATGAAGCGAACTCGGTAAATATTTCAAAGTATGTCATTGAATTATTATCAGATTCAAAAATATTAAAAGAAAAACAAAACCAATTAATTGAAATTAAAAATCAACTCGGTGAGCCTGGTGCAAATGATAGAATTGCAGATTATATTTTAAAAGGAAAAAATGGAAGCATTTAAAATATCACTTTTCACTTTTTTAGGAAAAATATTAATAAATTTTTTAATGTTTTCAAATAGGTTAGAAATTAGAGGAAAAGAAAATGCTATTTCTGCAATGAAAACTGGACGGCCTATTTTATTTTGTTGCTGGCATGGGAGATTGGTTTTTGCAAGTTTTGGATTATCTCGTTTTCAGAAAGGTTTATGGGCAATTGCAAGTCGCCATAAAGATGCAGAAATTATGGGACGAATATTAAAATCGTGGGGATATCAATTAATTCGAGGTTCAAGCAATAAGGGTGGAAAAGAAGTATTAAGAAAGATGACAAAAGTGTTTAATTCTGATACACCTTATATTTGCATTACAAATGATGGCCCCAAAGGACCGAAGAATATTGCAAAGCCAGGCTCATTAACAATTGCAAGAAAATATAATGCCCAAATATTGACAATTACAGGCACATCATCAAAATTTATTGAAATGAAATCATGGGATAGATTTAGACTTCCAAAACCTTTTGGGAAAATAATTATTACAATTTCAAAACCAATGGACTTTCCAGATGAAATTAAACCAGGAGAAGGTTCACAATATTTGTCTGATTTTATGAATAATGTTCAAGAAAAAGCGGATAAATGTTTCAATTCATAAAATATTTATTTCTTTGGCCTTTTTCATTAATCTATTGGCTAATATTACAATTACGATATTTTGTTTATTATATCGGTATTAAACATGTGCAAATATTCAAAACACCAATTATTTCAATTGGGAATTTAACAGTTGGAGGTACTGGCAAGACTCCAATGGTTCATTTTATTGCTGAAGAGTTTAAAGAATTATATCCTAAAATTGCAATTATTAGCCGTGGTTATGGACGAAAATCCAAAGGGTTTCAATTGGTTCACGATGGTAACAAAATAAAATCAAATCCTGAAACTACTGGGGATGAACCATATTTACTTGCAAATTTATTAGGGGATTGCATTGTTGCAGTAGATGAGAATAGAGTAAACGCAATTCATATTATGGAAAAGAAATACCAACCCGATTTAATAATTTTAGATGATGGGTTTCAACAGTTAGGTATTCAAAAAGATATAGATATTTTATTATTAAATTCATCAAAATCATATTCCGAATTAAGTTTATTACCGATGGGATTTGGAAGAGAAACCAAAAACCAAATTCAAAGATCTTGTTTAATGATTTTAACGAAAACAAATGAGTTTAAATTACCAAATTGGATAAAAAAAATAGACTATAAAAAAGAAATTTACGCAACTACATTTGAATATGAAATATGGGAATATTCAAAAAGACAATATAAAAAAGTTGAAAAACTCAATGATAATATTTTTGCTTTTTGTGGCATAGGTGACCCAAACTCTTTTAAAACAGGATTATTAAGTAAACAAATTCCCTTTGTTGAATGTGTGGAATTTAAAGATCATGAACCTTATTCTAATAAAACAATCCAACAATTAAATCAAAAAATTCAAAATTTAGGGGTAAATCATATTATTACGACGGAAAAAGATATTGTAAAACTACCAAATGAGTTTATTGAAAATTATCATATATTTACACTTCGAATTCGTTACAAGTTTGATAAAAAAGAGCAATATATTCAACAATTAAAAACAGAATTAAAAAGGAAAACCAAATGAAATATTCAATTATATTAATAATGTTTTTTACTCAATTATCTTCTATTCAATTGATAGAACCAAACCCAGCTGGTCGAACCGCAATTTTTATTTATCATTCTGGCAAGGCAATGGTAAATGAAAATAGAGTATTAGAAATTGATAAAAAAGGTGAATTAGAACTAAAAATTATTGGAATTTCAAATGAAATTATTGATTCTGGAATTCAAATAAATGCTGAAAATTATATTTTAAATAATTTTTCTGTGATTAGTGATTTTATCTCTGAAGAATCATTACTTCAACATTTCGTGGGCAGTAAAATTTTATTACACGATTTTGAAAAAAATGAAATTATTGATGCTACTTTAATTTCATATAATAATTCTAAAGCAATATATGGACTAAAAGATGGAGTTGTTGTAAATCCACAATTAAAACCCATATTCCCATATATCCCTGAACATTTAGAAAATGAAGTTTTTTTAACAACTTCAGGATTCGCCGAAACTGGAAATGGAAATCTTGATTTATCATATTTCACAATGGGGCTAAGCTGGGAAGCCGAATATCATTTAGTTATGATTGGTGAGGATAAAGCAATATTGAATGGTAATTATCAAATTATTAATAATACAGAAACTTCCTTTTTACCTGCTGAAATATATTTAATTGCAAGTAATAATTCACAGAATTATACTAAACCAATTAGAGTTATGCATAAAACAGCGTCAAGAGAGTCAAATAATAATTCATCAGAAGTTCCAAGGACTGTTGAAATTGAAGATGTTGAAATTTATAAAGTACCACAGAAAACCACATTAAATCAAAATTCCACACTGAATGCAAATTTTATTAAAAAAACTCAATTATCAATGAATCGAATTTACTCTGCAAAACATTATACTCGATTTGATAAAAGAGCAGGAAGAAGAGATAAAAATGATAATTGGAATTCAGCGGATTTATTATTGGTTTTATATTCTTCTGAAAAGTTAAAAGTACATCTTCCTAAAGGAAGACTGAATATTTATGAAAATAAAGATGACTTAAATATGTTTATAAATGAAAAGCAAATTCCTAAAACTTCTATGGGAAAAAATATTCAACTTAAGTTAAAACCAGCCCAAGATATTTTATATAAATTCACTTATATGGATATAAATGAAACAAAAAAAGGAATATTTGTTACGATTGAAGCGGAATTTAAAAATTTAAAAGATGAAAATATTTTTGTAAATTGGAATGAAAATTCGGGAAGTACAATGGAGATAATTGAAAGTAGCGTAGAATTTGACAAAGAAAGTGCATTTGAATTATCAGCTGAAATTGAGGTGGAAGCAGAATCAACACGAAAAGAAACAATAATATTATTTACTCCAAAAAGAGATTAAAATGGATTTAAAAATTAAAGATATGCAATTATTCCCAATGGGATTAGCAATTAAATGGAATGATGAGACTGATTCATTATTGCCCTATGAAAAATTGAGAACACTTTGTCCTTGTGCTCATTGCTCCGGTGAAACTGATGTATTTGGTAATGTTTATAAAGGTCCTGATAAAAAATTATCAGCGAATGCATTTCAACTTGTAAATGTGGTGAAAATTGGTCATTATGCCATTCGTGTATCTTGGGGTGATGGACATAATACAGGGATTTTTTCTTATGAAATGCTTAGAGAAATGGAGAAAATAGAGGAAATTTAATTTATAATGGGAAGTTTTTAGTAAAAAGGAAATAGTGAAGAAGATATAATCTTCTTCACTATTTTGTTATAAATATTATTTTGGAACAACATTTACAGCACAAGGTCCTTTATCACCTTGTCCTACTTCATAGCTAACAGTTTGTCCATCATTTAGCGTTTTATAGCCGTCCATTTGAATACTACTCATATGAACAAAAAGATCTTTCTCTCCACCTTCTGGGGTAATAAATCCATAACCTTTTGCACCATTAAACCACTTAACTGTTCCTTGCTTTACATCACTCATTTGTTTGCCTAACTTATTATTTTACTAATTATTAATTCTTTACTTAAAAAAACAAATCTCCTATATTCTAGAAGATTATAAAATGTACTTTGACTAAAACGCCCTTTAAAATATATCTATCATCTTTAAATAAAGCCCTTAAATTTACACAACAATATATACTAAATAATATTTTAATATTTTTACAATATATTTTCACATTTCGTGAGATAAATCAAAAAATATTTATTTTAAAGGTTTTAATATTTGACAGGATATAGGAAAAATACCTCAATTACTTACCTCTTTATAGTGCCTCAATTTATTGGGGCACTCCTCTTATTAACTAAATTTTAAAACTCTTCTTCTCGTACTCGTTCACCGGAGTCATTCCACCAGAACCAATTCCCTACGGCTTTACCATTCCGGTATCTTCCTTTACTTTTTACTTGGCCATTTCGGTAATAAGTGATCGTTTGTCCATTACCTAATCCATTATTATAATTTTCTTCTGATTTTAAATTTCCATTTTTATAATACCAAATCCACTGCCTATCTCTTACACCTTGCGTAAAAGACCCCGTTATTTTTAGGTTTCCATTTTCCCAATAGACTTTCCAATTCCCCTCCCATTTTCCTTCTTTTTTTATTCCAATTGATTCAATCATCCCAGAATCATAATACCATGCAAATCGTCCTGTAGATTGTGTTGAATCCGAATACCATGCAAAAAGTCCACTTTTATTTCCTTGTTTGTAATTCCCTAAAGATTTAATAAATCCATTTTTATCATACCAAACCATTTGTCCATTTTTAATCCCTTCTGAATAATTTTCAATTTGTGTGATTACTCCATTTTCATACCATTTAAATGTTCCATGTTTAATCCCATTCTTGTAATTTCCAGTTGTTTGCGGAAAACCATCTTCAGTAAACCATATAGATTTACCATGTAATTTTCCATTTTTAAATTTTTCTTCAGAAATTAATATACCTTCTTTTGTAAATAATCTGAAAATCCCATCTTTTTTTCCAGAATTATAGAATCCAGTATGCTTAACTTGCCCATTTTTATAGTAAGATTCATACTCTCCAGTCTTAAAAATATAACAGCTTGTTAAAAAAAGGAATAAAAATAAAAAAAAATTCTGTAATGTCTTTTTGGTCATATATAAATATTATTAAATTGAGGTGATTATGTGAGATGAAATACATCGTAATTTAACGCTTCATATTATATTTCATTTTATAGAAATCTCAAAAAATAGGTATGAGAATGAAAAAATATTATAAAAATAATTTAATAATCATAATTTTAACATTTATTGCGACTTCTTGCTTACTCATTATGCCAGATTTAGAAGCACCTGAAATTGAAATTATTTCACCAGCACATGGTGATGTATTATTTGAAATTGTAGAAATAAATTGTTCTATTGAAGATAATAGTAATTTAGACAGAGCTCAACTATGGGTGAATAATGATTCAACTTCAACATCTATTTTTATTAATGAGTTAAAAGAATCGTATTCAATGTTTTGGAATACAACAAATATAGAGGATGGAACTTATTACTTAGAAGTAAGAGCCTATGATAAAAATGGGAATATTGGTAAAAGTGATGAAATTACAATCCATGTTGATAATACAAATTCATATCCGCAAGAATCTCCAATAATTTCAGTAAATTTAATTGATAATGTATATCAAATTACATGGCAACGAACAGATGCAACTGATTTTAAAAAATATAAATTACAACATTTATATCCGTGGATTGACATTTTACATTATGATAAGGTTGATATTTATCAGACATTTGACCAGGATGATACGGTTTATTATAGAACAAATATTGATGCGACACAAGAAGATAATTATTACCGAGTAATTGTTTATGATACACTTGGATTTGAAAAACCAGGGCTTCCAAAATATGTGCCACCAGATCCATTTCCTAATGAGGTTTTGGTTATTTCAGCTGAATATGATAATAATAGTATAATTATTCAATGGGAAGAATCCTTCGATACTGATTTTTTAAGATATGAACTCTATGAGTCGTATGATGAAAATATGGATGAACATGAAATGATTTTTACATCAAATTCATCTGAAAGCCAAGAATATACTCGGGTAGGAATTTACGATAATGAAACACGGTATTATAGAGTAGATGTCATTGATATTTGGGAACAAAAAACGGAAGGTCCAATAAAGTCAGCAAATGCATTTACACGATTTTATAAAACTTTTGGTGGTGGTACTGATGATGAAGGGTATCATGTTTTACCATTAGGTGAAATGGGATTTATTGTTTCGGGTTATTCTGAATCATCAGGTATGGGCATGGAAGATGGTTTATTTTTAAAAGTAGATTCTGAAGGAAAGGAATTAGAATATTTAACTTTTGGTGGTGGTAGTCGAGATATTTTAGTACAATCAATTATTTTACAAGATAGCACCATTGCAATGATTGGAAGAACAGAATCATCAGGTGAAGGCAGAAGTGATGGTTGGTTATTGATTACTGATTTAAACGGTAATATTTTAAATGAGCAAACTTATGGCGGTGCTGAAAAAGATCGCTTTACTTCTATCGTTGAAAAAAATAACGGAAATTTAGCAGTAATGGGTTCCTCTGAGTCATTTGAAAATGGTGCAAGTGAACTATGGTTAATGGAATTAGATCATACTGGAAATATGTTAAATGAATTTAGATATGGTGGGGCTGATTTTGAATATGGTCGTGATTTATATTCTATTCCAATTGGAGGATATTTACTTTTAGGTGAAACTCGATCTTATGGTTCTGGAGGGTTTGATATTTGGTTAGTAAAAGTAAATGAAGACGGTGAAGAAGAATGGAATAAAACACTTGCTGGGACAGGTGGACAAGATTATGCGCGTAAACTTCTTGTAGATAATGATGGAGGTGGATATTTCATTTTAGGAAAGGAAGGAAATAATTCATCGTCTCCAATATGCTTTATTAAAGTTGATTTAGACGGAAATGAAATATGGCGAAATAATTATGGATATACTTCTTCAGATGATGTTGTAGATATGGTTTATTTAAGTGAGAATTCAGATGAAATTTTAATAATGGGAACAACATATAAAAATGGAAATGGTGATCTTTGGTTATTAAAAGTGAATCTAGAATCAAACGGTGCAATAGAATTTGAAAATATTTTTGAAGATGGATTATTGGATGAACATGGTTATGGTATAAATGTAGTTTCAGAAGATGGAGGCTTTATTTTAACCGGAGAAACAAGCTCTTATGGTTCAGGCGGTAAAGATATTCTTCTTATAAAAACAGACCCATATGGTAATACAGTTGGATATGAAGGAAATTGATTTCATTAATAATTATTGCAATTATTGGTTTTGGAATTTGGTTATATTTTAAATTAATGAATGAAACTACACCCACAATAAAACCGAATAAATCTGATTTTAAAACTACATTACATCGGGAAATTGAAAAATTAAAGGACAAATAATTGAAAATGACTAATTTATTTATAATTCTAATATTTGGATTATTTTTTATACATTGTTCCTCTCCTGAAAAATCTAAAATTGTTGATATTTATGCAGATGGTTCTCCAAAAGAAATAGAAGTATATGCCGGAAATCCGCCTAAAAGATATTTATCAAAAATTATTTACTTATCATCTTTTGGCGATACATCAATGACAATTAATGTTGAAGATGGTGATACTCTCATGCCTGAAATAAATAAAGAAATTGAAACACAATCATTTGAAAACGGTAATAAAATGGTTGTTCAACATTGGAAAATTTTAGGTCATAGTGAATCGTTAACAGAGGTTCATTATTTTGATGATACTGGGGATATTTTACAAGTGGATGATAAAGTTAATGGTGTATTAAGAAAATATGCAGAATTACACGAAGACTTAAAAAAATGGTTGAAACCAGAAAACAATCCATTTAAAAATTATTTACATGGTAAATGGGATGTGACTTTAAAAAATAGTACACGAAAATATATTGCTGAATTTAAAGGTAGTGCATATTCAATTGCTGAATTAGACAAAGTAGGTACAAAAAAATGGGAAGAATTTCATAGTGTAAATTATTTATGGAATTATGAATTAGAGTTTAGAATGTTAAATAAAGGCTTTCCAAAAAGCCGAATTAAATCAGGTACAAGAGAAAATTATATATTACATATAGATACGAAGTATGAATTCTTAATGGAGGGAAATTCAAAAAAATATTCATTTTCTCGCCAGGAATAAATTATTCACTTTTAACCCATTCTCCATTCTCATAAAATTTATGATTTAATATTTTACCATCTTTTTTCCACCATTTTTGAGAACCATTTTTTTTACCATTCGCATAATTTAATTCGGATTTTATTTTTCCATTTTTATGCCAACTATACTGAGTACCTTCTCTTAATCCATTTACAAAAAATAATTCAACCCATTTATTTCCGTTATCATAATAGGTAATATATTTTCCATTTCTTCCTTGAGATTTTTCAATAGTATTTAAGTTTTGAGTTTCTATTTTTTTTGGAGCTACAATATTATTAGATGTTTCAACAACTTTAACTTCTTTAGTTTCAATTATTTGTTTTGACTTTTTTTCAATATTTTTTTTAACTTTTTGCTCTACTTCTAATTCTCTACTATTAGATGTATCTACATTTATATCTGCAATTTCAATTTCAGGTTGAATCGTTTTGAGTTTTGAATTTCCAATAAATAAAGCACCCCCAATTAGAAAGATACTCGCTATTCCAATAGAAAAATATTTAAATAATTTATTATACTTTTCTTTGCGTTTTATATCTGTTTCAGACTGATTTAATTCTGAAACCCATGATTTTTGTTTTGTTTTGTTTTCAGTCATTTTATTAAAAAATTAATCACTTAATTTATTACATGAAATAAATTAATATAATCTTTTTTTACACACTCTATTTTTCAGGATTTTCCCTGAAAGGTATCGATTAAGATTTTCAGCAAATTGCACAACAACATCATGTTGATATTCAGGAAAGTTCCCAGAAATATGTGGAGATAAAAATACATTATCTAACTCAAACAGTGGATTATCTTTATCCAATGGTTCATTTTCAAACACATCAAGTCCTGCACCTGCAATTTTATTTTCTTTAAGTGCGTGAATCAGTGCAGACTCATCAATTATAGCTCCTCTTGCAATATTGATAATAAATGCTGACGATTTCATTTTTCCTAATTCAGCTTTACTAATCATTCCGTTTGTAAGTGGTGTAAGAGGACAAGCTACAACAATATAATCACTATTTTTTAAAAGATATGTTAATTCTGAAAGTGGAATTAATTCATCGACTATTTTTTTATTTTCAATTTTTTTCTGTAATCTCCGTGTCGCAATGACCTTCATATCAAATGCTTTTGCTTTTTGGGCAATAGATTTTCCAATTTCGCCAAATCCTATTATTCCAATTGTTTTATTTTTTAGTTGAATTGTTTTCCTTGCCAATTCCCATTGAGCCCATTTTTGATTACTTTTAAATTTCTCACAACCTAAAAACTGTTTAGAGAAATATAGAATCATGCCCATTACAAATTCAGAAACTGGTCCTGCGTGGATTCCACTTGCATTTGTAATAATTGTTTTACTTTTCAAAATTTCAGGAAATAAACTTTGTTCAATTCCAGCTGACCCTAAATGGACCCATTTTAATGTTTTAGATGAATGAGAAAATATATTTTCATTTATTTTATAAGCTACAAGAATATCTAATGAATCGATTTTTGTTTTTAATTCGTCATCATTTCCAATCTGTAGAAAAGTTATTCCATTTTTTTTGTCTAACTTGGATTTAAGTATGGAAGTTAATGTAGAGTATTTTTCTTGATTTTGAGTAAGTTGTAATCCAATTTTCATTGAAATATTATAAAATATACTGTTTTAGTTTATTAAATAATTGATGTGTTGCTTCTACATCTCTCATTACATATTCATTTACGGAATCAATATTGCCTTCTTCAAATGCTTTTGCAACTGTATCACCTTTTACTTCACCTTCTTTGGGAGACTGAATCCCAAATGATCTACATGCAATATCCATACTAACAGAATTATAACTATTCCAATTACACAGATACATCATAACATCAATATGGCTTTTGTAAGAAAATCGGCGTAAATCTTTAAAGTTATAATTATTAATTTCAATTCCATAATGAGCACTACGGACTAATAAAAATGGAATATCAAAGCCTATACCATTGTAATGAACAAATCGAACACCACGAGAACTAGGGTGATTAATAATATTAAAAAAAGCATTTAATGTAGCTTCTTCATTTTCCTCGCAAATAACTTTATCTTTTGTTTGCCCATTATCTTGTAACCATCTCATCCCAATACATAACACTTGACCAAAAAATGGAGAGGTTGATCTTATTAATGATTCTGCATTTTGAGGATCATCACCTGTGCGTTCAATTCGTGCCTGTGTTTTTTGTGATATAACTTCTTCCACAGTATCATCAATTGGATTCCGAGGTATGGTTTCAATATCTAATATTAAATATGCCATGAGCGTTTTCCTTTAAATTTTGTCCAGTGGACTGATTAAATTATTAAATGCTGGTTTTGTAATATGAGTATAGATTTGAGTTGTTTCAAGTTTTTTATGGCCTAATAATTTTTGAATATATCTAATATCAGTACCTTGTTCTAATAAATGTGTTGCAAAACTATGTCTTAGTGTATGGATAGTTGCAGGGGTTTTAATTTTTGCTTTTTCTAATGACCTTTTATAAAATGAACGAATTGAAGTTGTGCTATATTTTCCTCCTTTAGGGTTTTCAAATAGAAAAACTTGCGGTGAATATTTATTTATATAGGTTTTTATAATTGGAGTTAGTTTTGAGGATAACATTATTACTCTATCTTTTTTCCCTTTAGCACCGCGGATAATTATTGTTTTGCGAACATAATCAATATCCTTAATTTCTAAATTAATTAATTCACTAATTCGTAACCCACCGGAATAGATGGTCATTAAAATAGTTTTATGTTTCAAATTTGGTGTGTGTAAAAAAATATTTTTTATATCAATAACGGATAATACTGTTGGCAGTTTTTCTTCTGGTCTGAATGAAAACTTTAGTGATGAAGGAAATTCTTTTAACAATACTTTTTGGTAAAGAAATTTTATTGCAGAATAAATTTGCTTCATTGAGGACAATGAATAACCTCTATCAATTTTACAATAGTTTAAATAGTTTTGAATTACAGTTTCATCTATTTTTTTAGTTTTATTGTGTTGAATATATTCAATAAATTTATTGAGTACAGAAATATAAGAACTAATTGTTTGTTTACTATAATTCTGTATATTTAGTTTTTGTAAATAATTATTAATAAGTACATCTTTTAACATGAATATTTCCGTTAATACACTATTAAAAATTAATACATATAACCCGATAAACACAATAGCGTTTATCGGGAAGTTGTG
>JACKQG010004773.1_pt1 | contig 15492 bp, 18 predicted proteins | sample 8237621 | NCBI WGS metagenome assembly JACKQG01 (sample SAMN15677084, study PRJNA649215) | marine metagenome | biome: marine; feature: Black Sea; material: saline water; isolation source: suspended particulate matter (SPM) from the Black Sea western gyre | collected 2013-06-09/2013-06-10 | depth... | reverse complement strand
GTCAACGCGCAAAGGGTTGGATAAATGTCGATGAATTCAACCAACTGATTACTTGGATTCCCGGCTTTGCTTCCTGGTGCACAAACGATCAATGGCGCATGTACCGAATTATTCAAAGTATTGTGCTTACCCCAAAAATTGTGCTCGCCCAAATTCCAACCGTGATCACCCCAAAGCACAACAATAGTATTTTCAGCCAAGCCTAAAGAATCCAAGGACGCCAGCACCTTTCCAACCTGCGCGTCCACAAAACTAACCGACGCATAATAAGCATGTCTAGCTTCGCGATGGAATTCATCCATCTGCTTGCGCGCGCCAGTGAGAGCATAGTTATCGATTTCGCCTGACGTACGGCAAACGCTGGGCAAGTTTTCCGGCGCAAATCGATTGTCCGCCAACCGGATTTTGCCTCTTGAGTAAAGGTCCCAATATTTTTTGGGAGCGTTAAAAGGCAAATGCGGTCGCCAAAATCCACAAGCTAAGAAAAAGGGTTTACCGCTTTCCTTTAACCGCTTCAAATCATCGATGGTCTTATCAGCAACTTTTCCATCCTGGTAAGCGTCGTCGGCAACATCCGCCGCTTCGCAGTATGGCCCGCGCTTTGATTTTGGATGAGTGTGCGCACTCGAACTTGCCGCTTGCCAAATACCATAAGCGTTGTAATTTGCCCAGTCGTTATCGCCGTGATAAATCTCCACGGAGCGCCACGGGCTTTCACTCCAATCCTGTTGGCGATCATTCAAATGATGAAGCACCTTGCCATTTGACAAAGTGGTATAGCCATGACTCTTGAAAAACGCAGGCAGGGTGACGAATTCCTGACTCAGATCACTGCACTTCCACTGATTGGGTTTGGTGCGAATTCCAGTAAGCACGCTGACTCGCGACGGTCCGCACACCGGTACGTTGCAGTAGGCGCGGTTGAATTGCGTGCCGCGCGCAGCCAACTTGTCGATGTTGGGTGAAAGCACTTCATCATCGCCATAACACCCAAGCTGCGGCCGCAGGTCGTCGATGGAAATGAACAGGATGTTGGGCGGTGGCGTAGTCTCCTGAGCATTTGCGACGGCACCCAAGAAGATGAAGCCCAATCCAATGAGTGTGCCTGAAATCATGAAATGCCATGGTACGAGCTTGGCGACCTGAGTACAGATCCAAAGGCATTGCTAGAGTTGCAGTCATGCCCCTTTCCGCGACGATCCTTGCTCTTGTGACCTGCGCCATGAGCGTTGCCAGCGACAAAATTCAGGAGCCAGTGTCCCCTGAGCACACTTCCGTAGAGCAAATTAGCCAAATGCTGACCGTTGCCGAAAGCAGTGACTGGCGGGCGACGTCCACCCATGCGCAGGTGATGGAATTTTGCCAAAAGCTGACGGCTAGTTCGAAGTTGGTGAACATGGTTGAGGTCGGAAAAACCATGGAGGGCCGTTCGCTGCCGGTATTGATATTGGCAGATCCGCCGGTGCAGACGCCGGATCAGGTTGGGGATCGTTTGGTGGCTTTCGCTTGGGCGGGCATTCACTCCGGCGAAGTTTGCGGCAAACCTGCGACGTTGATGTTGGCGCGCGAGGTTGCATCGACACCAGATCATCCACTGCTCGAGAATTTGGTGATTGTTTTTCTGCCCCTGCTCAATGCCGACGGCAACGACCGCATGAGTCCGGATAACCGACGCGGGCAAGTTGGTCCAGTGGAAGGAATGGGTACGCGTCGTAATGCGTCAAACCTGAATATCAATCGCGACTTCACTAAGCTAGAAACCGAAGAAGGTCAGGCCATCGCCAAAGTCATGCGTGATTGGAGTCCAGCAGTGGCGATGGATTTACACACCACCAATGGTTCGCTACATCGCTACACCATTACTTACGACGGCCAACGCCATCCAGCGGGCGATGCTGAATTAACCGCATTGGTGCGCGAGCGCTTGCTGCCAGACGTCGGTGCAGTTTTGCTAGAAAGTACAGGCTTTCATTCGTTTTATTACGGCAACTTCAGCAACAAGAATAAGGAGTGGATTTCTTATCCGGGGTTGCCGCGTTACAGCACCCATTTCCTTGGACTTCACAACACCATCGGCCTTTTGTCGGAAGCCTACTCCTATGCAAGTTACAAAGACCGAGTCATGGGTACATTGGCATTCGTACGCCATAGCTTCGAATGGGTTTCCGAACACGCCGACGAAGTCCGCACCACGATTGCCGCGGCGAAAAAACGCACGATTGATTTAGGCAACAATCCCGGACCGGATAATCTTGTGGCCTTGCGCCATGAGCTCAAGCTTTCCACCAAACCAGTCACCGTGCTCGGATACGCACCTGGCGGCGGCCCAAAGAAAGAAATCCGAGAGCATCAAGATTACGAAGTGGTTTGCAATGATTCTGTTGTCACCACCCATTCTGTGACGCGACCATGGGCTTATGTCATCATTGGCTTGGAGGAAAAAATTATCACGAACCTGCAGCACCATGGAATTCAATTGGAGGTGCTCTCTGAGGATGTAGATTATGAGGCGGAGCATTACAAAATTACTTCGTATAAACGGGCATCAAGGCTCTACGAGGGGCACAGGCTTGCAAGCGTAAGCGTTAATAGGGGGCTGCGGGAGGGCGCTGGTTGGATGGGAGTGGAGGATGAGACAGTTATCGTTCGTTGTGGCCAACCACTTGGTTCTCTGGCCGCGCTCCTCCTCGAGCCAGAATCCGAAGATGGACTTTGTGTTTGGAATTACTTCGATGAACTTGAAGGAACAGACTTGATTTATCCCGTCCTGCGAGTCATGAAACCGCAAAATTGGAAAACCAAACCTTACAAGTAAATTAAGCGCGTCGGAAATCCGCGGCGTCGGCGGCGATCTTTCTACCGCGTTCGATGGCAGGAGTAATTCCAATGCCAAAGAAGGCGTCGCCGCCTAGGTGTAGACCAGGGTTTGGATCCAAAGCCTCACCGATTTTGTGTAAGGCAGAACTATGCCCCAATCCATAATGCGGCACGCCGCCCGGAACGCGCGTAATCCAGTGCTGTTGCAAACGACCGTTGACGCCCAACCACTGATCCAAATCCAGCTCAAGTATACGCAGCAATTCTTCGTCACTTTGCTGAGTAGCATTGGGCGCAGTTTCGCCGCCCATCAAACAACGCAGTAACAAATAATCATCCGGCACATGCTGCGGAAAGATGGAATGCGCAAACTGCACATTCAAAACCGGCGACGCATGATCCACCGGCGCCAAGATTCCAAAACCGGCACAAGCATCTTCAATTTGATCGCGGCGGTAAAGCACCGCAACGCTGGCCAAGTCATAGCCCAAGAATCGATCCAAGGCGCTTTGACCGCCAGGCAAGTACTCGCGCAAAACCACCGCAGTCTGCTCGACCGGCAAACACACAGCAATTTGCCGCGCGACGCCTACTTGAATGCCTTCGGCGTATAAAAACCACCAACCCTGTTCTTGCACCACAGTGTCGATTGGAGTCGACGGCACAAAACCTCCGCCCAAACCATTCGCCATCGCGTCGGTGAATTCGTTTAGGCCGCCATCAAAACTGCGCAGGTGCTGACCGAAAAACTGCGGGTTCTTTTTCAGCGCTTTGGTGATGGAACCATATTCATATTCCACTTCAGCCAACTTCGGAAACGCAGCATGAATCGACAGCGTTTCATAATCACCGGCGAACAAACCGCGCACTACTGGCGCCACAATCTTAGAAGCGAAACCCGGTCCGAAGCGTCGTTCGAAAAATTCCTTGGCGGTTTCTTCGGTGCCCTCCGGCGCAAAATCCGCCCAGCGTTCTCCGGCCACACGCATTTTTTCGCGCCCACCCAAAATCCGGGTCGTTGCCATCGCCGCAGCACCTTGCGGGAACGGAACCAGTTGCTCGTTATGAACCAAATAGCGATGGCTATCTGCGGCGCTGGATTCAATCGGGGTCAAACCGAGCTCCATGCACAACTCCGTCATCAACGGATGCTCGCCCAGCCACCCAGCCGGTCCCCGTTCCACCACCAGCCGCTCGCCATGGATATTTTCGTGGTTCGTGCCAATCCGTCCGCCGGCGCGTGCTTTGGCTTCAAAAAGGTGGACTTGCAAGCCCATGGAGCGGGCATACCAAGCGGCCGCCAAGCCACATGGGCCGGCGCCGATCACAGCCAGGTCGGTGAAATTATCTGACATCACTTAGCGCTTAGGCGAATGGGGGGACTCAATCAACCCGGAGGCCACGCCATTTGGCGCCCACCAAGGATGTGCAGGTGCAAGTGAAACACCGATTGACCGCCTTCGGCACCGATGTTGGTCACTACCCGATAACCGTTTTCTTCCAAGCCTTCCTGCGCCGCAACTATGGCGCAGACCATCATCAGATGGCCCAGCAAAGCACTATCGACAGCGGTGGCGTCGGCCAGGCTGACGATGGGTTCGCGCGGAATCACCAGGATGTGGGTCGGCGCTTTGGGGTCCAAATCGTGAAAGGCGACGGCGTGTTCGTCCTCGTAGACGAAGTCGGTTGGAATCTCGCCGCGGGCGATTTTGCCGAAAATGGTGTCTTCCATGGATCTACTCGGCGGGAGCGCCGTTGCCAGCACCACCGGCGCCAGCTTGGTCCTGGGTCGCGCTTTGCCAGTCGGCTTCGGCCATTTTTTCGGCTTCCTCTTCCAATAGCACCGGGATGCCATCGCGGATGGGGTAGCGCAGGCGGGTCTCCGGATCAGTGGAAACCAGCCAATCCCCTTGTTCTACAAGGGGTTTACGGCTGACCGGGCAGCGCAAGAATGCGAGAAATTCAGGGTCGATCACGGCCATGATGGGTGCAGTATGGCACTTTTTCGGCGCGGTGGAAATGGCAGAACCGGCATATAGCGGCGGGATTTGCCTTCACCCAGAATTCACATTATCCACGCATGGATTCAGCGGCCACGAGATAATCTTTGGGCGTGGTACAGAAGACTTTACTGCTCGTTGAGGATAACGAAGATCTACTCGAAATCCTTCGACTGACCTTCGAGACCGAGGGCTTTCGCTGCTTCACGGCCGCTGATGGCGAAGAAGCGCTCCGATTATGCCGTCGCCATGGACCGGACTTGATGGTGCTTGATTTGATGCTGCCAGGATTGAGCGGCTTGGAGGTATGCACCGAAATTAAACGCGACCGTGCGCTCAGTCACATGCCGGTATTGATGCTGACTGCAAAAACCGAAGAGAGCGACGTCGTACTCGGCCTTAGCTTGGGCGCCGACGACTACGTTACTAAACCCGCTCGTCCACGCGAATTGGTGGCCCGAGTGCGGACGTTGTTGCGTCGTTCCAAACCGGTGGATCCGACGGTGACCGAAAGTATGATTTCGGTGGGCGGCATGGTGATCGATCCGGTGCGCTTTGAAGTGCGGGCTGGGGAAGATACTTTTCAATTAACGCCGACCGAATTCAAGTTGCTACAAACCTTGGCCGGTTCGCCCGGTCGCGTGTTTCGGCGCAGCCAATTGTTAGACTCGGTCATGGGCCCGACTGCAATCGTCACCGAGCGCAACGTGGATACGCACGTCAAATCTTTGCGCAAAAAGCTGCTGGGTTTTGGCGAACGCATTGAGACAGTGCGCGGCGTTGGTTATCGATTCTCCGATACGGTGCAGGCTTAATTTTTATGGAGTGGGCTTACTTACTTATTACCTTTGCATTTCTGGGGCTTTTTCTGCGCGAGCGTCGACAAAGTGATGGCTTAGAACGCGAACTTCAGCAGTTGCAGGCCAAACGCCAGGCGATGCGGCGGGTGTTGGATCATATGGATGAAGGCGCGATGCTGTTGAGTTTGAATCATCAAGTGCTGTATGCCAATCCGGCAGCGCTGCACATGCTTGGTTCATCATTGCACGCGTTGCCGCAGCCGGTAGCGGTGGAGGAATTCATTCAAAATCCAACTTTGCTCGAGGCCATTCATTCGCAAGAAGGCACAACCTTGCGACAAGTTTTAAGAATTCAGACGAATAAGGGCGGAACATTGGCTTTGGAAGTGACGCTGGCTCCGGCGGGCCCGAGTGGAATTTTGTTAGTGCTGCGCGACACGCGGAAATTGGAAGACGTCGAACGTAAGCGGCGCGATTTTGTGACCAATGCTTCGCATGAATTAAAAACGCCCATCGCGGCAATGATCGGTTTGTTGGATTTAGTGGATATCGTCGATGAGGAGCGAGTGCCGGATTTGCTTGATCGGGCGCGGCGTAATGCGTCGAGTTTGTCGGAGATGGTGGAAGATTTGTTGGGTCTAGCCCGCGCCGAGGATCCGGATTGGAAATTGGCGCCGGAGTTGTGTGATTTGCGCGAAACGGTGGATCGGGTTTATGAAAGTTTGGAAGATCGCGCGATGCAAAAGAATTTGTCGTTGGAGACCGACGCTGGGCTGGAGCCGTTTATGTTGACGGTGGATCAAACCTGTTTCGAAACGGTGTTGCGTAATTTGGCGACTAATGCTGTGAACTACTGTCGACGTGGGAAAATTTGGATTCGATTGCGGCGCGAGGCTGGGGTTGGCGCTGTGTTGGAAGTGGAAGACACTGGTCCGGGCATTGATCCGGAAATTGTGCCGCGTATTTTTGAACGCTTTTTCCGTGGTGACCCAGCGCATAGTAAGGCGACTGGTGGAACTGGATTGGGCTTGTCGATCGTGCGCAATTTGGTGAATCGAATGGGTGGACGCATTGCCGTCGAAAGTGTTCCTGGCGAAGGATCATTGTTCCGTGTCGAGTTGCCGGAGAACCCCTCGAACCCATTGCCCGGGGCAACGTCGGCGATGTCTTAAAGCGGGGTTATGATGGTTGTTGGATACAACCATGAAGAAACTTGCAACTTGGGTTTTGGGATTTTTTGTGCCCATAGCGGGCGTTATTTTCGCGGCGCCCATCGCTGCTGCCGCGCAGGAGAATTTGCTGCAGAACGGTGATTTTGAAAAGGGTGCGGCCAGTCCGGTGCATGGATGGCATCAGATTTATCCGCCAACGATTCAAAAGCCGGCGCCATTTTTTGGTCGTATTAAAGTTAAGCCGAAGTCCGAAGAATTGGGCGTAGGCAAGGCTAAATCGGGCGAGTCATACGGAGTGATTGAGACCAATAAGCCGGGTGGATTTTCATCTCTAACTCAAACTGGAAAATTTAAGGGCAAGAATAACCTGATTAGTTTTTCTTCCTGGCTGAGGGTTGATGAAATCGGTGCCGGTTCGGCTGCATATTTGATTGTGTTGTTTATGGATGGTGACGGTAACTCCCTGGGCATGAAACAAAGCCGACGCCTGACTAGCGTGGGTGATTGGAAACAGCTCCAGTTGGAAACGGTGATACCTGAAGGCGCCGAAGAGTGGATGGTGCGTTGCGGAATTATGGGTCAGGCTCGAGTTGGCTTTGATGATGCGCAGTTGATAACGAGCAAAATAAAGGGTGATTTGGTTGCTATGGAATTGGCGGTGCATCATGGCGATTACATCGTGCGCACGCCGTTTGCTAAAAAGGAAGCTTGGGTTGCGCTATCGATACCTTTTCCGTTTGAAAGACAAAGTCCGTTGGCGATAAAGGTGACGACGGATCCGCCCGAAATGGTGGAGCGCTTGGAAATTTTCGAGGATCGCGAAAACCGGCCGTTGCGCGTAGTGATGAAAAAAATGGCGCGCGGTGACGTAGTCAAGGTGCATGTGGAAACCTTAACCATGGTCAGCGATCGGGCGACATCGGATGGCAGTGAGGTAAAATTGGCAAATCCGAAAAAGGTGCCGAAGGAGATACGGCAGCATTTACAAGCGGCGCCGGGAGTGGATGCTAAAGATAAGCGAATCAAAGGTATTGCGGATGGTTTTGACCGCAAGGATTTTGCCAGTTTAATGAATGACGTGAAAGCGTATTTGAAAGCGAACTTGAAATACGATGGTGGCAATCCGCAGGGTGCGACGGATTGTTTGGATCTAGGCAAGGCGGTTTGCACCGGCTATGCCAACGTCGCGGCTTCGTTGCTAATCGCCGCCGACGTGCCGACGCGGATTTTGGCGTGCACACAATTGAGCGGTCGCTTACAAGAGCATTACATCGTCGAAGCGTGGACGCCAGACTTGGGTTGGTCGCGCATGGAGTCGACGATGGCCGCGTTCCCATGGTCGGATTCCAGCAACTTGATTTTGCGCGTGGTTTATCCGGACTCAGAACGTTCGCAAGTTGACGTGCCGCTTTTTGTGGAAGTAAGCAATGGTGCAATCGGTGGTTTTCGCATGGATCCTAAGGACACTTGTTGGCAAGGAGCCGATCACTTGAGCGGAATGTTGATGTCGGACAAAGGTTTCGCTGCCGTCGAAGCCACCGCTCGCAAAAACTTCGAAGCGCTGATCAAAAAACCATCGGCGGGGGAATGGGTGCGCCTAGTCCCCGAACTTGCCGACGCCAAAAAGTTGAAGTTGGATGATCGATCCAAACAACTTTTGGTGACCGTCGACGACTGGTTGAACGGCAATTAACGACTGGTTGAACGGCAATGAATTCGTTGCCGGCCGAGCCATTGTTTATCAAGTAACGGCAGCGGCCTGCAGCTGAAAGCTGTTCAGAAAATCCTTCCAGATCGGTTCGACCACTTCACCGGCGGCACCTTGTTGCAAGCGCAGGCGACCGTCGGCGATGAGTTTTTCTGGGGCGGCTTCACCGCCGAAGAGCTCAAAAAACGACGAGCCGACTCCATGTAAAATCAGATCTGGCCGCAGGCCGGTGCCGGCTACGCTTTCGAATTCCGGTCCGCCTAAGCGCAGCTGCATGGACTTATCACAGACCTGTAATTGCACGATCCAGCGGCCGCCGGTTTGCACATATTGGCGGCCGAGCATGATGAAAGCCCAGCGGAAATTCAGGGAGTCGTCGGCGGCGGAGGGGCGTCCGTATTTGCGGCCCCATTGGGAGAGCGCGCCTAACACTGGGGCTAGATCCTTTCCGGCTTCGGTCAGACGATATTGCGCTTTGGTGCGGTCCCCGGCGGCGGCGTCTTCCTTTTCAACTAGCCCTAACTCCGATAGTTCTTTGAGGCGTTTCGCCAGAAGATTGGTGGTCAGGCCCGGCAATCCCTCCAACAAACCGCTGTAATTCAATGGTCCAGGCATCAAATCGCGCACTATGAGCAGCGTCCAGCGCTGGCCTACAAGGTCCAGGGCTTTTGCGACGGCGCAGAGTTGATGGTATGTGCGGGGCGGCATGTGACGGGCTTAGTCTACTGGATTGTCACGGGGTAGTCTTTACAGTTCGGAAAGTTATAATTTACTATCGACACTTTTAAACTTTACTTTAAGATAGTCTGCTGCAATGATGCCCACGGAATGAATGCCCGCAGTCAACGACAGACGACCTCGACCAGCCGCTTGCGACTACAGATAGCAACCACCCACATGAACCCCAAGACCTACCGCCGCATCATCCGCGCCAGCGCAATTTACGACATCATCGTCACGCTGCCGTTTGCAATTCCCGTGCTAGCGGCGTGGAACCTCGCCCAAATTACAGGTCTGCATAACAGCCTCGGCTTCAGCGGCAGCATCCCGGAATTCGAGCCGCTGCATATCTTCTTCGTCAACCTTATGGGCACCGTCGTCATGACCTGGTCATTCCTGCGAGTGATTCGGCCCGACCCGCTGCTCGGCCTGCTGGATGGGGTCGGCCGCTTCCTGTTTTCGACTTGGATGCTTTATTACCTGTTCGTGCATTCAGCCACCGCGATTCTGTGGCTGTACTTCGTCCCCGAAATTCTGTGGGGGATCGTGCAAGTGTTCGGCTACCTCAAACTACCCGCCGACGCCAAAAAACCGATTTACCTAGCCACACCATGACAAACCTCAAACTCCACCTACTCCCACCGTCGCCGAACAACGTCAAAGTGCTGATCGCGCTGGCTTACAAAGGCATCGATTTTGACGCCGTGCTGATCAACCCGGGCGATCCAAGTAACCGTGATTCCATCATTGCCGACACCGGGCAATGTTTGACGCCGGCCATCAATCACAACGGCGTCAAGCTGTTCGATTCGTCGGCCATTCTGCGCTACCTCGATTGCAATTTCCCTGGCCCGCGCCTCTACGCCGAAGATCGCGCTGCCCACAAAGAGATTGAAGGCTGGGAAAGCTACCACCGCAACCAGCTTGGACCGCATCTGGGCGGAGCTTTCGGCATGTTCTTCAGCGGCGAAACCGACGACACCCGCGTTGCGCAAATCAACCAAGGTCTGAACGACGCCACCGCCAAACTTGAAGAAGCTCTCGAAGGCAAAGATTGGCTAGTGGGCGATACCATGACCGCCGCCGACATCACCGTCGCCAGCTTCCTGGGCTACTCCTGCCTCAACGACGAGGAAGCCGCGCAGTCCAAAGTGTGGCAATGGATGCAGCAGCGTTTCGACCTGGGCGCCAACCGCGAAAACTGCCGCGCGCATGCCCATCGCGTAATGAAACACCTGCCGCAATTCAGCTCGTTCGGCTGGACCTTCTAAGCAAAACCAGGCGCCGCTGATCCTGTCGGCGGCGTCTAGGACACCGGGTGCTTGACCGAGTGAGTCATCAACGATTCCAACATCACGGCCAGTGAGCGCCGCACTTCGGGCGAACCATGCACGGCAATGTAGTCAGCCATCTTGATCAATTTGAGCTGCTCGTCGCCGTAATTCACACTTTCAGGCTTGGGGTTGTGAATGATCTCGGCGATGCAGGCGCCGGAGCTACTAATTGGGCACTCGTGCGCTTTGTCCGGCTCGGTTTCGTCCATGAATTTGAATAGGCGCGTCATTGGCACCTCCAAAGCCTGGGCCAACTTCGCAAGCGTGCTTATCTGCGGATCAATCTGATCATTCTCTATTTGTTCCAGCTCAGCTCCAGAAATCCCAACCTTCCCGCCGACGTCCTCAGCAGCCAGCCCGCGCTCCTGCCGAATTTGAAGTAGTGTGTGCCCCAAGCTCATGTATCTATTCTTATGAACCATGGATGGGGCGTTCACAAGGGCGTGAAACTTGAGTGCGCGGCGTATACTGAAATGATGCTTTGGAAGGGACTAATCGTCGGCCTCCTGCTGATTATTTCGTGTAATAACACCGATGGCGCTAATCCGTGGGAAGGTAAATGGAGAGGCGATTTGGACAAGAGGGCATTGAGTGAACTTCGGTTCCATTTGCCCTTGAGAGATTCCGTAGTGTATCTAGCAGGCGGCCGAGCAGATTTTTCACGGGATGAGCTGCGAGCGTTGGGAAGTAAAAATATTTTCTTGTGTACCGGATGGACCAAAGATCAATTTTTCTCCAATCGCAAGGATGGCCTCCAGGTTTGGTTTGAGCAAGAACCGAATACGAATGGGGCGCGGGTGCATTTTGCAAAGGTACAGGATCAGGAGGTCGCGTTTTATGGGCATAATTCTTATTTCGACAGTGACTACGATTGGTTTTGGAGGTCCGACTTCGAAGAAAATGAAGATGGGGCTGCATTGCCGCCTAATTCAATAAATGAGGATACGACTTCAGTTAGCGGTGGCGCATTAGCCGAGACTACCTTGGTGAGTATTGGGCAAGGTCTCTCTTGTGTTGATTGGCCATTATTCCTGGGTGGGGGCCGAGTTTCATTTTCAACTAATGAGTTGGAGAAATTGAATTGCTCTAACTACACAATTCTTTTAGGCAGGGATAAAAACGAATTTCTCGAAGCTAGAGAGGGTGGACTTTGGTTGTGGCTGGATAAAAAGGAATCGGAAGATCGTGTGGCTGTGGACTTTGTTTTTATTGGCGGGAATGTCCCTACTCGATTTGGAAAGGGTGAATTGATCGTCGGGCAATTCAAAATCACCGAAGAGTGGAATAAGCATTATTGAACCAATTGGACGCTTGCTCCGTTTAGCATGCAACCGCTGGATAATCTCGCCCAGAGAAACCAGAAGGGAGCAACAAGTGAACTGTCGAAGAGCCAATTTCTTTTGGCTGCTGTTTGGGGGAATTTTCGCCAGCAGTGGCACGAGCCACCCCAACCATGCAGACGGGGATCTTGTTGCAACTTTTCTTGAGAATACAGTGGTTGCAAAACAGCCAAGGCAAACGTTGGATTGTCCTTGGCTAAAGGACGTTTTTCCGTTTCGATACGACGGCAAGCATTTGACACATGTCGATGGTAAACAATTTGTATTTGCGGCTGGCGGCGTTCGGATATTTGATGGAGATGAACTTTTTCATAGAGGTGGATGGGGAGGGAGTCGAGGGATTTATTCGAGGCCCCATGTAGTGGTTTTGGAAGGAGAGAAAATTTTGCCTAAGTCCATACTGGAATCTATTAGAAAAAATGGCGGGTGGTCTTGGGATGCGATCAGCGACATGCCTCCTGGATCAAAATTACGCTTAAGTTGCGCAATGGCGGTAGAAGGTGATCGGGAGAACACTTTTCATGTGGCCTTTACTTTTTCAAAGGCGGAATTGGGTATTGATTAAGCGGCTATCCCAAGGATGGTGCCCCGCTAAAAGTCACAAATATACGAATGCAGCAAGGGTCAAATATTCAAGGGCTATTACTACGATCGGAATCCAATGCGGACGCCAAAACTTACGGGCTGATCCCATGGTGATTCCCCAAATAGTGAAGGAGATAATGACCAGAGGCGAGAAGTAATGCAGAATAGCGAACGGGGCAATGCCTTGTCCCATCGGCTCTCCGAGCGCGTACCGCAGAGAAAGCCCGAACCCCAGAATCACAGCCAGGATCCAATTCAGAATCGACGTCACAAAATGAACGTCAGCGGCGAACTTGGATTTATTGCGGCTCATTTACCATATACTCTTTCGAGCGATTTTCAGCCTTACAGCAATCTACCAAAGCGATGCATGAACAGCGTGAAAAGTTAATCCCTTAATCGGGGATACCGCAGTGGTCTATCCGAATGCGCTATCATTGGATGAAGATTCATCCACGATCAGAATATAACAAGTTCAAAATGTGGGAGTGCAATTCGCAGTATCACCTTAGGCCTGACGGTGCTTTCAGTACTCACGGTGTTGTTATTTTTGGCCTTGGACACGAATAGAAATCCAGATCATTTTGCGGAGGCACTGCGGAGGATTCTTGAAGAACTGACCTTGACTGCTCAACCTAGGATCGGGCTATTCTTAGATGTCAGTTGTCCAGAAGTCGAATCTGGATTAACTATCTTTGGTGACAATGAAGCCCCGATTTTCGAGGTCCTCCAGCAGCGCCCAACCGATAAGTACGACGCCTATTTTTCCCTGAAGGAATGGTCCGGCGAAGGCCTGACCATTGAAGTCTTTTTTGATGAAGATACTCCTTGCCGCCGCGCCTTCTTTTTCTCGAAAGGCGAAGAGTTCATGGAAACCATTCCTGCGGGATATTGGAATTCATTTGACTGTTTTTCAGAATTGGATGAGGCCCCCATTCTCGATGATGCCGGTTGGTGAGACGGGCTCGGTGCGACATAGGGCGATTGAAATTTGATCAGTGTCCAGAGTGGTTTGGGGTGTGCCCAAATGGACGCTCGCGATGCGAGAGGCTTGCGCCGATTGCGTGAAAAGTGTGGAGATAATTTCATGGGCGGGGAGCTTCTTTTCTTGGGCACCTTTGCCAGGATTAAAATGGTGTAGGATTATGGGCGGTACCGTGGTCTCACTTATGGAGATAAAACCTCAAGATCTTCCCATCCTCTACAGCTTCCGCCGCTGCCCTTACGCAATGCGGGCGCGGTTGGCGCTGAAGTTGGGGGGGAAGGTGGTGGAATTGCGAGAAGTGGAATTAAAAAACCGGCCAGATGCTTTGCGGGCGATTTCGCCGAAGGCGACGGTGCCGGTTTTACAATTGACGGACGGAACGGTGCTTGAGCAGAGCTTGGATTTAATGAAGTGGGCGCTGGGGTGCGATTCCGACGACGTCCATGTTTGCGGGGTGCGCACGGGTGAAATGGATGCGCTGGTTGAACGTTGCGATACGGAATTTAAACACCATCTTGATCGTTATAAGTATTCAACACGATACGACGACGTCGACCCAAGCATTCACCAAGCTGCGGCGTCGGAATTTTTGAATGATTTGGAATTGCGGCTGAAGATGGGAAGCTATCTATTCGGCGACCAACAAAGTTTCGCCGACCTCGCCATCGCGCCCTTCGTCCGTCAGTTCGCAAACGCCGACCGCAACTGGTTCGACGCGCAACCTTGGCCGCGACTCATCGATTGGCTGAACACCTTCACCAGCAGCGAACTATTTCTCAGCATCATGGACAAGCATCAGCCCTGGCAGCCGGAGCACCAAAACGTACTGCGCTGGCCCAGCACCGCGCGCTGAATCGGGGTTTTGCACTTCAAACACGGCTCGCCCTCGCGGCCATAAACCGCCAGATCCTGGGCGAAGTAGCCCAACTCGCCGTTCGCTTGTTTGAAATCATTCAAGGTAGTGCCGCCCTGCGCGATCGCTTCGGCCAAAACTTCGCGTACGCACTCCACTAATTTTTCCATCCGCACTTTCGAAACCCGGCCCACCGCTCGCTTCGGATGAATGCCCGCACGCCACAAAGATTCCGACGCGTAAATATTGCCGACGCCAACCACAATCTTCGAATCCATCAAAAATACCTTAATCGCCGCCCGACGTTTACGTGCTTTGGTCCACATTTGTTCACCTGTAAAACCATCTAGCAGCGGCTCCGGCCCCAGGTGCGCCAGCAGCTTATGCGCCAACGGATCACCATCGATCCATAACACCGCACCAAAGCGCCGCGGGTCCCTAAAGCGCATGATCTGGCCCTTGCCGATCCCAATATCCACATGGTCATGTTTCTGCGGCGCATCACCACGCCCCACAATCTGCACCGTGCCGGACATGCCCAAATGAACCAATAAATGCCCGCGCCCAGTCTCAATCAGCAAATATTTCGCGCGCCGTTTCACATTTAAAACACGCGCGCCGCTCAAGCGCTCGGCCAAATCAGCCGGCACCGGATAGCGCAGCTGCGCACATCGCACCTCCACCTTGCCAATGCGACGCCCTATCAACACCGGCTCCAAACCGGCGCGCACCGTTTCTACTTCGGGTAACTCCGGCATTAGGCCTGGAAAAACAGGGATTCTGGTTTCGGCATTCGGGATAAACTTTAGGATGAACTCATGCTTTCCGCAATTCTCCTCGCATGTGCCAGCTCACTGATACCGTCAGTCGCTGCGCCTGCGTTCAGTGCACCTAGCGCACCTAGTGCGTCCATTGCCCCTTGTGCATTGGATATCGCAGCGCAAGAAGTTCAAGGCCCCAACGCTTTAGAGGTGTTGGAGCAAGCTCGTCTGGATGCGCAACAAAGCGGGCGCAATTTATTCGTCTACCTAGAAGCGCCGTGGTGAGGTTGGTGCAAGGTGCTCGAGGAGTTCCTCGGCAAGCCTGAAGTTGCACCGTTGCTCGCCAAAGACTTGGTCATCTGTGGCATCGATCAAGATGGCAGGAGCAACGACAAGTTAGTTGCTTCAGCCATTCGC
>JACKQG010004772.1_pt1 | contig 15492 bp, 13 predicted proteins | sample 8237621 | NCBI WGS metagenome assembly JACKQG01 (sample SAMN15677084, study PRJNA649215) | marine metagenome | biome: marine; feature: Black Sea; material: saline water; isolation source: suspended particulate matter (SPM) from the Black Sea western gyre | collected 2013-06-09/2013-06-10 | depth... | reverse complement strand
GGAAGCTCTGATTTATTCGCCCCATCCAGACGCAACAATTCCCTTCGCCGTTGCCGTCCCCTAGAATTTTCGAATGCGCCAGCCGACCTTCGCCGGGGAGAGTTTTGAGATCCACCGCAAGCTCACTCGCCGTGAGATCTTCCTCAACGAAATGGACCAGATCGTCCCCTGGGCCACGATCATCCAGGCGGTCGAGCCTTTCTACCCGAAGCCGGCCGGCGCCGGCAGGCGCCCCATCGGGCTGGACCGGATGCTGCGGATCCACTTCTTGCAGCACTGGTTCAATCTGTCGGACCCTGGCGTGGAGGAGGCTTTGCTGGATTCCCGCGCTCTGCGCCGTTTCGCTGGCATCGATCTCGGCCGGGAGCCGGTCCCGGACGAGACCACGATCTGCAAATTCCGTCATCTGCTCGAGAAGCACGAGCTCGGCGATCGCCTCCTCGAGGTGATCAACAAGCACCTCGAGGCATCTGGTCTGCGCGTGGGCACGGGCACGATCGTGGACGCGACGATCATCCATGCGCCCAGTTCGACCAAGAACCGCGAGAAGCAGCGCGACCCCGACATGCACCAGACCAAGAAGGGGAATCAGTGGTACTTCGGCATGAAGGGGCACATCGGCGTGGACAGTCGCCACAAGCTGATCCACTCGGCTGCGGTGACGGCGGCGAACGTGCATGACAGCCAGCTCCTTTCGGATCTCCTGCATGGCAAAGAAACCCGCGTCTGGGGGGACTCCGCCTACACCGGCCAGCGCGAGGTGATTCTGAAGAGCGCGCCCTATGCGCAGGATTTTTGCAACCGGAAAGGCCGCAGGAATCATCCGCTGACGGACGAGGAGCGTGGGAAGAATCGGACGAAATCGAAGGTGCGAGCGAAGGTGGAGCATCCCTTCCTGATCTTGAAACGGATCTTCGGCTTCACCAAAGTGCGCTACCGAGGCTTGGAGAAGAACGGGACGCGCTTCTTCGTGGCCTGCGGCCTGGCCAACCTCTACATGGCGAGAGGAAAACTGCTCCGTGCGAGCTGATCGGCGGGATCTGGAGCGGGCCACGGGCCGCGATCGGCGGCGATCGGTGGATCGCCGGGACCACGAACGCGGGATCGAGGCCCAGAACCGGCTATAAGACCCCAACTTCCAAAGGCCGCGACTGGATCGGTCAATTCTTCAGAGCTTCCCTAGCAGGGAACCGCCCAGGCGGAAATGGGGAGGGGGCGGGGCGCCGCGCGCCCCGCCCCCTCGAAACTGGGTCTAGACCCAAAACCGTCCCGTTTCTCAGTAACTCCGGTGCATCAGGTCGACGTCGTACTCGCCGCCGGCGTCGTGGCAGACGGCGCAGGACTCGATGCCCGCCAGGTTGGTGTTGACGTCCGCGTGCGCCCCGGCGGAGGGAGCGTCGTGGCAGGAGATGCAGGCGCTGCGCCAGGAGCGGGCCCCCGTGGTCGAGGCGGTCGGGTGGCTGCGGCCGGCCGGCTCCTCCCAGGCGGAGTTGCTGTCGCCGTGGCACTTGTTGCACTCCTTCACCCCGCCGACGAAGGTCGGGAAGACCACCTCCTCGTAGGTGTGCGGCGTGAAGTTGGTCGGGTAGCCGCCGGAGCCGAAGCCCACCACGACGAAGGCCTCGGGGTCGGTGAGGTCAGCGCCCATGTGGATCTTGTGCAGCATGTGGCGGAACTCGATCGAGGTCCCGACCGTGGCGGGCGCGCTGCCCGCGACGTACTGCGGCCGGTCCTCGCCGCCGGCGGTGCCGTGGCACAGGATGCAGGCCATCCAGCCCCGCCGCCCGGCGCCGTGGAACATGAGCTGCTGGTGGCAGCCCAGGCAGCTGGCGTCGGAGTCGATCAGGTCGTAGCCCTCGAGGGTCGTGGCGGCGCCGACGAGGACGTCGACGGAGGCGGCCTCCGAGGCCCAGCGGTAGCTGTTGGTCTCGCCGTTCAGGACGTGGCTGATCGACTTGTAGCCCCACACGCCGACCGTGTAGGTGCCGTCCGCGACCGGCAGCCCGCTCCACTCGCCCCACGACTCGTCGTTGTCGGGCGAGTCGTTGAGCGGCGCCGGGTAGACCGCCGGCACGATCCAGTCGCCGGTGTAGGAGACGACGATCGCGGCGCCGACCGTGAAGCTGTTGACCCCCGCCTCGGTGATGATGCCGTTGCCGGCGTCGAGCACGTAGTCGGTGGTCAGGGTCAGGGCGGTCAGCGTGACGATGTCGATCGGCGCCGTGCTCACCTGGGCGTTCTCCAGGTCGTCCTTGAAGTAGACCCGGTCGCCGTCGATGTGCGCCACGGCGTGGAATTCCTCGGTGCCGGTGCCGCTCGCCACCACGACGACGTCGTCGCGGGTGAAGACGCTGCCGACGACCACGTCGACGTAGTTGCGTCCGGCGTCGGCGTCCGCCGTCAGCGCGCTGCCGGCGCCGGTGCCGGTCTGCTCGTAGACGGTGGTGGGCGCCTGGGTGGTGTCCCAGATCGACGGGTAGTCGACGGTGAAGGACTCGACCGCCGCGGCGTTGGCGGCCGCGCCGACGAACTCGTTGACCACGCTGACTGGGACGTTGGTGACGAAGGTCGGGCCGGCGCCGACGCCGTCCCGCGGGAAGGATCCGCTCAGCAGCAGGTTGCGGTTGGCGACCGGGCCGGCGATCACCACGCTCATCGAGTTCAGGTCGGTGGCGGCGATGGCCCCCCCGGCGTCGTCCTCGATGGTGAAGGTGAGCTGGACCTTCTCGCCCGGGTCGAGGGTGCTGTCACCGTTGTTGGTGCCAGCTTCGTCGACCGAGCTGAGGGCGAAATTGACGCCCGGGTTGACGGCGGCGGCGAACAGCGGGTGGGTGTGGCTGTCCCGCGTCGACCAGGTGCCGGTCTCCGGGTGGCAGGAGGCGCAGAACTCGTTGGTCGCCTGGGGCGGCATGTTCGAGCCGTTGGCGGTGTAGTCCAGGTCCCAGTCGACGTCATCGTGGCAGGAGTCGCAGGTGTGCCGCTTCGGGTTGGTGTAGGCCAGGTCGCCCTGCGCCGGAGCGGTCAGCGGGCCGCTGCCGTCGGGGTCGCCGTGGCACATGTCGCAGGAGATGACCCCCTTGCGGATCTCGTCCTCCTGGGCCTTCTGGTCGGAGGTCAGGCCGCTGTAGCCGAAGTCCCGGGCGGTCGGGTAGGACATGCTCGGCCAGGCCGGGAAGGCGATCTCGGAGTAGTCGTGGATCGAGTTGTTGTGGCCCACCACCTGGTAAGGCGCCGGCGTGGCGTCGTAGTTGCGGCTGCCGCCGGCGTTGGTGGCGACGCCGTTGACCGACGGCAGGTGCTTGCCGTTGTGGAGCTTGTGGATCAGGATCCGGAAGTCGATCGAGACCCCGGGAGTGCCGCCGGCGGCCGACGAGACGTTCCGGTCCTCGCCGCCCGAGGTGTGGCAGAGCAGGCAGTAGGTCAGGTCGCGCCGCGAGCCGCCGTGGGCCCGGAACTCGGTGTGGCACTGGAAGCAGTTCTCGTTCTTGCTGACCTCACGCGCCACCAAAGTGGAGCTGTTGCCGAGCAGGAAATTGTGGGTCAGGTTGTCCACGTCGCGGTAGAGGACGCCGTCGATGTAATAGTTGCGTCGGAGCTCGAAGCCGAGCGTGTAGGTCCCGGGGAGGAGCGCCTCGCCCTGGAGTTCGCCTTCGAGGGCGCCGAAGGAGGTGGTGTCGTTCAGCGGCGCCGGGTAGGTCGCCGGGATGGCCACCGGGAAGGTGAAGGACCAGGAGCCGTCCCCGTTGTCGACTGCGTTCGCGGTCGTGATGTTCTGACTGTCGAGCACCGGGTTGTAGTTGGTGGTCGGACCAGCGACGCGGACCCGCAAGCGGTCGAGGTCTTCGATGTCGATGTCGGAGCCGTCGTCCTTCTTGACCGAGAAGCGCACCCTCATGGTGTCGCCGACGCGGAAGTGGCCGCTGTCTCCGGCGAAGCTGCCGCCCGACAGGCCGATTACCGCCAGGTTCAGGCCGGGCAGCAGGTCGCGGCGCCCGAGGATGGTGTCGTCGGTGCCGCCGTTGTTGCCGTTGTTGCCGTTGGTTCCGCTGGGACCACGATCGCCTTTGAGGCAGCCCGGAACGAGCAGCAGAAGGAGGAGCACCGGGAGCAGCGTGGGCAGCCGGCGGAGTGAGAAGCTGGGAAGGTACGCCATGACTAAGGAACCTCGGTTGGGTCTGATTCGGCGTGGTGGCGGATTCCCGGCAGGACGGATCTCATCTCGAGTCCAGAACCCGGGTCGCCTGTGTATCGGCTGCTATACCTAAGTCCTTCCCACCTATCTGAAACCTGCGTATCTCCTTAATCCACGCCGACTAAAGACAATCGTTCGCAACACCCTTCCAGCACCGCTCAAGCTAGGAACTCTCAATTTTTCAGTGTTCTTGTCTCTGGATTCTCAAAAAGTGGAATCCAGGATTCCTGCACGCGGTTCGAACACACCCACGCCTGGGATCCGGCGCACGTGACTGGATCCCAAGCCGTTCCTGATCTCCCGGCCATGAGCAGGACGCCATGAATGCTGCAATCGGATCGAGAACTGGTGCTGACTCCAGCGCGGGCTTGGCCGACTGCCCGATGGCCCTTCTTCACAAGCCATCGAACTGGTGAATCAGGACGGTTTCGCCGCTTGACGCTCCAAGCCCCTTCGATCTACGCCGGCTCGCTGCACACCCGGATTCGACCGACTACCTGGACCAGGCGGTTCGGGACCGCCCCAGGCGTCCAACAGGTCGCGGTCTCCGGCCGCGCAGCCGGCGGTCTAAGTCGGGGGGCGGCGGCGGTCCACAGGAGCAGGGCCGCCAACCACCCGTCACTCGCCCTTGATCCCCTTCACGAACAGGAAGATTGCCATCCACTCGCCTTCGGTGGTCCCGTTGAGGACGAAGAGGGCTCCGCTGGCCTCCGGCATCGTCATGCAGGAGCGGAAGCCCACCTGCATCAGGCTCGGCAGCGCCAGCGTGACCGGGTCCTGGGTGCCGGCCAAGGTGGTCGAGAAGGTCGGGATCGGCCGCTCCACCTCGCGGGCGAGGAAGTCGAGCTCGAGCGAGATCGACCCCGGCGTGAGCTCCATGCCGTTCAGCTTCAACCACAGGCCCTCTTTCAGGACGCCGATGATCGGGTCGGCCAGGCTGGCACCGCTCGGCTCCACCGTCACCAATTCGTAGTCCTTGACGTAGCTGATCGATTTCGCGACCGCCATGCTGGCGCGCTGGCGCTCGAAGGTGACCAGCCGGAGGTGGTTGCGCTCCTCGAAATCCGGGGCCGCTCGGAGCTGCTCCAAGCGCTGCGTCAACACCTCCTTGGAGGCGACCTCGGGCGACAGCGAGGGCCCGCCGGAGGTCCTGGACAGCTCCCGCTCCTCGAAGGCGTGCTCCGGTCCGGTGAGGACGACGACGTCGAAGAGCAGGTTGAGGCGCGAGCTGCGCTGCCGCTCGAGCAGGGCCTCCAGCCACCGGTGCTGGGCCGGGCGGAGCAGGGCGACGAGGTTGCCGCCCTCCAGCGGGATGAGCTGGTCCTTGCCGGCCTCGAAGGCGGGCTCCATCCACTCGCGCAGCAGCTCGGCGAAGCGCTCGGCGTCGACCAGCCGGGCCGAGCCGTCCAGGTCCTCAGGCGGTCCTTCGAGCGAGAATTCCTTCTCATGTTCGGGGGGCTCGGCGGCTTCCCTCCACTCGCACAGGTCGGCCACCTGGTAGATCACCAGGTCCCGCTCCTGGGCGGCGGGGAGTTGGAGCGGAGCGGCGGGGAGGGCCAGGAGCAGCAGGGAGAGGGTCACGGCGTGCGGGCGAGCGAGGGTGGCGCGGCGGTCGCGCGGGTCCGGACGACGCCGGAGATGGAGGTCTCGCGCTGGATGGTCCGGCCGGCGGCCGACTCCAGCGTGACCCGGCGACCGGGCTCGTGGCGGACGGCGTACAGCTCGAAGCGGCCGGCGGCGGCCAGCGAGGCGCCGGCGCGGGGGGCTTCGACCGCCCGCTCGGGGGCGATCAGCGACAGCGGCGCGATCAGGAGCAGGGCGGCGGCGAACAGCGCCAGCGGCCCTCGACGGAGCTGGGCCGGGATCGGCGAGGCCGGGCTGAGCAGGTCCAAGCGGGAGAGCAGGCGCCCGAGCTCCCGGCGGTCGTCGGGGTGGCCGGCGGCCCAGGAGCGGACGGCGGGGTCGGCCAGCGGATCGCGCCGGGCGTCGAGCGCGCCGTCGACCCGCTGCCAGAAGTGCTCGCGGCTCCTCACCGGGTCCACCCCTCGGCCCCGAGGGCCGCCAGCCTGCGGCGGGCGCGGTGCAGGTGGGACTTCACGGTCCCGGCGGGCATGCCGAGCGCGACGGCGATCTCCGCCACGGACTGCTCGCGCAGATGGAACCGGCGCAGGACCTCCTGCCCGGGATCCGGCAGCCGGTTCAAGAGCTGCTCGACCTGTTCCCGGTCGTCGCTGTCCGGGGAGGAGACCACCGCCAGTCCGGGATCCTCCTCCACCAGGGCCCGCGGCATCCTCCGCCGCCGGTCGAGGTGATCGAGGAAGGTGCGGAAGGCCGTGGTCCGCAGCCAGGGGCCGATCGCCCGCGACGGGTCGTAGCTGCCGCGCGACCGCAGGGCCTGGGTGAGGACGTCCTGCTCGAGCTCATCGGCGTCGGCGACGCCGCCGGAACGCGCCGCGAGCCGCCGCAGGTAGGCGCGCAGGCGGGGCAGCTCGGCGATCAGTCGGGTCTCCACGCTCCTCATACCGCGCCAGGGGGCCGGCGGTTGCAGCCAACGTCCAGGGAGGGCGGAGAGCCGCCCGGGTACTGAGGACAGAATAGTTCCCACCCTTGGACCCAGGGCGCCAAAGATCTCGAAGCCTTCGCCTCTTTGTCTTTCTGGCAAATGACTTAACTATGGTTCGAAGAGTTTCAAGCCATGGCCCTTTCGCGACCCGCCCTGTGCCCGCCCTGTGCGCTGCCCCAAGACGCGACGGCACAGGAGGCGGCGCGGTGGATGAAACGGCGAGCCACTTGCGCGGTCGTCGTCGTCGAGCGCGGCCTGCCGGTCGGCCTGGTGACCGACCGCGACCTGGTGACCAAGGTCCTGGCCAAGGGGCGGGCGCCGGGCAGCGTCAGGCTGCTGGAATTGTGCGGGAGCCCGATTGTGACCATGGCGGTGGACGAGCCGCCGGCGGTGGCGGCCCGGCTCATGCGCGAGCACGGCACGCGCTGGCTGGTGGTGGTCGGGCCTGACGGCCGACCGGTCGGCGTCCTCACGGTCGAAGACCTGTTCGCCCGCTTCGCCCGCCAGTTGGGCCACCTGTCGCTCGCCGTCGACCGGCTCCGGGAGCCCGGCGTCTCGGAGCGGGCCGAGCCCCTGCCCCCGAGGGAAGCGGAGGACGTCGGTGCCGGCTAGGAGGCTGCAGCACATCGGCACGATCGAAGCCGCCGCTTCGGTGCGGGCCGCCGCGATGCTGATGGCCGAAGGCAGCTACTCGAGCCTGGTCGTCACGGTGGCCGACGCCGCGGTCGGCGTCCTCACTGACGGAGACCTGGCGATGAGGGTGGTGGCGGAAGGCAGCGACGGCGGCGGCCTGGCCGTCCGTGACGTGATGAGCCACCCGCCGGTCACCGTGTCGCCGGACGAGTCCTACGCCGACGTCGTCGCCAAGCTCTCGGCCCACCGGGTGCGGCAGCTCCCGCTGGTGGCCGACGGCGAGCTGCGCGGCATGGTCAGCCTGGACGACCTCATCGAGATCCTCGCGGGGGAGTTCGACGACCTGGCGATGGCCGTCCGCCACGAGATCTGGCTGACCCGGATCGGCGAACCCGACTCGCTCAAGTGCGAGCGGCAGATCCAGAAGCAGCTCGGCTGGCGACCGCGGGACCGCTTCCGGCGGCGCCCTCTCTGAGCCCGTCCGCCGCCTACAATCGGCTCCTGGGCGGCCGAGGCCGCTCGCCGATCCATGCCTGATGCCCTCCGCTCCCCGCTCGAGCTCGGCGACGCCGCCGCCCGCGTCCGGGGCTGGACTCGCGGCGTGCCGGTCGAGGAGGCGGCCCTGCAACAGCTCCGGAACACCGCGGCGCTGCCGGTGGTGGGGCCGTGGGTCGCCGCCATGCCGGACGTGCACCTGGGCTACGGCGTCACCGTCGGCAGCGTCGTGCCGACCCGCGGCGCGGTCATCCCGGCGGCGGTCGGCGTCGACATCGGCTGCGGCATGATGGCGGTCCGCACCACCCTGTCCGCCGACGACCTGCCCGACGACCTGCGGGCCTGGCGGCGGGCGATCGAGCGGGCGGTGCCGCACGGCCGCTCCGCCGCCACTCCATCCCGCGACCAGGGCTCCTGGACCGAGCTGCCGAAGCCGGTGCAGGCGGCCTGGCGGGCCCTCGAACCCCGCTTCGAGGCCATCACCGGCAAGCACCCGAAGGTCGGGCGGCAGGTCAACCACGTCCACCACCTCGGCACCCTCGGGACCGGCAACCACTTCATCGAGGTGTGCCTGGACCTCGAGCAGCGGGTGTGGTTCATGCTGCACTCGGGCTCGCGCGGGGTCGGCAACCGCATCGGCAGCTACTTCATCGAGCGCGCCAAGGAGGACATGGGCGACCAGCTCGGCGGCCTGCCCGACAAGGACCTGGCCTACCTGCGCGAGGGCAGCCCGAATTTTGAGGACTACGTCGAGGCGGTCGGCTGGGCCCAGGACTACGCCCGCCGCAACCGCGAGCTGATGATGGCGGAGGTGGCCGGGGCGCTGCGCCGGACGACGGGCGTCCGCGAATTTCGGGCGGACGTCGAGGCGGTCGACTGCCACCACAACTACGTGCAGGAGGAGACCCACTTCGGCGAGCGGCTCTTCGTCGCGCGCAAGGGCGCGGTCCGGGCCGGGCTCGGCGAGCTCGGGATCATCCCCGGCAGCATGGGCGCCCGCAGCTTCGTCGTCCGCGGCAAGGGCAACGCCGACAGCTTCTGCTCCTGCAGCCACGGCGCCGGCCGCGTCATGTCGCGGGGCCAGGCCCGGCGGACCTTCAGCCTCGCCGACCACCAGGCGGCCACCGCGGGCGTCGAGTGCCGCAAGGACATCGACGTGATCGACGAGACCCCCGGCGCCTACAAGCCGATCGACGAGGTGATGGCGGCGCAGCGGGACCTGGTAGAGGTCGTCCACGAGCTGCGCCAGGTGATCTGCGTGAAGGGCTGAACGCGACGCGTCTCAGGCGCCGGCGGCGGTGAGCTCCGCCAGCCAGATCAGCCCGCCGGCGATCGCCAGCATCACCAACCACAGCGCCAGGGCGCGGCGGGCGCGGCGCTCCGAGCGGGCGGCCTCCCACCAGGTGCGCGGGCGGATGCCCTGGGCCAGGAACACGCCGACCCCTGCCAGGTTGACGCAGATGACGTTCACCGCCAGCAGGAGCAGCGCGGCCAGGGCGTTGGCGTCGCCGCGGACGAGGAAGATGGCGAAGGTCACCAGCGGCGGGAGCAGCGCCACCGCCACCATCACCCCGACCAGGGCGGCGGACACCCCCGAGGTGAAGGCCAGCGCGCCGGCCGCCCCCGCCGCCAGACCGAGCAGGATGTCGGAGACGTCGATCTCGGTGCGCGCCACCAGCTCGGCCGAGTCGATGTCGACGAAGGGCAGCCAGCCGAGCAGCAGCGCCACCGCGAAGGCCAGGCCCACACCCGCGCCGTTGGCCTTGAGCGCGCGCCGCGCCAGTTCGAGGTCGCCGAGGGTGGTCGCCAGCGCCAAGGCCATGTTCGGGCCCAGCAGCGGCGCGATCACCATGGCGCCGATGACCACTGCGGCGTTGTCGCGGCCGAGCCCGATCGCCGCCACGATGGTCGACAGCACCACCGTGGCGTAGAACACCGGGGTCAGCTTGGCCTGGTCGCTCAGGTTGGCGTAGAGCTCCTCGCGCGCCACCCGCGCCGGGGACGGGGCGGCCGGCTCCGCCGCCTTCTCCTCCGGCGCGGGCTCCGGCTGCCGCGGCAGGGCCGCCTCCACCCGCATGACCACGGCGCGGAACTCCTCCACCCCGGCGAAGCGGGACTGCAACGGGTCGAGCAGCGCCTCGACCCGCTCGGCCGGAACCAGGCAGCGGTAGATCGCCAGCCCCTCGCTGAGGTGGTGCCATTCCCAGGTCGGCTTGGCCTCGGCCAGGACCTCGTCGACCGCCGCCCGGCTCGCCGCCGGGACCAGGATCTCGAGGAAGCGGTCCGCCACGACGGGAGTCTACCGGCCTAGCTCGGCGCGCAGCGCGCCCGGCCGGTCGGTGGTGAGGCTGGCGGCGCCGAGCTCTCCCAGCCGGGCCGCCGTCGCGGCGTCGTTCACGGTCCAGAAGGCCAGGTCGAGCCGGCGCTGGATCAGGCCGTCGCGCAGCTCGGGGGTGATCGCCTCCGGTTTCGCCTGGGCGTCCAGGCCGTCGGCGCCGCAGCGGTCGAGGGTGGCAAGGATCTCCGCCGTGCTCGGCGACCAGGATCCGTCCTCCAGCTTCAGACCGGTGAGCCAGTAGGCGCGGTGGGCCGGCAGCATCCGCTTGGCCTCCAGCACCGTCTGCTCGTCGAAGCTGATGATCACCACTTGCCAGGCGCGCAGGCCGCTGCGGCCGATCGCGCTCCGGACGGCCGCCAGGCCCTCGGCGCCGCACTTCAGTTCGATGTAGATGCGGCCGCGGCGCGGCACCGTGCGCAGCACTTCGAGCAGGGTCGGCAGCGGCTGGCCGGCCCAGCCGGGGCCCTTCCAGGCGCCGTATTCGAGCTCGCGCAGCTGCGCCAGCGTGGAGTCGGCCACCACCAGCTCACGGCCGCCGGTGCGCAGAGTGGTGCTGTCGTGGATGCACACCATCTCGCCGTCGGCGGTCAGGAAGAAGTCGCCCTCGACGCCGTCGGCGCCCTGCTTCCAGGCCAGCTCGAAGGAGGCCAGGGTGTTCTCCGGCGCTTCGGCGGAGGCGCCGCGGTGGGCGATGAACAGCAGCGGGTCGGACTCTTCCATACCGCAGGCGGAGAGCAGGGTCGCGGCGGAGGCCGCCAGGAGGACACGGGGGAGCCGGCAGGCGCTCATGGCAACACGATAGGGCCGCCAGGAGCGGGGCATTGCCGCTGCCCTCGACGGCGGGGATGATCCGGCTCGTCCGCTGCCCGACCATGCCCGCCGCCGTCCTGCTCGCCCTGGCCGCCGCGCTCCCCCAGGAGCCGCCGGCCCCGCGCTCCTCCCGAGACGGCCTGGAGTTCGCCAGCGCCGACGGCGCCTGGTCGCTCGAGGTCCACGGCAAGCTGCAGATGGACTTCGCCCGCTTCGACGCCGACCGCTCGCTCCGCCGGGCGGCCGGGGAATTCCGGGACAGCGGGGAGGTCCGGCGCTCCCGGCTCGACCTCAGCGGCCGCGCGCTCGGCGAGCTCGGCTGGCGGGTGAGCGCCGACTTCAGGCAGGACTCGGGCGCGGAATTGCGCGACGTCTATCTGGAGACCGCGGTGCCCGGGGCCGGCACCCTGCGCGCCGGCCACTTCAAGCAGCCGTTCAGCCTGGAGAACCGCGCCAGCAGCTCGACCTTCGCCTTCTTCGAGCGCTCGGTGGCGAACGAGCTGGCGCCCGGACGCGACGCCGGCCTGATGCTGTTCGACGGCTGGGGCGACGGGCGCGGCACCTGGGCGGCCGGCGCCTTCCACGAGACCCACTCCGACGCCTTCGGGGTCGACTCCGCCGACACCCGCGACCGCTCCCTGACCGGCCGGCTGACCTGGCTGCCGGTCGACGAGGACGACGGCGCCCGACTGGTCCACCTCGGCGCCGCGCTCAGCCACCGCGACCCCGACCCGGCCGGCGTCTCCTTCAGCGAGCGGGCCGAGGCCCACCTCGGCCAGAAGCTGGTCTCGGCCAGCTACCCCGCCGACCGCGTCGAGCAGCTCGGGCTGGAGGCGGCGGCGGTCTTCGGCTCGACCTCGGCGCAGATGGAGTGGAACCAGACCTGGCTTGCGGGCGGCGGCGGCCCCTCCCCCACGCTCACCGGCGGCTACCTCCAGCTCAGCCAACTGCTCACCGGCGAGGTCCGCGGCTACAAGCGCAAGGAGGGCGTCTTCGGCCGCATCGAACCACGCTCGCCGCTGTCCCGCGACGACGGCCTCGGCGCCTGGGAGCTGGCCGCGCGCGTGTCCCGCCTCGACCTCGCCGCCGGCGACCGCCTGGACGTCTGGTCGCTGGCCCTCAACTGGCACTGGACCGAGCGGGTCAAGCTGCAGCTCGGCTTCCTGCGCGGCGACGCGGCCGGCGCCGGCGCGGTCGACACCTGGATGTTCCGCCTCCACCTGGACTGGTGAGGCCTGGGGTGGGCTAATCGGCCAGGCCGATGTTCTTCACCTTGAGGTCGGCGGTCCGCATGGTGATCCTCGGCTCGCCCTCGGGGGGCATGACCATGCCGAGGTTGGCGCGGACGCCCTTGGCGTTGGTCTCGCCCAGGAGGAACACGCTGCTCAGGCCGGACTCGGTGAGCGCCTGGAGCATCACGCGGTTGGCGTCGTCCCAGAAGCTGAGCCGGGCGATGCTGGCGTGGGCCGAGGCCTCGAGCTGGACCCGGGGAACGCCGTTGGCCTCCATGCGGATCTCGCTGCCGAAGGGGTGAGCCTGGAGGACGACGCCGGGCTTGTCCGGCTCGCCGTAGAGAACCAGCCGCGGGCCGGCTTCCCCCACCTCCAGACGCGCGGCCACGCCGCCCTTGCCGTCGCGCAGGACGAAGGCGTCGGCCTCGACCACGGCCCCCGCTCCGGGCAGCGAGGCCTCCGCCTGGGTCGGCTTGGCGCCGACCGCGGCGCCGCCGAGACAGCCGGCCACCGCGAGGACGAGGAGGAGGGAGCCCGCGAACCGGAGACGGCGGTTGGCGGACTCGAGGGCATCGATCCGCTGCTCCAGCAGCGGCAGGGACGAGAGTTCGGTCGGCATGGGAGGATCTTAGGACAGGGCGCGGACCAGCCCGCGATGGGAGGAAAGAGAATGGCCCTCCCCGGATGAACGGGGAGGGCCATGGGTCAGAGTCAGACGCGATCAGCCGATCGCTTGGTTGACTCCGTTGGAGAAGGTCAGGGAGCCGAGGTCGAAGGCGTGGAGCCAGACGTTCACGCCGGTGGTGCCGGCCGGGACCGTCGCCGAGAGGGAGGCATTGCCCGCGCCGTCCGCGGTCATGGCCGGAAGCTCGGTGTACGGCGGGGTGAGCAGCAGGTTGCCCCAGGGAGTGGTGGTCGGCCCACCGCCCCGGAGGGAGTAACCATGGCGGACGAGGCCGCCAGCGGTCGCGCCGGAGACCGAGATGGTCGCCGAGCCACCAGCCACCAGGCCGGACAGCGACAGCGTGAAGCCGACGCCGGAGGGAACTCCGAGGTCGTAGACCTCGACCGAGTCCGGGGTCCCCTGGCCGAGGACGACCATGGACAGGAAGCCCGGGTTGCGGGAGTCACTGTAGACGTCAGCGCCACCCTGGGCGGTGCCCCAGGTGTTGCCGAAGGAGCCACTCAGGAAGTTGCAGCTCGTGTCCACTTCCTGGACCGACGGGCCGGTGGTGGTGGACCAGATGGTGCCGTTGACGTCATCCCATCCGAAGCCGTAGGCCGACAGGGCGGTCTGGACGACGCTGTTGACCACACCGGTGAGGGTGAACTCGTAGAAGGTGCCGGTGAAGCTCTTGGTGAAGAAGTTGCCGGTGTTGGGGTTCTGCGTGAAGGCACGAACCGTCCCGGACACACCGGGCACCGTGGTGAGCGAAACGTGGGACAGGGCCACGCCGTTCCAGGAGTACTGGGACACCTCGGCGTTGTCGGAGCCGATGTACAGGGTGTTCCCGTTGGAGACCATGTCACGGCCGCCCCAGGCGGTCGCGTTGGAGACCTGCAGCCAGCTCTGCAGGTAGACCCCGTTCATGTCGTACTGGTGGACCATGTAAGCCCAGCCGGTCGAGGTGTGGCCACCGCCGGTGACCCACAGGAAACCGCCCATCTCCTCGACGCCCAAGCAGCGGTTGTCGAAGGGGGCGGTCTCGACGTCGAAGGGGCCGGCGACCAAGGAGCCCAGCGCGGTGAGGGCCGTGCTCTGGGCGTTGATGCCGTTCGAAACGGCGGGATCGGAATCGTTCTGCTGGGCAGTCAGAAGCCCAGCGGTGAGGGCGCCCGCGAGAAGGACGCCGAAGACGTTAAGGTGACGCATGAGAAGCTTGCCTCCAGGGCAGTTCAGGGAGAGAGGATGTGGGGCGGTTTCCGGCCGCCCTATGCAAGTATCCACGCTATTCAGATTTCCCAGGTTGGCAAGAGCTTGGGGCAAAGTTAACAGTGTTCATTTAAGATTATGGGCGGCCGGAGGACCCCAGGGAATCCGGCCCCGTTGAGTGGACCCAGGGCGCAAGACAAGGACTGCTGTCGACAGGGTTTGCGTCCGCTCGCCGAGCCGGCCTGCCGGAGGACATGAGGATCGGCCCTTAATCTCTATCGGGTAGTGGTTTAAGGCACCTTTGGGTCCACGCAACCGGGCCGGCTTCTACTTGACCTGCTTCACCTGCACTCCCTTCCGGTCGGCCTGGACCGCTGCCTTGTAGCGCGCCTGGCGCTGGACCTGGTTGTCGCTGTTGAGCTCCAAGACGTTCTGGAAATACACGCCATCGACCCCCTGCTGGCCGAAATCCGACTCCTCCCGGCTGCGGGAATCGCTCTGGATCTGCTGCCGCCGCCCTTCGGCCATCGCCAGCAGGGTCTCGCCGCGGAAGAAGGCGTAGTGGCCGCCTTCCATCTTGGCGATCACCGTCGAGGTGCCGCTGACGCCGTCGGCGACGTAGATGCCGCGCGGATCGGTCTTGCCGCTGCGGAACTCACCGCTGGCGGAGCCGACCACGCGCACGTCGACGTCGCGCAGGAAGCGCTGGTCCTCTCGCGCCAGCGCCTGCACCCGCAGCGAGCCAGCGACCGGGTCCTCCTTGACCCGCAGGTCGAGTTCGCTGACCAGCACCAGTCCGGAGGCGTGCAGCTCGTCGCCGCGGCAGATCACCAGGTAGGCGCCCGGCTCCTTGAGCGCCAACTCGAGCAGGTGCTTGCGCGGCAGCAGGTCGCCGCCGCCGCCGAGCTCCACGGTCTGGCGCAGCTTCGGCTCGATGCCCGCCAGGTTGACCTCGGTGACCCGAGACAGGTCCTTCTCGCGCAGGTAGAGGGTCATCAGGTCGACCGAATAGACCAGCAGGTCGGCCTGCTTGACGTTGCGGAACTCCACCTCCAGCCCGACCTTGCCGCCCGGCCGGGCGGTGGTGACCTCGGGCAGGCTGATGCGCTTCTCGCGGAAGTCGAGCAGGGTCTCGCGGGCGTCGCGGAACTGCTCCTCGACCCGGGCGTAGTAGTCCGCCGCCCGCGCCACGTCGCGCCGGGCGTGGTAGATCTGGCCGAGGATGAACAGCGCCAGGTCGCGGTTGGGCGACGGCCGCACGCCGTCGCGCCCCGCCGGATACTCGGCCGCGGCGATCCGCTCGAGCAGGCGGACCGCTTCCTCCTCGCGGCCGAGGTACCACTCGGCCACCGCCCG
>JACKQG010004771.1_pt1 | contig 15493 bp, 8 predicted proteins | sample 8237621 | NCBI WGS metagenome assembly JACKQG01 (sample SAMN15677084, study PRJNA649215) | marine metagenome | biome: marine; feature: Black Sea; material: saline water; isolation source: suspended particulate matter (SPM) from the Black Sea western gyre | collected 2013-06-09/2013-06-10 | depth... | reverse complement strand
CTCATTATGTTCGGGCCCTTCATCCGTATTTCCCCATCACAATTTGGTGAAAGAACTTCTTCATTTTCATTCACAATTCTCTGCAACAAACCTTCAACTGGCTTTCCTACACTGCCATGTTTTTCTTCTTCAGGAAAACACCAATTCGTAACTGGGGATGTTTCTGTTAGACCATACCCTTCACAAAGTGAAATGTTAAATTTATTTTTGAATCCTTCATGCACAGCATCTGGTAGTGCCTCGCCACCGGAACCGGCCAAATGAATTGATTGAAAATCTTCTGCTTCTGCACTTTTTAAGTTTAAAATAGCGTTATACATCGATGGAATCGCAACCATGATTGTTGGACGATGCGTTCGCATTGCATCAAGAACCTTCCTTGGATTGAACCTTGTCATGTATACAGTTTTTGCTCCAATGACTGATGGCAATAATGTTGTGACAGTGAACCCAAAACTATGAAACTGAGGAAGCAACCCTAAAAAAACATCTTTCTTTGAAAATCCTGCTTTGGAAATGCACTGTTGGATATTTGAGCTAAGATTTTTTTCAGTAAGCATGACACCTTTTGGTTTACCTGAAGTACCTGATGTATACAAAAGTGCGGCAAGCATATCTTCATCACTTCTTACAGAAAACCGAACTGGTGGAATCCCTTTAAATGACATTTCGTCAAGTTTTATTGCCTTCACCCCATCTGGCAACTCTCCAATCATTTCCAGCATTGCACCAACAGTAATGACAATATCAACCCCGCTATCCTCAATGATGTACTTTATTTCTTCTTCACAGAGAAGATAATTAAGTGGAACTACTGTCTTTCCAAGCGACCAAATAGCCGTCAACGCAACTGAAAATAAGCCCGACGTAGGTAGGAGAATGGCAACGTGTGGCTCTCTACTCTTGATTTTCTTGGCAACATGCCAAGATGCAACCTGCAAATCGAGCCCTCTCCACGATCGATAGTCGTCTGTGACGAGAGATCGGAAGGCGTTCCTTCGCCATGATTTATAAATGTATCGTAGAAGTTGCATCTGGAGTTATTCTAAGAGGGTACGATACAATCTGGAGCCCCCCTATGCGAAATAAATTGCTTTCACTCTTGCTTTTCTCCATTATCGCTGGATGCAATTCAACACAACCCACTGCAATTGAAAACTCAGTTCATGAATACGACAATGGTGACTGGTTGTTATCTGAGATGTGGGCTAAAAAATCCATTAAAGAGAACAAAAATATTGGCGAAGCCCAATACATGATGGGTCTCTGTGAATTTAAGCAAAATCACATGCGTGAAGCACAAGATTGGTTTACTAGAGCATCAGCATCCTCATCCAAAGACGTGCGCGGCAAAGCGACTGCGATGCTTGGAATAATTGCTTCTGCAAATGGTGACTTCGACGCTGCACAATCTGCATTTGCCATCGCTGCATCTGAACTTAAAGGTATAGACCAAGCAAAAGCGGAAGCACTATCGACAGGTGGGAATTTGGCAAATTCTGATTCCAAGACTTCATTCACCCTTCAATTTGGTGCCTTTAGAGATAAAGCAAACGCTAATTCCACTATTGCTGAAATCTCACCTTCTCTAAATGTGTTGGGGGTTGTTCCAATTTGGATTACAGAGGAAACCGACCGTGCTGGAGTTACGTTGTACCTTGTCCAAGCTGGACACTTTTCAACAAGAGTCGCAGCGTCAAATAAACGTAAACACAGCAATCTACCTCAATGTATTGTGAGGGCAACACACTAAGCAATGCTTCGTGAATTTCACATCGCTCAACTCTACTAATGGCAAAATCATCAGGACATCGAAACAAAGGTTCAGGCAAAAGCCGAAGAGAAACTGTACTGCGTAATGTTCCAAAACCAGCGCTTACTCTGAGTACTTTATTAAGACGACCTGAATTCTTGAGAACATGTTTTGTCTTGTTTCTCTTTCTAATTGCAGTTTCAACAATTGCAACTTGGTCTCGTGAACAAATCAAAGTACGTGATGGTCAGATTGCTTCGAACACTCGAATCACAAGAATCAATTACACTCTAGAAGATTCTTTAGCTACAGAGGCAAAGAAAGAAGAAGCAAAATACTCCTCTCCAAGAATTTACACGATTAATGCAGCATTCATTGAACGCCTTGCAGCTTCATTACTCGGTCTTCCGACTGCTGTTTCAGGAATGACATCTATCGAAGATGTCAACCCTGAACTTGTCGCCCAATTCTCTATTACACCTGAAACTCTGAAATCTCTACAAGATTTGTTCCAAGATGACACGTCGACAATTTCATGGAGAAGATATGTTTCGAGATTAATCGGAGAATTGCAGAGAGACAAACCTTTACTTACAAGTGAAGAGTTCCAATCCTTCACAACAACCCCAGCTTCCCACCGTGCTTTATTTCAAGGGGCTGGCAACTTTCTAATTCCATACAATGCTGCACCCGTTTCGTTGCCTGCAACCCAAGGCGAACTCAATGAACATCAGCTAGCCGAAATAGTAAGTCGCTCTGGATTCCCAGAATCTGTTGTCTCACTTATTGAGTCTAGGATTATTAGCGAAAACTTGCCGAGCATTCAGCTTGACGTCGAAGATACAACCGCAAGAGCAAATACAGCAGCAGATAGTATCAAACCAGTAGTTCGAGACCATTTCCGCGGCGAGATCATTTGGCAAAGAGGTGATGTCATAACCGCATCACAGTACGAAGAAGCACTTATAGAACAGGAGCTATTCTTGAAAACTGGCTCCTTCATAGAGAGGTGGCTCCCACGAATAGGTTCTATTGGGCTTCTTGCAATGCTATCCATCTTTATTGGTGGATATGTCACAATTACTTATACAAGAATTGCAAAAAACACTTTACGACTTTTTACCTTGTGCGCTTTGATGGCTCTTATGCTTGGGCTTTCAATAATTGTGACACTTGAAGCTCCAACATTCATCTATGCAGCTGCGATTATTCCAACTCTTCTTGCTGTAACAATTTCTTGCCTTGCATATAAACAACGAATGGGAATGTTCATAGCATTCATGCAATGTTCTCTGGTAACGATGGCGCTGTCTCAATCTATTGGGTGGTTCATCTTGCTGATTGCAGGATGTGGAACGATGATTAGCCAGTTAAAAGAGGTGCGCCAGCGCCAAACTCTAATTCGAGCTTCTGCTGTTACTGCAATAACTTTTGCACTTGGATCATTATTTCTAGGGCTCGCTGAGGTTCCAGATTTGTCAATAGCGTGGAAACAAGTCTTAATGAACTCTATTGTTGCTGGTCTTTCTGGTCTCGTTGTTGGCTTCTTTGTCCTTGGTATTTTGCAGAATATAGAACAACTTTTCAATATAACTACTGGCATGACACTCGCTGATTTCCGAGATCCACGAAACCCACTCCTTCGCCAATTGCAACAACTCGCACCAGGCACATTCAATCACTCAAGACAAGTTGCTGATATTGCGGAAACTGCTACCGAAGCGATTGGAGGTGATTCTCTTCTGGCGTATGTAGGCGGGCTCTACCATGACATCGGAAAAATGAATAAACCAGAATACTTTGTCGAAAACCAGAGTGGGTACAACCGACATAATGATTTAAAACCATCGATGAGTCTCCTCATCATCATTGGACACGTCAAGGATGGCATCGAACTTGCTCGTGAATATGATTTACCTCGAGAACTCATCCACTTTATCGAAGCACACCATGGAACCACCCTTGTTGAGTATTTTTACCAAACTGCTGTTAAAGAAGCGAAAGATAGTAAAGAGCCAATTAACGAAATGCAATTTAGGTATCCAGGACCTAAACCTCAAACAAAAGAAGCTGCGGTACTTATGATTGCGGATGCTGTCGAATCCGCTTCGAGAGTCCTCCCAGATCCTAACCCCGCACGAATCGAAGCCCTTGTGCGAGATCTCTCCAGAAAGAGATTACTCGACCATCAATATGATGATTGCGGGCTGACCTTCAGCGAACTCGCAAAAATAGAAGATGCCGTCATCGCTAGATTGAATTCTATTTACCACACACGAATAAAGTATCCCGAAGCCGAAAAACCAGATCCAAATGATTCAGAAGTCGTTGAAGCTGAACGAGAGGGTGACCTTGCTGGTTAGTTACTTTTTTCTAGTCTATACTCGAATTCTTTACTTCATTCAATTCTGAAATCAAGGTCGATAAACCGAACAAGTCAGCTTGAATCTCAATTACTCCACCAGCATTTGTCCTGCCAAGAAGTAATGACATCTTCGCAGATGGAGATAATCCAATTGAAATAGTATCGTTTGGGTTTGCTACACGAGCAACATCAGCGAAACCAACCGCAAAACTTCTAGCATCAACACTCATCGCGAAATCAATATCAACGCCTTCTACATATTTGCGAATTACTTGAGAAAGTGGTGTTGAACGTGGTGGTCCAAGTGGTCTCCAAGATTGAGGCCCAAGAGACATCATTACTCGATTATTCCCCATCTTTTGGAAACTAAGTTGGTCATCTTCATGAATAACTGCTTGCATCACCCGCAAATCTTCAGCATCTGTCCCAATCATCTTGACGTCCCAAGTATAGGGTGAGTTTGTGGGTATTAGTTCTACGCTATATTCATTGCGTAGCATTCCCGAAAAATCATCTAAAACAGCTGAAACATCTTCAAGATACTTGTTTTGATTTGAAACATCAGACAGACCTGTAAGTGTAAAACCGTTTTTCTTATCTAAACCATAGGACACGACATTGTCTTCAACCAAAACAGAAAGAGCTTTAACACTATTTGTCAAAATTGTTGGTGGACCATATTCTGCAGAAGAAGAAATATTACGCAGTGATTCTATATCCATTTCCATGAGCATTCGAGTCAGATTTCCTGACATTGCATACTGCATTGAACTCACGGTAAGGAGAGATGCCATTTCTTCAATCGACTTGTTATCTATTGTTAAGTCAAACTGTTCTTTCATTTTTGCATCAAGATTCGCTACAACAGTAAAGCCATCAAAATCAATGCCAATCGAAAGATCCTTCACTGTTGAACACCATGCAGTCAAGGTACCAAATGCTTTTCTTGCTGCGGCAGCACCCTTTTTTGTTTCAGGTGAGACAACTCCGTCTGGGCCGGGTTTATTTAACATCCCAACTGCCATACCACCAGTCATCTGTACGATTGGACCAAACTGTGACCAGAGGGAATCAAATTTCACAGTTGAACTAATCTGTGATTCAGGCAATTTATCTAGTATTGGAGAGAGTTCATTTGAATTCCTTGGAGTCCATTCGCTAGCTCCCGTAGCGATAAACCAACCATCCACGGTAGTTGTTGTTTTTAGGCCACTTGAAACTGTAGTTTCAACCATCTGACCAATTTTTTCTTTACAAATCACCATAAAGTGAGGCATTGGTCCGAACATTCCAGTTGGGTTTTGCCCTTTGGCAAGTTTCGTCGGCTCAACGATTATTATTGCTTCCGATGACAAATCGATTGCTGATGGATCTTTAACAAACTGTGAAAGATATGTTTCAAGAATATTTGGTTTTGCGGAAGCCAATCCTGATTGTTCATTTATTGATTTAAGAATTTTATTTATAGATCTTCCATCTTTGATTACAAGTATCGCTAACGCGTCATCAGGCACAAAATCATAAGGATGTTCTGCAACAGCGACAGAGGAAAGAAACAGTGCAATTAAAGTTTGGATTTTCATGTTGTACAGTGTACAGCGAGGACCTTACGTTGGTCTGATGATAGATAATCAGAGCAATTTTGTTTTTTTAGTTAAAGAATTCGACTTTTAGAATGAATAATTCGGCCGGACGTAAAATTGGACAAAAAAGCAATAGTATTGACTAAAATACGTCGTATAATTCTACCCTAGATGTTGCGATTTCTACCAATCCTACTACTTGTGCTCCAAGCACTCCCATTCGCTGCCCCTGTTGAGGCAGCAGATGGTATTCAAACACCCCAGAAAATGGCGTGTTGTGGTGGATGTTGTAAATGTGCAGCAAATGGTTGCCAATGTAGTAAAAAGCAAAACAACCCACCAGCACCTTCAAAAACACCATTCTCTATCACTTCGATAGATTTTGCCCTACCACTTGCAACTGCTCAATACCAATTACCACAAGTTACTTCCACTGGTGAATTGGCTTGTATTCCAACGACAACTACTGTCGTTTCTTCAAATAATTGCAGGCAAGCACTCTTGGGCCGCTGGCAGAATTAACCCATTATCTCCTTAGGAATACTGCGCACACTTTGAATTTCAAATGTTTGTGCGTGCTTCTCAATCGGATTTAATGAAAGTTATTCACAATGAAATACATCTTAGACCTACTACTTGTAGGTTGCTCAACCGCCGTTTTACATGGTTGTTCGTACGAGACTTCGCTCACGTCACACAGCAACTCATTACGGCAGACAATTCACTTTGCTGGCTCTACCCTGCCTTCGCACTTGGCTGTTTCGTCTACTAAAGATAGTATTGCGAAAGCAACCCTTCCAAATCTCGCCAACGATGCATCGTTGCAGCAGTGCTTGGTATTTGCTTCACTTAATTCGCCAGAACTCAAAGCAGCTTTCCATACATGGAAAGGTTCGCTCTCCCGCATTCCACAAGTTTCTGCCCTTGCAGATCCAAAAATATCGCTTGGGTACTTCATAGAAGAAGTGCAAACACGGACTGGTCCGACAGAGCAGCAACTCTCGCTCACGCAGTCTTTCCCTTGGTGGGGTCTTCTTGAAGCAAAAGGTGATGTTGCAACAGCAACGGCGAAGAGCAACTGGCATAGATATGAAATGATTCGCCTAGATATTTTTGAGAAAATTGCCAACAGGTGGACGGCGGTTGTTGATTTGGAAAGCGAAATCATTGTTGTTAACGAATCATTTAAACTGCTTGCTGAAGCGGAACGAATCGCAAGGCGTAGTTATGAAGTTGACAAGACGAGCCATGACAAACTTGTGCGATTACAAGTTGAACTTGGAAAACTTGAAGATAAACTCATCAAACTTGAGAATCTCCGTGGACCAAGGTTATCTGCACTCAATGCTACACTCGGTCGGAAAAGTGATACAAAACTTAGATTACCTAGCTCAATCACATTGAGTCCAAACAACATTACGCTTGATGAAGCGCAACTTCTCATCAGTAATTCTCCATTAATTTCATCTCAAGATGCAACAATTCAAGAACACAGTTTAGGGATAAGGGTTGCAGAACTTGATGCAAAACCAAAGTGGATAGCAGGAATCACATATACAAATCTTGGGACCCCTCTTGACCCGACAGTGCCTGAAGCTGGCAATAACCCAATCATGGGAATGGTCGGGTTTTCAATCCCTCTTAACCAAACAAAAACTGATGCCGCAAAAGACGAAGCAATTTCAAAACATCTTTCAGCGATAGCTTCAAAAGAAGCAATGCTTCATACATTGCACGCTGCCATTGCTGAAGCAATCTACCTGAGAGATGACTCGCTTCGCCGAATAGAATTTTATGAATCTGCGCTAGTTCCTCGGGCTGAAGATGCTCTTTCAGCAGCTCTTGCAGCTTTTTCTACCGGAAAAACTAGCGCCATTGAACTTCTCGATTCGCAGAGAACATTACTCGAACTACAAAGAAACTTGCAGCGAAGTTACGCAGCTGCTTTAAATGCCGATGCCACAATTTCCAAGCTCATCGGCGGCACGACAACTATGGAGTCAATCCAATGAATAAACCTATTCTCATTATTAGCGGCTTAGCTACCTTCATCATTGCCTTCTCACTCGGCAAGTGTTCTAGTTCATCAGATATCGACTTGCATAACAACGACGAAAGTGTCCAAGAGGTTGTTGGTGCAGCAACAGAATACACCTGTTCAATGCACCCGCAAGTTCGCACACCTGACAAGGATGCAAAGTGCCCTATTTGCTTCATGGATTTAATACCAGTTCCAGAAGGCGCTGATAACGTTCCCCCAAATGCTATCGCAATGAGTGAGTCAGCAATGGAACGCGCACAAATAGAGGTTGCTCCAGTGATACGTGAGTTTCCAAGGAACATCATCCAACTTGTTGGAACTGTTGAGACTGATGAAACAAAACAAGCCGCAATTACAGCTTGGTTCCCAGGTCGAATTGATACGTTACTCGTGGATTACACAGGCGCAACTGTAAAAACTGGGGTGCCACTTGCGGAAGTTTATAGTCCAGAACTTCTTGTGGCACAAACCGAACTACAAGAAGCAATACAAAGTGCGAAGAGGATAAAAGGCGATTCGATTATTGCAAAAACTGCAAGAGAAACAATTATTTCAGCAAGGCAAAAACTCTCACGATGGGGACTCAGTGATAATCAAATTAATGCTTTAGCAAATGCAACCTCCCCCACAGACACAATCACAATCTCTTCACCAATCGACGGAGTAGTGCTAACTAGAGAAGTTGTTACTGGAGAATATGTAACAGTAGGTCAAACCTTGTTTCAAATCGCTGACCTAGAAAACGTTTGGGTACTCCTAGATGCACATGAATCAGACATCCCGTTTCTCTCAATCGGACAGAAAATCGATTTAGAGACTGACATTCTTCCTGGAAAGGTTTTTAGTTCAACCATCGATTTCATTGACCCCGTTCTTAATCCAAAGACACGCACTGTCACAATTCGCCTAGAAGTAGATAACAAAGGTGGCGAATTGCTTCCAGGGTCTTTTGTGAGAGGTACAGTTATTGGAGACCTTGGTGAGAACCCACCACTGATTATCCCACGAAGCGCTGTACTAATGACTGGACGCCGTGCAGTTGTGTTTGTACAAGTTCCCGCAGAAAAACCAACTTTTGAATCCAGAGTAGTCGTTCTTGGTGAACGAGCAGATGAAATGTATGTCGTTGCTGAGGGGCTTGAAGAAGGAGAACTCGTTGTAGTGCAAGGAGCATTTAAAATTGACTCCGAGCTTCAGATTCAGGCAAAACCAAGCATGATGAGCATGGTAAACGAATCAAAGAAACAGCAAGTTTCTCCAGATTTCATCATGTCTTTGAATCCACTGTATTCAGCATATTTCTCAGCTCAAGAAGCACTTGCTGCAGATAATTTTGACAAGTTTCTTGTTGCACAAGGCGACATAGCCACGATGCTTACTATCGTAGATGATTCTTCACTTAGTACAGAATCACTTGAAGCATGGAAGAAAATATCTGAAACGCTATTAAACTCTTCTTCAAAATCGCCAGACATTACAAGTGCTCGAATTGTCTTTGAAGACATGTCCAAAGCAGCCATAGCTATACAAAATACATTTGGACATTACTCTGGAACATACTACGAAATGTACTGTCCGATGGCCTTCGATTTCAGGGGAGCGTTTTGGCTCCAGAGGAAGGACTCCTTAGTTAATCCATACTTTGGTGCAGAAATGTTGAAGTGTGGTGAAACAAAGAAAACATTTAAACCTAATGGTGGTAGCGAATGAACTCTTTAATATCAGCACTCATTAAACACCGTTTGGTCGTCGCGATAATCATTATTGTGGCAACTTTCTGGGGAGTCATTGTTGCGCCATTTGACTGGGACCTTGGAACCATTCCTAGAGACCCAGTTCCAGTTGATGCAATCCCTGATATTGGTGAAAACCAACAAATTGTTTTTACTCCATGGCCTGGTCGCAGTCCACAAGATATTGACGACCAAATAACTTATCCTCTCGTTAGTTCATTGCTAGGACTTCCGGGAGTCAAAGCTGTTCGAAGTTATTCAATTTTTGGGTTCTCTACGATATACGTCATCTTTGAAGATAGCGTTGATTTTTATTGGGGGCGATCAAGAATCTTAGAAAAGTTAAGTTCACTCCCAAACAATACGTTACCAAATGATGTAACACCCTCCCTTGGTCCTGATGCCACTGCTCTTGGGCAAGTGTTTATGTATACACTTGAAGGACGTGACACCAAAGGCGAACCTTCTGGGGGTTGGAGCTTGGATGAACTTCGTTCAATTCAGGACTTTAATGTTCGTTACGCTCTTACTGCTGCTGAAGGCGTTGCCGAAGTTGCATCAATTGGCGGGTTTGTCAAGGAATACCAAGTTGACGTTGACCCCGATCACCTAAGGCATATGGGTGTAACGCTTCAAGAAGTTATGTCTGCAGTTCGTGGAAGCAACTTAGATGTTAGTGCAGGATTGATAGAACTAAATAATGCTGAATACATTGTTCGTGGACTTGGGTACATCAAAAATGTCGATGATCTTCGCAAGACTGTTGTTACTGCAAGTGACGGTGTTCCAATTCTGTTGGAAGATGTCGCTACTATTAACATTGGTCCTGCAATGCGTCGTGGTGCTCTTGATAGAGATGGTGTTGAAGCGGTTGGCGGAATCGTTGCTGCTCGTTATGGCGAAAACCCGCTTGCCGTCATCAATGCAGTTAAAAAACAGATTACACAGGTTTCTTCTGGGCTTCCATCGAAGACTCTTGCTGATGGAACTATCAGTCAAGTCACAATAATTCCATTTTACGATCGTAGTGGTTTAATTCACGAAACACTTAACACTCTTGACAGTGCAATTGTGCAACAAGTGATGATTACGATTCTCGTCGTCATTCTCATGGTATTTCATATCCGTGGTTCAATCTTAATTTCATCCATGCTCCCGCTTGCTGTCCTGCTCGCATTTGTAGGAATGAAAATTGCAAAGGTTGACGCAAATATCGTTGCACTTAGTGGCATAGCCATCGCAGTTGGCACCGTCGTCGACATGGGAATCGTAATCGTTGAAAACATTCTTAAACGATTAGAAGATTTTCCTGATCAGCCACGCAAAGAAGTTATTGCGAAGGCCTCTGCAGAGGTTGCTGGAGCTGTTCTTACTGCCGGCTTAACAACAATAGTTGGTTTCTTGCCCGTCTTCGCATTAACTGGCGCAGAGGGAAAACTTTTTACTCCGCTTGCTTGGACAAAAACATTTGCGTTAACCGGTGCGATTATTTTAGCAATTGCCGTGCTCCCACCGCTTGCTTCTTTGTTACTACGCAAACCAAAAAAACAACGCAAGCCAATTCCACTCTGGCTACGTTATTTCATTACAGGTATTCTTGGTGTTGCAGTCGCAATCATGCTTGCAAATGCATGGCAGCCCCTCGGTCCTAACTCATCGCTGAAAAATATCACCTTTGTTGTAACAATTGTGGGTGGCTTTCTAATCCTATTCCGCATATTTAGAATGTGGTACAAGAGAATGTTAACGTTCGCATTGCAATTCAAAATTGTTATGTTAATTACACCTGCATTCATCGTTCTGTTTGGAATTACTTCTTGGATGGGTTTCGACACAGTATTTTCATTCTTGCCAACATCTATTCGGTCTACTCGTTTAGTAACAAGTGTTGCCCATGCCTTCCCTGGTTCTGGCAGAGAGTTTATGCCCGCACTTGACGAGGGTTCATTTCTATATATGCCCACAACGATGCCGCACGCATCCATTGACGAAACGTTAGATGTATTGCAAAAATTGGATTTAGCAATTGCTTCTATTCCAGAGGTAACTGACGTAGTCGGAAAAATCGGCCGTGCAGATACACCTATGGACCCTGCACCACTTTCAATGGTAGAAACAATCATTGAGTATTCACCAGAATATGAATACAAAGAGGACGGCACCATCGTTCGACTATGGCGAGATCATATTCACAGCCCTCAAGATATTTGGGATGAAATTGTTGATGCTGCTCAACTTGTAGGAACCACTTCTGCCCCGAAACTTCAACCCATTGAAACCCGTATCGTGATGTTGCAGTCTGGATTCCGTGCTCCAATGGGAATAAAAGTCTATGGCCCAACACTCGAGACTATTGAATCATTTGCAATGGAACTTGAGAAAGAGCTCAAGGAAGCCCCGGGAGTAAGATCGGAAACAGTCTTTGCCGACCGTGTTGTTGGCAAACCATACCTTGAAATTGACCTTGATCGAAATCGGCTTGCTCGGCACGGATTAAAAGTTACTGATGTTCAACAGATTATTGAAGCAGCTGTTGGTGGACAACCAGTAACACGAACTGTTGAGGGTCGCGAACGCTATGGAGTACGTGTCCGCTATCAACGAGAACTTCGCGACTCTGTTGAAGCGCTCGATGACCTAATGGTATTCTCGCCAAATGGTGTTCACATTCCACTTCGTGAACTTGCGGACATCAGTTACCGTCGCGGTCCACAAGTCATTAAAGGTGAAGATGGATTCCTTGTTGCATACGTTATTTTTGATCGCATCCCATCTATAAGTGAAGTCGATGCAGTCGAGTCGGCACAAACATCACTGCAAGGTGCCATAGATAGAGGAGATCTTGTAGTACCCACGGGAGTGAAATATAAGTTCGCAGGATCTTACGAAAATCAAGTTAGAGCAATGAAACGGTTAACAATAGTAATACCGCTCTCACTCGCTGTCATATTGATTTTGTTACATCTTCAATTCCATAGCATTTTGACTTCCATCATTATTTTCGCAGGCGTCTTTGTGGCTTGGGGCGGAGGGTTCATGCTTATCTGGCTTTATGGCCAGCCGTGGTTCTTGGACTTCTCGGTCTTAGGGACAAACATCGCTGAACTATTCCATGTTGGTCCGATCAACATGAGTGTTGCTGTTTGGGTCGGCTTCCTAGCATTGTTTGGAATTGCAACTGATGATGGGGTTGTGATGGCAACTCGCCTCCAGCAATCTATAGCAGAACATAAACCATCATCTATTGCTGGTATACGAGAAGCAATTATCGAAGGCGGATGCTTACGAATTCGGGCTTGTTTGATGACATCTGCAACAACAATTCTTGCCCTTCTTCCAGTCCTTACTGCGACCGGACGTGGAGCAGACCTTATGGTTCCTATGGCGATTCCTGTTTTTGGTGGAATGCTCGTTGCACTCATCACATTATTTGTTGTTCCTGTGTTGTATTGCTTCGTTGCTGAGTTGCAATTGAAGTTTTCTAATAAATCTAACCCTGAAATTAAAACCGAAAAGTAAAGGAGAAACTCATGAAACTTTTCACTCTATTGTCATTGGCAGTCATTGCATTGCCAACCCTCGCGTTTGCTGGAGAACCAGTAAACACAATTTGCCCATTTACCGGCAACCCAGTAAATCCAGAAGTTACCGCTCAAGTTGGTGAAGACACTGTCGCATTTTGTTGTGGCGGCTGTTTAAACGGATTCAAGAAATGGGAGGAATCTCGCAAGGTAGCGTATGTTGCTGAACAAAAAGCAGAGAAAGTACAAGTTGAAACTGCTCTTGCCGTGACAACACCCTACCTTCTTGATACTTGCCCAATCACAGGCAAACCACTTGATTCGATGGGAGGAGTTGTCATCGAAGTAATCGACGGGCGCGAAGTTCGTTTCTGTTGTGCGGGCTGTCCACCTAAATTCAAAGCAGACAAAGAAGCAAAGTTCAAAGAGATCGATGCGAAGATGATTGCACAACAACTCCCGTACTATCCATTAGATACTTGTGTTGTGAGCGGAGACAAACTTGATTCTAAAGGTGCTGCAGTTGATTTCATCTTCGGCAATCGTTTATTTAGAACTTGCTGTAATGATTGCAAAGATGAGTTCCTTGCAGATCCAGCAAAATATCTTCCAGAACTTGATAAGGCAATAATCAAGGAACAACTTAAGTCATATCCTTTAACACATTGCGTCATTGGTCGTGGACCACTTGATGGCATGGGTGGTCCCGACTACATGATTGTTGGCAACCGACTCGTTCAACTCTGTTGTGCTGGTTGCAGACCAAAGGTTCTCAAAGATCCACTGAAAGTATTCGCCGAAATAGACAACGCTAAATAATTATTGTCGGGGACAGTCCCCCGGGGACTGTCCCCACGATTTTCTACGGTTTGCTTGTTTTTAACTCAAAAACGATGATTTCAATGCGTTTTTTTGGGGACTGTCCCCTGGGGACTGTCCCCATATATCAGTGGGACTGTCCCGCTATTTATTCAATAGGGGCTGTCCCCATATAATCCGTGTTTAATACTTAAAAACGAAGAAAACTGCCCGTTTTTTTGGGGACTGTCCCCTGGGGACAGTCCCCAAAAAAAGCCCCACTCCTTTGAGTGGGGCTTTTGAGTTAATTACCGAAAGTTAATTACCTAAGAAGTTATGGCATCTGGCATGGTCCCCAAGCATCAACGATTGCGAGAAGGTCCGCAACATTTACAATGCCGTCACCGTTGACATCTTCAGGTCCACCAGAGGCTCCCCAAGCACCGACAACCGCGAGTACGTCAGATACATCCACAACGCTATCGCCGTTGATATCGCCTGTACACGATGGTTCGTCACAGTAACTTCGTGAAAGTGAAACTCCATCAACGCCTGCTTCAATAACTGAACCAGCGTTCAAGTCGCCACATACAAACCGTACTCGGAACTCAGCATTTGGCTCAAAACCTCCAACTGCAGATAGATCGAACTCTTTGAAGTACCAGCCGCCGCTTGTTCCTTCGCCAAATGGCCCGACCGTTTCTAAGTTCATCCAAGAAGAACCGCCATCGCTGGAGATGTCCACTTCAAAGATGTCATTGTTCGGATCAGCACCGCTGCAGTCAGCACCATTGCTGTACCAACGGTGGTAACTAAGTACAGGACCTTCACTTGCGTCCATAGTTGGTGAGTATAGGGTAGTCGTTCCATCATCAACGTCTTCGTTACCACTATTACCGGTGACGAAACACATACCCGAGCCATCAGCATCGGTACCAGCATCGCATCTATCGCCACCCTCGGATGGAACAACGCGTGTCCAGTTACCAGTGCCAGCACTAGCATCGACTGACCAACCTTGATCTGTCTGGAAGTCATCATCAAATGTAACATCTTGACCAGAGTATGCAGTTGCAACCCAAGAACTTCCTGGAGCACTATAAGGATCTACAACTGTATCGCCGTCTGCAGTTTCGATTGAGATGTACCATTGCACTTGAGCGCCACAATCGAATCCCATGTGGAAATAAGCGTCGTAGTTTTCCTCAAGTGGTTTCCAGTTCCAACCTTTACCTGTATTCCAATGGAGTTTTCCGCTTACAGGCGAAGATGTTCCATCAGTCACGTCAATTGAAACAGTTGTTCCACCGTTTGGATCAACCAAGGTAGGACGTCCATCTGGATAATCAATGTTAACCGCTGGATCAGTAGCGCATCCATCACCAGGTCCATCAACAAACAATGAACCACTGCCCTCGGATGAACTATCCCAACCGCCAACGCGGAAGAGGTAGTGTGAACCACCAGTAACGTTAAATGTCACAGTCGATGAATAACCAGCGCAACCGTCAGTATCGCCATTACAAGCCACTTGCGTCATTGAATCACAAGTACCCTCATAAATCACGATATCACTATCGAAATCGATGAGGTTACAAGTACTCACTGTTAAAGGACCGTTATCACAAGCAACGTAACTGAACCAAACATCTGCATTCATTACGCCTAGAAAAGTACCGGAGCATTGCGCATCGTTATA
>JACKQG010004770.1_pt1 | contig 15500 bp, 10 predicted proteins | sample 8237621 | NCBI WGS metagenome assembly JACKQG01 (sample SAMN15677084, study PRJNA649215) | marine metagenome | biome: marine; feature: Black Sea; material: saline water; isolation source: suspended particulate matter (SPM) from the Black Sea western gyre | collected 2013-06-09/2013-06-10 | depth... | reverse complement strand
GTTCCGTCTGCCAGATAAAAAACTTTTTCATTTGTTTGTCCCAATGCCACTGAAAAAACAATAGCCATAATGAGAAAGAGTCTTGTTTTCATGTTGTTACCTTTAAGTTACCTAAAAGACATTGAGGATAAAACAACATATAAAGCAACCCTTTTTATTGTGATAGAGGAGAACAGAACCCAACAGTCCTCTTCGACAAATAACGCAGATCACCGCCTTATTAAGTAGTTTGATTTTATCCAATCGTAGTCTTTTTTATTTAAAGGATTCCCAAGAGAAGAAGCCGCCTCGACCTGCTGCACATTTCTCTGTCCAAGTAAAACACAGCCGGTCGACACATCTGTTAATAAAGAGTCCAACAAACCATGCAAGACAGGTTGAGGATGGCCTTGGAATCGTATCTCAACATTTTTTTTATTATCTCGCATAGCGTTAAGAACGTCCCACCGTTGAAAGTCTGGGATATTTGACCTAAAGTCGCCATCCGGAAACGTGACAGGTGCGTGATATTTTCCAGTGAGAAGTCCGTGTTTGAGCGGAGAGAAGAAACAAACCCCGGCATTATTTTTTTCAATCCACTTTTTCAGTCCACTGGAGGCATACCCATCATCCATAACATTCCGGTAGGGTTGAACAACATCAGGGTTTACCCGGTCAATAAACTTCATTATTTTTTTAGAAGACCAATCGGATAAGCCTATAAACCGGACCTTGCCCTCTTCCTGAAGTTTATGAAGAAGCTCATTGGCATCATCGAAATATTCTTCACTATCCCCAAAATTGCAATGATGCAGATACAAAAGATCAACAGTGTCTGTTTGTAGATTTTTCAATGAGTTTTCAAACTGAATGCGCATATGTTTCGGATGGTAGTAGTGAGCATAATTCCCCATACTCCACCCAAATTTTGTCGCCAGGAAAATGTCTTTCCGCGGAATATTTTTCCACATCGAACCGATAATGGTTTCAGAATGCCCATCACCGTAAACATCTGCAGTATCCCAGTGATTGATGCCCAGTTCCCAGGCACGCTGTAGAGCAAGCCGGGAATCCTCATCTTTTTGGCCTGCCCACCCGACGGCCATTTCCCCGGTGGTGTTCGCTCCGCCGTAGGACCATGTTCCCAAACTAATTCGAGAAACGAGCTCGTTTGTTTTTCCAAGTATAACCTTTTTCATATGTATTTCCTTCTTTCTAATGTGTAATCACGGAATATTAGTGATAAAATTAAACAAAACTTTGGATAAAAAGATTCATAGAGTTTTCATCAAACAGTTAGACCTCTGTAATTTTCTGTATCATTTTAAGGAAAAATATTGATGTTAGATAAAGCAAAGGTAATGACAGCAGCAGAAGCCGTCTCTGTAATAAATTCAAATGACAGGGTTTTTATTCAAGGCGGCGCGGTTGTACCAAAGCAATTAATTCAAGCAATGGTAAAGCGACATCATGAACTAAGAAATGTCCGACTATACCATATTCTAACAATGGGTACCACGGAAGAAACCGCCCCCTACACATTGCCGGGTATGGAAAAATCATTTATACACCACGCGTTTTTTGTTGGGAAAAACACTCGTCGGGCAATGAACGATGGTCGAGCATATTATATGCCGGTGTTTTTGTCAGAGGTTTCCGACTATTTTGATAAGGAAAAACTAGACGTAGCTTTTTTACAAATCAGCCCACCGGATTCACGCGGGTACTGCAGCCTAGGGTTGTCTGTAGATATTACAAGATCCGGGTACAAAAACGCTAAAACCGTTATCGCAGAAATCAATCCTAACGTCCCGAGAACACAGGGATATAGCTTCATTCATTTAGACGAAATTAACAAAGTTGTTGAAGTAGACTACCCGTTGTTTGAAGCACCTCGATCTGAACCAAATGATGTGCAGAAGAAAATTGGCAAACACATTGCAGAGTTGATCCCCGATGAAGCGTGTTTACAGGTGGGAATCGGAACCATCCCCGATGCAACACTATCGTTGTTGGAAAATCATAAAAACTTAAATGTACACTCCGAATTGATTTCTGACGGAATTATGGAATTAGTTGAAAAGGGTGTAATTACCAACACAACAAAAACGCTGAATGTAGGAAAAGTTGTTACCGGGATCGTAATGGGATCAAAAGACCTGTATGACTGGACACACAACAACCCCATACTTGAAATGCGTCCGAGTAGCTACACAAATGACATTTTTAATATCTCAAGAAATGATAATGTCATCGCAATCAACCAGGCTCTGTCCATCGATTTTAAGGGACAAGTGGCAGCAGATTCTATCGGTAGAAAATTTTATAGCGGCATTGGCGGACAGGTAGATTTTATCCGTGGCGCAGCACGTTCAAAAGGCGGTAAACCGATTATTGCTCTACCGTCAACAGCAAAGGTTAAGGGTAAATTGGTTTCAAGAATAACCCCGTTTTTGGAACAAGGTGGCGGAGTTGTCACCAGTGAGGGAGACGTGCATTATGTTGTTACCGAATATGGTGTGGCGATGTTGCATCACCGGGGAATGGGTGAACGGGCAAAACAATTGATTCGCATCGCGCACCCGGCATTTCGCGAAGAGCTGGAAAAAACTGCAAGATCTTCAGGATTTAAACTAGACTGACGATTCAAGTTTTATGATAAAAATCATTGATATCGGTCATAGAAAATATTCGACGGACATCGCCATGTCTATTTTAGAAACAGAGGTCAGCAAAGCAGCATATCAGGGAAATGTTCGGATGATTAAGATTGTTCATGGTCACGGAACCGGAGCCTTGCGCACCGCTGTGAGAACCTGGTGCAAAGACCAAGAGGGTCGATTTCAAGCCGTTATTTATGGGGAGGATTATGATGCCTTTCATCGAGATACGGCTGAAATGCGAACAGATTCCGGACACCCAAATGATTCGGACCTAGGAAGAAAAAACAGAGCGGTAACTTATCTTTGGCTTTGGTAATAAAACACGAACAAGTAAAGAGGAAAAGCGTAGAACAAACATGATAAACACACACAAATACCAAATAATGTTATTAACAGCTATAATCATTTTTGTTGGGTGCGCTGTAGTAAAACCATCGTTTCAAACACGAGCAGAGACAGAACCACAAGTGCTTATTGCACAACAAGACTCACTGTTAATTGCCGAAAAAGACAATCCAAAACTTATCTCTGCCCTGATCTTGGCGCACGTACATCTTGGAGAGATCGCCTACAATAACCAATCTTACACAAAGGCGATAGACTTTTATCAAAACGCACTCAAATTGGATGCGCGGAGCAAACCGGCATTGTACGGGATTTCAATGTCTAAAGGACACTTACTTTATAAAAAAGGAAGCTCAGCTGCTCTTTGGGACGCAATAGAGCAATTTGGAAAATCGGCTGTCTACCTCCCTGAAAAAGGTGAACCGCATTATTGGATGGCGAAAGCCTATGAAAAAAAGGACGACGGTGATTTTGAGCTAATTATTGAAGCATATAATGTTGCATTATCAAAAGAGCTTCCGGATGATTTAATTAAGAAAGCCACAGAATCCAGAGCCGAGATTCAAAAGGCAAAAACAACATTCGAATCTTTTTGGAAATAACAAACACACCCCCGTAGAGTTGCTAAGCAGAAACAAGAATGGTTGGTGGAACCATTCTTGTTTTAATAGGGAAGTTATATTGCGGTAAAAGTTTTTGGCACAGGTTTTTTAGGACCATGGACTGTATTCATTGTGTACATAATAATTTTTGCCATAGCGATGGTTTGGAAAACAAATAAAAGCGACTGGAAGGAGATTGACGTTTAAACGGAATATTTTTAGAGAACGATACAGAGTAAAACATATACAAAACTTTTATCAATAATATTGGTTGGTAACGTTGAAAAAACCGTAATTTTAACGCTAGCTTTTGTGGCTAGTACACCTTTTTTGATAATAAAACCATAAAGAGAAGAAAATTATGTCTAGAAAAATGGTAACGATCGACGGCAATGAAGCCGCCGCTTATATCGCACACAAAACGAACGAAGTTATTGCTATTTATCCCATTACTCCATCATCAGCGATGGGTGAACACGCCGACGCGTGGTCAGCGGCTGAAAAGAAAAATATTTGGGGAACAACACCCTCCGTTGTAGAAATGCAAAGTGAAGGTGGAGCTGCCGGCGCGGTACACGGTGCGCTTCAAACCGGTGCATTAACCACCACATTCACGGCTTCACAGGGATTATTACTTATGATCCCAAACATGTATAAAATAGCAGCTGAATTAACCCCAACCGTATTTCATGTTTCCGCCCGGACAATTGCTACACATGCTTTGTCCATTTTCGGTGACCACTCCGATGTGATGGCCGTACGTCAAACAGGGTGGTCATTACTGGCATCGGGCAGCGTTCAGGAGGTTCAGGACTTTGCTCTTATTTCTCAATCGGTTGCTCTTGAGTCTCGGCTTCCGCTCCTCCACTTTTTTGACGGATTCAGAACATCTCACGAAGTCGTAAAAATCGAACAACTTGATGACTCGGATATTAAATCGATGATTGATAATAATTTAGTCATTGCTCACCGAAAAAGAGGAATGAACCCGAATAACCCCGTTCTACGTGGAACCGCTCACAATCCGGATACATATTTTCAAACTCGAGAAACGATTAATCCGTATTATGATGCTGTGCCAAGAACGGTGCAAAAAACAATGGACAAATTTGAAAAACTAACGGGAAGATCTTATCATCTTTTTGACTACTACGGTGCGGAAGATGCAGAAAATATAATTATCATTATGGGGTCAGGCGCAGAAACAACCCACGAAACCGTCAACGCAATGGTCAAAGAGGGACAAAAGGTTGGTCTTCTCAAAGTTCGTCTTTATCGTCCGTTCTCTGTGGAACATTTCATTAACGCACTTCCGGCAACCGTAAAAAAACTTGCCGTGTTAGACAGAACAAAAGAACCGGGAGCAATCGGTGAACCGCTGTATAGCGATATTGTAACGGCATTTTCGGAAGCTGCCGGAACAGCGAACTATCCGTTTGAGAAAACACCGAAAGTGTATGGCGGGCGATATGGCTTATCATCGAAAGAGTTCACACCATCCATGGTGAAATCTGTCTTTGATAATTTAGATCAAGAAAAACCAAAAAACCATTTTACGGTTGGAATCATCGATGACGTTACGCACACAAGTTTAGATATGACGAACAACTACTTTCTAAATGAGGAAGATGTGTTTAGGGGAATGTTTTACGGTTTAGGATCAGATGGTACTGTGGGTGCGAACAAAAACTCGATCAAAATAATTGGAGAAGAAACCGACAATTATGCTCAGGGATATTTTGTGTATGATTCCAAAAAATCAGGAAGCACAACCGTTTCCCATCTTCGATTCGGAAAGAAACCAATTCAATCTACCTATCTCATTCAGCATTCTAATTTTATTGCGGTTCATAAATTTGAACTTTTAAAAACACAAGATGTGTTAAATAACGCCGTCCCGGGTGGAATCTTTTTGTTGAACAGCCCATATTCCTCAACGGATGTTTGGAATGAACTTCCACGCAATGTGCAAAAACACATTATTGATAAAAAATTGACATTTTATAATATTAATGCGCGTGCAGTTGCTAAAGAAACCGGAATGGGAACGCGAATCAATACAATCATGCAAACCTGCTTCTTTGCTATTTCGGGGATTCTTCCACAAGACGAGGCCATTGCAAAAATCAAGCAAGCCATTGAGAAAACGTACGGGATAAAAGGTGAAAAAGTTGTTCAAAAAAATTACGAAGCCGTTGACAAGACGCTTGAAAACTTAGAAAAAATTGATGTTCCGAAAATTGAAACAGGAACAGAAGTTAAGGGGCTTAAAATCAGTGATGAAGCGCCGGACTTTTTCAAAAACGTAACAGCAAAAATAATTGCTGGAGAAGGAGATTCTCTTCCGGTTAGCGCCATGCCGATTGACGGAACCTGGCCAACAGCCACAACGCAATTTGAAAAACGAAATATCTCCGATGAAGTTCCTGTTTGGGACCCGGATATTTGTATCCAGTGTAACAAATGTGTTTTAGCCTGTCCACATGCGGTAATACGTCCAAAAATATACGACGAAGGGTTGTTGACAGATGCTCCAGAGACATTCAAGCATGTAAAAGCCAGAGGAAAAGATTGGAGTGAAAATGAAGTGTACACACTCCAGGTTGCCGGAGAGGATTGCACCGGCTGTACACTTTGTGTGGATGTGTGTCCGGCGGTAGACAAAACAAACCGAGACCACAAAGCGATCAATATGGCGGACTGGCTGCCAATCAAAGAAAAAGAAGTTGCCAATTGGGATTTCTTCCTCAAAATACCAGAAGTAGATCGCGCGAGACTTAACCATGGAACCCCCAGAGGAAGTCAAATCCTCCAGCCGTTGTTTGAGTTTTCGGGCGCCTGTGCCGGATGTGGTGAGACGCCGTATGTCAAATTAGCTTCGCAGCTTTTCGGAGACAGAATGGTGATTGCAAATGCCACCGGATGTTCCTCCATCTACGGCGGAAATCTTCCGACAACTCCTTGGGCAAAAAACAATGATGGGCGAGGACCAACATGGAATAACTCTCTATTTGAGGATAATGCAGAATTTGGTCTAGGCTTCAGGATGACGATCAACAAACATCGTGAACACGCCGCGGAATTATTGGAGGAATTACGTTCAGTGATCGACAACAATGAGCTGGTTGATGATATTTTGAGTGCCGATCAATCCACAGAACCCGGAATTTTTGAACAGCGGAAACGCCTCGAAGAACTGGAAATCATTTTAGACAAATTAGATAATCCGAGAGCGGTTCAATTAAAATCGGTTCAGGACAATCTTGCCAAGAAAAGTGTCTGGATTATGGGTGGTGACGGCTGGGCATACGACATCGGTTTTGGCGGATTGGATCATGTGATTGCCTCCGGCGAAGATATCAATATTCTCATTTTGGATACCGAAGTCTATTCCAACACTGGCGGACAGGCATCCAAAGCCACGCCGACCGGTGCCATCGCTAAATTTGCTGCTTCCGGAAAAAACATGGGTAAAAAAGACCTCGGCGCGATCGCCATGAGCTACGGGAATGTCTATGTAGCTTCGGTTGCAATGGGCTCCAACGATACCCAAACCATTCGGGCATTTATTGAAGCCGAAGCCCATCCGGGACCGTCTGTTATCATTGCATACAGTCATTGTATTGCCCACGGTTACGGAATGGAAGACGGATTAAGACAGCAAAAGGCTGCGGTAAGCAGCGGATACTGGACATTGTATCGCTACAATCCGGCGAATGTACTTGAGGGAAAAAACCCACTGAAACTGGATTCTAAAAAACCAAAATCTGAACTGAAAGAGTTCTTGTATCACGAGAACCGATTCAAGATGCTCACCAAGAGTATGCCGGAACGAGCAGAGGAGCTACTACAGAAAGCCGAAAAACAGGTTCAGGCAAATTACGAGAGCTTCGTCCGGCGGTCATCTTGGGTGCCGGAGCAGGAAGAAAAGTAGTTATGTAAAGAAAGCAGCTCCATCAAGGGAGCTACTTTCTTTCTGGGAAAAACAGGTGGGAACCACTCGCCACAGGTATGATGATATCTGTTATTTACTTCGGAGAGAGTGTCCTCAACCAAAAGCAGAGCTATTTTCGGCTGCAGTTGTTTTTGCAATCGTGACTATGATAAAAACAATGTAATTTATATCCGTCTTTTTAAGAAAATATGTCCATTAAAGCACAATACAAACGAATTTTCGGCGTTGGTCCGACAGGCATGGCGATAACCGGCATTATTTGGTTCGTGTTTTATTTTACTGAAAAAGCACTTGGTATTCCACCGATAAACATGAGCACAACGTTCCGGATGATCGGTTTAGTGGTTTTATTGCTTGATGCGGTGTATTTATTAGGCGGCGGGATTTTTGTCCTGTTAAAAAATGGCTGGGGAAACAGACTGGTCATTGAAGGACCGTTTCGGTTTATCCGCCATCCGTTTTACAGCGCGTTGATTTATTCTGCAACAGGATCACTTGCGCTTTGGCTGTATTCCTGGGGGTTGATTATTTCAGCCATACCCCTCACTATTTTTTGGTCGTGGAATGTCATCCGTGAGGAAAACTACATGCTTAATAAATTCGGAAATAAATATCGTAGATATATGGAAGTCACAGGGCAGTTCTTTCCGACGAGAAAATATATTGACAGGGAAAATCAACACAATAACACAAAGTGAGAACAGCATGAAAAACCCAAAACAACACTTAACACTACTTTTATTTTTAACAATGGCAATTTCTTTAGTGACACCGTTGTTAAGCCAATCAAGAACAGATGAAGAACTGCCCGAAGAAAAGATAGTTGAATCCAATAACGTTGTAACTGACACAACTTCTTCAAGTAAAGAAACAGAAAAAAAGACGTTCGAAGAAAAAACTAAAGAAATGGATATGTTTGACGGTTTATTCACATTTTATCAAGATACGACCTCTGGCGAGGTGTTCATGGTGGTTAGAAAAGATCAAATGAAGAGTGAATACATTCATTTTCTACACGCAAAAGACGGAATTGTGGACGTAGGGCTAAACAGAGGGTCTTACCGCGCCAGTAAAGTATTTACCATAAATAAATATTTCAATCGAATTGAATTTGTCACCCAAAACACAGCCTTTTATTTTGATCCGAAAAACCCGCTAAGCCGTGCCTCCGATGCGAATATAAGTCCGGCAGTTATGGTTTCTGAAAAAATTGTCGCCACAGATACAACAAACACCAAATATTTGATTAACGCAGATAATGTTTTTCTCTCCGAAGATCTTCGACAAATAAAACCATCTCCACGGCCAAATGCTAAACAGGATAGATTTACACTTGGAAGTTTAAGTTCGGATAAAACAAAATATCACAGTATCAATAATTATCCGATGAACTCAGATATAATTGTGGAATATGTCTATGAAAACAAATTACCAACCAGGGATGGTAGTTGGGGAGTAACCGACGCACGCTATGTAACACTCGTTCTTCAGCACAGCCTAATTGCTATGCCGGAAAATAATTATCAACCTCGTTTTGAAGACCCGCGAGTGGGATATTTTACAACATGGGTTCAGGACATGACATCGTCAGATTATATGCCATGGCGGGACATGATTCATAGATGGAATTTGCAGAAAAAAGATCCGCGAGCGGAGATTTCTGAACCGGAGAAGCCCATCGTATGGTGGATTGAAAACACAACACCGATGGAGTTTCGAGATGCTGTAAAAAAAGGCGTGGAAAGATGGAATAAATCCTTTGAGAAAGCCGGGTTCAAAAATGCGATTCAAGTAAAAATTCAGCCCGACGATGCAGAATGGGATGCCGGAGATATCCGGTATAATGTTTTACGTTGGACGTCCTCTCCCAACCCGCCCTTTGGCGGATACGGACCCAGTTTTGTTAATCCGCGTACAGGTGAAATCCTTGGAGCAGATATTATGCTGGAATATGTGTATTTCACGAACAGAGTAAAATATGAAGGATTGTATCAGCAGGCGAACATAAACAACTATTGTTCCGCCGGTGAATATATTCATCAGGGAAATTTGTTTGGAATGACCGTCGCAAATACGTTGGTTGATGGAGAGCCAATGAAAAAAGAACTAATAGAAGAATCGATTATTCGGTTGGTCTTGCATGAACTTGGGCACACGTTTGGGTTGGCGCATAATTTTAAGTCCAGCCATCTCCATTCACTTGAAAACATTCACAACAAGGAGCTGACAAAAAAAGTTGGGTTAACAGGCTCTGTAATGGATTATGTTTCGGTAAACATCTCACCTGACCCGGAAAAACAAGGTGAGTATTATTCCACGTGCCCCGGAACCTATGATGATTGGGCGATTGAGTTTGGATATAAAGAAGCGGGATTTGAAACCGAAGAAGCGATGCTGAAAAACATTCTTGTCAGATCAACAGAGCAGGAGCTTTTGTTTGGTCATGATGCGGATGCAATGAGTTGGTCCGGGAGAGGAATTGATCCACGTGTAATGGTGAATGATATGACATCAGATCCGATTGGCTACGCCGAAAAAAGAATGACTATTATTCGAAATCTTTACACGCAATTAAAAGAAAAATATACACAAGAGGAAACGTCCTATCAGCCCCTGAAAGAAGCATTTTCGATATTAGACAGAGAGTATAAAAACAATGTAAAAGTTATTTCGCGGTACATTGGAGGCGTGTATGTAGACAGAGCATTTATCGGGCAACCGGAAGCCGGAACCCCATACACGCCGGTAGATAAACAGACCCAAAAGCGGGCGATGTCTGTGTTGGAAAAATATCTTTTTGCACCTGACGCATTTGTTGATCAAAAAGATTTGTATGCTTTTTTACAAAGGCAACGACGTGGGTGGGATTACTCCAATGAAGACCCAAAAACCCACGACAGAATTTTGTCTATGCAAAAATCAATTCTTCACCACCTAGTGCACCCAACCGTTTTGAAACGCATTTCTGACTCTGAGCGTTACGGAAATGAATATACTCTCTTAAATATGTTTGACGATTTGACATCTGCCGTTTTTCAGAAAGATGCAAAAAAACCTGTAAATTCTTATAGAAGAAACCTCCAGACAGAGTATGTGAATCGTCTACTAACCGCATTGGATGAGAATTCCGGTTATGATTATTTGTCTAAAACCGCGGTATTCGAACAAATTAATTTAGTCCGGGAGAAAACATTAAAACGATCTTCCCGTGATAAAATGACACAGGCACACAGAGACTATTTAGATCATCTTATTGCAAAGGCATTGGACGACGATTAAGGAGACGAATATCTTCTGGCGGAGTGAACCATCAACCATCAACCATCAACCATCAACCGCTTTAATGAACATTATTCTCATTGCCGCCGTTACTTTGGATGGATATATCGCACGACATAGTCATGAGGTCATTGATTGGTCAGAAGATTTGTCGTTGTTTAAAAAACAGACGATGGGGCACACAGTAATTATGGGCGCAAACACGAGAGAAACACTACCCTTTGATTTAGCCGATAGAGAAATGATTGTTGTTCATAAAGGCGACACCCCGGAACAAATTCTTTCGGGGATTACCGCTGACACGTGTTTTGTAATCGGCGGCGGAAAAACAAATGCCATATTTGCACCATATCTTACTCATCTGTATCTGACGGTTCATCCTTTAGTTTTTGGCAGCGGTGTTAAATTATTTGACGGACTGAAAAATGAGTTCGGAGTACAATTCATTAACAAAATTACTGTTAATCCCGAACGTGGTATCTTTCAATATCAGTATGCAGTAAAACCGTGATGCTCATCACACACACTAAAGCTAAAATGTAATAAATTCTTTTCTACTATAAAGGTAGATATGGTTCAGCCGGCGATTATAAAAACTGCCGTTGCTACTATAAAAAAATAAAAAGAGTGAGCCAGTTCCAAAAACCCTACTTGCCTTGGCTTTAACCGTGGTTTCCCCCTTTTTGAATTTACCGTCAACAACGATTTTACGACATAGGGAAAGAACGCAAGAAACACCCACGCAGAGACCCACCCAAACAACGTTAGAAGACTTAAAGAAACCAACACGAACCCATTGTAAGCGAGAAGCCTCAATGGAAGTGAAAGACCGAATTTACGCTGCGTGGAGGGTCTAAGCATCTGCTTTACGTAAAACACACTCCCGCCAAAGTACAAAAAAGTAATTGCCCAAAGTACCCAACCCTGTAAATCTAAATTTCCGTTGAGATAGATGTACATAACCGGAGCGGATGCCGTAAGCCCGGCAACACCAAATAACTCTCCAAATACAGTCATGTGCTCTTTGTTTTTTGTTAACCACAGGTGTGTATTCAGCGCAAGGATGATGACACCCCCAAAGAGGAGGATTCCCCATTGAGATGTCCATCCGACTAAGAACACGATTATCGCAGCTCCGCCACCGCCAAGCACAAAAACCCACCACAACGAGGAAGCATTCACCACAGCTTTGTTTTTATAACGCCTAAGAAAGTCAGAAGCAGGTTGATAGGATAAAAAAATCAAGACAAATCCCGTCAACATCGCAATTGGCAATAGGTTTACGTTGTTTAATATGACCATCGCTGTGAGCGCAGGGATTAAAAACATCGCCCAAGCGCCATGTTGCTTTGGAGTAGGAAACCTTCCTAATTTATTCTTCATGCTGTACGGTGTATTTGTGTCTTAGCTGTATGATGTGAAAATTAAAGGCAAAGTTACAAGAAACTTCGAAACAGTTTTACAAAATAATTTTTTAAAAAATGGAGAAGGTTATGACAAAAAAGAAAACGATTATTTCTATCACCCTGTTTGTAATTGTTGCGCTAATGTTTGCAGTTAAAATGTATTTCCACCATCCCCTTCCGATGTATGATGGAAGCATAACGCTTCCGGGAGTGAGAGATACTGTTGAAGTATATACTGATTCATACGGTACGCCCCACGTTTTTGCGGATAATGAAAAAGACTTGTTTTTTGTCGCCGGATATATCGCAGCTCGAGAACGTTTATTCCAAATGACATCGGTTGCGGCTGCAATTAGAGGTGAATTAGCCTTATTATATGGAGACGATTTATTGAAAAGCGATATTTATCTGCGCACATGGCGAATCCCTGAAATGGCAAAAAAATTAACATCAGTTATGTTACCCGAAAATAGACAAATTTTGGAATCTTTTTGCGATGGTATTAATACGCGTATTGATGAGTTGGGAGCGGACCTTCCTGTGGAATTTAAAATTCTTGGTATTCAACCGATAAAGTGGACACCGGAAGATGTTTCCGGATATGAACGGCTCATGGCACACGAACTGGAGTCGTCGTGGAAACCGGAAATTGTATATGGAGCAATTTTAGAATATTTTGGTGAAGAGAAACTTCGGGAAATCCTCCCGGACAATCCGGGGTACATTCCGACAATTGCGGAGGTTGGCGCCGGTGGGTTTTATAGGGAGGCGTTTACCGCAATTTGGGATCATGAGCAGACCATCAGAGAATTAATGGGAAACAGTAGCCCGGACTTTGGATCAAACAACTGGGTTTTATCAGGGGCAAGAACCGCTTCGGGCAAACCTATCCTTGCCAATGACCCACACCTTGAATTTACGCAACCGGCAAAATGGTACGAAATGCACATCAAAGGCGGACGATTTAATGTGAGTGGTATTTATCTTGCGGGTATTCCTCTGCCGGTTATTGGCCAGAATGAGAGTTGTGCGTGGGGATTTACGAATGTGATGGCAGATGACATTGATTTTTTTGTTGAAACAATCGACCCAAAAAACCCCAACCGATATTTACACGGAAACACATGGAAAGAGATGGAAATCATTCGCGAAACCATTCCATTAAAAAACGGAAGAGACACGACAGTGGTTATTCGCAAAACCGTCCACGGACCCGTGATCAGCGATATTCATCCCCTGCTTAGAGATGGAGAAAAAGCAATGTCCATGAGCTGGACAGGGCATAAAGTTTCTAGAGATATTGAAGCGATTGTTGATTTAAATTTAATTAAAAATTGGGAAGATTTTTCTAATGCACTGGAAAAATTTTGTGTACCGGGGCAAAACATGGTGTATGCAGATACTGCTGGGAATATTGGCTGGAGACCTGCCGTACACATCCCAATTCGGAAAGACGGCGGTTCTCTCATTCCAAGACCGGGGCATGACCCTGATTACGATTGGCAAGGGTGGGCACCGTTTGATGAAATGCCCTATCTGTTGAATCCGGAATCAGGACTTATTGCTACAGCAAACAACAAAACAATTGGTGACGAATTTCCATATTATATCTCAAATTTGTGGGCAGACCCCAGCCGGATTCAGAGAATCCACGAACGCCTTGACGGAATGAATAATGCCACCGTCGAAGATATGAAATCTGTACAGCTTGATTTGATCTCTCCTTTTAACAAAACATTATTACCTTACGTGTTATCCTTGGAAACCGGACAGGAGGCGGGCAACCTTAAACAGGTTTTTACCATGCTTTCTTCATGGGATGGAAACGAAGAAGCAACCTCAGCTGAAGCCTTGATTTTTCATGCATTCACACTTCAACTCATCCGAAACATTTTCGAAGATGAATTATCTCTGCTTGGTGATTCTTTTTTAGACGCATTTATTGGTGTTCGATATTTAAATATGCGAAGCCTAAGGAAAATGCTGGTGGAAAACACATCCACATGGTTTGATGATATTTCAACAAAAGAGATTATTGAAACCAGAGATGAAATTATCCTCCGCGCGTTGAATGATGCCGTTGAAGAAATCGAAGAAAAACTGGGTAGCAATCCATCTTCTTGGGCATGGGGAAAACTGCACACATTAACGCATCCACACGCAATGGGAAAAGTCAAAATACTGGATTGGATATTCGGATTAAACGTTGGTCCGTTTGAATCAGGTGGTTCCTCGCGAACAGTTCGTGCCGGCGGATACAGTTATCGCACCCCCTACAAACAAACCGCCGGAGCATCCATGCGGAGAATTGTTGATTTTAATAATTTAAATGAATCACAATTTATTCTCCCTACCGGACAATCCGGGCTTCATCATTCCCCCCACTATGACGATCAGGCAGAGATGTATAATCAAGGAGAATATCGAACGACATGGTTTGACGAGACCTTTATTCGGACGAGTGATCAATTTCAGCGCTTGACAATTCTTCCAAAATAAAACTTATGGATTTCTTCTTTACGTTTTTTGCTGCGTTTTTCATCCTTTTGGTATGGATTTGGTTCTCGTGGAGACCGGTGTTTCCGAAGGAATTTTATTTAAGTACCCCAATGTTTTTTGGACATCGCGGTGCACTTCACAGGGCTCCAGAAAACACACTTTCTTCCTATAAAGCAGCGATTGACGCAGGGCTTAGAGCAATTGAAATGGATGTTGTCAGCACAAAAGATGGAAAAGTTGTGTGCTCTCATAATGTAGACCTAGAGAGAGAAACAGACGGAAAGGGTTTTTTTAATGAAGTGGAATGGGAAAACCTTGAGATTGTAAGAACGGGATATCGCAGCCACCCAAATAAGACAGACAGACTTTATTTGTTAGAAGAAATCACAAATGAACTCCCTGAAAATATTCGTTTAAACATTGAAATAAAATCGAAAAGTATCCTAGATATTCAAACGGCAATGTCGGTTGGGAAAATGATTACGTCAGGAAAAATAAAACAAAATGTTATTGTGTCGAGTTTTAATCCTATGGTCATTCGTGTTGTCAAATGGATAGATAAAAACATCCCCACCGGATTTATAATAGATCAAGAAAACATTCATCTAAAGTGGTGTATGTACTGGGCACATCCGGATTGTCTACACCCAACGGCAGAATTTGTCGATGAGGCATTTATGGATTTTGCAAAGAAAAAAGAGTTAGCAGTAAATGTATGGACGGTAAATACCAAACCTGCAATTGCGTGGTTAAAAAAACGAAATGTTCACGG
>JACKQG010004769.1_pt1 | contig 15501 bp, 13 predicted proteins | sample 8237621 | NCBI WGS metagenome assembly JACKQG01 (sample SAMN15677084, study PRJNA649215) | marine metagenome | biome: marine; feature: Black Sea; material: saline water; isolation source: suspended particulate matter (SPM) from the Black Sea western gyre | collected 2013-06-09/2013-06-10 | depth... | reverse complement strand
CCACTCAGCTTCCAAGAGCCCGTATGTTAATCGATCACCAACTCACCCACCCGAGTCAATCACAGGGAACCATGAGAACTATCCTGCTCGCCCTGATATTGTCGGCGCTGACTACCCTGCTGCATGCCAACGAAAAACCGCCGACAAGTCGGATGATTGGCGAAGTCCCTGCCGCAAAGGTCTTGTTCCTAGGCAACAGCATCACGCTGCACAGTCCAGCCCCAGCCATCGGCTGGACGGGAAATTGGGGTATGGCAGCCAGCTCGCGGGAAAAGGATTATGTCCATCTGTTGAGCGCAGACATTGCAACAGCAGCTGGTGCGCCGCCGAAGACAATGGTGAAGAACATCGCTGATTTTGAGCGCGGCTACGAAACATTCGACATCGCGACCAAGCTGAAGCCGGAACTTGAATTCAAGGCGGATATCGTAGTCGTGGCGATTGGCGAAAATACAAACGAACCAAAGACAGATGATGCGCGAGCAAACTTCGCTGCAGCGTTCACCAGACTACTCGACGAGATCAAGAAGCACGGTCAGCCGACCATATTCGTGCGCAGTTCATTCTGGCCGAATGAGACGAAGGACGGCATCATGCGGAAAGCAAGCATGGATGCCGGAGCCACGTTCGTGGACATCGCGGCATTAGGATTCGACCGGTCCAACGCCGCCGGTTCGGAGCGAAAGATCGAGCACGCTGGCGTAGCCGGCCATCCGGGCGATAAAGGCATGCGAGCTATCGCGGACGCGATCTTCGCAGCGATCAAAACAAAACCAGGAGAAGTGTGGCCAAGGCGATTGCTTGGCTACACACAGTTGCGTACTGATCTAACCGGCGGGCGGCACACGAATGTTCGCACCATGCGAGCCAAAGTCGTGAAGGCGGACGGATCAGAGCGGCGCGAGCTGGCCGCAGAACTCGTCGATGAAGTAAATGCATGGACGCAGTTCGGCGGATGGTCACCTGATGGATCGACCGCACTGATTGCTCGGGGCTGGCAGAGTCCGGCCAATGCGATGATTGAGGAACAACGGCAGAGCTTTCACTTCACCGAGGCGGGTTGGCTGCTGGACACACACCTTGTCGACGTCGCGTCTGGAGAATCACAGAACGTGACAGGCGTTGATCGTGTCAGCTTCTACAACGGTGGGCTATTCTTCTGGCCGGGCGACGCGTCGAAACTGGGATTCACCGCCTTGATTGATGGCAACTCGCATCCTTTCCGCATGGATCGAGATGGCCACAACAAGCTGGATTTGACACAAGGCTCACAGGAATTCACGTACGGCTTCAGCAGCTCGCGCGACGGCAGCCGGATCGCCTACCACAAGAGCTACCAGATCTACCTCGCCGACGCCGACGGGACGAAGGCCGTGCATATCGAGACCGGACAGCCGTTCAATTTCGGACCCACTTGGTCACCCGACGGCAAGTGGGTTCTGTTCGTTAGCGGCGAGCACTACAACTGCCACCCGCATATCGTCCGCGCCAACGGCACCAGCCTGACGAAGCTGGCGGACCGCGGCGGCTACCGAGGCGTCATGGAGTTTCTCGACGTGCCCGATTTCCACGGCGGCAGCAGCGACACACCCGTGTGGTCCACCGACAGCACTCGAGTCTTCTACACCGCGCGAGTCGGTACAAACGTAGAGCTGTTCGCTGTGAACATGGACGGCAAGATCGAGCAGCTGACCAAGTCCGAAGAAGACACGCTGCACTATCATCCACAGCCATCACCGGACGGCAACTGGCTGGTGTACGGCTCCAAACGCGAGGGCGTCCGCCAGCTGTACGTAATGCAATTGGCTAAAGGCCAAGAAACACGCATCACCAATCTCACTCCGGGCCACGCTGCTATGTGGCCGCACTGGCAGCCGTTGACCGCGGACAAAGGCATCATGGCCGAGCAGATAGACGAGTGACGGGATCACCATGATTCGCCTACCGATCTCGCTCTCCAAGCTAAGACTTTTTGAGGCAACGATCCTCGAATCTCAGCGACGAAACCGGACTAACTTGGTGCGCCTGATGCTTTGCTAAATCCTCTCTCACCGACGGCCACGCTTCAGGTTAGTTGATATCCAATGAGGAGCTGGATAGAACTAGCTCACCAGGGAATGGAAGTAGCCGCTGGAATATCACGCGCACAAGCTCGCCAATCATTACGCTTGGATCGGCATCGGCCATCAGGATCAGCAAGTGAGTACCGATTCGGCAATTCAACTGGCGCGCGAACTCACGAAAGCTAAATCCATCGTCGAACTCCACGTGTTCCCGGAGCCACGAGGTCACACGACGCCGAAGGACACACCAGAAATGGTGACGAGTTGGATCCTTTCCGTATCGGTTGAATGACGAGTATGGTTGGAGCCATCAGATGAAACGCTGCCTCGATTGCACTTGAACAAGACGGAAGTCTTCACGGTCTCCATCGATCGAAAACCGAACAGCAAAGGCATTACGATGAAGTCGCTGATTCAATTACTGGTGCTAATCTCGCTATTCCTCCCGTTGGGGATACGTGCAGCGGAGCCAATGGACATCGGCTCAAGACGCGAATTGCTTGTCGACGATTCACTGATCGAAAGATTCTCGGGCGGAGCAACACTCCAGTTGCATCATCCTGTGGCTCGCGAAGTCGCCGTACGGTTTGACCAACCGTGGGAAGGGAACACGAGCGGCTACGTCACCATCATGCGAGACGGTGATCGGTTGCGGATGATCTATTGTGGGCATCGGATGGTGTGGAATGACGGCAAGCTTCAAATGTCGCACAGTCCTGTTGTCTGCTATGCAGAAAGTCACGATGGCATCACTTGGAAGAAGCCACATGTCAAGTTGTTTCGCTGGCGTGGCAAGGATGCCGATAAGATGTCCGATCCAATGGCAAACAATATCGTCTGGCCCGGCAGTTCGGAATCAGGCACTTTCGTTCCGTTTCTTGACAGGCGCTCCGAGTGTCCGGCGGCGGAGAAGTTCAAAGCGGTCGGTGGGGTCGGTAAGACGGGACTGTTTCTGTTCACTTCTCCCGATGCAATCCACTGGACCAAGAGCGACGAAGCGATCTTCAAGCAGGGTGCCCTCGATTCGATGAACGTCGTGTTTTGGGACGACATCACAAAACGCTATGTGCTGTACTACCGTACGGTCGTCGATGGCTTGCGAGCAATCGCCATGTCGTCATCCGTTGATCTTCATAACTGGTCGGAACCCGTGCCACTGGAGTATCCGAACTCGCCGCCGCAGCAGATGTATACGAATCAGATCGCTCCATATTATCGAGCCCCGCACATTCGGATCGGTTTCCCGACCCGTTACGTCGCCCGCTCGATGACTGATCAGTTACGCTCGCTCGAACCTGTTCCATTACGCGCAGAACTCGCTGATGCATACGCTCGCGTCGGCTCTGATCTAACGGACGGATTGTTCATGACCAGTCGAGACGGGATCAGCTTCCGCCGCTGGGACGAAGCGTTTCTGCGTCCTGGGCCACAAGCCGATGATTCCAACAGCCGTTGGATGTACGGAGACAACTACCAAAACTACGGCTTGTACGAAACGAGTTCCAAGACAGGCGGCGCGCCAAGAGAACTTTCGATGCTGTTCAGCGAGGGGTACTGGCGCGACGGAGAGTCGCGCGTACGACGATACACGATCCGCACGGATGGTTTCGTTTCCATCAACGCTCCGTTCGCAGGCGGCGAGATCGTTACGCGACCACTAGTCTTCTCCGGCCAGCAACTAAACGTGAACTATGCAACCTCGGCGGCGGGAAGTCTCCGTATCGAGATTCAAGGCTTTGCGGGCGAGACGATACCGGGATTCTCGCTGGCTGACAGTGCTGAACTCGTCGGGGACCGCGTCGAACATACGGTACGCTGGAACAACACGAGTGACCTAAGCAAAATCACTGGGCAGCCAGTGCGACTCCGCTTCGTACTCAAGGATGCCGACTTGTACGCGTTTCAATTTCCAACAAAGACCACGGAAACGCGAGGAGATTGATGTTACTAAGACCCGACTTCGTTAGCTAACAACCTCCTTCGCCACACCCTACGCAGCTTGAAAAACACAAAGGCCCTCACTCCCGGTGTGATAAACGTGCGATAGGCATCATTCGCGACTATACTATCGCCGTGGTTGATTCACTCGCATGTAGCTCGACACCGGCCGATGATTCTTTCGCGTAAAACATCTAACGGTGCCTGCACCTTAGTGACGCTCTTGCTGTTCGTGTTGCTGTCCCCATCGGCGAGAGCGACAGACACATTACATCTTCGCTGCGAGGCAGGAGACGCAGTCAACGGGCAGCCAACTCGCGATTCAACCGTTCGTTCGTCAACGGTCTCTGTCGGGAAGTTGGTCTCTCCCGATTTGCCAAATCAAGGCAGCTGGCAATTCGACGGACTCAGCTCCATCGCCTATGCCGTTCCGAGCAACGCGGTCGGGTTTGCTGAGAACTTTACTTGGGAAGGCTTCTTCCTCTCACCATCATCCAACAAGTTCCTACCCGAAACCGGCATCGCTGATCGGCTGTTAACTCAGTTTGCATTCGACAAGGGTGACTGGACGCGTTTGGCGATCGGACTGGTGGCGGATGGCGAAGGATCGCCGAAGTTGTGTGTCGAGATCGAGGGTTTTGAAGGCCGTACTTTCGGTATGGGCGATCGAGCCGTTCCAGTAGATCGCTGGCATCATTTTGGACTGGTGCATGAAGGAACGGCAGCCGCAGCGACGATTCGATGGTATCTCGATTACGAATTGACCGGTGAGATCTTTCTCGGCGGACAAGCGAATCAGAATACTTTGCGGCCACCGGGCAAAGCGCGATTCACAATCGGTGCAAGGTTGAAATCAGGGGCTCAAGTGAATCGAGGCTTCGAGGGCTTCATCGACGAGGTTCGATTGACTCCACGTTCCCTGAAAATCAACGAATTCCTACGTTGCGAAGGCGCAAGCTTCGAGCAAGTCATCGATACCGCGCGCTTGGGCGTGCAACGGCGGGAAGAGTTTTGGAAAAAACGGCATCAGTGGGCGCGAGAGCATTCGACACGTTGGGCCGATCCGGGAAGCGTACGATCGTCCATCGATACGTTTTTTACACCACCAAGTGAACCGATCGACGATGCCGCGTTTCTGCGGCGGCTGTCGCTGACCGTCCGCGGACGCATACCCACGCGGGATGAGGTCGAATCGTTTCTGGACGACGATCGAGTGGGGAAGCGCACTCGTGCAATCGATCGGTTTCTCGCGTCACCTGAGTGGGCCGATGGATGGGTTGGATACTGGCAGGATGTGTTGGCGGAGAATCCGTCGGTCGTCTTTCCCACATTGAACAACTCGGGCGCGTTTCGCCAATGGATTTATGAATCGTTTCGCGACAACCAACCGTTTGATCGCTTTGCAACCGAACTGTTACTCATGGAATCGGATGGAAGCGAGTCGAACGCAGGCGACAGTCCCGCGAGTTTTTCCCTCGCGACTGGAAACGACGCTCCCATGGCGATGCGCTCGCATGTTGCCATGAAGGCATTTGCGGCGATTGATCTCAAGTGTGCCCGTTGCCACGACTCGCCGGTTGATCAGTTCCTACAAGCCGATCTGTTTTTACTGGCAGCCTATTTAAACGGCGAGCCGCTGAAAGTTCCTGCATCAAGCGTGGCGGCCGTCGGCAAGGCAAAGGAGACCGGACTTATCACGACGACGCTCGTCGCGGAGCAAACCATTCATCCAGAGGGCCTCACGGCCCGATGGCTCGGCGAAACGAAAGACACCGAGCCACTGAACCCATTCCAACTTGGACCGCGCGCGGAACTCGCGGCGTTACTTACTTCTCCCCGCAACTCACGTTTCTCGGATGTCATCGTCAATCGCGTTTGGGAACGCTATTTCGGGAGTGGGCTCGTCGAACCGGTCGACCAATGGAACGACCGGCTTGACGAAGCGCAACCGGTATTGCTTCGCACGCTGAGCGCCGAATTTGTGGCAAGCGGTTACGACATGAAAGCTCTCGCACGCGCGATTCTCATGTCCAAAGTCTGGCAGTCGCAACGCAAGCGTCGACAGCGGATGACCGCAGAACAATTGGTCGACTCTTTGTTTATGGCGGTCGGCAAGGACTTCCAGGCCGAGACGCTAGGAGTTCACGCCACCGACCCCGGCGCCGTTCATCTGCCGCGACCACATCGAGCGTGGCAGTTCGCGGCCTTGCCCAACGAAAGAGACCGACCTGCACTTGGAATGCCGGTAAATCAAACCATCGTCGACGTAATGGCAACGTTCGGGTGGAACGGGAATCGCCAACAACCACGAAGCGAGCGTGAACAAACAACATCGGCGCTCCAGCCACTGATACTGTTCAATGGCTTGATGTCGCAGCGAATCACGCGGCTGTCCGACCAAAGTGCAATCACCGAGTTGTGCTTGCAAGACATCCTCGTGTCGACTCTCGTAGAGCAATTGTTTCTCGGTGTGCTCGGACGACGGCCGGACGACGAAGAGCGGCAACATTTCACGGAGTATCTCAGCCCTGGATACGAGCATCGGCGAACGGGCGAGCCCGTCCGACGATTCAAGCCATTGAGTGAGTTTCAACCTGATTGGCGAAAGCACTTGGAGGCGGAGCAAACTCAGCTCATGTTGGAGGCAAGAAAACGTGTCGCGAGTGGCGAGCCACCAACAGCGCGAATCACGAAGGACTCTCGCGAACGAGTTGAGGACGTACTGTGGGCGTTAATTAACTCTCCCGAGTTTGTGGTGATGCCATGAGCGAGTACTACAAGAACAACTCACCAGCCGTCTCGCGCCGCGAGTTCAACGAGTTCGTGGTCGCTGGGGCTATCTCGGCGGCTACGACGACTCAGCTCGACGCAGCACCTCAAGGCCGAGCCGAAGCTTGCGTACTGCTTTGGCTGGGCGGCGGGATGTGTCACGTCGATACGTTCGATCCAAAAACAGTCGGAGATCCCAAGGCAAACAAAACTGGTTCTGCTTACCCATCGATACCGACCGTCATTCCTGGTGTCCAGGTGTGCGAGCATTTGGCTCGGACCGCCAAATTGCTCGATCGAGGCGTTCTGCTGCGGACGCTGAATCACCCACTCAAAGTCGATCACGCGGACTCAGCCAATTTGGTGAAGACCGGACGGCTGACAAGCGGCACGATCGTCTATCCGTCACTCGGATCACTCGTCGTTCACCAACTCGGACGACGCGCGGACGACATACCGCCGTACATCGTCATGGGCTCGCCGAACGTGACACGCGGCCCGGGATTTCTCGGCAGCCGATACGGCTATCTCTATCTGACAGATGTCGATGCCGGCCCGACCGGTCTGAAGCGTCCATCGGACGTCAGCCAACAACGACAAGGTCGTCGTCAAGATCTGCTGGACTTACTGCGAGTCAAGGCACGGGCAAACGCAGCAGAAGATCCGACAACGCGGGATTATGACGCGACCCTTGATGATGCGAGAGCGCTGATGAATGGCTCGTTCGCGAAGATCTTCGATCTGACCGGCGAACCCGACGCCGCGCGCAATCGGTATGGCAGTCCGTTCGGCCAGCGTTGTTTGTTGGCACGTCGACTCGTCGAATCGGGCGTTCGATTCGTCGAAGTAGCTTACGACCTGAATTTCAAAAACGGTACTGGCTGGGACACGCATCGCCATGGACAGAAGAACCAGCACTTATTGATTGAAGATCTGGATCAGGCTCTTAGCGCATTAGTCGAAGATCTCGAACAGCGAAAACTACTCGACACGACGCTGATCGTAGTCGCGACGGAATTCGGCCGGCCCCCAGATTTCGATGGCCAAGGCGGCAGAGGTCATCAGTCGGCAGCGTTTAGCGCCGCCATGTTTGGTGGAGGATTGAGGGCCGGGAAAATCATCGGCGCGACAGACGAACTCGGTCGCCGAGTTGCCGAGCATCCCGTCACTATTCCAGATTTTCACGCAACGATTCTCGCGACCCTCGGTATCGATCCAGCGACCGAGTTGTACGACGGGGATCGCCCGATTCCTATCACAGATCACGGAACTGCAATTCATGAATTGTTTGCCTAGCTCGAATGTCCGGCCATCCTACTTGAACCGCTCGGTCGCTTTGGCCATCGCGTTGACTGCTCTTCTATCGAGTCTTGTCCCGCGTGCAGCAGCCGTCGCGAAAGAAGAGGCAAAGCCGCAGACAATTGAACAAACACGCATCACGGTGACGGGGCATGAGTTCAACCGTCCCGATCCGTTTCCAGGGCAAGGCAACTTTTCCTGGCCGGGCAATATGGTGCGCTTGCCCGATGGCGAACTGCTGCTTGTGCATTCGGCTGGTTACTACCATGTTTCGTTTGCCCAACCGCGACTGATCGAACCCGCACTGCGAAAGCGTTGGCTGACCGACGGTTGGCCGCTCGACTTCGCCGCGCCGACCGGCGGACGCTCGATGCTGGTTCGCTCGCGCGATGGCGGCCGTACGTGGAGCAAGCCACGGACATTGATCGACTTGCCGCTGGACGATGCGCCCTATGGACTACTTCGTTGCGATGACGGAACGCTGCTATGCTTCATCAACGTCCAAGCTTCCTGGTACGGGTACGCGGAAGCTCCGCCAGCGTTCCACAAAGACATTGATGGATTGAATACTCAGCAATGCGTCGTGCGTTCGATTGACGATGGGCGAAGTTGGAGCAATCCGATCTGGCTCGACAGCCCCGGAAATTTTTATGAGCGCAGTCACGCGCAACCGTTGTTGCTGCCAAGCGGTCGCATTCTGTGGCCGACTTATTACAGCAAGAAGGCCGATTCCCGCTTGTACGGCGCGCTGCACGCATCGGACGACGAAGGGCGGACGTGGAGTGTCGCCTCACGCATCACGCGTTCCGGTGAAACTGCCGATACCGCCGGCGAGGATTCAGGAAATATCGATGAGCCGGCCGTGACACAACTTCCCGATGGACGTTTATTTCTGATCACGCGCCCTGACGGGGGATACTTCTTCTCGGAGGACGAAGGCGCAAATTGGACGTTCGGTGGCCGCCTGGTGACGACCGGAAAATTCAAAGCCCCGCGACTGTTTGTGCTCGCCGACGGAACCGTCGTCTGCATCTGCACGTATCGAAATCTTCAGGTCTTTCTCGGACGCGATGGGGGTAAGTCATGGACCGGTCCGATCGATCTCGATCCCACTTCGTACGGTTATCCAGGTGGACTGCAATTAGAAGACGACTCAATGCTCATCTCGTACTGTTCCTCAGGGCGAGCGCCAAACCGCGTTCATTTGTTGAGGTTTCGAGTTGATGCCTCGCGAACGAGAATCGAATTATTGCCGGTTGATAACGACCTGCGCCCACCGAAGTAAGACACAAAGAATACTTTGTTCGAGTTAATGGCCAAATTGAACTCGAACAGCCGATCACCACGAGGCAGAAACGTTCAACACGCGATCTATCCGTCCTAAAGCAGCTGGACAAATCGACACTCGATTCAGACCGAAAGGAAAGCCCCAGATGTCCAAGCAGAAGACAATCCTAGTCGTCGCGATCGTACTACTGGCCGCTGCGCAAGTCGGCGCGCAGGAATCCCCCAAGGCGGCTGGCCCCTTGGCACGGGTCCAGGTACTCGAAGGCGTCTGGCAAGGCGACGGCGAGGGATTTGGTCAAACCTCAAAGGTAACCCATGAATGGAAGAAGGTCCTTGATGGTAAGTTCATGCGTCTAAAAACGCGGTCGGTAACCGAGGGTGCGGACGGAGCGGCGTCGGTTCATGAAGATGTGGGCTATGTGAGCTGGAGTGAAGGCGAGAGCACCTTACGGTTTCGGCAGTTTCTGAGTGAGGGCTTTGTGAATACGTTCCGGCTCGAACAAGTCGAAAGCCCTGCGCTCGGCTTCAACTTCGAACCTGAGTCGACCGAGGGAATTGCGAACTTAGTGGCTCGCATGACACTTCGCTTTGATCCGTCGGGTGGCTACGAGATGATCCTGGAACTCGGAGCCAAGGGTAAGCCGCTGAAGGCTTGCCAGACGATGAAGTTGAAGAAAGTTAAGTGAGCACCTTCCCGTCGGACAAACGAGGATTCGACTTTGCGTCGAGCGTAGTTGGAACATGGGGTGCGATGACAGGACGGGAACATCGCACGGTGCGATCCGGCAGTAGCCGTTGCCACATCCAAGGTCCGCAATCTTTTAGGGGCCATGGCCAAGCAGGCTGAGCCTGAACCAATCGACAAGCCGTCAGTTCGCTGTGCCGGGCACCGATCGCCGTCAGGCGGATTGGTCGGCGGCGGCGAGATGCAATCGGCAGCCGTCACCGACGGCAGCGGCCGTTTACTCTACAACCATCCGTTGCCGTATCTCGATTCGGGCTGAGCCGCCCTTCGCTCTGCCCGATCCCGTTCTCTCACAACAACTACCAGCGTTGCTGATCGCTGAGTCGCTTCGTGCTGTGCCTGATGCCAACGAAACACAAAATAGAGATGCGCGACTTGCCCCACCAGGCTCCTTGAACAAGGAATTTGAGCTTCGGCTCGCTCAAACGTAGTTCCATGTCTGCCCCGAACTCCCAACTCAGCACTGCTTCTCACCCAAACTAGACGACCTGCGAAGTCAAATTCTCAGTTGTTATGCCTTAATTAATCAATCGGTTCAGCGCGGGAGTCGCCCATCAGGAACTCAAGTCCGTCACGGCCTTTGTATTGTACGGCATCCTGCGCATGCATCCAGAAGTACAACCAAGTTTCACCATCATCCCGACACTTACGTATGCAATCAGATACAACTTTTGACGGAACGAAAAAGACCTCCGGTAGCGTAGGCGCGTCAGGCCAGCCATTCAGCCACACGTACGCATACCAAAAGTAGTCATCGTAATCATCGATCGCCTTTGGAGACATCTTCCATAGATAGATCGGGCCAAGCTCTTTGTCATTTTTAGTCGACTGAGTGCCCGTCTTAACTTGAATGCGAAATCCCGGCCCGCCTGATTCGCGTGCAACAAAGATATCCGATCGCGCCGCGCCACCGCGAGGAAGGCCAACGCAAAGGTTGTATCCAGAAAGCTGGCCTGCAACGTAGTGCTCGCCACACGTGCCAATGTTTGCAGAAGTCGTCTTTGTCATTTGTGTGAGTCAAATAGTTTACCGAACGAAGTCGCCATCCGAATGGCATAACGTCCCGTGCATCCGATTGTTAACCGATTACTCAATGTCATCCGGAAAAAATGGCCATGGGGGATCGACCGGGGTGAGCTGTAGTTTACCATTCGATGCATACGATGATACGTACCAGCGTCCATGAGTCAGAACAGACATACCCGCCGCGACATTTTGATTCTCCTCAAGCCAGCGTTCTATTTGTTGTGATTCGAAGCGCTGAACGTCAGGCCGGTTGTAGAACTCTTGCATCGTTTGTTCGTGCTCGATCGAAAGTAGATCTACGGCAGCGCGTGCACATAGTTCGATCGCACGACGTTCCTTTTCGGAAACTCGATCGGAATTCACGAGTGACTCGAGAACCGGGCCGAGCTTCTCGAAGTCGAGTTCCTTGCGATCATCAGGTGTGAGCATCGCATTTCCTTGACTCACAAGCGACCTCTTCAGTCGGCTAAAACGCTACCGATCACCGGGTGGCGACGAGAGATTTTCCATTGCTAATTTGCGTTGCTTCGCCGCTTCGGTGCATCGGATCGTTCTCTGCTTGCCTTGCCAGATAGGTCGCCCCGAAGCCTCGAGTCTTGCTTGCGCATCGCGAAGATACACGGAGAGGTCGCCGTCGCATTCTGCCAGAATCTGCCGCCGGATTTCGTGCAGTTCGTCGAGTATTAGGTTACGGGTCATCGTCAAGTCCTCCGAGGAATTCAACTGGCGTGCAAATCAACAATCCGGACAAGCCAAGTTCGCCAAGCAATTCGTAGACGCGAGGCAGCACATGAGCGTTCGCGATGTGCTTACAATTTTGCGTCAACAAGTATTGTACACCGGCCAATGCGGCGGCGGCGACATGTGCAGCATCCACCGTTTGGCCTGATCTTGGAGAACGGCTGTCGAGGGATTGCTGCTTGGCCATGCAGTAGCGTGGCTTATGATCGATGTTTCGATGTAAACGGTGTCCATCGCTACATTCTATTGCAGATAACGGCGGTGTTCACCAAGCCGCGGCAAACAATTTTCAATTGTCAATCCGCTCGGCACCGCGGCTTTAGTGCAACACATTGATTACCCCGCGTTTTGATCGTGCCTCAGACTTTGGATTGCCGCGTCAATGTCGTCCACGTCATGTTCGTAATTCGGATGTTCCCGAATCAGTTCCAATGTCGAAATTATTACATCCTGTTGTCTGTCAGTCAAAAGTTTACGCCAACCCTCGGGGTGTTCGTCGCGTCGAAAAAGTCGGTCGATGAACCCATACGAATGCTTGTCGTTTAATTCGGCAATCAAGAAGGCAGGAAGGTGGAAAACAAAGCCCTTCGCATCGAAGAACCAAGGCGAGACATTGCATCGTTCGAGATCAGAGTAAGAGATGTGTTTCCAATTCAGTTTCTCGTCGGTTGCGCGAAGTCGTTGGAGTTCTTCGTCGGAAGCGTAGTCGTCCAATCCGTTCGCCTCGAAAAGCCCGATCCCTTCGCCCAATTTCGCATCGGCGAATGCGGTTTCAATTCGTGAAACTACGTCATCGACGCGCGGAGCAAATCTTTGTAACCAGTTCGAGAATGAGTCAATCAGCTTCTGATCTCGCGTTTGGTCTCGCAATTCGTCGAGATCAAGTTCGTCGATGCGAAAGCAGCGATCGTCAGGCATCGATTAGCTCCGCATCAGGTTTTGCGGGGTAACGACCGCCATAAGCTGGCGGCGGGAGAAGACAATGGAAAACACAAAAGACCCGGCAACCGCCGCTCCGCTTCATGGCATTGACGTAGTTTGAGACCTCTCCCCGCCGGCAAGGATGCCTCCAAGGAATCCCATTGGAATGTACGCCAGCAGAAGGTCGCATGCGATGAACCACACGGGACCACCGCACATGAAGATCATCGCAGTACCGCCGAGCAGAAAACTCACGCCAATGCCAATTGCAAACTTCATGTTGTGGCTGGCCGCGAGCTTGGCAGCGACGAAGGCACCGGTGAGCGTTCCAAGCGCGTGAGCCAGGAACGGAAAAATGAAGTTCACCGGCGTAAACAACTTCATGCTCTCGCGGAGGCCTTCCGCTGTGGAGACGTCCGCGCCCTCGGGAAGAGGGACGACTGACATTCCAACGTTGACCAAACCAAGATTGACCACGCTGCCAATGACAAAACCGAGGATTGCCGCCAAGATGTTCCTCGCGATGGGATTCATAATCAACCCAGTTTCGTTGCAAGTGTGGTTGCAGCTTTGCAAATGTGAGGCTTCGTTCTACTGACGAACCATTAATGTTCTTGCCCGTCGATCACATCCGAATTGATTCGTTACTCTCCAGTCCGCGCTTCGCTCACGGAGAACAACAACCCATCAGGATCGACAAATTGTGCGATTCTCGCGCCAAAGGTCTCCGTTGGCTCTTGAGTACACTGAACATTGTTCTCAATCATTCGCTCATGGAATTCATCAAGATTCTGGACCTCGAAACCGGCGCGGCAGCTTCCCGCTGGTTCGGCCTGCTGAGTGTCGGCATCGGGCGCGGTCCCATCGCTTATGTGGAGAGCCAGCGTTGCTCCGTCGGTCAAGAATTCCGTCCATTCGGGCGATTCAAACTTCAGCGGAATGCCAACTAAGTCGCGATAAAACGCCACGGATCGAGCCATATCACTTACGAAGACGATCGAGTAATTGATGCGCATACTCACGATGATATCCCGCTTGGAACGCAATTTCACCCCCTGTGTTGCGGCTCGGTGGGATATCGCGATAACCGCCGACCGGTGAGTATCCGTTAGTGCAAGGATGTCTGACCTTGAGCAAGCTTTAATGAAAGTGAACGGTAGGGCCGGCTCCCACTGTCAAATCAGAATCGACCACCGCTCTACTTCCGCTGAGCGAAGCACGCGAGTCCAGCAAACAAAGCTCGGCTACTCGTTAAGCGTATTGAATTCCGCTACAACCAAAATCGCACTTTGACTGACCACTAGCCCATCTCCAGGAGTAGATACGATGAATCTGCTGCATTCGAAATCCATCAGTTGTCGTCCGACATGCCATTTGAAGTTCTTGCTTCTGTATTCGCTCGCCGCCGGCCTATGCACAGCGTGCAGCAAGCCACCGGCGCCAACTCCCGCCCTCCCCGTAACGATAAGTAACAATACAGAGGCTGCATCCGTGAGCAACGATCCCGAACCGGAGAAGGAAGTACCAGAATTCGCCCCCGCCCCCGAAGGCAAAGTGCTTCGTCATGCCGTCTTCTTTTCGTTCAAGGAGGAATCGAGTGAGGAAGACGTTCAACGTATCGTCGACGCGTTCCGCGAGCTGCCAGCGAAGATCGAGGAAATCATTGACTTTGCATGGGGTACGAACAACAGCCCCGAGGGACTTGATGATGGGTTCACACACTGTTTTCTGCTGACATTTAAAGATGAAGCCGGGCGAGCGGCGTATCTCCCGCACGAGGCGCATAAGGCGTTTGGCGATGTCCTGCGTGGACACAATGACAAGGTATTCGTGGTCGATTACTGGGGGACGCCCGCCGTCGAGCCGCTCGAGAAGGAACTGAAACACGCCGTCTTCTTCCGGTTCAAGGAAGACGCAGCGCCCGAAGACATCACGAAGGTCGAAGAGGCATTTGCCGCGTTGCCGTCCAAGATCGACACAATCAAAGATTTCGAGTGGGGCACGAACAACAGTCCTGAGAAACATGCGGCAGGATTCACGCACTGCTTTATGGTGACGTTTGATTCGGAAGCAGGGCGAGCCGCGTATCTGCCCCATGCCGACCACCTTGCGTTTGTTGAAATTCTGAAACCGATTCTCGACGCACCGCGAGTGCTGGACTTCTGGGTTCAGGAGTAGCTGGCCGCTGCGAATCTTACATCACGTTAGCTGTGAAACGTTGGCCTAGGTTAGACTAGGTTTACGGTAAAGGTTCGCGAATGTCTTCACAGCATGTCAATTCACAGCATGTCAATTCACAGCAAGCGTTCGGTCTCGCGCGGCCGCGCGTGATGCTGGTCGCACTGATACTCCAATTCCTCGCTCTAGCGGTTCTCGCTGACGACTCGCGCATTGCCACGGAGGTCTCGAAACATTTCTCCGATTCCGTGCTTCCCGTGCTAAAGAAGCATTGCTACGAGTGTCACAGCCACGCGAGCGATGCCGCCGAAGGCGGATTGGTTCTGGACAGTCGAGTTGGCTGGCAGGTCGGCGGCGATTCTGGCGCAGCGATCATAGCTGGGGACGCGGCAAAGAGCCTGCTCATGAGAGCTGTCGGGTACTCCGATACGGAACTACAGATGCCGCCCGATGGCAAGTTGTCTCAGCGCGACATTGACATCTTGAAAGAGTGGATTGCGGACGGCGCGGTCGACCCGCGGGTAACGAATCCTC
>JACKQG010002788.1_pt2 | contig 15501 bp, 16 predicted proteins | sample 8237621 | NCBI WGS metagenome assembly JACKQG01 (sample SAMN15677084, study PRJNA649215) | marine metagenome | biome: marine; feature: Black Sea; material: saline water; isolation source: suspended particulate matter (SPM) from the Black Sea western gyre | collected 2013-06-09/2013-06-10 | depth... | reverse complement strand
TCCCGACTTCTCGGGGGATCGAACCGCCCTCGATCGCCTCCTGGCGACGGGAGCGGACGTCTTCGATCACAACGTCGAAACGGTTCGGCGACTGAGCCCGGGACTGCGGGATCGGCACGCCGGCCACGACCAGTCCCTCGCCGTTCTCGCCCACCTGTCCGATCGATCCGAAGGCCGGAGCGTCAAGAGCGGGCTGATGATCGGTTTGGAGCGTGAGTTTCACGGACGAGCGGCGGGGCTTCGGACGCATATTCTTGTTTGTTTAGCCTCTACCACCATTATGATAGCGTCAATGCAACTTTACGAGCAATATGCTGACTTTATAAGTGAAAGTACCATTCGTATTGACCCTGGGCGTATTGCTGCCGGAATTGTCACCGGCATCGGCTTTCTGGGAGCAGGTATTATCTTGCAGTCAGGAAACATCGTGCGTGGACTAACTACTGCCGCCTGTGTCTGGTTTGTAGCAGGAGTGGGTGTTGCGATAGGTATCGGGCTTTATGTTCTTGCTGCTGAAGCCACCGCCCTGGCGCTGTTTGTCTTATTCGGGTTGAAGCAGGTGGAACGATGCATCCATCCTGATTACTATAAAACTTTGAGTGTCATAGCCATTCGACAGTCTGGGCTGTTGGAAAAATCCCGTGCGATATGTCAGCATCATAACGCTGTGATTAAAGATTATGAAATACTTGAAAATGTTGCCAAAAATCTTACTACTATTACGCTTAATGTTAAGTTTAAACGGGATGATGAGATAGGCGAGGCATTGGTCGGAGAGTTTATTTGTATGGAGGGTATCCATCATGTGCGTTGGAAATAGTGCAATACCGTGAAAAGTGGGTACTTAAAATGCTCCGCATAATCAATTATTGGCCATTTATATTTTTTATTCTGATTCCATACCTAATTTACGTCAGCCGCAAGAGTTTCGTAGACGCCGCGCCATGGAGGAAGAATCTGACACTTGGCATCAGAATTCTCGTGATTATCCTCATGATTTTGGCTCTGACCGACTTGAAACTGCGTAGGCAAAGTGAGATTCTATCGGTGATATTTGTGGTCGATATTTCCGACAGCGTCCCAAAATCTCAACGCGAAGAGATTGCCAAACGCCTCAATGATACTGTCAAAAACCTCAAAGATTCCGATGAGTTCTCGATAATTACATTTGCTGCGAATGCTTCCGTAGAGATTCCACTCCAACCGAAATTTTTTGCTCAACCACTTTCTGATTTAGACTTGCTCACCCCATCTGTTTCAAACACTCAATACACCAACATCGCTAACGCCATCCGTTTAGCGCTCTCAATGTTTCCCCAATCTCGCCAGAAACGCATTGTCTTGTTTAGCGACGGCAATCAAAATGTCGAAGATGCGCGCAAACTTGCAAATGTCGCCAAAGCCAACGGCGTGGAGATTGACGTGGTACCGCTTTTTAGTCCAATTGCCCCGGAGGTTTTGATTGATAAACTACAACTGCCTTCTCAAGTTCGAGTCGGCGAGGCGTTTAATTTGAGAATGGTAATTGAAAGCACTTTAGATTTGCCCGCAACGATACACATTTATCGAAACGGACAGTTGATGGATGAATCAAAGGAATACAAACTTTCCGCAGGAAGACAACTGCTTGACAATTTCGCGCAACGCTTAGACGCCGAAGGAACTTACGAATACAAAGTTGTCGTAAGCGTTGAGAAAGACACTATCAAGGAAAATAACACCGCTGATGGTTTGGTCGTAGTGCGAGGTAAGCCCAAAATTTTGTATGTGGGATTTAATCCTAACGTTGCGTTGCAAACTGTCCTCACTCAAACCCAAATTGGCGTTACATTAATCGAACCTGAGCAGATGCCGAATACCCTCGCCGATTTACAATCCTACGACGCAATAATTTTCGACAATATTTCCGTTGAATCAATTTCAGAGGGCAAAATGAATTTGATAGAAAGCTACGTGCGTGATTTGGGCAAAGGGTTCATCATGATAGGCGGGGAGAACAGTTTCGGACATGGCGGATACTTCGACACGCCGATAGAGCGAGTTTTGCCTGTTGAGATGAGTCCGCAGAAGAAGCAATCTCTCGCGCTGATGTTGCTATTAGATAAATCGGGCAGCATGGCGAATTTCAGCGGCGGCGCGGAAAAGATGGAAATCGCGGTGAGTGCGGCAAAATCTGCGATAGAAACGAAAACATTGAAGGAAAAGGATATCATCGGCGTGATTGCCTTCGATGCTCAAACTAAATCCAGTGTTGTTCAGATTACCGATACGGAAGATAAAGAAAAACTTTCCGATTGGGTCAGCACTCTCCGCGCTGGCAGTGGCACGAATATGTATAAAGCCTTAGAGCAAGCTTATGAACAGTTGAAAAAAGTCGAAGCCAAGCAGAAACACGTCGTCGTTTTGTCCGATGGTAAATCAGAGGGAGATTTTATATTCCTGGCGAAACGTATGGCGGCGGATAAAATCACCATTTCGACAATTGCCATCGGCGATGCAGACAGGGAGTTGATGGCGGAAATCGCAAAGGCAGGAAAGGGACGTTACAAAGATGTGGTGGATGTCAGCCAATTGCCGAAAATATTGCTAAAAGAGGTACGCCAGACGCAGGAACTGATGATTGAGGAGGATTTTCAACCGCGCATTGTCGGCGCGCACGAAATTTTGACGGGTATTACAAACGTGCCCAAATTGAAAGGCTACATCGCAACTACTGAAAAAGAACAAGCTGAAGTTCCCATCGTATCTCCCGAAGAGCATCCAATTCTCGCAGCATGGCGCTATGGGCTTGGCAGGTCAATCGCATTTACCTCAGATGCAAAACCGCGCTGGGCAGTGGAATGGGTAAAGTGGGATAAATTCGGCAAATTCTGGACGCAAGCGGTCAACTGGGTATTGCTCGCGCCGGCTGAAGATTATGATGTCACAGTTTCCCTCACGCAGGGAAAAGCATTGGTCGTACTGGAAACATTTAGTGAATCAGAAACAGACATGCCCTCGAACGAAGTGAAGGGACAGAATCAGATTAAATTTAACGGAAGAGTCATAGCGCCTGATACAACTGGGCAAATTCTCGATTTACGTCAAACAACACCGAATCGATACGAAGCTGTATTCGATGTGAATCAAACAGGCGCATATCTCATCAACATCAACAAACTCAGAAATGGACAAACGGTCAGCCAACAAAGCACAAATCTCGTCTCATCATATTCTCCTGAATTCGCAACAATAAATCCGGATATTGGCTTGTTGAAACGGCTCGCTAATGAAAGCGACGGAATCTTCAACCCAACTGCAAAACAGATTGGGCGTCACTTAGGCATGCCGACGGAAATATTTCAATCTCTCTGGGGATTATTCGCCATAAGCGCGACATTGCTTTTTGTCCTTGAACTCATTGTCAGACGTTTGCAACTTTCCAAATCTCAGTTTGCCGATTTAATTGAGAAAATACCCATCATCGGAAGAATATTTACGACAGAAATACCCAAAGGGGCAACATCAGGAATTGAAGGGCTTGCGCGCTTACGCCAGCGAAAAGCCTCGATATTCTCAACATCACGTAGTTTGCCATCACAATCCATCCGGGGCGAGATGAAAGTAGAAACCGATGCAATAACCCAACAATCCGTGGAATCAAAACAAGCAGCAACAGTTATCCCTGCCCCTCCCGAATCCGATTCACCTTTTACTGAGCGCCTTCTGAAAGCCAAAAAACGAGCAAATGTATAGGGCAAAAGGGTGAAACATATCTTTGATAAAAAACTAAGGTTATAGAGTTTAGAACATGAGCATAGATTCTGTGTTTCATTTCCTTTGGAGAAATTCACCTGAACCCTAATCAACGCCAGTTCGTCATGATCGAATAGAAATCCCCATAGGAAAGGGTTTTGAAAGGGAAAACCCTTGGTTGTCCCTTCATTCGAAAAATTGGATTGCGATTTCTGCGTGTATTAATCTATAATATGAGTGGAGGTGATAATTCATGGCGCGACAACGTCGCACCCAAAACGCAACCCTCGCTTCTGACGCGGCTCCATCTGCGGCAGAGCGGGATGAAATCGATCCGGTTTTCAAAGAAGTTTTGATCTTCCGTTTCAGGCAATTGGACATTCCACTGCAAACTGAGGTCGAAGTGAGCCGCATGCCGCGCACCATTGATGCCCTAATTGTCCTGGAGCAGGAAGCCGATTTACAGACGGTTCGAGTCCAGACTCCTTTTGACCATTTCCTGCGCCATAACCTAATTGAGTTCAAGGGCATCCGTGATGCACTGACCGTTTTCGACTACCACCTAATCTTGGGGCGTGCGCATCTTTACGTTGGCGAAAATGAGGTTTGGTTTGATCAAGTGACGATTACCATCATATGTGCTCGAAAACCGAGAAAACTGTTGTCACAAATCCCATTTCAAGCCGTCCGAGACGGCATCTACGTCAGACATAGCGAGTTGCCAGTATACTTAATCGTAATCAACGAGCTACCGATTGTGCCGAAGAATTACCCCCTGCTGCTCTTTGCCTCGTCGAAGGAGAAATTTCAACAGTTTTTACAACAGACACTTGAAGTGGAGAATCTGGACTATATCAGTTTTGCGTACCACCTTCGTCCACAACTCACAAAGGAGGTTTTGACCATGGTGGGAAGACACCGCATCCCCAAGAAAGACTTAGAATTTATGGCCAAAGATATTGGGCCTGAATTGCTACCCTTTATCGAGCCCGAAGAGGTGCTTAAACATCTGAGTTTAGAAGATCGGCTGCGTGGACTTAATGTTGAGGAACGCCGAACACTCAAGCAACTCCTGGAGAATCTCGAAAAGAGTGAACAACCGCAAAGGTAAAATGTTCGGCATCACCGGCTAATTTTGCCCTTTGATGATTTAGCATCGTCTATTCCACACTTGACAAGGAAGATGTTAACAATGGCAGGAAGATATCACATCCCTAAAAAAGACTTAGAATTTATGGCCAAAGATATTGGGTCTGAACTCTTGCCTTTTTTAGATCCTCAAGAAATCCTAAAACACCTCAACACAGAAGCGCGTATCCAAGGGCGTCAACTTGAAGAACGATTACAAGGACTGAATCCGGAAGAAATAAAGGTCCTCAAACAGTTGCTGGAGAGGCTGAACACAGAAAAATTGAGGAATTGAAAAGGGGGGCAGCCATGGCAGGAATACATCGCATTCCCAAAAAAGACTTGTGGAGAATCTGGACTATATCAGTATTTCATCCCCAAATGTACTCAAAAGGTTTATGAAGGAGGTTCGGTTTCAAAAACATTTTTTGGGAAAATTTTGGGAAGCCTATATTTTTTTGAATGACGATAGTTTCACAGAAATGATGAGAAGAAGATAAGATTTGCAGATTCCTCAATTTAGTAAATAAAGCGCAAAAGTTAGTGCCATCGCCCTTTCACTCATCAACCTATGCCGGCGGTACTTGCACCAATCCTTCTCGTCGGACTTTGTCTATTCCCTTGTTCACTAGCCAGATGCCCAGGCTGCCGTATATGATTAGCTGGATTGTCACAGCGATAAATCGCGGCCAGAAAGCAGCTAAACTTTCCGGTTTAGGTGAGAACAGCATCCGCGAGCCGATGATGCCTTGTGCTTGTGGGAAAATCCAGGTAAAATTCTGAAGCCATCGCGGTAACACTTCAATTGGGAAATTCCTGCCGGATACGATGTGGTCAATGGTACCCAAAAGACTTGCCAAAACATTTTGATTGACAGCTCTCAGAGCATAAGAATGTAAGAACGCGCTGCTCATCAAAGTCTCGTAGAAAATTTGAGCGATAGCGGAGTAAAAAAGGTAAATAATGACAATAGGCATCATGGAAAATTTGATGTTGAAATCTATATCGAAATACACGCCGAATATGGCAAATATTACGACGAATTGAATCACGATGGATGTGATTGTGTATCCTACAAAATTCAAAATGCGGTTGGCGACTAAATTGTAAAGCATTGGGTCTGTCGGACTCATCGACCAGCGTTTGAAGTCAGGTCCAAAGATGCCTCGTTGGAAAAAACCGCTGGGGTCGAAAAATCCGCCAGCGCCAAACACAGTGGCTATGAAACTACCCACCATGACATAAGCGAGATAGTTTTGGTCATAGTTTTCCAGCGATGTCACGCTCACCGCGCGAAACATATTGCCGATGAAAAACCAACTGAGCAACCCCAGTACGCTGTTAATGAATGAAATAATAATGCCGCTTTTGAACGTTGCTCTGATAGACCATTGAAAACGGAAAAACACAAAACTTAATCGAACTGCCCAGCGAAAATCGTTTAAAGCGCGAGTTATTTTCACTTGACGCCTCCTAAATCAAAAGTAATTCTCAATATACTATAACCGTCCTTTGAGTAAAATATTCAAGTTTAATTTACCCAAATTAGGATTGAAATAATGGACAAACGGCAATGCAGATTCCACAGATAGTCTCTGAAATCCCTGCTTTCGCCGCTTTGGCTCGTGCAGCTTTTCGGCAAGCATGGGCATCAAAGATATCCTCTCTGATACAATCCACATTCCAATTTTTCCTAGTCATCGCCTTTCCCGGACAAAATTGGACACATTTGATGCACGAACCACTAAAGTTGCGCTTTTTGGGTAGCGGCAGTCCCCCTGACTGCCATCGCATCAGTCAGGCTTGGGTTGAGTAGCTTGCGGCGCCGGATTGAGTAGGAACGAAGTGACGTATCGAAATCATCGAAACCACCAATGCTACCCGGAACGTAAAAGTTAATACTGAAAATTACCTAAAGCGTTGGCACTATTTATATTCCATCTATTAAAATTTTTGAGCGGCTTACCCCATTATCTGCTCCATCGGGAATAGTTTTCATCAAGGGCTCATTCTTTGCCAGTGGCAAGAGGGATATGATGCGCTCAGACTAAACTCCCTCGTTTGCAAGGTCATTCGCTACTTGTTTAACCATCATCATCAGCCGCTTTAACAGTATATGTGACGTGATATGGTCCACCTGCTGTTGCGTCGGCGTCTTCGTTTGTCCATGTTATGCTAATTCCGCTTTGTCCTGTTAGGTCACCCTGAAATTTCCAGACTTTGGCTGAACCTGTGGCGAGAACACCATTGACCATTACATCCCTAACAGGATTATCAAAGGTAATAGTAATCTCAGCATTGGCTGGAATTTCGCTACCTGCTTCTGGAGTTACAACTGTAACTGCACCAGTGCCAATACCTCAGTCTTCACCGGCACAACCTATCATCCAAACAGTCAAGAATAACATAGCCATTAACACCGCTAATTTGAGAACTCTTCTGTGATGATTCATGCTTCACACCTCCATTCCACCCACACTGGGCTTGACCACGCCATCTCGCCATCGACGCAGGTAACACGGGCATAGTACCAAGCTGGGTTAGCAGTATTGGTATCCTTGATCTGCCAATCAATATCTTGTCTGTCGAACTGCATAGAACGCCAATCCTCACCATTTCGCACTATCTCAATGGTGGCTATGGGTGTTTCGCTGACCGCCCGCACATGTATTGGTCTACTACCGGTGGTTTTCACCTGTGAACCCATCGGTGCGCCGCAAACTGAGAATTCCAGGTATACACGGACATTTGTGCTTGCAAAAACGCGCCGGTTCCACAAGGCTTCAAAAATTGCCTGGCGTGTGAGAGCCGTTGTCCAGACACCCATAATACCTTGCCGCCACAGGAGCGGATATTGTTCTGGTTTTTCTTGAAGAGAGTGCAATTCGTCGCCGGGGCGACCATCGTGGATGTCTCCGCCGCCGATGAAGCCAAAACGGTAGCCGCGCTTCAGGGCGTCAACGACATGCTGCCCCGGTTTTTCGCCCCCGAGAGTTTGGATAGGGCGGGGATTGCCAGCATCCGCGGGTCGTTCACTGTTGCCCCAGACAGAATGAATCTCACACAGCCGTTCCACCTCCGGGTCATGTCCAAGCGACCAGTTCACACCCATCGTCACATTAGCCGAGTGATGCGGAATAACCAAGGCGCCGTGTTCACGGGCAACCTGATAGATTCGTTCCAGTTGACCATCTATCGGGTCGGTACATCGCAGCATGGGGCCACATTTCCCAGGGTAGTATACATTTCGATGGCCAAAGGCATGATGTGTCCATTCCAAGCCAACAAGGGTGACGAAGTTATGGTCGTGATTGAAATGATTGGTGACCGCTGTAAAGTAATCCCATTGGTCGTCGGTGAGAAATTCAGAATGGTCAGCAAGGGCGAAAATATCAAGAAAAGCCTCATCGCGAGCGAAAGCGTATAGTTCCTCTGGGCAACGTAGACCATCGGAGAATATGGTCTGACTGTGTAAGTCGCCCCAAAAAAGGCGCATGGAGGGTGGTTCTTCCGTGACAACTATGGCGTTGCTTTTGCCTTTGATGTCTGATTCAGGAGCACGAACGGTAATAAACTTAGTGCCGGGAAGAGTGAATCGAAACCCCTCAACTTGACAAATCGGGCGTTCGTCACCAGTGAACGCACCCTGTTTACCATCGAAAACTAACTCCGATGGTCCCTCGTAATCCTCTGCCTCAATGATTACTCGTCCTTTCCAATCGGACGGCACATTGTCCATGTAGGCTATCCCGCGCGGTGACAGGTTGAACGGCCCCACCAACCGCGGTATATTCCTGTAACATCCCCAACCCACGCGGTATGGCGTGGTTAAGGCTTTTATTTTAAGGCTAAATAGCTCGTTGACGCCAACGCACGATGGCGCAACGACGAGAAATCCTGTTATGTTGTTCATTTTTAATCCCTAATGAAACTCTCCTTTTCACTCTTCTGATGAAGTTGAGTTGAGCCGCTTCCACAATTGCCACCACTGGTCGTTGGAATCCTCCGGGGTAATGTTCGTGTAGTTGCGCAGGAAAATGCGGAAATTTTGCTCAAATGCTGCCGCCCATCGGCTCACATAAGGCAGATAAAGATTAAGTGCTTCCTTGAATGATTCCCTTGCCGCTTCAGACTCACCCAAAGCCCTCTGCACATTACCCAATGTCCCTAGACATGGAGCCAAATTCTCCTCTTGATTAGACATACGCAAGATGTTTACGACTAACTCAGATAGAGACTTGAGTAGCACATTCTGGCCGCTCAGTTGGCAGAAGGAGATTATTTCAAGGAGAATCCACTTAGTGAGGGAAGCATCATTTCGCAAGGCATGTTCCAGCAACGCGAGCCAGTTGGGCTGAGTACGTTCAAACAAGACCGTGGCAAGTTTCCTCTGGTACGCCCCCATCATCCGGCGTTCGTCTTCCGGCAGTTCTATCTGTTCCGGCAACCTTCCTGAGATGAATTGATTCCATGCCTCCACCCGCTGTCCCCAGAACTCAATCCACTTTGCTTCCCACTGAGCATGGTCTGATGCCTGGTACTTTTTCAAGGCAAATTCTCGCATCGGCGTGAGCATCTCGAAAGTGCCACCGCCGCCGTTGAGATTCTCCGGCTCAAAATGCACCAGGGCGAAGTAGTCCAGTTCCTTTTCCATAGTTTCGCGCCAGTTATCTCCGAGCAGTTCGTGCCATTGTATGGCTTGCTCCGCGAGTTCACCGCACCACACACCACTTGGTAGACGCGCCAGCCACTCAAACAGGCGTTGCCCGTCCTCGCTCAGATGCCGATATGAAAGTTCGTATGACACCTCCACCTTCTTCAACCGGTCATCCTCATCTTTTGTCGCGAGTGGGTCAGCGAGTACCTTCATCAGGTCGGTGTGTGCTTCGTTTCGCAATTTGTCGAGCGTCATACCTGGACGTCCCATCTGACGCGCGAGCAATCGTAGCGACTGGGGGTGGTGTCCCGACATCTGCACAAGTTGACGAATGGCGCTATCGGGTTGTTTCCATGTCTCCTTCACTTCGAGCCGGTGAACGTGTGAATCCAGGTGGGACACGAATACATCCCTCGCTTCCTCCTCGACCATCGGTGGAATCCCCAACTCCAATTCATGGTCAGCCAGCCCAAGTTGCCAGCGGCAGGTCGCCAAAATTCGCAGGTTCGGCGCGATTGTGAGCATCGTTTCCAAAATCCTTTCTGTTTCCTTTTGCACCTCGCGAGGCGCGTGTTGTCCTAACAAATCATCCATGTTATCCAACAACAGCAGTGTTTGTTGATTCGATGTTTCTTTCGGTATTGCATTAGCCAGCAGATCGAATAGATCGCCGCGTTGCTCTTCCAGCGGCACGCCGAATAACGCCAGCAGATGGGTCAGAAGTTCCTGGGCATTGAGAAACCGTTCACAGGAGACTTCAAATACGCCGCCGGGGAAAAACTCACGCTCACACGTCCAATCGGAGACCTCCAGCGCGATGGCGGTCTTGCCGATTCCGCCCTCCTTGGTCAGTGTGACAAGACGCTTCTCCTGAACAACAATTCCCGCTGGTCGAGGCAGTAGTCCGTCGATAATCTTTGCCATCTCGCGCTGACGCCCCACGAATCGTTCAGACGAACGTCGTATTCTACCTTTCTGTCGGGTTGGCTCTGCTTCCTGGGGTGAAACAGCCATTGCCGAGGAAACTGATTCCAGACATACTGATTTGCCTGCCTCGCGGATTTGAAATTTTTCGGCAGAGGCTACTTCTCCCGGCGCGTCTGAAAGGCTGCCGAGAAGTGGGTCATTTTCCACATACAGTTTCGCCGCGTCGAAAGCATCGCCGGCTGTCTTTCCCTGCAAAAATGCCGGGATGAACATAGATTGAAATGCCACGCATGCGGCTACCTCAACTGGGGTTTCGCTTGACACATGCAAAATTGCGGCGTCCTGCCAATCTGCGCTTTCTTTGGCGCGATGTAGCACAGCCTCCGAATAGCAGGCAGCGAGGAACAGCATCTTCGGTCGGGGTTGGAATATCGAGAACAGTCGCTCACCCGGTACCACATCCGCACGCGCACGCCTGTCTTCCAGCAACAGACATCCTTCCTTGGTGCCGTGGCAGTCCAGAATCACAAGTTCAGGTTGCAGTGTCATGAGATCTCGCTGCAATTGCTGAAGGGTCAGACCAATGCGACTGACTATGCGAAGCGGATGGTTGCTCAACGTTTGTTTGAGTTCATCCAACACTTTGCGGGAATCAAGAGAGGGTACCGTTTCGACAGTTTGATTCAGAATCAGTTGGGGTGGCTTTCCACTCCACTGCCCTACCTCTGCTTGAACTCGCTCCTCATTCACTCGCAGACTGGTGCGGAACGCAATCACAGACGAATCTGGAAACGAGAAATCATAAGCCCCGATCTTCGCATGCGGAAACTGCTTCAGCTTTTCACGCCGTTCTTTCCCATTTTGGTGTGGTGGAATTTCTGCCAACCATACACGCGCCGCTTCTACAAGCGGCGCGGCAATGCCGATGTACAGGGTCGGTGGATTATTCATATTCACTACTCCTGTTCGTCATTCTGTTCTTCCTGCTCTTCCTTCTGTTCGTTGTTTTGTCGCTCCCGTTTTTCCTTCGAACCAAACGCATAGCCGGCCAACATTGTAAAGAGCGGTACTAGCCCGGAAAGTACGATAATCTGAAACAGGTCGCGAAATTGATCGAAATGATCGCGCAGGAGACCGCGAAAGGTCTCCAATACTTCGTTTGGCTTGGCATTAGGACCGAGGATTTGTTGAACTTCAGGCAAAGATGGACGTGTGAACCACCAGGCAATTAGGAACGAGAATGCCAGGAAACAAATGAAAAGTAAAAGCCGGCTGGCAAGCCGGCCTCCAAACCACTCTGTCCATGTAGAGGGTTTAGGCTTGAATGGAGGAACTTCTTCTTTGATGTCCTGAAACATTTCGCTTATCTTTTCGGGAATCGCAGAAACTTCCTCAAGGATGTTCGAAAAAGACTCACGCGTCCTTTCGTTATTCTCAGCGTTTGCGCTCGAATTATCTGTATGCTCGTCCATGTCGCCTCCTAAGTTGAATCGCCCAAGGCCTTCAAGCCAAGGGCGAAACACCATTACGAGAACACAATATCTTTGATGATTTCGTCCTCGTCATCAGTAATTGAGAGTTTTTTGTCTTTATCAATCGCTTCTCTATGAACGTAGTTGTAAAGCGCCAGCGCACGACGCAACACATCCACCTTCGTAGTCTCGTCCTTCTTTGCTAATTCCTTCAGAATATCGTTGACTTTGTCGGGAAATTCGACAGTTAATCTTGGCATAATAAACACTCCATTTAATATTTATAATTAACACAAAATTTACATAATTATAGCACATGTTTCCCGCATTGTCAAATGCTTTTTCTGTGTGTCAGAAATTTCTTCTGCATAGGGGTTGCTCAATGTCGGATATAAGATTTCTAATTATTTCTTTGACAAGTGGCTCAATTCGGATGAGACGGATGGAATATCTGCGATGACAAAGGAATAAATCACGGAAAAGGAAAAACTGAAAGTATTGCGTGCAATTGCTGAAATAGGTCTAGCGTCAACGGATGATGTATATCTTTCCAGTTTGATTACACTCCATCGTATCGGGGAAATAATGCAAGACCTTACAAGTAATAATCTCATTAAAAAGGATAAAGAGTATATTCTGGAAGGGCAACCAGTGGATTATTATTCTTTGACTAGAAAAGGTAAAAAAAATGTGTCGGAGTTGGAACACGCTCTTTCCTAATCATGGGTATCAGCGAATTTCATTATATGGAGATCACTCATGGACTCTATGTACGGTGGGGTAGCAATAGCTTTCATTTTAGGTGTACTCACAGCTTTCGGTGATCTTACCTCCTCAACTAACGAAGAGAGAAGTAGAGAAACCGCGGGGCAGTGGGAGAGTAAAATGGAGTTGCTGGGTTATGTTAAAATGTGGGTGGCTTTGTTTCTATTTCTACATGGCATCATAGCAGTGATAGCATGTTTGGCGCTGGCGAAAAAACGGTGGAAAGGCATTTATAAAAGAGAAATTTTTAAAATAAGCCGTTGCGGTAACTTATTAATGTGATATATCAGCAGACGCTAATAAGAAAAATCTGGAATGGGATAAGAGGTTATTATGAATCTACATGAACCCTTTTTTCAATATTTAGCTATTTTGTTATTCTGTCTTTCAATGCTTCTCCCGATAAAAGCATATCCACAACAAAACACCGAATCAAACGACCCAAAATATTGGTATGACAAAGGGAAAGAAGCATTAGAAGGTGTCACAGGTTTTGGCGGGGCTAAAGGACAACTCGACTTTGCGAAGAAACGTTTAAACGAGATCCTCACGTTGGAAGATGTTCAGAATATTTTAGAAGCCGGGGAAATTCGATTGAGTGATTTTTTCCGAAATTGAAAGCGGAGCATGGAGAACGTGGTGATGCTATCAATACCATAGAAGACGCTTATTTCCAAGCTGCGGAAGGTTTAAGAGAAGCTATGGAAAGCTTCAAAAGAGCGGTAGAGTTGGCTTCTGATGATTATACAGATGCCTACCTGAAGTTAGCGGATACGTATCTGATGATGAACAACAAACAGGGAGCTGTTGATGCCTACGAAATTTGTCGAGAATCAGGATTTAAGGGCATGACTTTATCGCTTAAAGACCTTAGAGATATTACTCGTCAGATTGCAAAGATGTGTTCGAAAGGTGAAGTATACCCATCGAATGCTAATCACTCAGAGGAGCAGGAGGAGCTTTGCGTCAAAATTATCAGGGATTATATGTCATTCGCCGAGAATTACCTCAAAAATAATCCGGATGAAGCGAAAGCCCTGGAGTTTGCTTCGATTGAACCCGCTTTGATAGTCAGCAAGTTCGAACTGGCGCAATTTTATGCTGCTACCAATCAACTAACCGATGCGCGGGAAGAATATGAAAAAATATACTCCCAGGTGGAAGCAGACTTGCAAAAAGAACCGGATGCAAGAAAGAAATTACGGGACCTCAATTTACAAATAGAACAAATGGAAAGGAATACAGTATCTTTTACCTTCTCCTTCGCTACAAAAGATACAGAATCTCCTGATACGATGGAAGCGTTTCTAACTTTGCTCCCAGCCGAAAAAACAGTAGTTGGCGAAGAGTTAGCTAAATATTATGCTGTGTCTATTCAGGAAGAGACAATCAGTATAAAATTAGCTAATGAAATGATTATCAATAATGAGAGAAGAAGGGTAATCCGCGCGATTCCCACAGGTAAGTATAAAGGTATTGTAACCTTTTCACAGCCCAACATCAAAAATGAAACAGCACTTCCAGTCCGAATTATTCTAAGTAGTCAAGTAACAGACCTTGAACTTAGAATGCGAGAAATCGCTTCCAAATACGATGAAGTCACAGTGTATATCCATGATTTCACGTTGCCATCAGAACTGGATTACAATTTCAGGATAGAACCACCGCCTCCTCCAACTCCATTATGGCGGAAGATAGCGTTATTTGCTCTCCTTGCCTGTGCCGCGGGTGCGTCTGTTATTGCCTATTAACCGATAGTGTTATTTGGCATAAAGCACAGGACAAAAATGTCTCACATTTCACACTCTATGTCCTTTGAGGATGCCAATATGCATACAAAATTCTTTGGGATTCTTTTCATTTGCCTATTCTCTATGGCAGTCATTAATACAGCAAATGCCTCAAAAACTTCCGGCCCAAATCCCTCCCAAACTCACATTCCCGCAGGTGAATCACGAGATTTTACGTGGAATTACAGTGCCGATGCCGCTGGTGTGGTTACTTTCTCAGGCGATGCTTCTGTTGGAGAAATAACTTCTCCGATCGCTACTTCTAATAACGTTACCATTCAAATCCTCGCTACCTTGGAGATTATCAGCTGAAGATATATCAAATAGTGTCGTGATTCAAACGCCTCCGAATCTGATAGCGAGTTTGAACGCCGAACATCCGGGTAATACTAAACCTAATCAGATAAGCGAAGGACAAAATATCACCGTCACGATGATGGTACAAAATGCAGGTGAAGCGACAGCCAAAAACGTCAAACCCTCTGATTTGAAGGTGGCGGGTAATGCTGCTTTAGCTTTACCACCAAGCCCATCTGAGTATGACATTTCGTCCGGAGAAAGTCGAACCTTCACTTGGATTTACAACACTGCTATGGGTAGCGACGGCTCGATTACATTTTCGGGTTGTGCGTCGGGAACAGATTTCAATAGCGGGGATTCAATAAAAACATCAGATATGATTTCTAACCCAATGACTATTCAAACTTCTGCACACTTGGAAGTTACAAGCCTGAGAGTTGAAAACCCTAATAATCCGATTAAGACTCAAATCAGCGGAGGACAGAGCATTACTCTCACCATGGTGGTAAAAAACAGCGGCGTAGCGACAGCAAAAGATGTCTATGTAGACACTCCATCCTGGCCTGGCTCGGGAACCGCTACGTTAATTAATCCGAAACCAGAGAAAGTCACTATAGCAGGCGGCAGAGAGCAAACGTTCGAATGGAGTTGGATTACGACTTCAGACAACGCCGCAGAGAATTTAGTCTTTGATGCCAGTGTAACAGGAACTGACTTTAATTTCAAC
>JACKQG010004768.1_pt1 | contig 15502 bp, 12 predicted proteins | sample 8237621 | NCBI WGS metagenome assembly JACKQG01 (sample SAMN15677084, study PRJNA649215) | marine metagenome | biome: marine; feature: Black Sea; material: saline water; isolation source: suspended particulate matter (SPM) from the Black Sea western gyre | collected 2013-06-09/2013-06-10 | depth... | reverse complement strand
AGGCTTCGCCGACAGATTTACAGTCTGTTCCCTTTGACCACTCGGGAACCCCACCAGTGTGATATATAGCAATCTGGAGCCAGAGACAGGAGTTGAACCCGCGACGTCCTCATTACAAGTGAGGTGCTCTACCAACTGAGCTACTCTGGCAGCTCTCCTTAATGTTATGTTATTATAATGTTTATATAATGTTTATGATTTGCAAACAGGTCTTCCTCTTAGAAATAACCTCTGTATTTAACTATCTTTAAAATAAATATCAACCTTTATTTTTATCGATTAGACCTAAATATTTCAAAATATACCCAACTTTTCCCTGTTTTTTGTCTGATATCGTCTCTTTTTATTGTTTTATACTTTTTTAGAGATACAGAATGGTAGCTGATGTTCTCTCAAGTAACGAATAACGAACAACAAACAACTTCCGGTTGAGCCTTATCGCTCACTTGAGGTACTAATTACCGACGCTGCAACACCTGTATATGGTATACTCTGCAATTGACAAATACAATATCCTGTGATAAAAGGCCTCATAACAATAAAAGACTGTATTTCTAAACCCTTTTTACCTATTATAGTCAATCTGTTTTTGAAAGGAAACTGATTTGAGAAGTTTACCTATTCTTTTTTTGCCGGTTATGCTGCTGTTACTGTCGAACGGATGCGTGCAGTCCTTACAGTTTTTATATAAAACACCCGTAGCCCAGGATGGTAATAATGTACAGTCTGATAACAGTGTTGCGCCAGTAACGGAATCATCCGCCGAAACCGGAGCCCAAAACAAGCAGCCCGCACAGGCTGATGCTCCTTTCGAAGCAGACAACAGCGCAGTTTCCGAACAAAATGATATTGAAAAGTTTTCAAACAATACAAAAGGGCTTGCTGATCAAGAAAAATCGATCCAGACCGTCCTGGATGAAGCCCTCGATTTCTGCAATGTCTCTCAGGATTTCTGGCAAAAAGGAGAGCTTGAAAACGCCTTGGAAGCCCTGGATCAGGCCTACTCTTTAATCTTGAAAATCGATACGTTTGACGACCCCAAGCTAATCCAGCAGAAAGAAGATCTGCGTTTTATGATCTCAAAACGTATCCTTGAGATTTACGCATCCCGCAATATTGTCGTCAATGGAGGCCATAACGCCATTCCTCTGGTGATGAATAAACACGTCCAGGCCGAAATCGACCGCTTTACCAAAAACAATGAGAAAAGTTTTTTCATTGAATCGTATAAACGCTCCGGCAGATATCGCCCCATGATCGTTGCATCTCTGAAAAAAGCCGGTCTTCCGGTTGAATTGTCCTGGCTGCCGCTGATCGAGAGCGGGTTCAAGGTTAATGCACTTTCAAGAGCTCGCGCCCTGGGTCTATGGCAATTTATTCCCTCAACCGGATACAAGTTCGGCCTTAAACGCAATCAATTCATCGACGAACGCATTGATCCGGTTAAAGCAACCCAGGCTGCCATCTCTTATTTAAAGGAATTGCATCAAATTTTCGGAGACTGGTCCACCGTACTGGCAGGTTATAACTGTGGGGAAGGCCAGGTCCTGCGAGTCATCCGGAGCCAGAACATCAATTATCTTGACAACTTCTGGGACTTATATGAGCGTCTTCCCCTGGAAACCGCAAGGTATGTCCCCAGGTACTTGGCCACCCTTCACATCGTCAAGAATCTTAAGAAATACGGTTTCGATTCATTAGCGTTAGATCCGCCCTGGAACTATAAAGTCGTATCGATATCCAAGCAGGTTCATCTGCGGGATGTTGCCCAAGCAATCGGCACAACTGAAACAATACTAAAGGATTTGAATCCCGAACTCCGTTACTACATACTGCCCCCGGAAGAATACCCTTTGAGGGTTCCACCGGGCAAAGGTAAAATACTTATAGCGCAGCTGGATAATATCCCTGTATCCAATCCGCCCCAGCTTGCTTATATTTATCACCGTGTTAAACGCGGCGAGAGCCTTTCAACGATTGCTAAAAAATACCACACCAGTGTTAATAGCATCGCGCGGGCCAATAATATTAGCAGACGGCACTTTATCGTTGCCGGCAAGAAGCTAAAAATACCGCGGAAAGGTACCGTCGTCTACAGATCTAAAAAATACGATATACCCTTGCCCGGACACCCGTCAGTTCATATTGTAAAGAGCGGTGACTCACTCTGGATAATTGCCAAGCAGTATGGCACAACTACCAAAACAATTCAGGGGCTCAACAACCTGAAGACCACAAAACTTTCCATCGGCCAAGCCTTAAAAATCCCCGGGTTCAAGGATGAACTTCCCGCCGGTGAGACCTTAAAGACCTACGCGGTCAAACGCGGAGACAGCCCTTTTCAGATCGCCCAGAGCCATAAAATGTCTCTGGAACGCTTCCTGCGTATCAATCGCCTGACACCCAGAAGCAAAATATATCCGGGCCAGACACTATACGTAGAATAAAATCGTCTTACGATTTTATATTTCATTTGAATCCCCCGCTGCAGGCAGCGGGGGATTCAAATTTAAAGAACCGCCTTAATTTCTTCGGCAATGCGATTGGCAGTATCCCGCGGGGTCTTTGAATCCCTGATGGGCCGCCCTATCACCAGATAATCCGATCCGTTTTTAACAGCCTGGGCCGGTGTGGTAATGCGTTGCTGATCATCTTTCGACATACCGTCCCAAGCAGGCCGTATCCCGGGGGTTACGGCCAAAAAGTCTTTGCCTAAAGCTTTCTTGATCATTTTCACTTCCAGCCCGGAACAGATAATCCCTTTGCAGCCGGCTGCTTTGGCCATAGCGGCCCTTTTCAACACCAGCTTTGATATGTCAGCAGAAAATTCTTCCACAAATCCGGCCGCAGCAATGTCTTTACTTGCAACGCTTGTAAGTACCGTAACCCCTAAAACGCCGACTTTCCCGCCGCTGCCGGCAACCGCAGCTTCCAGCATCCTTTGGGACTCTCCACAATGTACGGTTGCAAAATCCACACCCAAACCGGCAACGCTTTCCATGGCCCGCGAAATCGTTGCCGGGATATCATGAAGCTTCAGATCAAGAAATACGCCGGCAGCAGAAGATGTTTTGATGAAATTGATGATTTCAGGTCCTGACCGGATAAAAAGTTCAAGGCCGACCTTGAACATACCCACCGATTCTGAAAGCATTTCAACATATTGCTTTGCCGACTCTAAAGACGGTACATCCAGCGGGAAAATGATATAATCTTTGGCTTGTTTCATCTATAACCTCACTAATTTTCATATATCCCATATTTTAATATCCATAAAGTCTTTTTTAGTAACTTATCAATAACCTCGGGGAAAAGGGCTTCAGCACGGCAGAGCCGCTTCATATAAAATCGCTTTAGCGATTTTATATTTTAAAATAAATCTATTGATATAATTGACTTTAAAATGATATGAGTTCATTTCAATAAAATCAATAAAATCGTGTCACGATTTTATGAAACGCGGCTAGGCCGCTCTGTTTGGCGAAAGGCTAAAATTCCTATCCCAATTTGAATTTATCCCGCGCTGCAAGCAGCGGGATAAATTCAAATTTTAAAACCATTGATAACCACTCTGGATGCGACAAAAAAATGAATGAAAATGAAAAACAGCAGGTCCTGCTTAGAATGCTTCCCGGCGTAGACCATGTGCTTGAACTGGCAAAGCCGGACCCTTTTTTTGAAAATATTCCCAAGTCTGTTCTGGTACGTTGTATCCGCTCTGCTGTTGAAAACTTTCGCAAGGCTATTCTTGACGGCGATCCGGACGTAACGGAAGGCGACCTGGCCGATTCCGTGTTCCTTGAGAAGGTAAAAAGCAGCGTGCATGCGGCTGTCAGGCCCAACCTGCGGCAACTCATTAATGCCACCGGCGTGGTTGTGCATACCAACCTTGGGCGCTCGCTGCTTCCTGTCGATGCCATTGAAAATATTTTGACCATTGCAAGCCGTTATTCCAATCTGGAATTTGATATGTCAAAAGGGGTTCGCGGCTCAAGGTACAGCATTGTTGAAGATATTTTATGTGAATTAAGCGGTGCTGAAAGCGCTATGGTGGTAAACAATAATGCCGGAGCGGTCCTGCTCTGTTTGGACACCGTCGCCAAGGACAAAAAAGTGATTGTGTCCAGGGGTGAACTTATCGAAATCGGCGGATCATTCAGAATCCCTGAAGTAATGGCCAAAAGCGGCGGGATCCTAAAGGAAGTCGGCACCACCAACCGCACCCACCTCAAAGACTACGAAAACGCCGTTGAAAATGACACCGGCCTGCTGCTAAAGGTCCATACCAGCAATTACAGCGTTGTCGGTTTTACAGCTGAAGTCTCTTTGAAGGAATTGGTTGACCTGGGAAAAAAATATAAGGTTCCGGTCATGGAGGATCTCGGCAGTGGAACGTTTATCGATTTTTCCAGGTATGGCCTGATAAAAGAGCCCACCGTGCAGGAATCTGTGGCAGCAGGCGCCGATCTGATCACCTTCAGCGGGGACAAGCTCCTGGGGGGGCCCCAGGCGGGGATCATCGTCGGAAAACAGGAAATACTCAATAAAATCAAAACCAATCCCATGACCCGGGCTCTTCGGATCGACAAGCTGACCCTGGCCGCTCTGGAACTCACCCTGCGCCACTATAGAGACCCGGACAAGGCTATTGATTCCATTCCGACTTTGCGCATGTTAACACTCCCTTTTGGTTACATTGAAACCAAAGCTAAGCAGCTTGTCTCCGTTCTGGAAAATATCGGCGACAGCCGCCTTAAAATTCAGCTTGTCAACATCACCTCCACGGCCGGCGGCGGTGCCCTTCCGCTTTTGAACCTTCCCAGTAAAGGTGTGGGAATCAAGATTAAAGGAATCTCGCCGAACGCCATGGAAAGACACCTGCGCGAAAACGTCCCCCCCATTATCGGCAGGATTGAAGAAGATATTTTTATCATGGATTTAAGAACCATACAGGATGATGAATTGGTGGCCATAAAGGATGCATTTGAGCATATATTGAATCTCAATTGAGCGCAAGCGCCCAATTGAAAGGACCAAAACATGACCCAGGATCAAAAAGGATTGTTTAGCAGTCGCCAATGTAGCCAGGAATTTCTGTTTTACCAGACAGATGCAACACATAAAGATGCCCCTTCAGAGGACGCAGTACCTGCCGAATCGACTGAACTGCTAAAAGCTTTTCCCAAGATGCTTGCCGGAAAAGCATTCCTTGATCATGCCATGGCCAGGCTTGATGGTACACCCAAATTTGCGGCCTTAGCGGTGCGGATTGACGATTTTAATGTAAAAGAGAATGCCGGCAAAAGCGATTCTGATGCTGACGTGCGGGTTGATGTTGCCAGAGCAATCGACACCATATGTCAAAACGAAGCCGGAATATGGGGGCAACTTGATCAAGACATGCTGGGATGCTTGTTTTTTGAAACCGACGAAACTTCAGCAACGAAACTTGCCGAAAGTATCAAAAGCAGTCTGGCAGCACATCGTCCTGAAACCGTTTCCATAGCAATCGCTGTCTATCCCTTAATCGACTTTCTTAAAAACGAGATCTTTGACAACACACGTAAAGCACTGGATCATGCTGCCTTCTTCGGCCCTGACAGTTCAGTTGTATTTGATGCCGTCAGTTTAAATATAAGCGGCGATAAGCTTTACCAAAAAGGAGATATCAACGGGGCTGTCAATGAGTTCAAAAAGGCCCTTCGTCTCGATCCGTCAAATGTAAATGTCCACAACAGCCTCGGAGTGTGTTACGGTATCTTGGATAATTTCAAAGACGCCAAATTAGAATTTAGAGAAACCATCCGTCTCGATCCGGAAGAGACCATGGCGGTATACAACCTCGGCCTGGTGTATCTGCTTTCTGAGAACAAGGAGAAGGCGTTGGAACACTTCCTGGAGGCAGCGGGGCAAGCAGAGGACATCTTTGAGGTGGTGTTGCAAACCGGAAAAACATATCTGGAAACCGGACAACCTGAAAAAAGCAAATTTTATTTAGAAAAAGCCGTCGATCTTAAACCGGAATCACCGGTCGCCTATCGCCTCCTGGGTGAATACTGTGCTGCCATGAACCTGACAGATGAAGCGGTTGCGGCCTATAAAAAAGCCATCCGGCACAACCCCAATGATTCCGACTCACTTTCCGCTTTGGGGTATCTGTTTGATCTTCAAGGTGAAAATCCTGAAATCACTACCATATTCTGTCAACAAAGCGTAGATATTTCACCTGAAAACGGCCTGTTCAGGCACAGACTCGGCAGTCTCTATTTAAAACAAAATTTGCTTAAAGAGGCCCTGGAACAGTTTCAAAAGGCAGATGAAATGGGGCATGACTCTAAAGAGATCATTATAAAGATCGAAAAGTTGATGCAGGACGTTTGACACTATTTACGGGTTACGGGTTGCGGGTTACGGGTTGCGGGTTTCACTATTTTATTAATTCAGCAGTCTGGGAGTTTTTTTATATAATACTGGTAGAATTAGCGAAATGGATGATCAGATTTTAAAGCGTGTGCTGTTTGAGCATATTAAGGATCGTTAGAAAGAATAGCCATATTGCCAAAAGCTGCCATCGCAAGCGATTACCGATCGTTCAGCAAAACTATCAATATTATTGCGAAAGCTTCTATTCTTTCTTTACGAACCTTTATATGCGAGTTCACACGGTTTAAAATATGATTATCCATTGAGCGGTCTTACAGTGAAAACTCCCCGACCCCTCAATTTATTAACCAAATCGATCATGGATCGTGGATCATGAAAAAAATGGCGGCATTAACAATGGAAGAGATAATTCTAAATATCCTTCAAGACAGTCTTGAAACCAAGGAACAGTTCATTAAAGACAACCTCGACCTTATTCAACGGGGGGCCGACAGCTTTGCGACCTGCATAACATCCGGCCACAAAATTATGATTTTCGGCAATGGCGGAAGTGCCGCTGATTCTCAGCATATTGCTGCGGAATTTGTTAACCGATTTCAAGTTGAACGGGCGCCCCTTGCGGCCCTCGCCTTAACCACTGATACATCGGTAATTACCAGCATTGCAAATGACTATCACTTTGATCAAATTTTCTCAAAGCAAATTCAAGCACTGGGAAGAAAGGATGATATCGCCATAGGTATCAGCACCAGCGGCAGCTCCAAAAACGTCATTCAAGCCATCCATGCTGCCAAAGATATCGGCATGTTTACCATGGGCTTAATGGGCCGCGGAGGTGAACTGGCGCAGTGTACTGATCTGGCATTTAGGGTGGAATCGGACATCACTGCAAGGATTCAGGAAGCTCATATCACCTTGGGACATATTTTGTGTGACCTTGCAGAACGGATACTGTTCCCGGAAGCATTCTAATGCTTTAAGAGCGCTTCGCTTGAGGAGCACTTCGTTTGAGGAGCGACCTGGCAGCCTTAATAAATATCCTGGCCCAGAGGACCAGGCTTTGGGTTACCCCTGGAAGGGGATGTTTTACTGCAAATTGAACAAGTGCGAAGTGACTAAAGTGAGCTAAAGTGCCTAAAGTTATGGAGTCGCTTCGCTCAACTGATTTTATATATTTGGCAGAATTCCTTAACTTTAGATCACTTTAGATCACTTCAAACTTTAGGCACTTTTAAGGTTTTCGGCAGAGCCATAAGCCTCTGACCTGGCCCAGAGGACCAGGTTTTTCAGGACCAAGATAAATATTGATAGAAAGAATTTTTGCCCTCAAGCGAAGCGCTCTTCAAACGAAGTGCTCATCAAGCGAAGCGCTCTAATGAATTTCGCATTTTGCTAATAATCTAAAACTCTAAACAAGACTATTTAGAATATAGCCATGGTTAAAAAATTTGAGCCTATTGATCTTGGCCGGGTGAAAACTTACCCGCTTTCAGAACGAAAAAGCAAAGTATCTACAACCAATTTTGCCAAAACCTGGCAAAAGGGAGCCGGTTTTAAGGATTTTTTAAACAGTCTGCCCGACATACTTGCCGGCAGCCACCTCAAGAATGTTGTAGCTGCCATGGCAACAGCCTTTCAAAAGCAAAAAACAATTGTTTTTGCAATGGGAGCCCATGTGACTAAAGTGGGCCTAAACCCGATTGTTATAGACCTTATGCAACGCGGCGTTATTACCGCGGTAGCTATGAACGGCGCCGGTATTATTCACGATCTTGAACTGGCCATGGTAGGTCAGACGTCCGAAGATGTAGCCGCATCCATCGGCAACGGCCGTTTTGGAATGGTACGCGAAACCTGTGCCTTTTTGAATGACGCCGTTCATCAGGCCGCACAAAATTCCGCCGGCCTGGGCGAAGCCGTCGGCCAGTCCATCATTGACAAAAATCTTCCCCTTGCAAACCAAAGCATCCTGGCCACAGGAGCGCGCCTGGGAATACCTGTCACGGTCCACGTTGCCATCGGAACGGATATCATTCATATGCATCCCGGTTTTGATGCCCAAGCGACCGGCAGAGCATCCCACAGGGATTTCCGGACGTTTGCCGCCGTTATCGCCAGCCTTCAAGAAGGTGTTTACCTGAACGTAGGGTCAGCGGTAATACTCCCTGAAGTTTTCCTGAAAGCAGTTACACTTGTCCGCAATCTGGATCACAAGCTTACCAAATTCACCACGGTCAACATGGATTTCATCCAGCATTACCGCCCCGTAACCAACGTCGTTCACCGGCCCACGGCTCAAGGCGGACAGGGTTTTAACCTTACCGGTCACCATGAAATCATGCTGCCGCTGATTGCAGCCGGAATTATCGAACAAATAACGGGTTGATTTAAAGGTATTGATGTTTATTTTTGTTCCAACCATGCGTGTGGGTTTTAAAATAACCCTAATCGAGCGAAACGCTCGATGTCCGTTGTTCGTTGTCTGTTGTCCGTGGCTAATTTAACCCTAATCGAGCCAAAACTTGATCAGGTGTCTTTGGTCAGTTGTCCGTAGTCAGTGGTTTTACAGGTTCTTTGGGCCTCTTTTTGTGTTTCACCTGTAGTTGAAATATAATTTCGCTTCTTATTGCTTAGCAACGGACGACGGACAAAGGACAATTGACACCCAATTGAGCATTTTCGCTCAATTGAGGTTTTAATTTGTTGACATGCATGCTCACTTTTGGATAAAAACTCGCTTATTTTTTGAAGGAGAAATAAATAATGCCGATTTATGAGTATCAATGTGGTAAATGTGGCAAAGAATTTGAGTATCTTGTTTTTAAAAGTAGCGAAGTACCGGATTGCCCTGCATGCCAAAGTCAGAAAGTAACCAAACTGATGTCCGCCTCCACTTTTTTCAGTAAAAGCGCAAGCGGTATGACCGAAAGCTCTTCTGCAGCGGCATCATCCTGCAGCGGATGTGCAGCGACAAGCTGCGGGAGCTGTACGCCATAATGAACAAAACGATTAAAATCGGAACACGCGGCAGCAAACTGGCGCTCTGGCAGGCCAACTGGGTCAAGTCGGTACTTGAAGCCCAACACCCTGCCCTTACGGTCGAACTTGTCATCATAAAAACTAAAGGGGATAAGATATTAGATGTACCCCTTGCCAAGGTTGGCGGTAAGGGGCTTTTTGTCAAAGAGATCGAGGATGCGCTGTTGAATGGCCACGTTGATATTGCCGTCCACAGCATGAAAGATATGCCGGCTGAAATACCCCAAGGTTTATGTATCGGCGCGATTCCCGAACGTGAAACTCCGCAAGATGTTCTGATCTCCAAAAATGGACATCAGTTGTCTGAACTCGGCCCAGGAGCTCATATTGGTACCAGTAGTCTGCGGCGGGCATCTCAGATTCTGCATGCAAGGCCGGATCTGGTTATCAAATCCTTGAGGGGCAACCTCGACACTCGCCTTAAAAAACTCGAGACGGAAAACCTCGATGCCATCATTTTGGCGGCCGCCGGCGTAAAGCGTCTGGGTCTCGAAGACCGCATCACCGAATATCTGGATGAAACCATCATGCTTCCGGCTGTGGGTCAGGGAGCCCTTTGTATAGAAATCAGACAAAATGACCCCATCATCGAGCCGCTGGTTGCTCCCCTTGAACATCCTCAGACAAGAACCGTGGTGATGGGCGAACGCGCTTTCTTAAATCGCCTTGAAGGCGGTTGCCAGGTCCCCATGGCCGCCTACGGCAGAGTTGAAAATAACACCTTCACCCTATACGGACTGGTGGCAACCCTCGACGGAGCTACCGTAATCAAAGACACCCTCTCAGGACCTGCAGACTCATCCGAACAAATAGGCCTGGACCTTGCCGAGCGCTTGGTTTCAATGGGGGCTCAAAAAATCTTAGAAAGCCTTAAAGAGGATTTACATATAAATCATGAAGGGTAAAGTATATCTGGTCGGTGCCGGACCCGGCGATCCGGGATTGATTACAGTAAAGGGATTGGAATGTATACAAAAAGCCGACGTTATCATCAATGATTATCTGGCATCGCCTATCCTTTTGACTTACAGCCCAAAACACGCCGAGATTATTTATGTCGGCAAAAAAGCAGGCGATCACACCTTTACTCAAGACCAAATTAACGCCCTGATGGTGGAAAAAGCCCGGGAGGGTGCAACGGTGGTCCGTCTTAAGGGCGGCGATCCCTTTGTCTTTGGGCGCGGTGGTGAGGAGGCCGAGGCCCTGATGAAGGCCGACGTCTGTTGTGAAATCGTCCCCGGTGTTACTTCAGCCGTTGCCGTGCCGGCCTACGCCGGCATACCGCTGACTCACAGAAAATACACGTCCACCTTTGCCATTGTAACCGGCCATGAAGATCCAAACAAAAAAGAATCAAAAGTAGATTGGGCAGCACTTGCCAAGGGGATCGGCACCATTGTATTTTTAATGGGAGTTAAAAACCTGCCACGGATTGCACACCAGTTGATCCGCCACGGCAAGCGGCCCGATACACCTGTGGCGGTGATTCGCTGGGGCACCACACCCAAACAGGTAACGGTTACCGGCACCCTTGAAACGATTGCCGAACGGGTTGCCGCCGCCGGTCTCAAGGCGCCCGCCATTATTGTCGTGGGCGATGTAGTGGAACTCAGACAAACCTTGAAATGGTGTGAAAACAGACCTTTATTAGGTAAGACGATTGTAGTTACCAGAGCACGCCAGCAGGCCAGCGAGCTTGTCAATCGCCTGACCGAACTGGGCGCAAAATGTCTGGAGTGCCCGACCATTGAAGTGGTACCGCCCGATGATGCCCAGCCCTTAGAGTCTGCTATCGAAAGGCTTGCGACCTATGACTGGTTGGTCTTTACCAGTGTAAACGCCGTCAACTTTTTTTTCGATCGGCTTTTCAAAGTCGGCAAGGATGTGCGGGCGTTGCACCATATTCGTACAGCGGTCGTCGGCCCTGCCACTGAAAAAAGGCTTTTTGATTTCGGAATAAAAAGCGACATCGTTCCCGACAGCTACCACGCCGAATCGGTCGTCAAGGCATTTACCGGTCAAGATGTAAACGGCAAAAAGATCCTTCTGCCGCGGGCAAAAAAAGCCCGGCCTGTTCTGCCGGCAGAATTGGCAAAAATGGGCGCTGTGGTCGACGATATCACGGTATATGAAACGCAAGCGGTTGATGACGCTGCCCACACCCTAATAACCAAACTTAAAGAAGGTTCCGTAGATCTAATCACTTTTACAAGTTCGTCGACCGTTAAAAACTTTTGTGCTCTCCTGCCTCCCGACTCGCTCGAAACCCTGATGAAAGATGTATCTATAGCCAGCATCGGACCCATCACCGCTGACACCGCCAGGGATTTGGGCTTCAAGGTCGCCATCATTGCCGAATCGTATACCATACCAGGGTTATGTGAAGCCATCCAGCAATACTATAATGATTGACCTCATCCTATGTTTCGATGTATTCTTATATTGTTTTGAAAATAATTGAGGCCCCATGCATTCCCGCCAAAGCGGGATTGAAGTTTAAAAACAATTCTGCAGGAAACCGGTATGGACCAATATCTCGATAAACTACCCGACTTTGTCAAAGCCGTCAAATCAATCCAAGAGACCATCATTACCAATATTGTATTGATCGGCCAGATACCTTCGCCTACATTTAAGGAAAAAAGACGGGCTCAGGTTGTGATGGAAAGACTGGCCGAATTTCAGGTCGATGAATGTTCCACAGACGGCTATCGGAATCCCATCGGAATCATCCGAGGTACCTCTGAGTCCAAACCGCCTATTTTTGTCGTTGCCAACCTTGATACTGTTTTTGCAAGAGATGTTGATCACTATTATACCATTAAAGAAAACTCCATTACAGGAGCCGGCATCCTGGACAACTCCCTTGCCGTTGGTGTTCTGGTATCACTGCCCGAGATATTCAGAATATTGAATCTGCGTTTCGAATCGGACATTGTTCTGGCAGGCGTTATCCAGTCTATCGGCAAAGGCAACCTGAGAGGCATCCGTCATCTTTTAAAAACCTGGCACACCCCCATTAGAGGTGCTGTCTGCATAGAGAGTTCTGAACTGGGCCGACTCCACTATTACACTGACGGCATGATCAGGTGTGAAGTGGAGTGTAACATTTCGACAGTCGAAGGATGGGAACACAAGTTCAAACCGAATGCAATTCTGGTCATTAATGAGGTTATCAATCAGATCCTGAAGCTGCGCTTGCCTCAGAAGCCACGATCAAGAGTAATCTTTGGTAAAACTTCCGCTGGTTTCAAGCATGGCATGATCGCCTATGATGCCATGCTCGGTTTTGAAATCCAAAGTGACTCCGACAGAATGGTAAAATCAATTTTCAACGATATTAAAGATATCATTGAGGGTATCAGTCATGAATATGAGGTCGACCTGAAGCTAAAAACCATCAGCAGCCTCAATGCGGCCAGATTAAAGTTCAACCACCCTTTGGTAAAAAGCACCGTGGCGGTAATGAAAAAACTGGAAATAGAACCGATCAGTGCACCCAGCGAGTCGGAGCTTTCGATCTTTCTTGCCAATAAAATACCGGCGGTGACCCTCGGTGTTACCCGGGGAGAAAACCATCACCAAGCAAACGCCAAGGTAGAAATTGAACCCATTTACAAAGGAATCACCCAAATCATCGGCGTAATGATGGCCATTGACCAAGGGGTGTGCGATGAAAAACGACTGGCTTAAAAAAAATACTTTTCATTATTCTGACTTTAACGATTTGGGTCGACTGGTAGATCAAAAAAGAAAGAAAAATCTTAAAATATCTCTGTGCCTTCCGACCTTAAATGAAGAAAAAACCATCGCCAAAGAAATTTTGATCATGAAGTCCGAGCTGATGACCCGCTACCCGCTGCTGGATGAGATTGTTGTTGTAGACTCCGGCTCGACCGATAAAACCAGAGAGATTGCCCGCGCATTTGGCGCCGACGTTTATGAAGCAAAAGATATTCTCCCAGGCCTTGAGAACTTCAAAGGCAAAGGTGAAAACCTCTGGAAGGCCCTTTACGTCACAGAGGGTGATATCATTGTATATCTTGACGCAGACATCAAAAATATCCACTACAGGTTTGCCTATGCTCTCATCGCCCCTTTGCTCTTTTATGATAATGTCAAATACGTTAAGGCTTTTTACGACAGGCCGATTGCCATTGGTAAAAATAAAATCAGGCCGACCGGCGGCGGGCGGGTCACGGAGCTCGTCATCCGTCCGCTATTCTCTTTATATTTTCCGGAGCTCACGCAGATCCTGCAGCCGTTGTCGGGTGAATATGCCGGTTCCAGGGAAGTATTTGAAGCCATACCGTTTCCAATCGGATACGGCGTTGAGACCAGCATGATTCTCGATATCTACGAAAAATGGGGGCTTGATGTCATCGCCCAGGTCGATCTGGACAAACGCATTCACAGAAACCAGGATACAAGGGCTTTAGGGAAAATGGCCTTTGTGATTATGATGACGTTTATCAATCGCCAAAAAAATCTCGGATTGATAAAATTAAAAAATGATCTTTTCCGTGAAATGATCCAATACAATCTTGTAAAAGATGAATACAGTCCTGATATTTTTAAAATAGAAGGGCATGAAAGGCCGCCGATCATAGAGATCCCTGAATACCGGCATAAGTTTAACAAAAACTAAAACCCAACCCGGATAAACCGGAAAGAATAGCCACAAAGGCACAAAGAATAACTGTTTATTATAATTTAACTTCGTGTCTTGGTGTCTTAGTGGCGAAAATATTTGCTAAAAAATGAAGCGGCGGTCTGAGGAAATCTTAACGTTGAAGAATTCAATATTAATCGACAACTACAACCGCAAACTTAACTATTTGCGCATTTCTATTACCGACCGCTGCAATCTAAAATGCATGTACTGCGTCCCTCCTGATAGTATTCCAAAGATTCCCCACAAAGAGATATTAAGATATGAAGAAATTCTAAGAATTGTCCGGGTCAGCGTAAGCTTAGGTGTTTCCAAAGTTCGGATCACCGGAGGAGAACCGCTTTTTAGAAAAGGAGTATACGATTTTCTGGAACAGCTGACTCAAATTGAGGGGCTTTCCGATGTGTCGATGACGACCAACGGTGTTCTTTTAAAAGACAACATATACAAAATAAAATCCACGGGCATCAAAAGAATCAATGTCAGCCTGGATACCTTAAAACCAAAAAAGTTTCAAAAAATTACCGGCTACGATTGCTTTGATCAGATCTGGGAAGGTATAGAACTGGCGCAGCAACTCGGTTTTGATCCCATCAAACTTAATGTGGTACCCCTGCCGGGAGTTAACGATGATGAATTAACAGACTTCGCCCGGCTGTCATTCACACATCCTTTTCACATCCGGTTTATCGAATATATGCCCATGGGCAACATACAGATGCAAACCGGACGGCGCCTGCTTGCCCCTGAAATAAAAAGGCGCATCAGCACCCTTGGAGAGTTGATCCCGGTCGAAAAAAACACAACCGACGGCCCGGCCGAACGGTTTAAGTTTGAAACGGCCCCTGGAGAAATCGGATTTATCCGGCCGATCAGCCGGCATTTTTGCAATGCATGTAACCGCTTAAGGTTAACAGCCAGCGGACAACTCAGACTGTGCCTCTTATCGGATCGTCAGGAAGATCTGAAAGCAGCGCTTAGAAAAGGGTGTTCCGACAGCCAGCTGGCAGAAATCTTTATTCAGGCCGTCCGCCGCAAGCCGTCCGAACACAATCTGGAGGCCGGTCATCCCAACAAAGTTTCAGGGCAGATGTGCGCCATCGGCGGTTAACCCGGGTTTGGGGCCAATAAAAAAGGCCTGGGCCGTATCAGTGGGAGGCTACATTTTCTCGCACAGATCATCAGTATACGGCCCAGGCTTTTGAGACTACTTTAATCTAAAATGTTTTTTAGCTTGCTACCAGAATTTAAATAACGAATCAAGCTTTTTTTTCAAAAAATATACTTTTTTTTCTCCCCTAACCCGAACTTCATCTCCAATTGAGCGATATTGCGCAATTGAGCGATAATGTTCAATTGAGGTTCATGATCTGCTTTTGCGTCTTTCTTTTAAGGTATAAATTATAA